>Ga0247765_1000992_pt1 | contig 16887 bp, 15 predicted proteins | sample UWRJL106311C6_FD_179949 | JGI IMG/M metagenome (GOLD analysis project Ga0247765, IMG submission 179949) | Plant litter microbial communities from Arlington Agricultural Research Station in Wisconsin, United States - UWRJ-L106-311C-6 | ecosystem: Environmental > Terrestrial > Plant litter >... | reverse complement strand
AAAAAAAAAAAAAAAAACACTGATGCCAAAAGTGTGAGGATAAAAAACAAGAAAACCCCGGGTACCCCGCATGCCGCACCGGCTTGCCTATGCCCCTTTAATCCATCCTAAACTCACCTAGGTAGCTCACCTAAGACACCTTTCTCACCCTTCTTCCGATGCCTCTCTACATGACGTCTCAAGTTATCCTTCCTCATCATCTTATCACACACACCACACCTCGCTTCCTGAGAGGGGACGTTGTTCTTCCGGGCATAATCTCTGTGTTTAGCCCAGATGTGGCGATGTAACTCACGTTTTACAGAATAGTATCTGAGGCATATGGCGCAGGTTCGAGAGGATTCGCTGTGCGAGACGGTTTAATATTGCAGGTTATTGTCAATGGGGTGGGTGGGTGTGATGGGGAGGGACGGGACTTACTCGAAGGGCGGTTCTGGCGCATCCGTGGGGCTGTGGAATGTGCTCGGTACAGAGAGCCAGGATTCGAGGTCTGCTTCTGTGGCGTTGTTCTGTGCCAGGGGGTTTGGTTCAACAATGGGCGTCATGGGCGTGCTGAAGACCCATCCGACGGGTGCCTCCAAGTTCACGGCGTCGGGAGGAGAGGGGGGGTTAGTCTCGATCTGGGTAGGTGGTAGGTCCAAAATGGGCGTGGGGAGGAAGTTTGAATCGAGAGGTGAGGGGACTGTGGGGTCAACTGGGAGGAAGGTCGAGAACCACCCATCGGCAGGGGGTGTCGACGATGTACTCGTGGAACTCAAGGTAGTATCCACAAAGCCCAAGTCGAAATCCATTGCGGGCTGGGGGATCTCAAGTGTCACAAACAGTCGCCCCTGAAGGCGCGTGTAATAGGTTCCATAGTACTGGGCGTATTGGTTCATGATGGGCCGTTCAAATTTGGGTGGCCAAAGAGTTGATCGAGAAGGTTGAGTTTGAGTCTTGTTGCTGGTTTGATGAGCGTCAGAAGACGGTTTATTGGTGCTAAAGTTCGCGAATCGGGTCCTTTTAACGACGGTGACCAGGTCACAAGAACGCTGGTTACCGGTACTGTAGTGTTGCGCTCAGGCTTCGAAAGATCCGAGTAAGGCCTAGTAACTCTGCTCCGATGGTGGAAAGTCTTTCCAAGACCCTACCAATCACCGAGGGCTTGATCATCGACTGTCCGGGAGCAAGACGCTCAGAGGGAAAACCTTCCGCAGTCGGAATGTTGTCGTTCTCGAGAATTGACTGTCTGGCAGGGTCGACATCCCAAAGATGGCTGCTGTACCGGTCGGATCCCGGCTCAGCAACCGGATCGTCCAGCCCCGGCAACCTGAAAAGGAGTCGGTCAAGAAGATGATCCGTGTCATTTGCAAGCGCCAACTTGCTAAAAGCTCCAGTGGCGGTCAACGCTTGGTATCGGTTGGCACCGTGTGTGCAGAGAAGGCTGAGCACGATAGTGCAAGGAGGGGCGTCGAGGACAGTGAGCCTCGTAAACAATCCCATGGTGTCCTGCCTAGAAGTAGTGAGGGCCCCATAGCTGATGCCGGCAAGGATCCGAGTGACCTTCCGTAGCGAAATGATCCCAGAAGTAAGTTCACCGTGGCCGACCGCCGTTTTGGCTAGAGCGAGATCAAGTGGTCTGTCGATCGCTGGATCGGGCCGGCTGACTGGGATGTAACCAGTGATGTGGCTCTGGAACTTGAGCGTCTCATCATGAGAAAGTTCGGACCCATCACGCTTTTTCGGCAGGGCCTGTTTGCAGATACCGAGGCCAGAGATTCCGTCAGCGAGTCCATGTATGTTGAACGGCTTGATCGTAGAAATCTCTGTCCGCCGCTCAAACGACCGCCTTACAAGTCGCACGCTTATATCTGCCATTCGTTGAAAGCTCCGCCTGTAGCTGTTTACCTCTGTTAGAATTCTGTTCAACCAAAACGCCAAACAGTCTGTAGGTGTCTTACAAATCATACATTGGATCACTTCTTTCTTGTTCATAAACGCACTCGAGGGCTCCTTCCCTACATCTTGCGCAAGTCGGCTTTTCCTTGGAGCAGAAAACTCGACGATTTCGGCAGGAAATGCAACTTAGAGGCTGTGAGCATTTACTTCTGAATGATCAAGTAGATAGAGGAACTCACGCAGCCTTGCGGGAAGGTCCAAGTTGCTGTGGCGACATGCCGGATTGAATGGGGACTTCCTCTCGCTGCATCCCCTCCGAATGAAACGAATGGATTTCAACCGAGTGACAGAAAGCAATTCGTTGAGCCAGTGAAAGCATAGCGACAGCAAGGCTACAAGGTTCCATGGGATGATGCAACGACCTTGGCAGCATTAGATCTCGTCTACAGCAGAGCAACCTAATTGGGGCTTGGACTCACTGGCAACCCGCAGAAGGACGCCTTAGGCAGTAAGGAATCAACAGAAGATCGGAAACGATAGCGAAAGGAACTTGAAAGCAAACGATGAGGACGGAAAAGTTGGAGAGGTGAGGACGGAAGGAACGAGGCGCGCACAACGGCATGATTGGCTTTAATGGGTCAGAGCGGGACCGCCAGCAGCATCAACTGCGCAGGGCAGCTGCATTGAGGCCCTGCTGCCTTCAGCTGCGCCTGCCGCCACAGAGCCTCAGGCTACCTTCAATTGTCCCTCGCCGAAAAATGTCTCGCATGCGGCGAATCAGGCGTGCAGAACCAATGCCAAGAACGCCCTCCGATGGCCTGCATGCTTTAGCGGGGATGCATTGCATTGCCGTGGTGTCTTTTGGGTTGTGTCTCGAGCATCTCCTGAGGCAGGCCGGTATCCAAGGACTGTCTTGGCCTCAACAACCTCTGTACCAATTACCCAATTGCAACAAAACAGATCCATCGATACTGGCTGGCCACTCGTTCCTGCTACCACTCCACAAGTTGCACGTTGCATGGCACCAATATTTGACAAACGACATGCTCAACTACACCCCGACAAAACTCAAAGTCCAAATTGTCAAAATGGAGAGACTGAATCAGTACGAACCATAGTGCAAACCCCGGCGCATACCTTATTTCAACACAGATCCTCAAAGGGCTACACGCTCTGAAACTGAGAGAGCAGAAAGACATGACTTGTAATCACTCCTCTCCCAGGTTTTTCAGGGTTGACATTCCGCACAGCAAACCTCTCCAAACATTGAGTCTATGACGTCGTTGATGCTATATCCAAACGGCAGCACGAATAGTGCCAGGCAAGAAAGCGTCACAACCCCCCGGGATTTCAGCGTTGCAATTAGGCGCTGCAAAATAAATGGATAAATATCCAGGAACAGGTAATGATCGACACGCGTCCAATCCCAAGGGACGACCCGGGTTTGTCGCTTCCAAGGAGAAGGGTTCGGGTATTCTCTGATAAATTTGGCGTGTGGGTGGGATATGTCCAGAACAGGATTTGGGCAATGACATGACCTTGGCACAGTACAAGTATAACTGTCAGGCACTTCTACGGTCACGATGTTTGGAGAATGCGCGACATCTATGGAAGAGACGAACTTTTTGGTCAAAAGTTCAAAATGCAGTTTCGATTTCTTCTCTCGTTATGGCTTTTCAGCCACTTTTCCCCCGCCGCTGCTGCCGTCCAGAGACAGCATGTCGTCGAAGTCGTCCGACGCACAACCCTAATGAAGGTCTACAACAGAGCACCATTCGCCAACACGTCAACGACACCAGCACCGACTTGGAACGCATCCGCCGCATTTACCTTCACTCCCACCAATTCTAGCGCCACTTCTGGACGGAACAGCACCGCCTCCTCCTCTGGCGGTGGTCTTCTCGGGGGGTTGACTTCGGGCCTCCTCGGGCCATCTGGAATTCTTGGTCCATCTGGAATTCTCGGACCGTCGGGGATTCTCGGCCCCATCACCTCGGGGCTAATTGGCGGGCTCACTTCTGGGGTTGGCGGGGCCTTGCCGACGCAAAACGTTACCCGCTCGCTGTCGATGCCGAGTCTGAGTCTGGGGTTGACAAGTAGCGTTCGCTGGTCAAATTCCAGTTCCATGGCGAGACCAACATCGAGATCGGGGTGAGCAGAGCAGCAATGGGCGACTTGGGGACTAGAGAAAGGGTGTAAATATCAGTTGCAGGCTAAGGTCAAGTACACATAAGGTTATCGACCGGGCGTCACGGGCTGCACCTTGTATCTATCAACTTGTATCAATATACCCGAGATACTCAAACCAAACAAGACGATTGTGTATTAGAATTAGATGTTATGCCTATTCTAGTTTATTCTGGTTGTTATTCTTCTTTGGTGTCCACTTCCTTGGCTCGTAAATGTCACATGTTCCTCGACGTCAACAATCATGAGATGCATGAGAGATGGACAGGGATGAACCTTGAGTGTCCTCACAAAGCGGATGCACCATGACGGATGGTCATGTCTGACAACACGTCACGATGATCATCACCCGATGGATGTGTGATGTGTAGCTATCAGCGACACACCGAGTGGCGGCATAACTGCACGCAGACTGCCAGTCAGTACCAAACATGTCGATGATGCGCAAATTGATACGTTGATGCTCACCATCTATCTCAATGTTTCCACAGACTGGTGACCGCGTCCAACACGCTCCGGCTGCCATGCTCCCGATGGCTGGGAACCTCGGATTTGCGACCCGCATCAGCAAGAACACGCATGTGCTCCTTTCGCAACTTTTCAAAATCCTCATCGAGTTGCTTATGCCACGGGTACAGGACAAAAACCTGAAAGGCTAGCGCCGATGAGGCCACCACAAAGTTGGTGCACGAGATGATCTTGGTGATGACGGCCATTGTTTTTTTTTACTTGGCGGTGGTGATGCCTGCACATGTGGAGTCAGTCAGCATGTGCGCCTGTCATATGACTGGACTGGACATGGAGAACGTACTTGCAATTGAAGTGCAGGTTCCGTTGCAGGTACAATAGAAGAGAGAGAAATGGAAGCGATGCGACAAGTCACGTCGATACTGTTAATTTTTCACTTCACTTCATAGTTTTTGCGAGAACGAATTGGCGACGAAACCACCAGAACGGAAAAATCGTCGTTGTCTGTTTGAGAAAAAGGAAACGCCGAGTCACCGACAGTCAAAAAAAAAAACGGCGGCACCCGTTCAATTATAGCCTGCGTGGTAGAGTCCCCACTGTGGAGAATTTGGATGGATGTTTTGTTACAGATGATTCCGAAATCGCCCGTAAAACACCCAGGAAGGAATTTTTTTTTTTTTTTCAGATGCACGGTAAGGTAAGGCCTAGGCCATTGCTGTCGAAAAACATGTGATTGTCGCATCCCGTGACAATGGGCTCGGGGGCTCGCTATTGCTAAACATGGGCTAGCGCCAAGATGAAGCGAATGGCGGAATGGCGAAGGGGACCGAGTGGGTGGCAATTGTGGAGTCCTTTTTCTGAGTCGTTGTGGTTCTTGCCGCAGGCGTGTTCCACCCGGCAAGAAAACGCCGGCCCCAGCCCCACTGGGCTCGGTCCGCTGCCGACGTCGCCGACGGAACAGCGGTGTGCTTTGAATGGGGCATGTTTTGAGCTACGCCGTTCCGATTTCCCTACAGCTCAACCATTTTGATGCCAATATCTGTGTTCGAGGAAGTGGGTCATCGATGCCATCGAGATTTTATGGTTCCAAGTCATCAAGTTATGCACGTGTTCGCAGACACACGAGATATGAAAGCCTGGAATGCATATATCAAATGCAAGTGCTGTGAGGTTGTTGGGTCATGAGCTCGTCCCAAGAGGAGAGACAAACATCCCAACCAAGGCATATTAGCCGAGGTGGCACGGCGGCAGCTGCACCTGCGAGGTTGCACACCTGCATGTGGGCGAGTTAAGCCTGACAGTGACCTGCACCGCCACAGTCAGGAAGTCCTTTGCCCAACTTCCGCTTTTTGGGCGCCCATCTCCATCCCCATTCACAAAAATGCCATCATACATGTAGCGACACAACAACCTGTCAACTTCATCTCCGGCCATTCAGACAATACAACTCAACGATGGATCACAGGGCAGCATCGGGTCGCCAACAAACAAAGACACGGCGGCGGCTATTTGGAGAGAAAAATGACGCTCCATTATCTTCGCTCAACTACACCATTTCAGGGGATTACACAGACTGCAAGAAGGTCCACGCTCAGCTGCTATGTGCACTCAGGGGTTCTACTCCATTTCGGACGCAAGCAAGAAACGTGAAGAGGTCCGAAATAAGTCATAAAACGACGGACGCTCCAAGGCATGGCGCCCCATCCCGAATATATCATCGGTCTCACGCTCCAGGCAGCTTCCTGGCAGCAGTAGACCCTTCGGCAGGCCAAATACCAAAGCCAAAAATGAGCGACCTGAGGTCGCAAATGTATTCTACAGCGAATGCACCGAATACCCCGCCGGTTTTCGATCCGACATCGAATTGCGTTGGCACATCCGATATAGACACGAGCCAACAATCAAAAAATGGTTTTGCCGTGACGCCAGCGTTGCTGGGATTTCCGATGCAACAAGACTTGAATGTCCCAATCAGGTACCACTATCCAAATGCCTAGATTGCACATCCCGAAAGCTGTACGACACCAACTACCAGGCCGTCATTCACCTGCGTGATTTTCACTTCAGTGCCTGCCACTACAAACATAGGTTTGTAAGCGGCCTCAACAGTTCGGAGAATGGGGTCAAGCAAAATTGTGTCGCCGACATGTTTCGACCAGGGCGCTTCGAGGGGGCATGTTACCCCCTTGCTATAAAAGTCAAAGAGTGGGTGGATACGGTCACTGTCCCGAATCCGACCTACTAATGTAGGTACCTAACCAAGTCATCGTTGACTTGACTGGCGTTTCCGCCAAGGGCGAAGAAATTAAACACCGGTCGACGTTATTTTAACTTTACGACTACCTACTAATGGATCACAAGAGAGCTTCAACTTTAGTTTACCTACCTAGGTACTCAGATATCTAAGAGACTGATAAAGTCTTCTGATGCATAACACACGGGAAATCTAAAAGCCGACAAGAGGCCTGGATAATCGCTGCAAACAGGATTGGTTGTAGTGGCCAGAGCCTCTACCGACAGATGTGATTGGCTCATGAGCTACCAACAGTATGATCAACAGGATAACCGCGCTGAGGTGCTGTGTTGCATGATGTGCTGCAGGGCGCAGCAAACCAACCAACCCGACCCACTTTCCAGCAGTTAGACCTTTGGCTATGAAGGACTTGAAGAAACCAGACCGGACCAAGATGACTTGGAGGAGGAGGAGTCAAGGACCTCGAGGGCCAAAGTTGAACAAAACCAAAGACGAAAGTTCTACGCCACTTTGGTGTCAACCCGATCTTGAGTGACAACTTTCTCCGCCTTCATGGAGGTAGGTGGGTGGATCAAGATAGGGGAGCTGCTGGTTAAATGAATGAATAAAACGGGGCGAGATCTATTTGTATCTGAGAAAGTACCTAGGTAGCAAGTCTGCGCATCCATACCTACCTAGGTACCTAGGAATTATGAAGTTCATGTAGGACGATTGCCCGAGAATTTTGTTTATGAATGAGCTACATATCACAGATTAAAGTGAGAAAGCGCTTAGACTCTGGGTAGGTGATTTGTGCATGTCAGGACTTTTTGGACATCAGAGCAAAGTCGCCCACAAAGGAGAGCCAACTTGTAAGCTACATGTATTGACGTCACGAATCTGACTGGAGACAGGGGATAGATAGAATCTTTCCTCATCACTGTGTTGCTGGTTACATGTACCGAAACGACGGCGTTTGCTGCCCACCAGACTCATTTGTGTACATCACCAGCTCCAGTCCCCCTCGAGATATTTGTGTTAACCCCCACCCTGTTGAGATAGATATTGGCATCATCAAAAAAAGCATTTTTTCTTCCTCAACTGTCATCATCGGTATTGATCCCAGCCGTTTTTCCTCCCTGTCAACCAATCATGGGATTTAGAAAAGGGAGTACTGACTGACACGCCCGGGGGCGGGGGCTATTTGGTAGCTCTCAATGGCGGCCACTGCCCATCAAGGATCCAACCAACTCACGAACAACCCACGAGCCTCTCACAATATACCATATACACCACCGCCACAAGAGGGCTAATTTGGCTCTGGTAAACACATTATATAAAAAACCGTCCATGTTACTTATAACATACAGTTAGTATAGAAGTAAACGAAAGACTGGACCTTGCTTGACCAGTTAGTTGCTAGAGGAACTCCACCTCGATTTTCTTAGCATCAGGCCGGGCACGCTGAAAGACTTCCTTGATGTTGTCGAGCATGGGCGCAAAGGACGCAACGTAACTCACACCATGCGCCACCGATCCATCCGCTACGGCCGTGAGCAAACCCACAGGTTCTGCATGGCCATTGAGCACAAGGGCGCCCGAGTCTCCACCGGCTGCAAACCTCGGGCTGCTGTCGCTTCCGAAGACAACATGAACTCTGCCTTGCACCGTGACATTCTGCTTGCCATTAGGTCCATCACAGCTATAAGTGATGGAGGCGCTAGCGTCAATCTTATGATATTCTCCAACCGTGTGGCCTGTTGAGCGGCCAAGCTTGAAAACGGGAGAGCCCTGTTGTTCTGGCTGAGGAGGAGCGGCTTGGTTGTTGTACGCCATGCGGGGCGTCCAGTCTATGTCACCCAAATTCCGATTGGCGAGACGCTCAAAGACCTCACAACTGGAAGGCAAGGGGATCTACAAGCTCCTTGTTAATCAGGGTGAAAAATTAAAATAGCAGGCGCGTATCATTTGAGCTTACGTTGCGTAACTCCTCAGGCGGGAAGCGCTTCGAGTCAAGCTTGATAAGAGCCCAATCCTGGACCCAGTTATCTAGCGTGTTTGTCCGTACGCCCGAAGATGCATACGCGGTGCCAACGGGATGGTGGGATGCTTCACAGAGCCTCTTCTGGGCTACGGCCTCCGAAACTCGCCTCACGTCAGTGCTTCGGTGCTTGATAACGTTGTTGGCGGCCGTCCACCAATGGAAGTGATCCCTCCAAGCAGGACAGACTACATTGACGACGGGAGTGCCACTGCTGCTGCCAGGTATGGCAGGCACCCTAGACGCTGCAAATTGAATGTTAGCCAATAAGAGAAAATGGCACATATTGACGGAGGAAAAGTAGTAGGTACTAACGGGAGAGAACATGGTTACACGTCAGTGCAAAGTACTGGGGGGTACCGCCGTTCGTTACAATGCGGATAAAAGCACCTAGCGTCCCAGCACTGCTCTGTCCATGCCCCTCAGGACCAATACTTGAACCAATCGAAGGAGCCGAGCCGAGAGACATAGATTTGATATCCTCAGAAGGAACACCCGGGAGCCGATCACTCATGGCAAGAGTCTCGATAATCTGCTCCGCAATCTCGATTGCCATATTGCCAAGTCGTTCGTTATAGCTACGGTAGGTACGCACACACAGATAAGCCACAATTGAGGTTGGAACAAGAAACCTTGGGTACCTAGGTAGGTAGGGAACTCACCTCTCTAATACTACCGAGAGCTCACCAATAGCGTTGACTGCTTGAGCTGGACTCAGAGATCCTGGAAGGACGGTGATAAGCAGGCTCAGCTCTGTGGCGGCATCGCCTTCAAACCCGATGCGGTAGGCGCAGATAGAAGTAAGCACACCGGGCTGGATGCGGCACATGACTGCCCGAAGCTTGCCGCGGAACGTATCGTCGGTATCGGCACAATCGAATGCCTCGCAGACGAGGTTGTCAAGTTCGTCGTCGATCAAACCGGCAATGACGCGGGGGTGAGAGCCAACGAAAGGCAAAGGGAGACCACTTGAAGGCCCGCGAATGGCGCCTCGACGGGCCAGGAAGCCGTCGCTCTCGTTGCCAGTATACGGCTCCATTTTTGGGGAGTGTGAGAGAATTAATTGTAAGAGGCACATTCGCATAATCACCCACACTTGGCAGATTGTTGTGTTCAAGCACACCATTTTGACCTTCTGCGCTAAGGTATTTGGGAATGACGCTAACGAGTTCGGGCATGGGTGCAGACACACAATCAAAGAAAATTGTTTGGACGAAGGGGGCAAGAATTCACTGACAATATGTGATCTGGGCTGTGAATTAGTGAATGGCTGCCTGTGAATTGAGAAATTTTCAAGGGAAAGTGACCTGAGATGAAACGGGGGGGAGCTCGGCGGTGATGATAGCAGCAGGCCTTGCCTTCCTGAGTTGAGCTGCGCCGGGAAGAGAAAGTCAGTCGGGGCAGTGATGTGAGAGAAACCAGCAGGCTGAGACAGTCTGGATCAAAATCATGGGTACGAGCGGGCTTAATTCTTTGGCGAACTGGCGCCTTGGTCGAAAACATGATACAGGGGGGTCAGTTACATTTTGGAGGTTCCATTTCGTCGAGAGAGAGATGTCGGCGCAGCGCCAGGAATTGTCGCTGCGAAGCCGAACCCTAATAAGCCACCCCAAGTAGGGCTCTGGTTTTTATGTAGGTAGTTGAACAGTGTTTTTTTCTGCCACAGGACGCCACGAATAATAAAAAAGTGGAAGGGGGCTGCCGACTTCTCTGATCTCTGATGTCTCAGCAGCAGGTCAAACACCTCTTCGGCTCGCTCATCAACACCAGCCCGCAGCTACCAGTACTTCCAGTCAGTTATCGATAACAGCTCCCACCCGCCGGGCGCACGCCGCGGGCGTCTTCTTCGGCGAGATGACCAAGATCGATTTTTAACTAAGATAGTACCCGTCTAGAGTCTAGCTAAAACCCTCTACTAGCCATAAGCGTCACCAAGCTCGCCCTCGTGCGTGTCTGGCGTTGCGTTGCGTTTCCCAGCCTCTGGGAGGAGGGTGGCCTCCAACGACATCCCCCAGGTGCGCCAAATGAGATGGAACTTGCTCAGGCATCCGGCTCTAGCTTCCCCAGGGCGAGCATCTACCGCCTTCTCTCCCGAATCATTAGAATGATCGAGGAGCGCCGAGAACAACAAGACCCCCTAGGATCTTCGCCATAAAGACATGTCCAACATGATGAGAACGAAAAGCAGGGCTCTGAATGATTCCGAGACTGAAAAAGGGCAATGCGTATGCCACCTCGGGTTTGGTTATCTTTGTCTTGACAGTCCGACAGGTTTTGCAACGGAAGCACTTTACTGCTGCCATATGGATGGACGTCGCGGATCTTGCAGTGTTCGGCGTGAGCGGCGCAGGATTGTGTCGAGGCACCCTCCCTGTGGAGCGTCGGTAAAGCGGGTTGTGAGAAAGGGGGTGTTGCAGAGGAGCTCGTCATCATCCTCTGTTGTATGCGACGAATCTGAGCACACGAAATTTCCTTTTTGGTACCTCGCCCACGTAATACTGCTCACCTTGGCTCAGATTCTGCTCAGTCTCTGCTCAGGATTTACTCAGGTCGGCTCACCTTTGCTCACCCTTACTACCATTTTCGGCAGGCTAAATCACTTCAACTCTAGTCGAGGGGGCCTAGAACTAATCCAATATATAAAAATGACCAAAATGTATCTAAAAGTAGGTAAGTTAAGGCTCGAATTTGGGACCGCGGCTGGAAACTGCTAAAAAGCGGCAGTGCCCTAATGGCCTGAATTCTGGACCACTATCCCTAATTTTACGCAGGACATACCAGTACATGCCCTGGGATGGTACAAAATACCCCATCCCGGAATTTTGGGATGGTACGTGATATCCCAGCACCGATGGGATGGTACATGGTACCCCAGCTCGAAACTTGGGACAGCACTGATGGTATGTCCCACAGTATACCAGTACATGATGGGATGCCTTAGAATATGAGGTCCTCTCCCTGCACACCCCACCCACCCATTCCAGCCGACGGGCAGCTGGCATCCCAGACCCTCCCATTTGGCTGTAAAAAAGTGAAATTTCCATGCAGGTATCCCGGCTCCAAAAACGCCGGACTACCAGCCAATGCCACGGATGCCATCAAATCATCAGCGCCCACCCTGCAGCCGATCAACGGCTGGGCAAAGAGACGGTCACATAGGTAGCAAAGTAATGGCGCAAAAATGTCAATTGTACAACAATAAAGCTATCTGCCCGTTGGGTCACTCAACGGCGACTCAGTTAGACACCTGGGTGCCTTTTTGCCTGAGAAAATCGTCCACATCGTCACCCGATATCCAACCTTCCTTCGAGCTCTGCCGGACTGTAGATTTTCTCAGCCTCTCTAGGGCGAAAGCGGCGCGCCCAGCGCTCACGCCGTGGAGTATCCGGGCTTCTTACAGATCCAAAAGAAGAGCCAGAGGTTACGAGCACCAGGGCACCGCGGCCCACGTACCAGTCCTGCGGCGGATTCCTGGCGCAGCCCGTCAGCTGCGGCCGGGATGAGGTCTGCGTCGACGCCCCTATGTGCACGGCTGCGACATGGCCTGCGACCGGCCGGGCATCTGCGTCAAGCCCGTCTTCTACGGCGGATTTACCGGCCTCCAGTACAGAGACGGCAAGACCTGCATCGACGACCCCCGGGACGACTGTGGCTGTCTCTGTGTCTAGGCTTGGGACTTGGGTGGATATGGAGAGGAGTTGGGTAATTCTGTCAAGGCCTGGGTTAATTTCGTCAAGGCCTCGCCCTCAACAGTGCAGTTTTTCAAAGGCCTGCAGCATCTTCCACCAGGCCTCCGTTGAATTTGCAGAGGCTTTCAAGATCCACCGAAATCCCGACCGAAAAATCTTTCATGGGCTGGATTGTATGGCTCGCCATCTTTGCTGCAGGGTGCACATCCTCTAACAGGTGCCTCTGGAAGTAATCTGTTGGGCAATTGGAGAAGCCTTTTGCATAGTGTTACTTACTGGGCAGACACCTAGTAGGGTGGTGCGGTAGCAGGCGCAAGGACGGATTCCGCAAAGCTGGTGTTCTCATCTTCTTCGCCGTGATGGATTTTCCTACCCTTGCACCTCCTCTCCAGGCGGCGCCTGGAGTGCACCAGCGCCAACCGTAAGATGAGGATCATGCAGGTTGGGTAAACGAAGGTCAAAATCAGAAGGATGGGGTCGGAAAACTTTTGCCCTGGCCCCGTTGCGAGGGCGAGGCATATCCCCGAGACTGATGGATCCAGCAACGGGGATCAGCATACAAACCGCGGACCGAATGTCTGCGTCCAGCATCCCAGGGTCCGTGTCGGCAAAGACGCGCAGGCATTGCGGTATGCGCAGCAGGTTCTGCGTCTTGCGGCCCCACCAAATGACCAGCTCCCGCCGCTCCACGACCTGGCGCTCAATGAAGACGACGAAAGCCGACGCTACGACGTGGATGCAGAATTAAACAAGCAGCTCGCCGCATTCCGACATGGATGTGGAGCGCCTGTCTAGAGGCGGGGCTGGGCGATGGGCTGTAGCCTGTTGAGGTGTGGGTTCGAGGTGCGCGGTCGAGGTAGGGGTCGAGTTGTGCGGTTGAGGCTGATGAAATTGTATCTGAGCAGTGATTTGCTCCCGAGAAAGGATCTAGGCGTAGGACGATGGAATAAATTATATGTTCCAGCAGACAGAGAGCCAAAAGTTTATCAATGAAAATGCGGAGCGCCGTTGCTCCAACCCAGAACTTTAACAGCCTGCTCACTTTAGTCCACTCAATGTCTTGTTTTTTGCTGCCCCATTTTACGCACTCCACTCCATGATTCCTAGAGCAGATCAGCCACATACCTAGGTAAATAGGTAGGGAACGAACGAACCTTGAATGTGGGGATGTCAAGATTTGCTGCCATCGACTCACCAATGGCAGATTTACCAGCCTCTTTTCTTCATCTTAGCAGCGTGAGTTTGACCACCCCTGTTTTTATCAGCCCTGTTAGCAAGTTTTCTGCACCACACCACCACCAACCAGTGTCTTTCGCTCTTCTTCTTCCCCATTCTCGCTGGTTCGCCGTCGGCTGCGCTTCAGCACTCGCCGTGGACACGATGAATCCATTTGGCCATCTTTTCCCCTGGAGACCGTCAAAGAGCGCTCAGATGAATGCGGTTTCAGCTCTGCCTAATTTGGAGCAGCTCTGTCGAGGCCTCTGATTGGCAGCGATGTCCTCATCCTCAGAATTGCCATCAGGTTCGCCCCCCCCCCCCCCCCGCCCAAAACCACCCCCGACTCCAGTTATATTTACAGCCAAACGTGACAATGCACGAGACCAGCACAGCAGGGGAGATGGAGCTGCATGTGACAGTTCTATACCCACTCACGACCCTGTGGCGTTTCTTGGCCTAGTGTGCTGACCAACCAATTCGGGACAAATCCCGCGCAGCTACGCCCAGAGTTGCCAACATCAGGCTCTGGAGCATGCACTGTCCGCCGAAAGCTGCAGCATTTGGGCGTCACCACGTCACGCCGAGCAAACCACCTCGCAGCCTTCTCTAGACAATGAGTTTGCCCTAGGACTACTAAGGAAAGAGAGTCCCCAGATCTTCTATCCCTACCCCTGCGCTTCAACATCATGTCGTCAAGGTTCTGCCACTTCAGTCTACTAAAGGTTGGGCCATGTCGACAGCGCAAAGCGAGACGGGAACTTCTACCGACTCAGATACCCGGCCGACCATTCCTCTTACGACCCCCACAGTTTTCACCCAGCACATCCTAAACGGTCTCACGACAATCTTCACGCCCCATCGGGACTGCTGGCTCGCAGCTGTCGGGCCGGACCACTTCCGGGACGCACCGTACCGCATCTCGGCAGAGCAGTTCCATGGCTTCTGGTGCATCCCGCCGCAGTATCTCACAACTCTAACAACCACGCCGTGGTACAACCAGTGCTATCCTGAAGCTACGCAGACGTCAGATGGCACCTTCAGGCCATTCTGGGGGCCCTTCTCGCCCGCGCTGTACTGCCCATCCGGGTGGACGACTGCCATGACGATACAGCCGGCCACAGCGTCCAGGGGCCACGTGTATATGGTGAACAGCCGAACTCTGACGCCCAACAACCCCGACTTCTTCGTCTACTACCCGACGACCACGCTCTTGCCGGGGGAAACCGGGGCCGTCTGCTGTCCTTCGTAAGTCTCCAGCACCTAGATACTGCATAATAGCGGCTGGCACTGACAAATAGCTGTCCCAGCGGCTACGCATTCAACAGCGACCCCCGCCCAGGCGACATTCAGTACTGCTCAAGCACCATCACCGCGGGCGTTGTCTCGGGCTTCATGTGCTGGGGTAACGCGTATACGGGCGTCATGACCAATTTCACCATCGGGCCCGGCGTTTGCCACACCCTGTCCGTTTTCGACAGCTACAGCACGAGATGGTCGTCCGACACCTACAGCGGTGCACGCCTCATCCTTGATGTCCGGCCGATCCAGATGCTCTGGCAGGCCTCGGACGCTGCCAGGCTCACCTCCACGTCCGCGTCAGCCACGGGCCCAACCACGGGGGTTTCGTCAGGGCCAGACACAGGCTCGGGGCTGCCGCGGGCTGTCGTGATAACCATTGCCACTGTCGTACCTGTCGTTTGCATCTTGATCGTCGTCGTCGTCGTGCTAGTCATCAGGCAGCGCAAGACACGCGAAGTTTCTGAATCTAACGAGGGGACAGGCCGGCCGGAGTTAGACGCTCGCGACAATGTGCCAGTGATGAGCGAACTTCCGCTACCGCCGCCACCGCCGCAGGAGCTGCTAGTTGCAGGCGGGAGGTATGCCGGTTACGGCTACGGCTACGGCCAAGAGATTCGCGGGGAGCACGAGCTGTACGCTAGCAACACCGGTGCTGTGCCTGAGTGGGCGAGATACGAGCTGGATGCCTCGAGGCACAGGCCGTAAATCAAGATGGGCGCGGTCAAGTCAGAGAGGGAGGGAACTCTCAGAATCTTGTAGCTGACTAGCTCAGTGCACCTGAAACTGCAAGATGTTCGTCCAGACCGTCTCGCTTTTTGCCCACGGTCCTGCCCCATGGAAGTCAGTTCGATTTCATCCCCTTTGAGGACCGCATCCAAACAGGCAACTCTACCGAGACTGAAGGCCGTACCAGTATTGCCGGTTCTATTGAAGTCAGCCCAGCGAGACGGCACGGGAGGGGAAGAAGGCCTTTGTACCACCCCGGGTTTCCATGTCATAGCTCTCGGCCCATTTTGCCGCTGCAATACGTCAGCATCCGGTCGTCGGTAAATACCAAGACGTTGCCTAGATAGATCAACAGGTAATCTCCTCGAGTGAAGGAACAAAGGTAGGCAGGTAGGTACTGGAACTCCTCATCCGCTGCTTCGCCAGCATGATGACTTCGTGCCTAGCCCTGGCATTAGGGCTTGTCCGCCTCGCCTCCGGGGCCTGCGACCGCGACTCGCTCAAGGCGGTGACGGACCGGTATACATCGTGGCGCAGAGCACCGGGCAGGTGGGCTGGCTGGGGCCGGTGCTCGCGGCCGACGCCACGTAGTGGGAGAACCTGGCGGCGGTGCCCATGTCCAACAGCACATTGAGCCGGTCCCTGCGCATCGACTACCGGCGGACGGCGCTCGACACGGGCATCCCCGACGTCGAGATCCGCACCGTCGACCGCCGCTACGTCATCGACGAGGAACTGGGCACCGTCAGCGTCATCAACCACTTTGGCATCCTCGGTCTAGACAGCCACGAGTTCCGCATCGTCAACGGCACCATCCGTCACATCCACTCGGCTACCCTCTACCGGCCAAACTTCAATGGTGGGCTGGATATGCCGCCCGTTCTGGGGGAGGCAGTTCCGTGGTAGATTTCTTTGAGGTGAGATTGGTAGCTTAGCTACCATGCATCGTTCCGTTGAGGATCTCGGAGACTCGAGGTCAGGTAACCAAGGATTGTGAACGAAAAAGGAAATTTCGTGTGCCCAGATTCGTCGCAGACAACCAGGCTGTTGTGTCAGACCTGTCCGCTGCGCCTCTCTGCGGTATCTGGTATACGAAGGAAGGTATGGGGGTTGTGGCCAGCAATCGCGCATCGCCGGCTTCAATGCGG
>Ga0247765_1000991_pt1 | contig 16910 bp, 13 predicted proteins | sample UWRJL106311C6_FD_179949 | JGI IMG/M metagenome (GOLD analysis project Ga0247765, IMG submission 179949) | Plant litter microbial communities from Arlington Agricultural Research Station in Wisconsin, United States - UWRJ-L106-311C-6 | ecosystem: Environmental > Terrestrial > Plant litter >... | reverse complement strand
GATCCAGGGCTACCATGGCCATGGGATACAAGCCAGATCGGGTCCTGCGGATGACTTAATTTACCTGGCTGGTCGGCGCGCGTTGTCGACAACACTTCCAATACTACCTGTCTTCATGATAGGTCATGACGTTACCAGTCATTTGATGAGACCCAGAACGCGCCGCTGAACGCTCAAGGTTGGGCTGGCATGCTGTTCAGGCTCCATGTGCTGAATCACCAGACTCGGCTGATTACCCCTCCACACCCGACTCCATTGGATGGTTCGCCGCTGTTGTGACCCGGCCCAATGGCATCCCCTCGACATCCTCACTCCTCCAGTCAGGCGCTACAATAAGGCCTTCAGGCACAAAACTTGGCGTTGGCGTGAGCGGGCACAACTGTGACTGGAAGTGAGTGATTGGTTATGTTAGGGGTGACAAGTTATAATAAACCTTTTGCATGAGAAGCAAGCTGTGGTGTTGGCTTCACACCCGCGAGACGCATGGAGCATCAAGTTGGGCAGAAATGCTTATCTCGCGTCTCGATGGCTGTGAATCCTTTTTGCGCCGCAGTGTGGTGGGGGGCGATCTGAGGAGCTGGTTGGCTACCGTGGCCATGACAGATTTGGTCCAATCAGGTTGGCCCTTATTGAGGGGAGGGGCGGCTCGAGTCAGAAGGACTCAACTCTAGAGTGTTGCAACTCTTCGAGTACCTCTCCCTCCTGCTAGAGGGGCTAGGAAATACTAAGAGCTACTAAATCCGCTCATCCGTTAAAAGTACCACACGCTCTCCCCCCAGTTGAGGAAGCTCGTACCTCGCACAACCCCTCCCCCACTCTCTACCCTCTGGGTTCCCTTGGTACCCTAACGTTTGGTGCAGTTTGCCCGCGAACTTGGCTTTTTTTTTATTGGGTGCGCCTGCCTACGTAGAATGGATCCTTCAACTTCCGACGAACCCGCGCAAACTGTAGTGTACGGACTCCCTCAAGTGGCGGACAGCGACAAGTCACCGGGGGGGGGATGAGTCCAGTGCCTGGATTCTCAGCTTGTCCAAACCGGCCCAGTGTAGGTGCAGCAGCCCCGGACAGAGTCCATATTTCTGTGTTATTTGTCAAGCTGACGTTTATCGCGCGCTGCCGTGCCATAGATGCTATTCTGGCCTTGTTCGCCCTGTACGCGCCTTCGGCCATCGGCCATCGGCCACGGGTTTCTCTTCGATCCTTATCTGCAACTGCTCTTGTTCGTGAGCCTCGTCTTCGGTTCGCTCCTGGTTTCCACGACCAACCTTGCTGGACCGCTGCGCTATGCATACTTCAACTACAGAGATCTCATCCGGACGGCCCGTCCCCTTGTTTCCTTTACCACGGCCAAGGTGACGGCCTGGATGAGATCAAGATGGAGGAGACAAGGTCGAAGGGGGAAGGTGTCTTGGGGGACTGTCCGGGTCCGGGCAATCTCCGCGGGTCGGAGAAGGTTGCTTAGCTGGACATAGAGGAGATCGAGCTTTTACGTTCCTGGAGACCACGCTGGGCTCACCTTGAGGAGGGAACTCATATTTCCAGGTAGGTATGTGTCACTTGGAGCAGGTCGGCCACGGTTCATGTCCTGAAGAGGTTGATAACATGTCTTCACGAAAACAAAATAAGCTGTACTTAATGTTGTTTGTTTTGGACATAACCCATCACAACTTCCCCCGCCGTCTAGTACTACTAAGGCACTATTAGCTCAGCCGGTTGAGAGCGTCGTACTAATATCTCCACAACAAGGATATCAAGCCATGCGAAGGTCAACAGTGCAATCCTGTTATTGGGCACTCCCATCTTTTTGTGTTAGGCATGTGGCCCAGCCAGGGCCGAGGCACTGAGCTGGCCCACAGTGCCCAGTGTTACACGGCTACGAGGTCGGTCACGGGACTTGGCGACATAGAACGAGCCGAACTAACGGGAGGCCCTGGTTTAGATCGACCAACCAGGCCGAGGGAAGCCAACGAGTGGCCGGGGTGAGAATGTGATGACAAGGGTCGAGGGCCAAACACTCAAACGGGGCAACCAACCAGAGCAAGCAGGAGCAATCAAAGGCTCACAGAATTCCACAGCAAGCGCCGTAAGCGATCCGAGGCCTCAGTTAGGCCAGGACCCAGGGATAAAAGGCCGGGCCCTCAGGATCCCTCAGGTGACAGAGGCGCAAGGGTTTGACGATGTCTTCAATGGTCCGAGGAGCAAGGCAAGGTTGAAATTATAGAGATAACTGATTAGCGTTTATTACTAATATTATGCAGATCATATCCCACCGAGTTTGCTTGTTTGCATTCTAAAATGCGTGATCATCATTTATTGCCGTCCATTCGCTCCTTCCCACCCTTGACCAATCAGACCCAAAATTGCAGGAATCCTTTACGCGTTACGCGCTTGCTCACAAGAGAGTTGTTCAAAAGCGTTCAAACCACGCAGCTGGCGGAGCCCCCCCCCCCCCAACGGAGCCTCATCTCAAACAAGGAAACCTCCTTTGGGACCTGCTGGCCTCGCCATGGCCACTGTCAATGCCCATAATGCGCTTCCATTGTTGTCTCGGTTGGGGCATGCCCGTGGGCCACAGTTTTCCATTGACCTCCACAGGGTTCGCAGTAGTACCGACTAGTCAACGACGGATGATTAGTGAGTGTTGAAGGCAGTACCTCCAATGGCTGAGCATCAAATAATAAGGGTGACCTTACTTTTTCTCGGCGTATGAGAGTAGCTCGATGAAGCGGGCCTCCACTTCGGATAACCTGGTCTTCACGTTCGCGCTATTCCACAGCCACCAGATGCGTCTTCCCGAATCCACCTTGAACTCCAGTTTCTCTTTCACCTCAACCTCCGACCACAAGTAGATTGTCGATTCAAGCAGGGGCTGAAAGTCCGAGATGAGCGTGGTAAGTCTGATGTCGAAATTCTTGTGACGTTGTCGTTCATCGGCACCCATAATCGCAAGTTCCGCTGCACCATTACTCGTTGGGCGCAGCCTGAGACGTAAGCTTTGGGCAGCCTCGGCAGTGACATTAAAGTCTGGTGCAAAAGTCCGTCTGAGCTGGTCAATACGAGGATTTAGAAAGGCTACGGCTTTTCCGAAGCGCTTGATCTCGGCTGCGGAGCCTCGAAGCTGGGTTGCGAGAATGGGAATCCCGAGTGCTAAGGCGTATGCAAATGTGAGAATGCCGACGATATTGCTGGTAATAGACAATGGCGAGTCTGAGCAGGACAGCTCGCTTTCGCAGAATGTGCAGTTCATCGTCGTCCTCTTCGATTGACGGACGACAGCTAGTCAGGGGGGTTCGATAATGAGCGTCGTATTAAGCATCTGGGATGTTTTCCTGCTCATCTGTTTACTGGATCCTGAGAGGTCGAAGTTGATGGGTGTTGTGTGACGGAAAGTGGCGGAGAAGGAGCACCCCATGATTCGAAGAATGCAACTTCTTATGCAGATGACGTGGCAACTTTCCCCGGCAGAAAATGCGGGTGGTACTGCATGATGTGGGTACTTGCGTGGATTTTTCTGAGCACCATGCTGTGCGGGTTCCCTGTCTACTGAAAATACCTCCAGAGCTCTCGCTGCATTCGGAAGACAGCAGCCTGCCTCCTTAGGGGCTTAAATTTCCCGCCCATGGGCGGGATGGGTAAAAGTGGGTTTGGGTTAAACCCGACACCATCCTCCTGGAGATTGCTACCCAAAGAGCACACACCATGCGTCTTGTCAGCCAACCAAGTCATGCCAAGACAGATGCTTGGATTTGCGATAGGCAGTTAGCCCCTCGTGCTTTCTGCCATAACCCGGCAGCTTCAAAACTTGTCGACCTTCCAGGTTCGCACGAACCCAACTTCCCCAGGTACTGATACACCCGCATTGCTCCCGATAGCCGCCATTGCCGAGGAATTTGAGTTGACGCTTGACTAGCATGGAGAACCACGATCTGGAGCCGAAGCTCGACGAGTACGAGACCGAGAACGAAGCGCCTCATGAATGCGGCCGCGAAATTGGGAGGAGCCTGGCCGTTGTTCACAGGGCTCGTGTTCGCCGAAAGAAAATGGGGTACTTGAGGGGGCTTTTCATGGGGAAAAAATCCCAACACGACCTGGAAGCCTGGCCTCTAGCCCGGAAGACCATCTATCTCCCTCTCGACCCCCAGACCGACGAGGTGGCAATCAAGGAAGCCAAGAGGGAGTTCCTGAAGGAGGTGGAGGTTTTGCGTCATGCTCAACTCTGCAGACATGTCATCAAGCTCGTCGGAGCATACCAACTCGGTGGGGGCAGCCCGCAGCTGGTTGTTGTGATGGAGCGAGCAGAAAAGGACTTGGGGGCGTTTCTTTCCGTGAAGCTTGGGCAAAGCCATCTCGATCTTCTTCAACAGTGGTTCACATGTTTGGCCCGAGCCATCAACGATATCCACAGCCTCGGTATTCGCCATCGGGATATCAAGCCACAGAATATTCTCATCAAGGGTGACCTCGTGTTACTGGCCGACTTCGGCATATCGAAAATGGGCCTCGTGCAAACGCTCTCGACAACGGTACCTGAGTGGGCCCGAGGGAGGTCAGTGCCCTATTGTGCCCCTGAGGTCGACGACGGGAGCAGCCGCGGACGTGCGGCCGATATCTTCTCGTTGGGAGCCGTCTTTTTGGAGATGCTCGTCGCTCACTCGTACTTGGACCGACAAGAGAAACTCAAAGAGACATTGCTATGGGGTCCAAACGGTCAGCCATCATATGCTCGCAAACTTGACGCTGTGCGCAAGTTGATGCAGGAGCTGGAAGTGAACAATGGAAGTGGCCAGCATGGAACCAACGAGTGGCGCCGCTCTATCCTCACCCTCTGCCAGAGAATGCTACAAGAAGATCGCGATGACCGGCCCCCGGCTTCTCAGCTTATCGACCAACTTCAGCGCATGCCCTCGTCACTTGTGTCGTCATGTCGTTGCAGCACGACTGAAGGGATTACCTCCATGTCGAAGGAGGCCAAGCTGATTGAGGCATGTAAAGATGGTCGCCTATCCGAAGTTGAGAGCTTTCTCCAAGACGGTGTGAACCCCGCAACCGTGAGCGCACTTCAATTAGCCACGGCGAACAACCACCCAGACATTGTTGGGTACATCGTTAAGCACCTACTCCGGTCGGGTGCCGACATCAATATCCGAGATCACAGCAAACAAACCGCGCTACACTGCGCAGCATCATACGGACACCAGGATATAGCTCAAATGCTCTTGACCAGTGGAGCAGCGACCGACTACAAGGACGTCGATGGCCGCATAGCCCTGCATTATGCCGCGGGTGGGGGCTACGATACTGTTGTTGATCTGATCTTGGATCATGATGCAAAGGCCGATGTCCAAACTCGGGCAGTGGATGATGGCATCCAGGACGCCGCCGGCGAGACACCACTTCACTCTGCTGCCAAAAGAGGCCATACCACGACATTGAAGACCCTATTGAATACCGGGTATTCCAGGAAAGTGGACACGGCGAATAAGAAGTACCACCGCACGGCACTTCACCACAGCGCCGCACGCGGCTCCGCAGAGGCTGTGCGCCTACTTTTGGAGAACGAGGCCGATCCTAAAGTTCAGGACGTGCTGGAACTGACTCCACTGCATTTGGCGGCCAGGGGGAGGCTGGTGGGGCCGGACATCGATTACCGTGCGGTCATCGAAGTCCTGGTCGAATATGGTGCTGATGTTTGGGCAAAGGATCTAGACGGGGCGACGGCGATCCGATACACCCATGATTTGCCAATGACCGACGGCAGGAAGGGTATACTGAGTCGGGCAATGGAACAATCAGGCCGAGCTTCTGGGTCGTAAGTCTCTTACGCCTATTTAAGCACCTGTTTCAAGCCTACATCAAGATTGCCAACTACCTTCAAGTCCTATCTCGGACCCGATCAGTATCTCTCCTCGAAATCCTATGCTCATATGTTGCCTCGAGAGTCTGCTGAGAGCTTATGATCCTGACTATCTCCTTACTAGTTTTACCTTTGAGATGATTCCAAGTTATCACACTGCACCTGACGTCGAAAACGCAACAAAACACAGAGATTCGGATACCAACTCAGCACTTGCGGTTACCGTGGCCGACTACACAAGTTTGGCCTCGTTTCTAGCCCTCGTGTATGCTGTCCGACTCGACATTCTTCCCATCACATGGCAACCGCACCTTGGCGGGCTTGGAGCCGGAGCTTCAGGTGTTGTCAACCAGTCCTTCATTCATCTTCGGATGAGTCTGGCGTTCAAGAGGTACAACTACACACTCCCAGCCATTCCTGCAGGAAAGAGTGGCGCTGGTGCAGAGGAAACAAGGCTACAGCTGCGAGACGCTTTCCGTTCCTTCGCGACCGAAATCAGGATTTTGAAAGAACCCTGGATTAGACGACTGGACAGCATCCTGGATCTTATTGGAATATGTTTCGAGGTAAAGCACTCAGACGGTATCTTGTGGCCGGTATTGGTGTTCGAAAAGGCGCCCTACGGGAGTCTCCGTCAGTTCATGGACTCTGAGATGGGCGGGATGTCGACAGGGGAAGTCAAACTCAGCTTGTGCCGTGATTTGCTTCACGCAGTTGCTGCAATGCATGCCTGTGGTGAGTTCAAGTCCTCGCAACCTTCGGCCTCTGCCGCATTTCATGGCCACCCGCCTGGAGCTGGTTGGCATTTCCCATCTCAGGCCAAAGCTCTAATAATTTGTCGCAGATATTATCCACGGCGACCTTAAACCGGACAACATTCTCATATTTCCTCACAAATCAGGGGCAGGGCTCATTGCCAAAGTCATGGATTTCAGTTTTTCGCATGCCGGAGCAGCAGCCAAAGGGAGGGCGGTGTTGCTACCCTGCTCCCCGCCATGGGAGGCTCCTGAATACAGACGGGGCGCATCATATCAGATACAAGACGCCAAGCAAGCTGACGTCTTCTCCGCCGGTCTCGTTTGTCTCTGGCTGTTTTTCCGGAACGATTTGCTCCTATATTGGAAGGGGCATGCGCGCGCCTACGACGATGAGTACCAGGGGCTTTTTCGGGATGACGAAAAGGCGCTATGCAAGCTCAAGGTCGAGAACAGGCTCTATGCCTTTGCAGACCGCTGTCTATCCGAATACGAGCTTGTAACCCATGGCGACAAACTTGGGAGTGATATGATATCTCTCTTACGACTTTTTTGGTCTTCATCGCTGCACAGGGACAAGATGAAACGCCCTCAAAAGCTTTCGGACGTCCTCAGTCCCGGCAGTCAGAATGTTGAGCGTCCCTCGGACATGGACTCATGGACGAGAATCATCACTCGCGTGCCTAGCGTGGACGGTGATGGTGGAAAGGTTCGAGCATTCGAGGTTAGTAATCTTCCCTGGATTTTGCAGTGTGGCTCCAGGGGTTCGAGGTTGCGGCTAACGGCCGACTTCCATGCTCGCAGGTTTTGTCATCCCTTCCTCAGCTCATCCAAGCAGACTATCGGCTACGGCGCCAGTTGGTAGAGTCGCTGGAGTCCAGTGCCAATCAAGGGAACCGCCATGACGCCTATGAGCTGGCGCTCTGCAAAGCCATCGGCATCGGTACCAGAAGAAACGCTGCAGAGGCCAATCAGATAGCACTTTTTCGCAGCAACAAGTCCATGTTCGAACTGGAACAAGACGTCAAAGCGCTTAAGCACGGGAGGATCACACTCGCTTTCCACCAAGCGTTGTTCCGGGAGCTATTCGACGACGGATATATCCAGCCATTTCATCCAGAAGTCGGCGAAAGCACGGCAGACCTCACTAGAATCCACGAGGCGTACCGTACGGAGATCGAGGATGTGGAGAGTGCCCTTGGAAGCAACAGTCAGGTCGTCATACAGTTAAAACAGCGTCTCGCAGGGTTGCTTGCGCAGAGAGGACAGCTGATTGAGGCCGGGGTCTTGCATTCTGACGTTGAAGGAGCCGTAACGGAAACCAGGGGCCTATTGCCTGACTTTCCGTCCACCTGGAATCAGCACGGCTCTGAAGACCAGAGGGCCTGGGACTACATAAAGAGCAAAGCAGAGAGGGAGAATGCCAAAAGGGTTCTTCAAAACCGAACAGAGCTGGCGAATAGTCATCGAGGGAGAGGAGACTGGACCGCGGCTGCACTGCTGGGCAAAGGGGTGCTCCAAGAGATGGAAAAAATGCTGGGCGAAGGGCACCTGGAAACAGCTGCTGCCAGGGAGGGTCTTGTCATGACCTACATCAAGCAAAGAAGGTGGAGAGTGGCAGAGCAGCACGCGCTAAAGGTGCTTGATGTCAGGCACAAAGAGCTGGGTCTAAGCCACCACCTGACATTTCAGAGCATTGCGCTTCTCGCCTCTATCTACGGCTGCGTGGAGAGCTGCCGAAAGTTTTGCCCCGAGACGACTAGAAGCCGAGATGGCGACAGCAGCAAACAAATTCTTCCGCCGAGAAAGGCGCGGGCAGAACAGAGACGACAACGTCGATGGAAAAAAGCAGAGGACTTGCTCACTAGCGTGACGCAGTCACCCGACATCCTCAAGGACTATCCCGTCTTAATCAATGTAGAGTCAGCCCTTGCTTCGATCTACTTCGACCAACAAAAGTGGGACTTTGCCGAGATACTAGAACGAGGTGTTCTGGAGAAAAGAACAGATTCGCTGGGGCCAGACAATTGTGACACGCTTGCGGCCAGGGGAAACCTCGCGTTGGTGATGAAGATGAAGGGCGAAGTGGAAGCCGCTCTGCAGGAAGAGAGATTGGTCTTGGAGGCTCGGAAACGGGTAGGAAGCAGGCATCGTGACACCGTGGTTGCCATGGCCAATCTGGCGCATACACTCATGGCGACGGGCGAAGAGGCAGAGGCTTCTGCGCTGTTTAGCCAAGTTAGAGCACTCAAAAAGGAAGTGAAGAAGGAAACCCGGAGCAGGATCAGGAAGGAGAGGGCAGAACGACAAAACAGGGAGACACGGAGAGGGCGACTACGCCACCTACCAGCTTTGGTAGGCACGGCACCGTCAAAGCCGTCAGCAGTGGCTGAATCTACTTCTGGTCGGGAGGTTGACGACTGGTTCAAGAAGACTTTCGGGTAGCGGATACATCTTTGTTTTATTAGGCAATGTTAGAGCCTTGGAGTGTCGCAACTTCATCGCAAGAATGTGCACAAACCCGATCGCAAACTTGCCGGACGTCTCTGCGTGAGAGCCCTCCCGGTGCAGTTAGGCTCAACCAAACAGCAGAAATCCCGTTGCACCTTTCGCATGAGCTGCCGCAGCCAACCGCAGCTCCCCAGGTGTTCCCCGCGTGAAAGTGGTAGAAAAAATACTGCGATGAGCCACGCCACTCCTCGGACTTCCTCGATCGACTGCCATGAACCAAAGCCACAAAAAGCCAAAGTTCAAAAGCGAAGAAGCCACAGGAATCGATGAAACTCTCCTCATAGGTAACAGCAACCTTAATTCGACTCAATCTTCCCCGCACGCCGAGAAACCTGGCAGGCCTTGCGACAATAACTTGGTCGCACTGCATGTGTCAACTGAGTCAAGAGCTGAGGCAACCGCCAACGACTTCCATTGTCACTGTGCAAGTTCTACAACCTGAGGCAGGTCACTGATTTCATTGCCCGACAATTGGCAAAATGCTTCATCACCTACATATCCCGAGGATCGCAAGACCCATATTTCTTTACATATCTAAAAAAAAAAGACGTTGGATCTCGGTGTTAAATATGTGTGCACCATATACTTACCAATGCCAAACTCCAAGTACTCGTGAATAATGTTTTCGCTTCTAGGCCTCAGATTCCTACGAGCCGTATGAGGGCTGATCTTGGAGGGGTCACCGGTAAGGCCTCTCTTTTTAGCCTGCTTGATAACGGTATTTGCTGAATTAGATGTTTTTAATTCTGTACCTTGGCATTTTGTCAAGGATGATGGTGAGCTCAGGGTGTTGAATAGCGGAAAGTAGAAGTGCCTTGAAAAGGTAAAAGTGCAAGACTTGGAGAGTACAGGCTATGTCCTCAGCAGTTAGGTAGGTAATACGAAAAAAAATAAGAGGTTAAGGTGAGGCTGTTCGATTTAAAATGGGGACCGATTTCGGTCATCTTTATATATGGGGACCAATTCTGGGCCCACTCGGTTAGAGTTGTAGTAGTTTAGTATGTTGCGGCGCAGTGTGCTGAAAATGGCACTTAGCTTGAGCAAAGGTGAGCAGGCCTGAGTAAATCCTGAGCAAATCCTGAGCTGGGCCTAAGCCGGGGTGAGCCGTGTTACGTGGGCGAGGTACAAAAAAGGAAATTTCGTGTGCCCAGATTCGTCTCATACAACACTTAATAAATGTTAGCGTTGGTTGAAAAGCAGAGCTATTGTGATCAAGGGGGAATGAAGGACAGATTAAACTTGCACTGGAGATTGGTCCCTCAGAAATATACCCTGTCAGTTTGGCAGTACATCTCATTTTCCAAAAGACGTTCTATTCGTACTTCGCTGATCTAGTGAAAAGCAATGTACGTACAATACTCCGCTGTGCTCCGCTTCTAACACTCCAACCCCATTATCTCTACCCCACCCCAGCTTTCCGCCCCCCTTTCGAACTTATCCTCCGTCCCAACTAAACCGAGCTGACCTTTCTCGACCAAGCTTTAACAAGAAACCTACAAGCTACCTGCCTGCCCGTTCCTGCGAGAGATGCACGTCATGCAATGGGGCTGTCTAGCAGCATCCATAAGCCTGCCATTTCTGAACAAGGGATCAATCACAACGGTACTTACGAAAAAAGAAACTCGGACAGTCATATCCTCGAGGCAGGCATCAGAACCGCTCCAACGAAAACCCAGATATTTCCAGTATCTTAATATACAGAAAGCATACTGTAACAAAGCCGCCACGCATATCTAACGGGCCACGGGGCGCTCCCCAAGGGCAGCGTTAGGTTGTAAATTATGCTCCATAACGACCATGTCGCCAGCATGAACGGCGTCGAGGGGGGCTTGTTCGGCTGTGGCGGCACGGTCGAGAGCAGCTTTCAGGCTGGCTTGGGCTTTGGCGACGGCGGCGTACGTGTTGAAATACGTGCCCTGACTAGCCTGTAGTACAGCACTAGCACAGGGAGTTGCAGTGGTCTGCAACCTAGCCACGCAGTGGAAGGATACGATGGCAGGGCCAAAGGAAGAAGAATAGAAGGGCTCACAGTGATCTTTGCACTGGAAGAAGAGGTTCTATTGTTGCTTGCAGAAGAAAGAGAGGAGTGCTATCTAGTAGTGAGAGGAGAGGCTCTTATAGTACAGGAAGAGGCCCCGAAGGGGCCTGTATTCCAGAGGGTTCGGTGGAGACGAGGCCCTCTGGAATCTTCGTGATGTTCTTTAGTGTTGTGCCAAGGTGCAGGGGCCAGGTGGGGCACCAGCCCCCTGACGGGGCCTGGATTCAACCCCCATGGGGCGCCAGCCTCACTAAGTGGGGCCTAGGTCAACGTTACTCGATGCCTTGCGCCCTAGGCACCTGGAACACCTGGAACCACTGCACTCCGTGCAGTGCAGTGGTTATAGGGGGTAGGATGATGTCAGAAGCACGGCACCTTGGATTGAATGTGTTCGAAGTGATTGTATTGCTTGTGTTGTTGGATCAGAGCCAGAGATCTTGCTCTTATAGATCGTATTGCATGACGAAGATTACGTCTGCTCAGTGGCTCAGTATCACTACCAGCCTGGCTATACCAGGCTGCCAGTCAGCTCGATCTGACTGGATGCCCGGGGACGGCATCCTATCTGACAGAGGACCATATTTAATCAGAAATTATATAACCTTTATTAACCTAAATAATAGCGAGGAAATATAAAAGAGGAATACAAAGGGCTTTTTAAAAATTCTTTAAATTATCTTAGTATTAAAATATCTTTTAAATATAGATATTTAATAACTACTAAATAGTATTAATATACGAAATACCTTTTATCTCGTAATAATACTTAATAGTAAGGTATCTTTTAAATATCCCTAGTATTAACGACTAGTAATAAATATAAATATTACTAAACGGAAAGGCCTAAACGAATTATCTATAAAGTTTTAAGTAGTAGTTATTACGGGTATAAATATCCTAATTCTAGGCCCTTTCTACTGTTTTTGGGCCCTTCGGTTAAAATTATACCTTCTCGGAATGCTATACTATTTAATAGGCAAATATTAGCCGAGGCTAAGCCAGGGCTGATCTAGATTAATCAAACGTGACGAAGAGCTACGTAACTATAAGTACGGGCGTTTATCAATTTTAGGGTCGTAAAACACCCATGTCAGCAAGAGGTATTTGCCTAGATCTCAGCACATTTTCTCCAAGCGACTACCAGCACGGTTTCAGGGACTTTCGGCTCCAGCCCGATTACCCAATCTGGTTTAACTGGGACGCCTACGCCGATTTGGACTTGGACTTCCCGGTAGAACGAGAGCGAGCCGCCCAACTGCAGGCCGAGCCATTCCACGATCCATCTCACGGATGGGAAAACGGCTACCAAGGCCCATTGGCACTAGGAGCAACAAAACGCGTCACCGAACCGTTAACCCTCCACGGTGCCCTCCCCGTCGTCAACCTCACCACCGCCTTCGCCATCCGCCGGCAATCAACCCGCGCCATCAAAAGCAACTCGGTCAAAAAGCTCCTCTCCGCCTTTCCAAACCTTTACCACTTTACCCACGAACCCTGGCACGCCGCCACCGCCGAGCGACAGCAGCTCTTTACGTCCGACTACCTATCCCTCCTCAAAAACCTCCCCGCCCGCCTGCCCCACCTCCAAACCCTCACCCTCTTCCAAGACAACTTACCTCCCCTCCGCCCCGCCGAGAACCAGTACACGCCAAGCAAGCGTGTCCTCGGCCGCGCCCTGTCCGAAACCACACGACGCAACACCTCCCTAACAGAACTCTCAGCGTCCTTCCTCGTCGACGCATACGACTTCTTCCATAGCTTCGACATTCCGCAACTTGAACAACCACCGTCTAACCCGCAGACATGGGATACCCTAAAAACGTTGCATCTGACTTCATCCCGGCTAAACCCTACTATAGCGAGATGGAAACGCCGACAAGTCCTTGCCAGAGCCGGTCGCGCTGCGGTGCTGATGCCGAGGCTGGAGCGGATGGTGCTTTGGAATGGAGGGGAGGGGTTTGGGTATTACGTGGTATATAACCGGGTGGGACATGATGGAGCGCCGATGCTGGTACTAGTTTCGAGTTTTCGATCGGCGTGGCGGTATGATTTGTCGCCCAATGTGGTTGCGGTTTGGAGGGAGGTTCCGCGGCGAGCAGGGGTGGACAGTGATTTACAGGTCGCTGTGCAGAAGTTTCCGTATTTTGGGAGTGGGGGAGATTAGGGGCTTTGAGGAGACGCTCGATGTGGTGTGGGAGCATGTAGGTGCTGATGTCGTGCATGAGATTACGGCACATCAGTTGATGGCTGATGTGCGGGTGTTTCGGAAGGCAGTGGGCTCGGATGGGGATATGGAGATGGCGGCAGGAGAGGGGGGGAGTTGACGGAAGTGGACTGCAAAAGGGGCACGCCTGCAGACCCGAGAGACTTTTACTCCCCGTCAAAACCGCCACACACCCATCTTAAATCCACTCAGTCAAACACGGCACCCTCATTACCTTCAGTAGCACAACTTATGTAACAGACGCCTTTCCTAATGCAATTATGACCATCAGGTAGAAAAACAGTGGAACGGGCTTCTAGAAACACCACCTTGTGCTGACTCTCACAGGCGTATAAGAACCAAATTCCACTCCACCAAAGTAAACTAATAGCCAGAAAACCATCAAGCCACCACACGGCGAACAACTTACATAGCGTGTCGTGGGCAGTGTAAGGCTTGGAAGGATAGGGTAAATATCTGGAGGTGTGTTTGGTGGATTTAGGGGAGGTGTTGAAAGAGAAGGAGTTGGAAGGGGTGCGGTTTGATATGCTGCAGTGGCTGTGGCTTATGGTGTTGACGGTGATGTCGGGATCACTGGCCGAATTGTTACCCAAATTGCCGAGTCAACCCCTCACAGCGGGGAAGACCCCCCTTTACCCAACCTGCTGAGCTTTGGCTGAATACCCCCCAACCTATTTCCCCCTTTATTTCTCACATTTGCCTCTTCCTTATCCCGGCCCGAACTACCAGCTGCTCCATTCTCACTCAACTTCCTCAGCCTCACTTGTCATCAAGGCGCCATCCCCAAACGTCACTGACTACAGTCCCAATTTGGCATAACAAGACAAACTACCATCCACTCGGACTTACCTCCGACTTTCTTCCTGCGCCGCTATATTGGACCGCCACAGACGCCCTGTACATGACGCCTTGTACATGACATCCTACATGATGTGGATGTCTGAGATAGGCGCCTCCATGCGCTGCGTGGTACTCTTGGGGGTATTTTTTAGCTGCGGCTGTAACGGGTGAGCCGGCATGTTCTGGGCCGATTACTAGTCTAGACGCCCTTGGAGGTGTAGGATCGGAGTTGAAGAGTTCCCGTTCGAGTTTTAATATTTAAATTATATGTTTGAAATAAGGATCATATGTTGGGAATAGGGGGGTGGAGAGAAGAGGGGTAGTTCAGCACTGTCATTGGTAAGATAGGGAATAACCTTGAGTAGTTGTAGAGGCCTTCGAGGCTCTGGTTGGGTACCGTATTGGGCTTTGACTCTTGCCCACAGGCGCCCTCACACATAGCACACACAATCATCATCACACAGTTACAGCACGTATCCTCGTCACGTAACACGCACCGTTATACTTCCACTTTCCAACTATATTTACTACTCTCTCCGATGCCCCTTTTTACAACAAAAGTTAGTCTATATTGGGAAACGTTATATCTACAGTAGGCTGTTTGTTAGAGAACTGAAATCTAACTCGGGTATGTTAGAGTTAGGTTTTGAGAACTAACGGTAGTTTCGGTGGGACTGTGAACGGTGGTTGCTGGGTAATGGAAAGCGGTAGTACTTGGCGTGGATTGGTGTCCTAAAATTGGGTCCGCAACTCACATACACCCTACTTTAGATAATGGTAATGATAGCCGGGCCCAAAGATCGCTTCTCTGAACTCACCTCGGCTCAGGCTCTGCGACTAATCCGGACTTAGTTAGGAAAATGTTGTGGGGGTTGACTAAACAGGTAGGTACCGAGGTACTTAGGTATATAATACTTGAAACATGAAGTAGTAACGTAGCTACAGTCTGGTAATCTGCGACGAATCTGGGCACAGAAAATTCCCTTTTTCGTTCGTAGTCCTGAGCTGGGGTGATCTGGGGTGAGCTATGGCTGATTTGTCCTGAGCTTTCCCCGATTCTTCCAAGTTAGGATAGTCCCATATGTCACCGCTCCACAGCCTCAGAGGCCCGTTTTCGGCCCCCTCCCCCAACCCCCGGCTAATGTTGCCTTCAGATGTCCCCCGCGTGCCTGCATATCTGGTATATACTCGTATATGTTGTGGGATAGTATGTAACGTCCTGGCCCGATTCTTAGAACAGTACGTAGAATCCTGGTACAAAAACTGAGATGGTATTTAATATACCAGTGTATGTATTAATATCGGCATGGTACATGATAGACTAGCACCCGTGGACCCGATTCTCGGCCATACCGTGGCTTAACCTTGTAGTCCAGAACTAGGCAGACACGCGTGGACCAGCCCCGGGGGTCCCAAAACCCGGACCCTTTCTTCAGAACGAACAATTGTCAGACACGCTGCACCTTGATTATGGCCACGGCCAGGGGATCGACAAGGGATTCAATTCTTTGATTGCTTGATTGTCTGTTGGTTCTCTGGCTTCGCTAGAGGGCCACCTTTTGTATGTCTAAGTGCATAACTCTATGGTAACAATTTAGGTTACGTTCAGCTGTAACACGGTTAGTGCTACTTGATTTTTTTTAGGCATTTGCTAGTCGCGCACCCCCATTTTTGCTATTCGCGCATCCCCCAAATAAAAATAATCATTACCAAGTATCCAGACAACACCTTGGTCTAAACTTGGTACCGTTGGAAAGCCTGAATTGTGTAGAATCTAATGATACTATTCTCATAACTGCTGGTGTACTAGTACCAGAGAAAAACCTACTATTAAAGATCGAATAAATAATTACATAAAAAACTAACGAAAAATGTTAGGTAGATAAGGGTTTGAATTATTAATTGAATTTACTTTCTATTATCCCGTTATAGAAAAATATCATCTTGCAATTTTTAAGCTTAAAATCCAACTTTTTACTTTGCAAATTTCTGATTTTAATACAAACGTAGTGGTTTAGCAACGAAGTTCAAAAAATAGAAGAAAAAATTAGCTATTTAATGGTATTGCTTTTATACAAATAGCTTAAGAAATGCTTGTACAATCTTAGATTTTTCAATTTGGGTGGGTGCGCGACTAGCAAATTGTCACGGCACCAAAGGACGCAATGCGTAAACACCACAAAAAGTGGAACGTTGTGCAGTCAGGGCACTGTACCGTAGTCCTTCTACATTTAGCTGCTAGCCACAGGCAGGCAGCATCACGGTACCGTGACACAAATGCCTTTTTTTATGCAGTTGTGCCATGTTGATAGTCTTGGAATGGGTCAACGTTTTCAGGGCGGACGGCCCTGTTATAGGCAGCTGAATATGTAGAGCATCTCGAAGTCTGAACTCCTACAACCTGACAGATCACCTGTTGAGCAGGCGCATACTAGCGTGGTTATGTGGAAGCTACTGTCTGTATGAGGGGTAGATGATGCAGCGGCGTGCAAGGCTGCATTAAGGGTTGCTGCCATATAGCCAATTAGGGTCACATGGGGGTTTGTGCTGTCTGTGTCCATCTGGCCAGTCAGGGGGCAGCGATGGGAAGTGAGGGAACCTGTGTTGTGACGGCTGCTGCAGATGCGACTACACCGCCCCGTTTAGCCGGAAGGCTGGAGGCTGTGCTGCAATGCCAACCCGACTCAG
>Ga0247765_1000990_pt1 | contig 16923 bp, 28 predicted proteins | sample UWRJL106311C6_FD_179949 | JGI IMG/M metagenome (GOLD analysis project Ga0247765, IMG submission 179949) | Plant litter microbial communities from Arlington Agricultural Research Station in Wisconsin, United States - UWRJ-L106-311C-6 | ecosystem: Environmental > Terrestrial > Plant litter >... | reverse complement strand
GACGACGTAGCGAACGGTTTTAGCATCTACGTCTTCATCATCAATCCATTCGACAGGCTCGACATCCGAAATGGCTTGATAGAGTTTCCATCGAAGGCTGTTGTTGGACATCGAGGATCGAATCGCAGCCATCATACGATTCAAGAACCCGCCCTTCTGCTTTATGTCTTCACTCGGCTTGTTCTCTACTTCACTTGCAGCCATTGTGACCTCCGATCTATCATCCTGTAGCGGGACAATCAAAGGTCTGACAGCCCCCTGGAGTATCTTGTTGGTATTGTCTTTCTGGACAGTCAAGACGCGATTAGCCCCACAGCCCATTTCAACACTACACGCGCCAATAGATCCTACACCAAGCATAGCAAGATGATCGGGGACGATCTGCTCCCAGACCGCGTAGTATTCCTGTCCTGAAGCAGTCTTGCCTTCCTGCATGGACATGATCACGAACTGACCATTCGAGACTTCCACAATCTCACCAGCTTGCAGTCGATAGATCACGTCAACAGCTTCAGGCCCAACCTTCTCAGCACTTGTGGGGTCCAACCAAGCTTCCACCAGCAATTGATCCCGGTCAGTATAGTCCGCGTTGAAGACAAACCCAAAACAATTCTGCTCCAGCACAGCAGGACTATTCGCCGACACATACTGGCCGTCAACCTGCGGATGGTTCATCACGACAGGCCGGTAGTTCCACCCTTGTGTCGCTATGTAGACAACCTCAGCGGGGACAAATTCAGACTTCGGGGCGGTGACAGACCACACCACTGTATCACCCAGCATGGACACGACAGGACAGACGATGTACTCGCGACTGTTGAACTGTTCTGTCCGGAGCAGAGAGCCGTTGATCTGATAGGTCTCAAGCCGGTACTCGTACGAACGAGTAGGCTCAGCAACTTGAGCAGACTGATCAGCAGGCTTGTCCGCCTTCGATGTCCTGAGTAGTGGTTTCATGCTGCGCCCTCGACAGGAGCCGGATCAGCCGTAGCGACAGGATCAGCATTTGGCTCTTCATCCACCTTCGATGCAGGCAAAGCTTTAAGACTCCACGCCTTATCCCGAATCTCACTATCAGATGTGACCGGAGGTTGTCCGGCTCGCTTCTGATTGAGGTTCGCTTGAGTCAAGAGGACAGCCAGCTCAGCCCGCTCCTTTTCGGACATGGTACTAATACTCGCGCCCATGACAACCTTGTACTTCTTGGCAGTAGGAGGTCGCACGAAGCCATATTCAATCATCCTGTCCACGAACTGCCTCACCAGCGGGATAGCATGATCGTTGCAGTGCTCGGTGACACGGTTCTTCACCATGTCACGATCCGTCACGCTCGCCAGCTCACCCCGCTCTGAGCCCATCACGTATCTCACCGGCAACCCCTTGGTGCCGGCAATGTGCTGCACCACCGTATTGGCGTTGCTGGAGAAGTCGTACACGGTTGCGCCAAAGGTTTTGGGCGTCACCCCGCGCGTCATCATGAACTGCCGCAGACCGTTGACCATCTCTTCTAGCTCTTCCTCTTTCTGCTTGACAATCTCTTTCTTCTCGGTCTCGGTTCCTGCAAGCGTGACATCCTTGTCAATGTCAAACAGAGTCTTGCTGACCATCTGCTTCCAAGCCGCTTCGCTGCCGCCACCGATCAACTTGTAGAGATCATCAAACAGGTTATAGACATCCTCTAGATCAGGATCACCGAAGATGTCATCATCTAGAGGATTGTGAACGTGATGCAGTACGCGCGTCCAGTGGACATCCTCCATCTCCTTGACACCAGAGGACTTAGAGCGGTTGAAGTTCACACCATAGATCAGAGGACGACCAAACCGCTTGCTGGATTTGTTTTCTTCGTAGGATTTGATCCGCGCTCGCTCCTGAATGATCGGAGTCAGATAGATCACCTTCTGACCAACCCGTTTCGTCAGCGGGACTGAAAGTTCCTTGCCATCGTCCACACCGATGATCCCAAGCGCGTATTGACCAAGCCCAGCGAGGATGTCAATCCGCAACATCCGCGTGATAACATCATTATCTTCAAATAGTGTCGAGATGTCCTGTTCAAACTCGGTCCTCACTTCGACATCTTCATTCTCGATGATGTCAACCCCGCCAGCCCACGCCTCACGCGGCATGGCGTTGACGATTCGCTTGGCGATCCCCCCGCGCCGATACCGCTGACGGTAGGCTTGCAGGCTAATCTTGAGCTTATAGCCGAGGGTCTTGTAGAGATCCCGGTTGCCATCGAACGAGTCAAATCCGTGCTCCGAGGCAAACAGGAGACGCGAGACAGCCGTTGACAGAGCAGAGCGCAGAGCCAACGGAGAGGACGTAGAGACAGCTTGCGAGGCTTGTGAGCCGTTGGTGGGCGAGTTGGTTTGGCTCAAGATAGACGGTCTCCACTCACAGGTATAACATGAGCGGAGAGTAATATCAACGAATTAGAGGTGTTATATAATGTTAAGTCTGTATCAACCAAGTTCTTGGATCAAATCCAGATAATCGTAGGATGAGTTCAACACAACAGATTCATTTAGTCTGCATCTCCATCTTTGCTTAGGCTCTTCCGTCTCAACTCTATTATCCCTACTCGACCAACCTTTGCCGTCTCGTCTGACAACCCCATCATTGATCCACCCTAGTTGCTTCAGAGCAAGTAGACTTGTTCCAGGCTCGCTTTGTAGAATATAGGTTCTGATTTCTGAGAATCCCATCTCACGAGCAACACGAGTGGATTTCGCGTAAAGGAAACTACAAGCGTTTCTGTGTCCATTTGTGGCTAGGCGATTGATTTCACAGATGTTGTCTTGATCAACCTCACGTCCGACCGGACGACCGACACAACACACACCAACAATTTCGCCTTCTGACACAGCTCCGAGAGAGAACCTATGTCCAGTCACGGGTTTGTGATGTCTATGCCACTCTCTTATCTTATCGTTGGCCTGAGCCAGATTGAGAGGAATACACCTTAAACTCATCTTGTCACCATCCTAGCGTGTGAACTTTCTCCTTCTCAGGCGGATTGACGTACGCCAACAAGATAGAATCGAAGTCATCTGGCGACTTCTTGCCCCTCTTCCTCATATCCTCTTTACTCTCAATCTGGATTCGACCGCCGATGACTTTCCATTTGATGTCTACTAATTGGGCAGCTAGATCGTCATCGTCTGGGTCAATGTCAATCTCGCCTCGCTCAAACAACATCCGCAAGTTCCAAGCCCCCTCAGCTCTTAGATTGACATACTGTTTCGTGTCGATTGCGGGTCTTCCAACGTTGACACCTTCGATTAGACTGCATTCATGTCTCTCTTCGACAGATAGAGACTGATCCGAAGCCATCTCCTCAGCTCTGTCCTTCACACCACGTCCGATCCCAATATCATCGATCTTAGCTCTAGAGGCGTCCTCTTCTCGCAAAGCCATGATGACATTGCCAAGGGTTGTCATCGTGTTCGGAGTTTGAGTCTTACGATGCTTGAGAATCCGCACCCATCCGCCCTTCCGCACAGCAATGACACTCTTGTCTCTGCCACCACCAACATCCACTCCAAGCTCAATCGGCAATGTCGGCTCAAGACTTCTCTCCTGAGCAGCTTTGATCCACGAAATAGGAATGAGACCGTCTGTGGATAGTTCCGGGAACTCACCCAGGATCTTGGCGATGTAGAGTGGGTTGGTTTCGCCCCAAGACTTTTTCTTCTCCTCAACCCAGACAGGACTGACTAGCACATGGCGTAGATAATCCGGGACAGGTTCGCCTGTGAAATTAGGTGTATCAAACGCTGATATGCGGATTACATTCCAGCCTGACCCAGGCCTACACACCGTGGCGAAGTGAGATTGCGGATCATCTGGGTTGCCGATGACGATCATTCGGCTGAACTCGTTCGAGATCAATGAGTCTGCTTGGTCGAACAAGTCCTTGTGAATACCTGCACCTTCGTCAAAGATGACCAGCACGTATTTCGCGTGAATCCCCTGAAAGGCAGCCACGTCCATATCAGCCGGCTTGCGACCAAACGCAACCATCTCCTCGTGCCCTTCAGGCATCTTGACCCACCACTCGGTCTGGTTCAACCTGCCTGAGAGGTTACCACCCGCGTGTAGACGGTTGATGTACCGCCAGAGGATAGCTCGGACTTGTGGGGCTGTAGGTGCCGAGGTAATGACGAAAGCCTCTCCAGGCTTGTGAGACTCGATCCACCACGCGGCGAGGATAGCCGCTACGTGCGATTTCCCCGCCGAATGACACGATTTAACGGCTGTACGGCGATTATCCCGCACAGACTCAATGATGCCGACCTGCTTGGACCACAGATGAGCCTTGAGCTTCTTCCTCGCCCAGAGCAAGGGGTTGCGCTGATAGACCGAGCGGCGGATGTCCTCTTCCAAGGATGAGAAGCTGACGGACAGAGCCTCAGCAGGGCTGTCTAGAGAGACAGGAGCAGGCGCGGGCGGGGGTGCTGATGAGGGGTCTTGCCTATTAGCGTCTAGAACAGCCATAGAGGCTGGATTATAATCTTGATGGGAACTAAATACTAGATTCCTTCTCTCTCCCCCATGCTTGGATGAAAGCCACCTCCTGCCAGTCAGGATCACAGACAGGATCATCCCCGTCCCATTCGAACGTACTCGCCTGCTCGATCACATATCCATCCCTATTGAAGTCGTAAGAGATTCGGATTGAATCAGCAGCTCGGACCTCTTCTATCCCCACTTCAACATAGCGAGGATGGCCTTCAGCTCTAGGATACAGAAGATCAACAGCCAATGTGAGCGGCTGATGATCGGAGGAGCAATGAATCAACTCAGCCGTCCAACCACGATCATAGTCTTTGATTGGATCATCCGTCATGTTTTTGTCCTGTGTCTTGAACATCGCTTCGTGTTGACAGTCATGGCACTTGCTGGACCCAAGTAGACACGTCTGACCACACTTGCACAGACTGTGCATCAGTCGCCCCTCCTCTAGGCTTCTCAGAACTCCAGCAATAGTAGAGAACGTCTTGCCGTGAGTAGACCGCTTCTGGCCTACTGGGACATAAGCATGTCCGTCTCTGATCGATATAATCGTTCCTACTCTTCGATTGTCCAGATAGACAGCAACATCTCCAGAGAACAGTATGTGTATGTTATGAGTGATCACGCCCATTATCTCACGCCGGCTTTCATATTAAGTTTCGTCCTGTCATACAACCCAAGCCGCTCACTAATCCGCATCATCTGGTTCGACTTGCCGCGCTTCTCCAGGAAGATCAGAGCCCCCGCGCAGGCTTTCGAGTCAGGAGTCGCACAAGCTTTGTTGTCGTCCCACTCGCCTGTCATGTGGCAATGAAACGAGCCAGACGCGAACTCTCGCAACCTGCGCATCGAGAACCCGTGAGACATCTTATTGAGAAACGGGCACTCGCCGCAAGGGGATGTGAGATCGTATGTCACTTGTCCTCCCCGACTGCCTGCTGATCTATTTTCTTTGTACAATCCGTGCAAAGCATTTGATTGTCCTGAACCGAAGTGGACCCAATACCATCTACGACATCAATACCACCTCTGACAGCGTCCTCTGCACAATCAAACAGAGTCCAGTCTTTCGGCACCTTGCGAGACTCTTCCATTGCGACTTGAAATCGATATCCACACTTGTCGCACTCGACTAGAGCTACAATATGGATAATACTCATTGTTTCTGTTCCTCATCGTCGTAGCCAAACACTTCAACCCCATACTTCCTAATCCCTCCCTTGTAGAGATCTTCACTCGTTGCGCTTGCCAGTCCGTCAAAGTCAGTCAGCTCGCCGAACCAATGAATGTCCATGTAAGCCGGTTCGAGATTAGCGAGCACAGTTGCTTGATCTTCTGTCAACTCGACCGTTTCAATATCCCGTAAGTCGCTCGCGGGTCCAACCGCTTTAGCCAGAGCCTTCAACACCACACCCTCACCATCATCCTCGAAGTAGTGGTACCAAGTCTCACCTTCCCAACTGTTGTGCTCAGTCACGCGATGGTAGGTTATCATGTCGCCGCCTGTTGTCATCCATTTGATTTACTCCCCAATCACCAGACTGTTATTTCTGTGTTGCTTGACATACCATTCCGCTGTCTTCTCTCTGTCAAGCTTCTCTCTAGCAGCTTCCCGCAGCCACTCCGACCGCGACACATCCCTCGCTTGACAAGCTTCGTCGATCTGCTGGACAAGCCCCGTGCTGTCAGGGATCTTGAGTTCAACGCGGGTGTAAGGCTCAGGCACGTGAGTCTCCAGCAAGGCCCAGGCGGCGAAGAAGGGCGCGGGCGGAGCGCGCATTTCTAGTCGCTTCAACTGTCACGCTCGTACCGCTCCGCGCGTACCATTCGATATCTCCGGCCAGTCGCTCGACCTCCTGCGCCAGAGCGGCAATCGTGACATCCTTCGGGTCATGACCGGCGAGGGAATCGGAGCTGGGGAGGATCGTGTAGCCAGAGCGAGACATGTACGGGGAGCCGTTGTCTGTGAACTGGCTGTCGTCCTGGCTCGCAAGGTCCTGGAGACAGGAGTCACAGAAATGTTCCGGCTCGCATGCACAGATAAGGTTGGTGGTGTTGAGAGTCTGGAGGGTCGCGGTGTGAGTGTTGGTGCCCATGGATAGAACTATACATTGGTACGGACCGGACGTCAACACATTTTCGCCCTCCACCCAACATTTTACATCTTGTCCTAAAAAGTGGACGAGATGTAAAACTTCTGCAATCTTCGCGAAAACCTCTTGACGCGTCCGGTCCGTACGTCGTAGGATCTCTACATGGCAACCGAGACCAACACCAGCGCCCCTAACACGACGTTCGAGCCCGGCTCTATCTATTTCATGCAATCGCCTTGTGACTCCGAGTGCATCTGGGAGTATGAGGTTGTTTCACGGACGAAGAAGATGGTCACTCTCAAAGATACGAAGAGTGGAGATACGATCGAGCGTCGAATCAGGACGTGGGATGCTGTTGAATATGTTCGTCCTCTTGGGTCATACAGTATGGCTCCTAATCTCTATGCTGACAAGAAGAGGTAAATGACTGTGGTAACCGAGTGTTGGAGTTCTTGTCACGGACTTGGATTCGTTTCATGTCTAGCGTCCTCATTTGTCGCCTCTGTTTCTCAGGGCATACGGAAGTTTGCAAAGGTCGCAATATACTTTGCCGTCATCAAACACAGCCAATCCCTCAGTGTGACCACAAGACGGCTTCCACACGTCTAAATATTTGTCGGTTGTTTTGTTGTCCTGAGATCTTTTCTTAGCCCAACGTCTTTCTATGGCGTCTTTGCCCCTCTGCTGCCTTTCTTTAGAAGTCAGTTTGCCTGCCGCTGCTTTGCCCGCCTTGCTGGCCTGCGAGCGGTTCACAAAGCGACGGTGAGCGCCGAGGAGCTGATCAGTGTCATAGGCGTCGGTGCGGTGCTGTCCCGTCTGTACTGCCATGACAGCGACTCTAGGATAGAGAAGATACCCGCCAATGGTTTCGTGGTTCATGAGGAACCACTCAACTGCATCCAGATTATTGGCAACCCAATCTTTCGTGCTCTCCAAATAACCGTTAGGCTCATTGTCGTCCAGCGGCCTTTGCGGGTGTACCACAGGCATAGCTGGAAGATACTTCGCGGGTGTCATCGCAGATAGCATAGCTACTGCCCGCACCTCGCAGTCCGCGAACCCCTGCGCGAGCAGCTCGTCCCGGTCGGTCACGGGCGGGCCTCGCAGCCGAAGACGCCGGCGTATCGATCCAGATCCTGAAGTAGCTCGATTTTGGTGACGTAGTACGGGCCGACGTGGGCACCCGTTGATGTGTCCACAAATCTCCAAGAACCTGCGGGACTCTTGATCCACCGATCCTTAGGTGCGTACCGATTGACGACGTAGGACCCGATGCCAGTGTCCGTATAGCCCAGTTCGGGGTATCGTGTTTGATGCACAGTCGTTTCTCCGATAATCATTCTCATCCTCCTTGGCCCTCTGGGCCGCTCAAGCGGAGCCCGGACTGGGGTGTCCTGGCCTTCGACATCGCGGAGAGGGGGCGGCGGAAGCGTCGCCCCCTATTGTGAAAGCTTTAGTACTTGGGCGGCGGGTTGCCGGGATAACAACCCGGTACCGTCATACCGGGCAGCTGAGGGTCTCCAGCGACCGGTTCAGGTTCACCACCGTGGACGGCGGTCAGCGTTAAAATGGTGTCTTTCTTTCAGCCTCTTGAGTTTCTTCACCGTTTTCTCTCCTTTTGTCGGACCGAGCTTGAGCGCTCGCGGAGAGGGCGGAGGATTCCGCCCCTACCGTGAAAGCTCAGAGCCATCGGCTTCAACGGCTCGTAAGCGGCCTAGGGTTTCAACCACCCTTCGATAGAGAGGATACTAACCCGGGCTGGAATGAAAGTCAATTGACAAGACAAGGCTGAAGACATAGTCACCACGGCATTTGTCTAACTCTTGGATCGCGTATCGTCTCGCAAGTTCAACAGCTTCTTCTCGACTCAACCCCGCCCTCGACCACGTATCACCTTCTTTTCTTCCATTAATATCAACAATAGGCAGATAACCTCCTGCGTGTTTGTTTTTGTTCTCAACAGCACCGTACTGCACCTCCACTCTCTCCCAGGTGGAGTAGTAGACAGCTTGCTCGGGCTGGATGTCTTCTAGGTTGATAGCCATCATCGTGGTCCTGATGCGCTGGAGAGGTCCCTCCCCCTAGAACCCAACCGCCTTGAGCTGGTCCTCAAGCTGGAAGAACTTCTGCCAGAGAGACTCCAGAACATGCTCGCTCGCGCCGAAGTTCTCAAGAGACTGGATCTTGGCGCTGAGAGAGTTGTAGGCGGCGACGGTCTGCTGAGTGGTCATGTGGTCTCCCGAGTTGGCGGTGATGGTGGTGGTCTTGGTTTCCATGTCCGTATACTAACCCGGGACAGTAGAGGTTGTCAAGGGGTCAGATAGACCGAAGTGAGGCGTAAGTGCGGAAGTGGTCCCGGATCGCAGTCGCCTTCGCCTTCTCATTGTATCTTCTCATCTATGTTTTCCTGTTGTAGTCTCTGGATCTCACGTTGGATGTACCAGAGAGCTTTCTTGAGATCATCGATTGACGGTCCTTTAAGCCCGGCTCGCCAGATGTACTCAACTGCATTACCGATGTTGAAACTCATGTGCTCAACGACAGTGATGCACTCGACCTAAGATGGACGAGAGTTGTAGTGGCACGGATGGTTGATGTGATCCTCGATTGAATCTGACCGGACATCATTTGCTAGTTCGCAGTTCCAATCACCTGTGATCATGCCTTATCTCCTTCAGATGATAAGCCATTCATTTCTCTTACATCTCCATGCCGTCCAACATCCACCACTTTTGACATGTGATGGATTCCTGTCTCGACAATGATAACAGCCGTCAAACCTTCTCCCTCGATACGATGGCGGATAATCAGCCACACTGAAGGGCCTAAGAATAGCCATATGAATTATGCAGCCAAGCTAGACATGGGGGTCCGGGACTCAGAAATAGGACCCCCAGGAAAAATCCCCTCTCTTATATATATATAAACCGGTAGGACCCCCGGGACCCCCATACGCCTCTTTTTCGTCTAACTTACGCTAAGAGGCGTATGGGGGTCCCGGGGGTCCGCTGTGACCCCCGGGACCCCCAACAGAAAATTTTAGGGAATTGGGGGTTAGGGGGTCCCTTTTCACGATCGCGGACCCCCAACTTTTCATGCAGATAACACTGACCGTAGTGATTAAACTAACCTGGGGGTCCGGTTTCGTCATTCGGGACCCCCAGCCCTCCAGCCCCTCTTATTACCCTCGCGGATCTTGTCGATCTCCTGTTCAATCGCCTTGATCCCTCGAATCAACCCAACCTCCAAAGCAGTGTTGAGTCGTTCGGCATGTCGATTAGCCTCATCTTCACCTCTCACGTAAAAGATAACTTCACCTGGACCACTCACTTCAAACCATTGCAGACCTACAAACATGAAACCCTCGATGTCGGCTGTCCTCTTCTGACTCATGCTGATACGTGTATCTCTCTTCTGTAGACCAGTCCTCATGCCGATGAGAGATCAGCTCGCCGCGATGGTCGATGTTCTTAGGATCAATCCCTCTGTAATCTCTAGGAGCCATAAATCACCTTCATCATCATATCAACTCCTTTTGATTTCATCTCGATTGTCAGCAGAAAATCATCCAACAATCCACTCCAAGTATCAACGTAGCTCTCAGGGCAGTAGTCGTGTTGGGTTGTCAAGTAGGCATACATCGCCATCACAGCGATCAGGTTTGTGTCTATCCCGAGATCTTTGCTCAACCTCGCCACAGTGTTAGAAACCCATTCTGTAGCTGGGACGTTAACGCGATGTCCACTTTCTTTTGTCATTTGGACAGACGTTTTGACAACCTGCATGACATAAGACTCCTGAGCAGTCCCGAGCAGAGTATGGTTGAACAACTTGTCTCTCACTTGGATCATCAACTGAATAGACTCGTTTGCAGACAAGATCTCAAGTCCATGTGTCAAGAACAAACAAAGACAAGTTCTAACTCCCGGTGGTCGGTCTGTGTTCAGTTTAGGTTTAAGTGAGGATGTCAGATTGACAATAGTGTCGGGGAGGTTGCGGATTGAAACCCAATCCGCTTGTGGATCTTTCTTGTCGATGTAGTAGAGATGTGAGTTGCGGCTCAACTCGTCCATCATGTCCGGGATTGAGACCTTCTCGAAGTCGTTTGTGGATAGAGCCTTGAAGACAGGAGTCACACCACCAGACTTGCTTTTTGTGGATTTGATCTTGGATGAGACGATTCCAGACTTGGATGGACGATATGAACGGTCAGAAAGTCTGATGATGGTCATGGGTCGGGGGTCTCCAGGGCGGGCTGACATGTGGATAAGTCTTGCATTGTCAATAGCTTAGCTCTGCTTAGATTAGCACCACAGGGGCGGAAAGGAAAGGGGCAGGCCCACGCGGGTGGTTGACCTGCCCACAACCCTAGAGGTCCTAGGCTAAACCTTCTCCCGGCAGCTCCTCTCCAGGCTGCTGAGGCTCACTGGCAGGCTCTCCACTGGGCTCACTGGGCTGCTGACCGCTCGTCTCACCGCCCTGCTGCTCTCCCCCACCCTCGGTAGCCGCGATGGCCTGTCCGAGGCTCCCAGCGCTCTCACGCATCGAGGCGACGGTCTGGCGGATGGCTTCCAGGTCACCCTCGCTCACCTGTTCGTCCAGGCGGTCGAGCAGAGAGTGGATGGCCGTGGTGGCCGCGAGTTCGACGTCATGGTTCACTTGGGCTTGCTGGATGATGGACTGAAGGTCGTCGTGGATAGACACTAATAGGCTCCTTTGGGTAGTGAGCTGGGTTTTGATGAAGTCGATTGACGCGAGATAATAGTCAAGACGACCGAGGAAACGGAAGACTACACGGATTCGAGTTAGCACATTGCTGGCTCCTTTCGTTGGACGGTTGATCGATCAGAATGGGATATCTTCCAAGCCACTGTCTGCATGGTCGTAGTCTGGCTCACCGTGAGTGATTGGTCGATCGTACTTGCGGAACCTGCCGTCCTCCCCACGACCGCCAGCCAGCTCAGCAAGATAGACGTGGTGCTTGCCGTGGCGCTGGGCCAGCATGACACGCAAGTTGCTCAGATCGTCGTCTAGCTTGTGACGATTGATGTGGTCTACGTGCTCATCGGGGCGGAGGAGTTCGCCTGTCTCGCACATAACAAGATAGCGAGACAGGAATTGCCAACCTGATTTGTTGGCGAACTTGTGGCCCTTGCCGAGCAGGATGATTTTGCGCTTGTGTCCGCGTGACAGGATAACTCGACAACCGTCCACGGGAGGGAATTCTGTTGATGGTGGTCGGACGGGTTTCTGATTTGCTATGTCTAGGCTGACTGTGCGGGATCTGTGGCAGGTTGAGCAGAGGAACCGTCTCGGCTTCTGGCCTTGTGACTGCATCGGCTTGAGACAGCAGACGGGGGATAGATGGTGCGGGATGATCGCTTGGCCTGACTGCGCCCGCCGCTGGACAAACCACGCGATAGAGGCAAGACGGTTGCCGAGCTGCTCGCGCTGGCCGAGGTGCTGGTAGACTGATTCTATTTTGTCGTACAGCTCGCGGGTTGATGCTGCTCTGCTGAGATCGTTCTTGCCAAGCTTCCAGCCCATGGCGAGGTTGATCAAGTGGCGATCGACAGGGATGTGTGATGTGTCGAATGGGTCTGCTATGGAGTGGTAGAAGGCTGTTACCTTACGACCGCGACAGACCTGTAGTGGGTGTTCGCCGTGGTAGATCCGCAGGGCCTTCAAGCGGTTGGGGTGGGATGTGTTGACCTTGCAGGAGTCTTGCTCGCGGATGACGGAGAATATGTTAGCGACGTTCTCTTCCCAGCCGTTCATGGGGCTGAGAGCTGCGTAGATGCCTGCTACATGAGAGACAGGGACTTGTCCATTGGTCAGACGGGAGATCATCCGACAGATCCCGTGCGCGCCGTGATAGAAGGACATGCCTTCTGTGATCTCGGTGTCGCTAGCGGACAGCAGGGCGTGCCAGATGTTCAGCCGCATCTGACGCTGGGAGGGCAGGCGGATCATTGACTTTTCTTCCAACCGGCCATCTCCATTGCTCGCTGCCAAGCTTGAGCAAAAGTAAGATTGCCTCGGGGATCAATCTCCACGACTCCGTTTCTTATCATGACCTCGTATCCGTGAAAATAATCTTCACGATTCTTGGCTTGGTCAGACATCAATAGCCTCCATGATACTCAAGTCCAGTTCCTCGTTCAGCCTAGCTTCGAGTTCGTGTGACAAGCTGCCGCCCTTGACAACGTGATAGATCAGCTTCTTGACCACCATCGGCAACTCGTCTACGTTGATGTTTTTGGTCTCGACTTGCAGCGGTTCGCCGTTCGGGCCTGAGACTTCTATTCTGTCCGACACGCTGCCTGCAAGGGTCCAGAACACTTTTTGCATCTGAGCTTGCTGCGGGCCGACTGTGTTTGCGCCACGGATGAGAGATTGCAGGGTCTTACCTTTTGCGGCGTCGATCGTCAGGCTCAGCAGAGCGTTGAACACGCGTCGGAACTCAGGGGTTGTGAGCCATTGCCACAGGGTGACGCGGCTGATGCCGATGCGGCGGGCAAGGTCCTCTCGGGTGTCAGTGGGTGAAGCTTCTATGAGGACGCGGACGCCTAGTAGCTGCTTGGGGGTGAGCGAGGTGTTGCTGAGCACTTCGAAGGTGAGATCTTTGGCTTCGTTTTTGCGCCCACGCGGGGATGTGAGGCTTGTTTCGCTAACAGCCGGTATCAGGGGCTCGGTGGTGGCTAAGCGGCTGCCCGGAGGACGGCCTGTGCGCTGCTCCTCTGCCAGGACTTCCAGGAGGTCTTCCAGGTCGCGCTCGTCATCAGGCGAGTCGATTGGATCAGCCTCCAACTCAGCGGCGACACGCTCGATATCAAGCTCAGGGGTATCTGGCTTTTTCGTCATCTGGCGGATCATCCAATCACAATGCTTCGGGGGAAAGAGTCGATCCGCTGTCTCGTCTGCTGACCGGAGTCTAGAACAGTCATCCAGTCGCAATGATTCTGACATGAGGGGCTTCTTTGTTTGCAGCTACAGTTCTTTGTCAATGATTTGAGAGCAATCGATCTGTTCGTGCTCAAGCGGCAGGTTAGGAAGACCTTGGTGAGGAACTTGAGACGACGGACTTCTAGGGCGTGAGCTTGATCAGTCATCTCGATGTCCTGTCTTTGCCAACCTCAGACCAAATCAAAGCTACCAAAGCAGCGATGATCAGACCAGCGAATATACCAACTAAAAAATGGAAGTTAGCTCCTACTTCAGTGCAACCATGGAAGCTGTTCATTTAATCCTCCTTCCTTCAGAGATTCCAGGAAAATGAATCACCGACGACTTCGCCAGCGGGAACGGTCGTGGTTTGTTCCACCCGCTAGAGAACTCCGGCTGCTGACCGTCACGACAGTAGACCCAATCGCATGTGTCGCGGGATGGGAGCTGATTCTTGTCGCCTACAAGCTGCGCGAAGTACCACCCATCGCCACGTACAACGTCCATAGGATACTTCAGCACACAGGGGGCCATGTCTTGCAGCGTCATGCGGGCGGTCTGGGCGAGGACTGGATCTGGTTCTTTCATCTTGCTGAGGTATTGCAGGGCTCTCACACCGACGTAGAACTGATCATTCTCAATCCCCTTGCGGACGCGAGGGTCACGACCTAGAGCAACCCGCAGCCATGCCGTGTCACCTGCGAAGATGGGCTTGCCAGGACAGCGGAATCCCGGGCCGCAGACTGTCAAATCACTGGAAGCGATACAGAGCTTCGCACGGACGGTTGTGAGTAGTAGGGTTTCGGACGCGGCGAGTAGTTCAGCGTCTTGAGAGAGCCACGCGACAAGCCGAAAGAAGCTGGTCCCGTTGCGGTGTTGGGCGTCATGGCTGGAGGGACAGTTCTGCTCGGCTCCCTGGAGTCCCACGCCTCTGTCACCAAGTCCCATCTCGCGGGGATAGTAGGCGGTTAGCAGGACTCGCTTGGCGGCTTGGAATCGACCGTCACGAGCAAGCCAAGCCCGCAGACATTCGCCCGTCCAAGCTTGCGCTTCGTGGTTGTTGGAGCCTTTATTGGCACCTTCTATAGGCCATGCGTAGCCCGGATTGTAGGGAGGCAGAGAGGAGCCCGTCTTACCTTCTAGAAAGGAGAGGAGCTTGTCGAGCCACGGGATCAACACGTGCGACCAATCCTTGTGCAGAGCATTGTTGGCAGTCTGATCGTTCTGTCCTTTGATCGACTCTCTAGACATGTCGGGTTGCCGTGCCAGTTGACCTGCGAGATGACTTGCGAGAAAGCGGCTGTCATCGCATCACCCCACATGTCTCTGTAGTGATCGATGTAGAGCCTGCCTGCGCTGCCCGGGAATTCGCCGTCTGTGCGACGTTCGCCGAGTTGGTCGAGCTGATGAGCGATCGTGGCGAACGTGTCGATCAGCGCGAGTAGAGAGGCTTGCAGCTCACGCTCCAGAAAAGGGAGATGAGGATTGGGTGACAGGTCGAGCGGCGCGGGTTTCGGACGAGAAAGAAAGTCCTTGAGATCGTCCATAGTGGCGACACGGTCGAAGCTCACGGCTTCTTCTCCTTAGGCTCAGCGAGACCGTCAATCCTGTAGTAGTCCTTGACGACAGGCCGCTTGCTCTTCTCGATCACGTCCATGCCCACGCCATTGGACAGCAGTAGGGATTCGTCCAGTGTTTGCGTGACTGAGACGATGTGGTTGAGACGGAAGTTAGAGCCCGCGTGTTTGTCGATCTTGTAGTCACGACAGATCTGTTCTAGCTCGGACTTGAGTTCGTTTCGGTCCTCTTCTAGGTCCTTGATAATGACGTTTGTGGATCTGATCTTGCTGCCTAGGGTCTCGATGGATTGCAAGATAGTTTCGGGGATGGGTGGGAGAGATGGTTTCTTGGGTTTGGACATGGGGTCGAAGGGCTTTCTGGGGTTAACGAGTTGGGTGGTCGGAACTTAACAGTGGCTTAACAGATCAAGCTTCGGATCTAGACTTGAGACATCGCCCTCATCTCATCTGCTTCCTCGGGAGTCAATAATCGTCCTGCCTTAGTCAGAGCATCTACAGCGAGTCTAGTCAACCTTTTGGCTTCTGGAGTGCGCTGATGCTGAACATGAACCATCATCATCTCCAGTGCGTCCGCCAGATCTTCTGCTGAGTCCCGTAAACGATCTTCTTTAGTCATCTATTGTCTCCCTGTGTTGACTGTCGAGACTCTATCCGACTTAACACAGCTTAGCAACAGGTCGGCCAGGGGTTTTACAGAAGTTTTACAACTCGTCCTCTAAAGAGGTCAATCCGACGCTCTTGTCGAGTTTATCGGAAAGAACAACAGCAATTTCGTCTTTACTTATTTTTGGTCTATAGTTGTCGCAAAACTGATGTGCAAACCGGATGATCAATACCCAGATCTCTGTAATATCCTCGGATTCATTGAAGGCGTAGATTGTTCCTGCAATGAATCCGCTGATGATGTGAAGTTTACGATACGTGCTCTCTTCAATTTTCATTTCAACTCTCCCCAGGTGGTTGCTGTGTGTCCCTTGGCGACAATCGGTATCTTCAACTTCAGTCCGTGATGATTAGTCATCGCGTCTAAGCAGAGGTAGTCTACGATCTCGACGTCCTCGCGAGGACAGGTCAAGATCAGCTCATCATGCACCTGCAACCGCCACTTGATATCATGTCCACTATCAGCCAGGGCTTGGATGGACGGACGGAGATGACGCATGGAGTTCTGGATAGCGGTTTGGGCTGTGCCTTGGATGCGACTGGAGACGACATGCCGCTCTGCCTCTGCTGAGAGCTTACGATCACGGGACCTGAGATCAGGCAGGTAGCGGTACATCCCACCACGATCGCGGATGTAGCCACGCGAGCGCGCTGATGCAATCAGCCTGTCTTTGTAGTCATTGATGCCGATGATAGACAGGATCTCTCGGCGCAACTCGCCGCAAGCTCTCACATCCCAATTGTCTAGCCCAAGCATCCGTAGCTGGTCTGACAACCCCTGATCCTGCTGGCCGTAAGAGATTCCATAGATGGTCGTCTTTGCGGGCAGTCGGTGCTTGAACTCATCCACGTCCTGCTCGTTTGATATCCCGAACACGCGCATGGCGATTTGCTTGTGCGGATCTGATTTGGGCTTGAGGAATTCGCCAATTAGGAACTTGCTGTTGCTCTCGTCGGCAAGGATGCGCAACTCGATCTGCGACAAGTCAGCAGCGTACAAGACTTGTCCTAAGTCCTCAGCTAGACGGTAGCAAGAGCGGACAGCTCGGCCTATGTCTGTGCGGACAGGAATGTTGAGCAAGTTGGGGGCTGAGCTTGACAGCCGTCTTGTCTCGGTGTCAGCG
>Ga0247765_1000989_pt1 | contig 16932 bp, 11 predicted proteins | sample UWRJL106311C6_FD_179949 | JGI IMG/M metagenome (GOLD analysis project Ga0247765, IMG submission 179949) | Plant litter microbial communities from Arlington Agricultural Research Station in Wisconsin, United States - UWRJ-L106-311C-6 | ecosystem: Environmental > Terrestrial > Plant litter >... | reverse complement strand
CCCCGGACTAAGCAGCGCCCATTCCCGCACTCCATTCGGATCCGTACTAACCCCCGCATCGGTCGTCGTCGCCGCATATCCATCCCCAATCGCCCCCGCCATGTTCTGATACGAAAGCACATAGCGCCCCGCCGCCCAGCCGCCTCCCCCCGTCGCCTGCACCCGGCCATTCCAGACCGGATCGATAGGAAGCCATGCCTCGACGTGCGCTTCGCTGCGCTGTCCGGTGCGTGTGTATGTCACGGTGACGTTACAAAAGGTGGCATTATCAATGTCGATGGAGGGTTGGGTGAAGCGGAAGGCGGCGGGGATGGAGGTGGAGAAGTTGGATACAATGGAGGCCGAGATGGAGAGGATGGAGGCGCCGAAGAGAGTGGGAGTGGGGAATGCGGTGGGGTGGCAGGAATGGAGGAGGGAGGGGGACATTGTTGACTGGTGATGGGGAGGGGGGGAGGATTGGAAGGGTTTTTTGCAGGTAGAAAGCTGCGGTTCTCCGTTTACCCGACCTGTCAAGCATTTATATGCGACCCGGCGCTTCTAACCTATGATGTATGGGGCGGGTGATCATCGCTTCCAGCGGTCGTTTGATGGGGAGGATGCCACTGCAAGTGGGGCGTAACGGTTCGGAAGTGGAAAAGCTCGACTTAATCCGTATACACTGAATAGTACCAAGTACGTAGAGCCTTAGTGAGCCGCTGTGACATTACTTTTATAACGCAATGATATCGAAAAGAGGGACTCCACAAAGTCTAGTTAGGAAGGCATAGCTTTCCCTCCATGCTGCGTACCCCAAGCCGCCACCTCTCGACGGAAACAGCGTCTTTCGTTTTGCCCAAAGGTTACCGCGGTATCAGGCTTGTCGCATTGTTCGCAGGTACAGCTGTCATACCTATGAGTTGCTGCCTGGAGAGGGAGTCCAACTTTGTTAGCATGCATCCTTCGACCACATCCAACTTGGAAGAACTTGGCCGCGCGTTCGTAGTGAGCATCTCAAGATCTACATTCATTTGAAGAAGAATGTCCTCAGTTGCTGCATGCCGGCCGAGAAAATAGATCGCAAACCTAGAGCCGGCATCAAGTCCATCCGTCGTCCCGGGGTACACAACTTGATGGAATGATTTTGAAGAAACGCACCTGCGTTCCGGACCAGACTGCCGTCAATGAGAGGAATGATGCATTGATAGGTAATTATGCGGCGGGAATGGTAATCGTCGAATTTCAAGCTCCTAGCGTAGTCAAAAGGCCTTTTGAGCGATGACATTGTACCGGTAGCAGGAATTTGACGGGGACAGTTCGGACTTGTCCGTATTCTCCCCAGACGGATTATTCGGACCGCGCGTTACATGCACGAGGCTTCCAAGGCTATTATCTTGGTCTCAAACCTTGTGCTAACGAATTTCAGATTAGAATATAGGTCCTTTGCAATGGCCCGTGTAGGGTGAGCTATGGGGTGCTAAAGCTGGGTCGATTCTTTTTTTTTTTTTTTTTTAGCAGGCTACCAGGCACTAATCTCTTGCTTCCGAGCGGTGCGGTCCAACTTCCCCAAGTATTTCCCTCCACATCGGTGCTGAGTCCTAGTCCACAGGCAAGTCTCCTGTCCAGATCTGGACAGGTACCACGAGTCCCATCTTGGGCGTCAGCTCGGGCGGGAACCAGGTCGTGCCCTTGGCCTCAAATTGCAGCGACCGCACCTCGGCGTCTGGCATCTTGCCCGTCCGCTCGCTCCACACGCGGTATCGTGCGCGGTATGACGTCTCTAGCGCTGGCCACGCCGGCTGCGAGGGGTCGGCCGCCTGAATAGCGTCTACCGTCATGCATAGTGCCCGTTCGAGGTCCGACAGGTCGTTTGTGCGCTCGTACTTTCTGTACAAGCTGTCGGCCATGGCGCGTAGGAACATGGTGCCATCGAGGGGGCCGTGTCCTGGGAGCACGATGGGAACCATGTCGTCGAGCGCTGAGGGCTCCATGGTCGGAGGGGGCCGTGGCCGTCCCCCTAGGGCTTCGGGCCAGGTGAATTGGACGACAAATGGTTGCGCCGCGTCTGCTGACTGCGAGGGCCGCATTGCGCCATCTAGGGAGTCGTCCTCGTTGCTGCTCGTTGCGGCAACAAGTGCGTCTGTGAAGGCGCTGAGGGCTGTGTCGTCTAGTGCAGGAGGCATTAAGAAGAAACCATCCGGTTCAGCTGTCGGCCCGGAGTGCATCTCGTCCTGGGCAGCCGAGCTGTGGAGAGTGTCATCTGGCTCTGGGTCAATTGTGGGCTTCGAATCTCTCGACACCGGAGGCGCCATGATTGCCGTCGGAGTCTTGAGGTCCAGCTGCTGTAATTTTCTGTCCTAGGCACGCTTGGTCTGGGAAACATCAGGAAGAAGTGGAATGCCTCGGGTCAATTTTTGGGGGGGGGGTGAGATGCGGTGAGGCTGCCCTAATGCCGCCAAGCCCAGGCGGAGAGGAGCGGGGCTGGAGCCTAAAACACCTGTCCAGGGGAGGCCTCTGGGGCCCCACATCAGGGAGGCAGGCCCAAACAGCAGCCAGCCCCAGCTCAATACCTAACCGTTTGTCAGCCAAATTCCGTGCTCCATCATCCCCTCGCTACTCTTCCTGCTGCTCCATCAAGCCTAATCTTTTGCACTCTTTCAGAGTAGCAGATTGCCTGACAGAACACCCCGCCTACGACAAGCCAGCAGCCATGTTCCTGAGCCTCATTTACCAGGACAGAGAGGCCTCAAGCTTCCGCTCGCAAGATGCGCCGCTAGGCCCCGTGTCCAAGTCAAGCGCCGACCAGTTCCTGGAGACGTCGGCCCACTGTTCATTCTGCTTGGATCTGAAGGGCGATCATTTGCGTCAGCAGTGGCGAAAGTTCGGCCAGATGGTTCCCGTAAATGCTCCCTACGGCTTCACGCTGGAGAGGATGGAGGAAAATCTTGCCTTGACGGGCTGCAGCGGATGTACTGTCATTCAGAGAGCCGCTTGGGAAATCAAGATGGAATATGGCCTCCCCTTTAGGCACGCCACCCTCGAGTTCCTCAAGGACGAAAAGCGAGAGGGCTTGTCCCTCAAGCTGTCCATGCTGCACCCGGCACACACCAGCTGGGAGGACTGGCAGCTCGCACAAGCCAACCCGGACCTAAAGATTGAAATGGCCACGGGCCCGAGCGAACTCTCTCCCGAGCGAGAGTGGGAACACCGGATTGTCAGTCCCAGATTTGAGCTGTTCAGTCCCGGCACTCCGGATGGGCCGCCGCGGGAACCGCCAGAGAAGAATTTTTCCGCTGAGCGCGATCAAGGCCACTGGGATGGCATAAAGTCTCGAATACCCCGGGTTGGCAATACGGCGTCCGATCCGTCTGTCAAGTGGACAATGGCAGCATTGAGCCATTGCCGCTCCAATCACGCCGAATGTAACGTTGGCGACGCGAACCCGCTTCTCCCTACGCGCGTTCTTGACCTTGGTGATAGCGGCACCACTTCCGAGGCGGGCGTCAAGCTCTACGTGACAAATGGAGAGCGGGGGGAATATCTCTGTCTCAGCCACTGCTGGGGTGTCGACAAGAAACCCATAGAGACGAGGCGTGCGACCATGCGGCAGTTTCAAAGCGGCATCTCCTGGGACGACCTGCCCAAGTCGTTCCAGGACGCCGTCGCCTTCACCCGCAAACTCGGTCACCGCTTTCTCTGGATTGACTCGCTCTGCATCGTCCAGGATGACCCGGCCGACTGGGCGAGAGAGGCAGGACGGATGGCCAGCATATACGAGAACGCGCTCTTGACCCTGGCAGCTGCCTCTTCGACAAACAGCCAGGGTGGGCTCTTCAGGGCTTCCAAGCCGTCGAGATGCCTGACACGCAGCGACGACGGGATAGGCCAGCCAGTCGTTCACATGCGGCGGTTTGTGAACCCAAAGTTTTTTGACCACCGGCGATCGGGAGAGGACGACACGGAGACGTCTCCTCTACTTAAGCGGGCATGGGTATTTCAAGAACGCATCCTCTCGCGCCGCGTCCTCTTCTTCACCCCGCTCGAGCTCGTGCTGGAGTGCCGTGTCGCAAACTGCTCAGAGTCGGGCCATTCGTGGGCCGGCTCCGAGACCAAGCACGAGTTCAGGACAGTCTATGATGACAGCGCCGTCACTCGCAGTCAACTGTCAAGACTCTGGCGGTAGCTGGTACGCGAGTTTACCCATTTGCAGCTCACGCTGGTCAAGGATACAATACCCGCCATGGCTGGCATTGCCAAGCGAATCCAGCAGTCCCGGGACATGAACTTGCGATACGCAGCCGGCCTCTGGGAAGACACGTTTCTCGAAGACATGTTGTGGGAGATCCCCCCGTTCAGCTCCAGCGGGGATGAACACCGCATCAACCACGCTCTGCCGTCGTGGTCCTGGGCCCGATCCGACGCCCCCAAGCGCTATTTCCAAAGCGAGCAGCTCACGTATCTGTGCACCGTCGAGGGCGTCCGCTGCGCGCCGGGCGCGGCTGCAGACGACGCTCTCGTCAATATCCAGCCCGGCGCTCACGTCATCGTTTCCGGCTTCCTGCTGCCCGCCAAGTCTACCAAATACGGCGTAGTCATCGACGGAAACCCACGCATCTTCCACATCCCCAGGAGGGACTACAGCTGGGCTACCGGGGAGGACGGGGAAGGAATTATTCGCGACGGCGACGACATTTACATCCTCCCGCTCGTCGTCTCGGAGAGCAGGACGAACGATTCGGGACAGGACGCCGGGATACACGCACTAGTCCTGCGGCAAAGCCCCGATGATCCGACCACGTATACCCGCGTCGCCATCTTCTGGACGTCGGTGCACCATCTCCTGCACCACGAGTACATGTTCCAGGGCACGGATGCACTCCTGTCGGTTCTGCAGGCGCAGGTGGCATATGGGGAGTCGGTCCTGGGCGAGGACGGCGTCTACCACCGCCCGCAAGCCGAGAGCTCAGAAGCCGGGGGAGACGACGACGCCACGAGCAGTGCGTTAGTCCCCGGCGGGCCGACGGCGACGTTCAACGCCTTCACTTCAGCAGTGCAGCATCGACATCTGCTCCTCTACGGCAAGACCAATCCGGAACTGCCCATGGATGAATTCTACGGGCTGGTGCATCTGGAGATGCTGAGGGCTGAGATGCTGGCCGAGGAGGCGAGGGCTTCCGAGTGGCGGAGGAGGGAGGAGCACGGCGAGACGCAGGCGCACGAGAGGGTCAGGATCAAGATTGCGTAGAACCATGGACAGGGCGTGCACGTAATCAGCGCAGAGCAAACGCATACTCTTTCTTTTTTCCAGTCAGCGTTCAAGCAATGCCATATAGAGACGCCAACCAGCGCCTTCCGCTACACTCGTTACAGGGGACTCATCCCCTGTAACTCCCTGTACTGGGCCTCACTAAGACCAGTCAGGTCACCCAATTTAACAGATGTACTAGTCGAGACCCGTCCCTATGATATCCTAGGGGCGCTTACGTGTTCTATCTTGGTTATACCAGGCCCCCTGACCGTCTACGAGCGGAAAAATTCAGGTATGGAGCATAGGGTCCTATGCTGGAGTTAACGGTGTATCCTGGTGTGGTGCCGAGCAATGACGCGTTGCCTCCCTTCTTAAAGATCTCAAATGCCAGGTCTGCCGCTACTTTATCCTTATTGCTAGTGGCATAAAGCTCTACTGTTAGTTTAATCATAAAGATAGCTATAATGTTTAGGATTAAATTATAGGGTACAGAATATGTACGAAGAAGAGCGTTCAGTCAGGTAGCTATTTCTTTCATTTCTATTAACTTTACCTCCTTTACTGCTATAAGAGCTATAATGGGGTCTCTATGTGGGTTAAAGATAGCAGTTTGTATTACTTCTTTCTTATAAGCACTGTTACCAAAGTGATTCTGGGGAACATATACAGCCTGTAACATTTTGCCCAGCTTTATCATGGCGCTTTAGCCACTCTCAATCTCCTCGGTTTGTCCTTGCGCAAGCCCTGAAATCTCGCCGCTACCCATGTGCCACCGAAAAACAATAAACGTGGCTTTAGGTATGGCTTCTTGCAAAGTCCGGGATCTTTTAATCCAGTTTGTGCTTTTGTCGTGGGCGGTGAGGCGTTGCAGGCCGCTGGAAAACACCAGTGACATTTTACAGTTGTGGTACAGATCGAACATGCGCTTGATTTGCCAGGCCCTTATCGTCCGTGTTGGATAATGCAGATCTGATCCACCTAGAGCACATTGGTCTTGTGTTGTTGAGCGGCCCGACAGGTCGTCCGCAGTGTGAAGATGCAGATGCGGTGGCTGCGTTGGCTCCCTTCAAGAGGACCCGGAAGAATGCTGCTTCATCGCTTGCGCATTCCTCGCGAGGTTTCAAGCCATTCCACGGGTACGAAAGGGTGGCGTAGGGGGTTTTGGTGTTCGTTTCAAAAATTCGGGTATTTTACCACGGTAAGATACCCCTTGTTGATAAAGTCGGAGCGGACGATCAATCGAAGGCGACAGGAAGTTAGCAAAGCGGCTGGTGGCATGGGGGGCAGAAATTTGGGTGAATGAGTGTCCGCATTGCGTGCGCTGAGAATGATGGTGCTGGGGATTGCACTGATTATTGTAATAATTGCCTTCCACTAAAAATCAGAGAAGATGTAGATTGTCGGGATGAAGAGGTTGAGTGGCGACGGCAAGCCTAATGTGATACCTGCGCTTCCAGCCAACAGACGAGAATTCGTCGCAACATCCCTCCTTCCTCCAGTCATATATGACTCTTTCCTGAGCAGTGTACGCTTGACCAGATATCAGGACGGGTCACCTTCAGCTGTTGGTCTGGACTCGACGAGGGCTGCACCCATCTGAGAAGCTTGCAGCTTCGTCAACCTCGATCGCCTATATCTTAAGACTCCCAAAAAGCCTCGGCAAGCCACCGTCGATCCGGAACCGCAGACAAAATCTGTCAATCAATTGAGATCCCGATTAGTGGGGGCTATAGTGCAATTGAGACAAAGGATATAGTGAACTGAGACAATGCTCTTGGTGAATAACGGAATTTCCTCGCCATCGAAGGTCGCTAACGGGGCCCAGAAACAAAAATCATCCATATTATACGCCCCACCAAAGAACATGGTGCAACCAAAGGGCCAGCAAAGCCATACCAATGATAAATAAAATGGAATCCGCAGCGCCTATTGAAAGGGGATCTTCGGTTTTTAGCCCGTACATTACTCGCCATAGAGGCTGCATGGAAAGCAAGCCGAAAGCGATAATCATGACGAGCCAGGGAATGTACTTTAGATAGGTTTTCTGCCCCCGCCATCGCCCCACAGCAATAGAGCATACAATAACCCAAGCGCAGCCTGCGGGGTGGAGAATAAAGATCATGACGGCATAGAAAGCAATAATTCTGACAGCGCTTGTGTTTGGGACCGAAAGGTCCACCAACATCAAGATCGAGGCCGACAGGACGTGCATGAATGTCATAATCATTGCTGGTAGTAGAAGGCATTCCTTCTTGGCGTAGTAGTCTCGCTTTAGTGCATCCTCGATATTTTGACGAAGTAAAGCCCAACCCTCGTGCTCGTGAGTAGCGGATGGCACCTGACTGATGGCTGCAGACAAGGGGGGCGGCGTGTTTGTATTGCCCGGCCCTGGTAGAACGGAGAGTTGGTGAGATTGGGGAACCGCCGTCGTAAGATCGTCTCCCCTAGGTAGGAAGAACTGAGCAGAGCTCAGAATAGGGCCAAGCAAAAGGAAAACAGGAAGGACTTGGCCAAATGTCCAGTCGGTCTCATCTACAGCTTCTGATTTTTTGGTTCCGAAAAGACGAATCGTGCCCCAAATGGCAGAGATTAGAAGCCAATATACCTAAAAGTGTCGTTAGTAAGAACTGTTGCGGTAATCAAATTTAGCCGCTGGCTGAACATTACATCGGAGATGGTAGATGTGAGGATGTCGGTGTATAATCTGAACCACAGAAGCACGCTGAGCCGAAGCTCCATGGCACTCAAACGAACCGCTTTAGGAGACTTCGATCGCTGTTTAGGAGTCGGCGTTCCAAGTCCTCGCATAAAATCATAATACCGTTCGCTCAGTGCACGTCGAATGGCCTTGGCGCCCCCGGTCAAGGGTGCCACCAACTTGGTCAACCGACTGAGAAAGGTGAGTGTGAGGAGGGTGATGGAGACGATGGTTGATTGAAAGGCCGATGTGTCGCTGAGCCGGACCGTTAAATAAGAATATTGCCTGGTAGTTACCATAGCAAGACACTGGCTTAAGTCAAGCTCAGAGCCCTCGTTCCGCGCCAAAAAACGACATATATCATTCATATACCAGTCTCGAGCCCGCTGCGTATCATAGAAACAGACGGCATATGATGTGGCATTGGATGCCGAAAACTCGCCGTCATTTGGCCAATTGAAGAAGAGGGTTGGCACCACGGCAACAAGAAGCATTACCGTGAGGATCCCCATGAACGAGAGGCGCCAGAGCTTCTCGGCCCGGTGCTCATGCAGGTAGCGCCTTAGGACTGTCAGACCGGCAACATGGGTGAGGTTGGAAAACCAAGCAAGTTGAGTTATGACCTGAAAGTGGTATGCTGACAGACCAGCCTGAAGATCAGCGAAGCCACTAATCAGGATGCCAAGTCCAGTCAGAAGTTGAGCGTCGCAGAGCCCCAAGATGGAATTGGTGAATGCCTCTTTCCACCTCGGCTTTCGGAAGGTGGATGCGAGCCACCCGAGGGGCCTAGTCGCATCTAAATATTGAGTAAACAGTTTTTTAAATGCAGAACGCAAGAATGTAGTCACAACCAGGTCAACCGGGTTTGGCTTCCATTCTGATTGCGATGTCGAACTGGTCGGTGACTCCTGGCGGAAGGGGTTTTCGTTGGGGTCGAAAGCGATAAGATAGTGCAGGACGATGAGCAAGACAACGAACCAGGCGGTGCCCAGAAAGCCGGCGATAACCTGATGTCAGTGAGTGGGTGACCATTTCGTATGGAAGAGCAGAACCTACGCCGACGCCTGATATGTCGCCATACGGAATAAGCTCCCCAGGCTGTTCCGACAGATCACAGCTGTACCGTCGCGCCATGAAATGAAGTTGACCTAGTTCTAGAGAAACAATGTGTCAATCGCTTGCTTTACTCCAGCATGTCGGGAGGTGATGTGGAGGTGGACGGTTACCGTTGAATGGGCGTTTTGGTAAAGCGGGAAATGAAACTGACACAACCCCCTCAGCCGCAAACTGCAAAGAGAGCGCGTTTGTTTGAGTGCGAAGCCAATCATGGGCCATCGCGTGACTTCACATTTCGTTTCTGGAGTAGCGTGGTGGCTGCTGGCCAACTAAACCCTTGTTGGTTAGATCGAGGACTTTTTTTTTGGGGCCTCAATTTAACATCTTTTAATAATAAAAGGCGACTTAGTTAAAAAGAAAGCAGAGCAAGGCTAGGCAAATGCGAAGATGTAATCAGAGTCTTAAAGGGACGCCTAGACACAATCCAGAAGTAAATCCAGAAAAAGAGGTAGTTTATGCGCACTAAGATGGAGCCATATCCTCAACTATCGCGTGGGCTTTACCCACCTTCGTACTTCCTCAGAAAAGTATAATGTAACCATATCTTCGAACCACTGAGCGCAATCCATTAGAGTCTAGTGTGCTATGGTACTGCGTTTCCAGCGGAACTATGACTTAGCTTCTTGCCCATGTTCACTGGATCAACCTTGGCTAAGGATATCGTTCTCTATATTAGAATGCAATCCCTTGTGAGGCTCACCCGGCTCCCGAAATGAAATGTCCGTGAGGCTCCACATTATGATAGAGCCCTCCACGGTTTTCCGCACCCTCAGATATCACAGCTTCCGCCTTAGCCGTTTTTGACAGCTATTGCCATCTATCCGCGTTACCTAACAGCAGCTCCGCGCCCCCAACGGTCAATGCTTCGTTTACTATTGGGCTGTAAATAATACTGACAACAAACACGTAAGCAGGCCCCCTCACCAGCTGAAGCCAGCTTGCCCCAGTAAGCTCAATCTTGGGAAAATCTACGTTAAGAAAGATCCAATAGATATAACTGGCATCGCCTATGATTCTGTGTTACCTTACTTGGCCAATGATTTGTCACTTGATCAACATGAGTCACGGCAGGTGCCCTAGATGCCCTACAGCCGTGGTGTGATTAGTTAGCCCTTGGGCTGACCCACTGGTTGAGGTGCTGTTGCCAGCGCTGTGCCCTGGGCCCCACTGGGCCCCACTCACGCAGATAGATCTTTGGCATCGCTGCTCCGCAGCGATTCCTCTCCTTCTTCTTTACCTTGTAATTTTATATGATGATTGCCACGTCTTCGATCCTACGATCATTTTGGTGCCATCGCCGTGACAACATGTTTGAGAAGAGGGGCGCGCTTGAATATACCGTTGCTACTGTGTCTCTAAGACAAGACCATGTTGCTTTCGCTGTCAGCGGGTACAACTTCCAGCTCTTGGAGATGAAGTCCAAGACTTTAAAATGCAATTCGAAAATTATATTATCTTATATCTAAACCCGACACAGTATTGGCAAAGTCTAAGATCTATATTTTCTCTCTGCTGACGAGGGACTTGTGAATGGTTTTGCAGGACTAGCGTTGGTGGAAAGGAGAAAAGGGTTGAAGGTGGGAGATAACCTGAACCACCTGGGGGGTATATCTGTTCATAAAGTCGCATCAGGCTTCCCGGGGTTGGAGGGCAAAAGGCAGAGGTAACTTGGGCTACAGAATCTTGTACAATATAGTAAAAGGCAATTGTAAACGGCATGAGAATCTTGTAAGATAAAGTCAAAAATTTAGGCCAGGGGAAAATGTAGACGATTGGATATCTCGCAAGGTAGAGCTGTTAGTGTTTTCAAAGCCAAGTCCAATGCGAGACTGGATGGGTATGCAGTTTTGTTGGTCATCTTGACCCAGCAATTCTGTCACTGGAAAAAAAGAAGAAAAAAAAAAGGCCAAGGATCAAAATGCGACGTTCTCTCACGGACTCGTTACACCCGAATACATTCCCCGGCTAGGATAAGTGGCGGAATAATATATTGCGTTCGCAGCACGGTTTGCTTTGCAGCTCCGTACAAAAGGGCCTGGTACATGTATGCACGCAACGTCGTCGACAGGTTGAGAGGGGTTTAGTGCCACTGTTGCATCTACTCAATATCTGCACGTTGCTAAGAATAACAGGTGTAAATGAGCGCAAGTCTGGTTATCGCTCGTCGCCAACTTTCCCTGCAGAGAGAGTGGAGTTGACAGGATACACTATCATGGGACCCCCGATTTAGCAGTTCTGTCCGCAGTGAATAGAAGGCGGCTCGCAAGTCTAACCCGTTGGTAGTCGCAAGGCCCGTAGGTCCGCAAGTGCTCGTGTTGATTATAGATCTGGCTAGGCTAGGGCTGACAAGCGGTGATGCTGTCCATATCCGGATGTTTAACTTCTGGATGGAAGCTACGGACGGGAACATGAGCGTTCTATGCATCTTCCTTTACGATATGATCCACGGGTTTGGGACTGAAATTGATCCTTCTACTTCATATCACCCAGGTAAAGCTTGATGTGGGTACAGCCTGAGATGGTTCCTGGTCTTTCCACGAACACTGACTCCGGCAGTCCCGAGACCCAGGATCATGACAAAACTGACACGAACTCATCACGGACCATGAGCGGAGTTGGTGGGCCCCGAGGGCCGTCCCATCCTCCCTTTGCACTATATAATCCTCGGCATTTGTGTAACGGCATCTGCAGAGTAAATGATTCGGGGGGGGGAGGCGAGCTTACACTCCGCAGAGTGGCACGGTGGCAACTATATGTGCCAAACGGGGTTCGGATGGCAACCGAGCACAACTATCAGACTGAAGAAAAGAAACGAAGAGGAAAATATGCCACAATGATAGCTAGATAATAAAACCACTCTAAGTTATCGGGTCAAACAGTTATCGGTCAGACAGTTCACTGATACGCTGTATATTGTGGCGGACTGCCGGGATAGGAGCCGAGCGCTAGCTCCCTTTTAATCATGGTTTTCCCCTTTTTCTCCGAACCTGGGCTACGGTATAGCCCTCCTTTAGTGCCTGGAAAACAAATTGCCCTTTGATGCGCCCAAATCATATCCCGAGTCTGGCTGCCGGAATCCTTTTTGGGTGGGCAAGTCATTTGTACGGTCGCGACCCGAGACGGTGACGGGGGCTTGGCATTTCATCTATCCATACATTTTGTACAGAGACCAAATATCCAGCCGGTAGCGGGGAACTCCTAACCGAGGATTCGGTACCGGCCCGTGGACGGAACCACCTCTTTTATCGCTCCCGCAGTTCCCGTTTGCCAATCACTAGTGTCTCGACCGTGCCTTGGGGGACAGACTTGTCAATCACCTCATATCCGCTCGCTTCTCAGCTGGGGGGTGTTGGGAGTTTAGATTGTCTTGGACTCTGTAGGGGGGATTACTTTGGGCCAGCTATGACTTGCAGGACCTAAATCCTTCTGGTATTTGAGTTCCTGGTTATTGATGGTAGGGCTCCGCTGCCGCAGCCCGGTGTTCAGTGAGGTGGGTGTCGGTGTATATAAGGAGGGGGTTACTCTTCATCTAGGTCTGTGCTAAGGCCAGAAAACGCCACCACCACTTTCATATTCATTCCGTTACCCCTCTAGTTTGTCGGTAAACATGTTGTTTCCCCTGCTGTCGCTTTTGGTGGTGCCGAGCTATGCCATCTCGGGCAAGTCGTATACGTCATGGGATTGGTATGACACCCTACGAGTGGTTTGCACTTCATGTCTTGGGTTCTGACAACCCACAGTTGTAAGCCAGCCTGTGGCGACAACACTCTTACCGGAGCGTACAACCGCCAGACCATGATGTTAGTGCAGTCTTTCAACCCCTATCTGATGCATGTTTTCATGAACTCACAACTCTCCTAGTGGAGCACCCCGGGTCTGCAACATCAACAATGACCCCTTTGCCATTGCGGCCGGTCTGTCTGCCGCCCCTGGATGCGGTCAAAGTGGTCAGTCTCCAGAGTCATCTCTAGTTGAGCCAAGAATACACTTGCAGCCCCTCTAACTTGAAGTTCTAGGAACGGCCTACCTCTGCGACACGTACTCGCCCTGGCCCGTGACGGAAAGTCTGTCGTATGGTTTTGCCATTATGCGAAACAAGTCAAGCTGCTGCAAGTGCTATGAGCTAGTGTGGCGGGCTGGCACCCCTGCCGCTGGAAAGCGGATGCAAGTGCAGGTGATTAACATTGGTGTAAGTCTTTCTGTCTCAGACTCTCCCACATTAGCTTTTTTTGCTGCGGTATTGTTTGGAACACTGCTGATGAGCGCTGCGTTGTTGTGCAACAGGGCGATAAAACCACTGACAGCGCCAATGATGTCATCATTTACACCCCCGGCGGCGGCGTTGGTCCCGTCTACGATGGCTGCCGCTTGCAGTACGGAAAGTCATGGTTCGTCCACCCTTTTATTCCTTGGAGGTAGACTCGCCTAACACACCCCAGGGGAAAGACCATTGGCGGCGTGTCAAACCGCAATGAATGTGCCAACCTGCCCCAGAACCTACAGTCCGGCTGCTATTGGAGGTGGAACTGGGCAAGGGGAGACGTCAATGGCTGGGCTTTGGACTACAGACAGATTACCTGTCCGACGGAGCTGGAGGATAAGAGCGGATGCTCGGCTGTTTAGTGCAAGGTGAGCGAGGACAATAGAACAGGTAGCATTTGTGTTCGGGGCTTCCTCGGGGCTCACCCAAAGGCTCCACTCCCTGGGTGTCAGCCTGGGTGAGCCGAGTGAGCTGGGTGAGCCACATAAGTTCAGGTTAAAGAGAAGCAAGTTACCAGAGATTTCCCCCCCATTTACATACCAAAAAAAAGTGAGTTCATATCTCAAAACTGTACACTCATCTTCTCTAGCTATTTCATCTCTCTTACGTCTTATAAAAATTTTTGGTCTATTCCTTAGATATCTCATATTCTGCAAAATAACTATAGGAAAGAAATATCGTCAAGCTAAAGCCATTAAACGTGCATATTGGAACGGCTATGATTATAGATGTTAAAAGGGGGTTCTGGCAAGGAGCCAGAAACACCATCACGGCGAAGGGCAGAAACAGTGGATACGTAACATTGGCCGCAGAACGCGCAAGCGTTGCCACCATTCGCAAGTGTATAAAAGAAGCGCTCTGGCAAAGCCATCCTACAACACACAAGCAAGACAATCAAGCAGTTGCGACCCCATCAATTCCACGGATTCCGGAGTGCAGTGTTTCTAACACTTTGAATTGTCAGAAGTACAATGCGCTTAAGATTACTTTCGTTACTCTAGTAAAATACCCTTTTAAGTACTCTTCCGAACAGTATAGTAGAATTATTACAAAAATAAACTATTAATCCCTAACTTTATAAGTCTACACTTCATCTAGCTAAGCCTTAACCTTCCTAGTAAACTAAATAGTAATCCTTTACTTAATACTCTTCTTAGTAAAAAACCAAGCTTTAATATTTTAAGCGGGGTAAAGCTGATGAAAATTAAGACCCTTTTCCCGTATAATCTTATAAGCCTCCGAGAACTATTCTTATAGGCCTGGCTAGTTACTATTATGTAAAACTAGTTATAGTAACAGTATATAGACTAATTAATCGGACGTAAAATATTTAGCTTAAGCGTATACTAATTATACGTCTCTTCTCAAGTTTTTAGAATCAACCCAGTAAACTATCTAACTGAATCCTAGTTATAATATATAGGTATAATATTCGTAATATAAATGGGAGTTAAGCTTTCAGGGAAGGATCCTTAGCGCTTCCGCTTTCTACGCTCCGAGTCTTACTACTCCTTAATATAGATTAACTCGTAGATCTATAATATTACGTCTCTATAAGTCCTAAGTGTATTACCATCTTCAGCGTAGTCGATAAGCTTCGTTAATATACTAGTATCTAATTTATAGTACTTCTTATTATCTAGACCCCGCTAGTCTCGCCTGTCGCAAACTACCCACTGCGCCAAAAGCGGGGGACCCAATTACTTCCTGACCCTAGTAGTTGCACTTATATCTAACACACCCCCTCAGCTCTAAGACCTTTTAGGGTTTAAGGCTGGAGAACTTTGCCTCCCGGAGACCACACAACTCCGTTGCCCGCACCTTGTCTGAGCTTATGTAAGGTCGGGTGGCAGACAAAATCTGCTTTGCCTGGGAATCGAACCCATGACCTCTCTAAGCAGCTAGCACCATAGAGGCACTGAGACTCTTAATTGTCGCAAACTACCTGTCACGGCACCAAACCGGGGCCGGTTCGGCCCGGAACCAGCAGCTACACGTGACCTCCCCAGCACCCAGTATATAGCCTACCTCTCGGGAGCCAGTTCCCTTTGGCTCCCTTCGTGCAATAACAAGTCTCTTTCCCCAGACCTGAGGTCGGCACCGTGACACTACCCACTGCGCCAAAAAGCGGGGAACCCAATTACTTCCTGACCCTGGTAGTTGCACTTATATCTGACATCGCCTAGTTCATAGGACTTGTTTCGCGGCGTCTTTTTTGCCAAAAGCTGCTAGCTTCGGCTTCAAAGTCTGGTCCCAATACTACTGAAGAAAGGAAGACTGTCAAAGCTTACCAACGATACAGAACAGAACCTCGTGCTGGCGCCCGGCGCGTTTTCCCCAAAAATTCTCCAAAAAAAAAACCCAACTCACACGTTCCTTCGAGGGTGCGATTTTTAGCTTCTTAGGTTGCTATCGACAACCGCGCAAAGTCATAGCGACCGTTGCATCCGCCGCAAGAAGGTGCCGCTTGCTCAGGTTGCCAGCGCGGCGGCATTGGTGGACGTGGTGGTGGACCGAGTGGGGGTGGGAGTCGAGATTGGTTCTGTGGCTGCATACCAAGTACTACTGATGTTTCCAATACATATGGTTCTGCCCTTGACAAACTCGGATTTCGGCAGAGCAGCATCGTTGGCGTTGAGCCGGATAAGGCTCAATTCGCTTTATACGGCGGGTCCGGGTCCAGCTAGGTATCGTTGCGTTGTCCTTTGAGGCGCAGCGTCATGAATGGAAAACATGATACCGTTATACGTCTTAGTGATTGTTACTACCAACTCGGCGTTAGAGTTGCTGAAGAGAAGCGCGAGTTCGAACAGACTTTTGTTATTCTGAAGATAACGCTCCCAAACCTCGCCAGTGCTGTTTCCGGCTGCTTCACTCCACCGGCACCTGTCTGTCGTCTCTCACTGAGCACACCAGTGTCGGCTTTTGTACGAACGATTTAACCTAAGTCAGTTAGGCTTGCTGCAACCTACCCCTCAGTCGGCTTGCTGCATTGCAGGCCTAAGTTGGACTGACTCAACTGAATCAGCCAATAGATGCTGACTGCGGCTTCTTACCGCGTTGCCCAACATGCAATAATATGCGTAATAAGAAGCTGAATGCACGCCACGTCAGACACTGCAGTATGTATATGCAGGTGGGAATCGCCCAACGGCAATGTGTAGAGACTGGGCATGAGATAAATGGAAGCATTCTCCCAGCACCAGCGCTTCTTACCGGAGACTACCCTCTCTTCTCAACAACTTGTTTCCCAGGTATCCGTCAACACCTCCTTTAATGCTGGACTCTTTGCCAGTCGAGGAGCGGCTACCCTACCTGGTGGAGCGCACAGCGCTGTACCACGTCGAAGCCAAACTAGTATTCTTGGTTCATGGTTGGGTGCAGGACGGCGATGTCGCCGCCAGCCTCATGGTATTCGACTTTAGCTTCCTTTCATTGAAAAAGTCGCATCGGATCCGAAACGCCACAATCAAGTTGCAGCTCGAGTATGACCCTAGAGCCTTTTTTGGCGCAGGTGACAGCCCAAGGGACAGTCCAGAAATACAGACAATTGTCCCAAGTGGTACTCAAAGTCTTGTAAGGGCCAATTCTTTGAACTGTGGCTCACAATTCTCTAACCTTTTTTTTTTTTTT
>Ga0247765_1000988_pt1 | contig 16933 bp, 18 predicted proteins | sample UWRJL106311C6_FD_179949 | JGI IMG/M metagenome (GOLD analysis project Ga0247765, IMG submission 179949) | Plant litter microbial communities from Arlington Agricultural Research Station in Wisconsin, United States - UWRJ-L106-311C-6 | ecosystem: Environmental > Terrestrial > Plant litter >... | reverse complement strand
CATATTCAGCAGGTTATTGAGCTTGAAGGAGGAAATGAATATAAGGAGGGGCGACGGCTGAGATAAACGGATATAGGAATGTATCTAATAAACGGGGCGACAAAACTTTTGAAAGGCACATCCGTAATCCCCCACCAATTCAGGAAAATCCCACCTTCAAATATACCCAGTTTTCCGTCCTCACATGCCCACACACCCCGCCATGCACACCCCTCCATGCAGTGCCGTCGGTCGGTCAAGTACGAACGGGCGGTATGGTAACACATCCCATCCTCTCAACACACACGGGATCGGGGAACATGAGGCAGCACAAGGCATCTGCCAGCATTTTTGTCATAGGCTCAGCCGGTGACTCAAACGATAAGCTACAGTCAGTCAACCAGTCAATCTCTCCCAACGCATGCAAGCCAAGCCCAAGCAGACGCCCCGCCTGGCACTGCACTGCACGGCAGCGGACTTGCCATCACGAGATGGTGGTTCAATTTAGAGATTGTCCAGAGTTGTATGCGCCCGGTTGCTGCGACCGGTGCGTGCGACATGCCCGTGATTTATAGCTTGCATTGCATATTTGGGGCGATTAAAAAGCGTTGCAGCCCGCCTGGTTGGGCTGATGGGTGGTCTGGGACGGGAGTAAATGGGGGGTTAAAAGATGGTGGGGTGGGGTGATGGAACGACAAACTTATTGATGCACATAGCTTTTCTGTGTTTGTCAGTCATTGTCATCCCCAGACTCGTGGGGGGGGGGAGAGGGGAGAAGGGGGGTTGTTCGCTTCAACTGTGCGACCGGGCAAACAAAGTCACAGCCGTTTGTCGTTTGTTTCCATCCATACTTATGACACGTCGGAGCCGAGCGGATTTTGGCCGGACCAGAGAGAGATGATGGTAACTCTCCCGGCCGTATCTGTGGTGGTGGGGAAACCCGTTTGAACCGTTGTCGTTAGCGCTCCGGTCCAGCCTCTTGAATCACCGGCTCCGCCACCTCCACCACCGTTGACGCATCCGCTAGCTGTAGTTTGGTGTCAGCCACCAGTTCAAACGGTCGCGCCGTCTTTACTTCCCCAAACCGCTCGAGCAACTGTTCTTGTCACAGCTTCGGGTTTCTTTCCCGATCCCATCCCCTCGGCACCCGCCCGACCAACTGTGCATCCGAAATGTCTCCAGTGGATTCTCAACCAACTCCCCCTTACTCCCTAGACGGTCGATAAAACCTCCTCCTCGCCTCCTGTATAGTCCTCTCCCATATAACGGCAATACCATAATTCACTACCACAACCTTGGGGGGTTTGTCTCCTACCACTACTAACATATTCTTCCCTTCCAAGTCGCGATGCCGGATCCCCACCCTCCGCAACCAGTTCCACGCTTCCAGAGCCCCCGCAACCACGTGCAGTCGGAATTGTTTGTCTAGATGCCACGCGTTGGGGCTGGGTATTTCAGTTTCAATCTCATATCCCGTCTGCTCCTCCTTCTCAAAAGTGGACATGTCCTTCCTTTCGAGATACTTGAGGAGTATTAGTCGGATTTGTCGATGGTGTGGCCCTAGAGGGAGGGAGATACTCCAGGCGCCGTGGTAGCGGGGGGCGAAATTGGGGGTTTTTGTACCGTCATCCTCCTTCTCATTTCTGTCGTCATTCCCGTCGTCCTCTTTCCTGCCCTCATTCATGTCCATGTCCCGGCGTCTGTCTCTGTCTCTATCTCCGTCTGAGTCTCGATCCGAGTTTCGCACCGACCGTGACTGCGCCTGCTGAAGACTAAAGAAATTTCTCTTCTCCAACTGCTCATAAGCCGCCACCTCCCTCGTTTATTCTCCCTTTTGCATTGCGGACCACGTCCTCGGGGGAATGGGAAGCGGTGCGGTTTGCAAAAAGGGGTAGTAAAGCGGGTCGTAGACTCTGGCTACTATCATCACCATTACTTCGTCTTCCTCTCCTCCTCCTCTCCTCCTCCTCCAGGGCGAACCTCCCTGTTCTCTCAGTCCCGGTTTCCCCAGCCCCCGTCCCCGTTACCGTCGCCATCACCGTGCCCGTCCCCGCTCCCACTCCCATTCGGGCTTGCCGTTTTCTCCGATGCTGCTCCCGAAGGACAGAGACCACGCAGACCACGCAGACCACGGACTTGACAAAGCACGACCTGCGCGCCCACATCATCGCCCCACACGAAGCGGTTTAACCACCACAAGTTCACATTGACATGCCCCTTTTCCCTTTTGTACGCGCAGCACTCAAGCTCAAATGAGCAACCTCCAGCCCATTCCCATCCCATACCGGCCGACCAGCGCAGTACATGTACCGCCTCTGATTGCGTTACATGTACCGATCCCCGATCCCCGATCCCAAGTTCATCCTCACTGGGCGATACTCCAAGATACCCCCGCGATATTTTCATAAAAGCCGTGTCCAAACGGGCGGGGGCCGAACATGTGGGGTGATCTTTGTGGTGAATCCCACGACGAGGTACGGACGGACATGGGGGGTTTTCCGGGTCAGGAGGGCGGGGGACCAAAAATTGCATCTCCTTCTCTTCCAAAAAAAAAAAAAAAAAAGGATTCACACCCGCCAGCCGGGATGCGGCGTGGTTGAGTAGAATATCTCGTAATCCGGAGTTCAGTTGATCGGCTCATGTCAGATGGGAAAATGAGTTTACCATGCATCGCTTGGCTTCAAAATCCTACAAAGTCATGCTGAGTAAATCACCGATTCCGCTGCCGCTGCCGCTGCCGCCGCCGCCAATGCTGCGCGACCCTGAGAATTACAGTAAAATAAATATTAACGCTGCAGAACATATGCTAATGCCTATCCATGCGTGTAATGTATGCTTATTATATCACAACCGCGACCTGCGTGGCTGCTGATGCGACGTGGACCTTGTCGGGACCAAAAACGGTCCGACATGGGAGGTCAAACTTCCAGCTCGGAGCTGCCACGTGCTCAGTCAGACTCGGACAGGGCTGCCCGCTACCGTTTTGGCGGCATTCCGGGCCCTCATGAGAGTTGCAGCGGTTTGTTTATCCCCCCGTCCAACGGCCTGTTTACATCACTCGGCGGGGTTCCCGTACGCCACCCCATCATGGAGACCATGGAGATCATGGAGGGGGTTGGCTTTTATCCGTCCTATCTTGTGACGGCCTCGTCAACACGCCGTTTCCATTGGCGTGCGCATATCCTTTCTCGGCCAGACCAGCCTTTCCTTCCTGGTCCTCATCGTCAAAGACTCGTTCCTCGAGCCATTGTGTTGCCTTGGCACATGTTGTGTCTACCCATTTCATCCATGCCCATGCCGCCGTATATGTGAGCGCTGTAAAGATTAAAACTGCGAGAAGTTTGTGGCTTCTCGACTTGGGCTTGATCCACTCCTGCTGTCCGGGTGTTCCGTCGTCGTTTTTGGGAGACTCCACCCACGGTTGGCCACTGATACCGTAGGTGACCCAAATTCCCACCGTTCTCAAGAGCGTGCCGTGCACCAGATACACAGCAAAGGAATGGTGTCCCAGCCACAGTAGTAGTCGATGCGAAAGAAGGCGCTGGATGGCCGGTGAGAGGAAGATCGAGATGGCCGTGCAGTGGATGAAAAATGCCGATGATCGCCGGTGCACATTGGTTCCCTTAGGTACCAGAATGCTTCCCAGGTTCTCATCCTTGTGCGGATCCGGGTGTGGGTGGAGGAGAAAATTGTGGAGACTCATCGACCAGTCCGTCCAGTCTTCGTGTTCTTGCGGGTAAGAGCCTACCCACCCGCCGACCAAAAGAAGCATGGGCGCCACAACAAATGTAAGTATCCGCTGGTGCGAGGTGATGAAATTCTGTGTCGGACGGTGTTGCGCCAGCTCGGCAAGCAGAGTGCCAAGAGCTAGGTTTGCGCCAAAAGTTTCTGTTTTTCATCAGTTTCATTCCCCGCCAGAGGGACCGAGACCGTTGCAACTCACCCGTCAAATAGCCAACATTAAATAACCAGTAAAAAATCATGAGTATGTGGACCAGTATCCTGTACTTGAACCGCATCCCAATCGTCGCCGCCAGCACGACATAGACTTGAAAGGCCCCGATTAGCAAGGGCCGCATCGCCCATTGGTGCCGGTCAAACGGGTTATCCGTGCTTGTCCATGTTGTGAGCCACGCTGTGAACAACCGCCTAACGTTTTCCCGGAACGGGACCGGTCCTGGTGCGTCGAAGCGGACCCAAAAACTGTCGCAACGGGTGGCCGCCGTATATGCACCGAAGCACGACAGCACGAAGCTGAAAAAAGTCGCAATCATGGCTGGCAGCATCAACCGTGGTGGGCGACGAAAGGCGCTGCGAGCCACCGATTTGAGCGCAGCCGGCACATTGCCATGCTGGTAGGCGAGCTTCAACGGTTTATACGCGCATACGAAGCCGGTCAGAAAGGCGAAGATGGGCACGCCGATGCGGCCTTGGAATGGTATTCGTAGGTAAGGCAGCTGCAGTAATCTCGGCACCGCATCTTTCTTATCCGCGGGCCAGAACAGCTCGAAGTCAAGGGCTCGTGCGACGTGTGTCGAAATGACGAGGGCAGACGTGATACCGCGTAGGCCCTGTGCGAGAAGGAAAATCTGTTAGCACTGGGCAATGTTTGAGATACGCGACACCAGGCGCATTGCAGACGTACCTCGACCCATTTGATGTTTCTCTGGCCAGATTTGCTCATTGTGTCGCGAACCGCTGCTGTCCTTCGCAAAAGAACGGAGGGCGACAAGAAACAGGAACAAGACCGCAAGTTCCTCTCGACGAGAAGCCGGCCCGACTGGGAGCCACCTTGAAATCGGGGACCCAGCGGCCAAGGACTGGGAAAAGGACGGTGGTGGAGCTGAATAATAATACACGATTGAAAAAGAATATCCTGCGCCCAAAATCTATGCCTAACCGAAAGGAAAGAGAAGAATCACCCGTCGGCCAGGCATCGAGGTGATTCGCGCGTGTGGTCGTTGGCTCGGATGACGCAAGTGTGAGCCGCGTTAGAAAATAGGGGCCGATGATATTGGCACTCGCATTGCCGGTGCAAGTGGGCGCCAATTACAAAACCGCTTGCGTCCAGGAGTCTCGATGCGGTCGCCGTCGTCGGTACCGCGGGGTCGAATAAAGAGGGGTGTTGCGCGGCCTGAAAGAAGGGGGGGGACGCCTTTTTTCAGGTGGCCAGCAAAATCCGGGATCGGGCTGGGGAGCGGCGTCGTGAGAATTTAAAAAGGAAATGGCTTTTCAGGGACCGGCACATCGGCACCGGGTCTGGACACCACCCTGTGTCTTGGCAGTTGGACAGTCCGGCAGGGTACAGGTTTCAGCGCAAGTGGCTTGAGGATCGATGACCTACTCGCCAATCCAGCCATGTCCTGGGCGTTGCTTGGCGCTGCCGCCCTCCTACCAATTGTCTGCGACAATCTTTGAGCCATTCAAGGCGAAGTCGACGCCAAGTACCGCCAACCTCAACCATCGAGAAACGCCCTGCAACCTTGTGCACCTCTCTCTGACTGCTGCGCGTTTTACGAGACGGCCGTGACGGACTCCTGAGCCACCACGAAAACCGAAGGCTTCGCAAAAGTCAAATACATCATATTCAATCTGTGCTGGGCTGGAGGATTAATTGCCAAGTGAGAGGAATCTTTCCAGCCCCAACCTGCAGTGGCGGCTGCGACCCAACGACGTCAGAGCAGGGTGGCTCGACAAGCCTAGAGGAAGCCTTGTCGTGCCTGTGGGGCACACCGTCCCGATTTTCTAATTGCGAATCCCGTGCCGAACTGCGCGCTGCACAGTGCTTTTTTAGCTTTTACGACACGCCGCTGTGGCCGTCAACCTCACTGCATGATTCCTTGTTTACCGGCACCGTCTGAGTATCCGAGTAGTGCGAGCGCCAGTGATATCCGAAGAGATCTAGGGAGTCATCAAGACGACAGTGACAGCACAGATCGTTCCGTACGAATAGAAGTAGCTGCAACTTGATGGGAATTAACACGGTACAGCGCAGAAAGACACAGATGCCGCCATGCGGTTGCGGGGAACCCCCTGCGGCAAGGTCATGCTGTGAAACCCCGCTGATTGAAATGGCAGCACCTCCCACATTCCCGTTGTTGGCAATGAAGGCCATGTACACGTACACGCGGCGCGAATAACTATTGGATTCGGACGAAACAGCTAAAGCAGACCTGCAGGCTTGCGAGATTGCAATGTCGACAGAGCCATGACGATGTCGTCTCGCGACCTGGTACGGAATCGAGCAACAAATGGTACGTAGGAATCAAGAAAAACAATATTTGCCATTCGTTTTCTGTCGCCAAAACAGGCGTGACCAAGGCGCGGCGTCCTTGGCAAGGTGCCGCTTTTACCGAACGCACGCTTTCTTCGCCCCAGGCTCGCGTGCACTTTGAGCAGGCTGTTGACAAAACCTCCTTTTCTCGGTTCCCTGGGCTTCGTCTGGGGGGACACCTGAATCGGCTGACGCGTCACCACCTAACTCGGGCGCCGTATTGCCACCCTGAACGGAATCGCTTCTCCGACTTGCTGGTCAACTGGGATCGGCTGTCGACCGGGCTTAACGCCGTGAGTCCCGGTCTTACAAGGTTGTACTAACGGGACCTCTGATCCGCAACCGTAATTTCTCCCATCATGAAGATGTTTCCTTTTAATCTTCTGTTGCGCGGTTTCAAGAACATCCAAGACAGCGTGTGTCATGGAACGATCCACGGCTGGGTCCGGTTTGACGGAAACGGGCGAGTTAGCGCGTTTAGCCCAACGTAACCTCCTCTCTGTCCATGACAATGGAAACTGGGGGAAAAGGGGGATCCAGAAGAAAAATCCGATTGCATCTCTGCCGGATCTTATTGCCAAGCACCGGGCCAAGCTTCCACTCCGGCAGCAGCCACCTTTTTCCCGACGACAACAAAAACAAAGCCGATGTAATATTTCTGTTTTCCGTCGGTTTTCCGTGTCCATGTCCCTCCGGAACAGCCAAATGTCTTGGGGTTTCTGCAAGACTCGGGGAATGATATGCGGGGCGACAAGACGTCGATAGAAACCCAAGAAGCCACGCCATCACCGCCAACCCTCGAACCTAAGGTTAGCCCCTGACTGGGCAGAACGGAATGGGCAGCCCCACCGTGCACACACATTGGCAAGTCGGTCTTCGCCAGCGAGCCAGCCAGCTCACAAGAATCTTTGGTGAACGTGCGCACGCCTCCTCCTGAAATGCCCCAAAGCGTTTTGACCTGGTGACCCCAACACGGTCTAACTACCCGCCTGGATTCCCGCATCCCACGTGGAGAAATCCCCTGAAAAAAGACTGGAGGACGCGTTGGCGCTGGGGGGCGGGGCTGGGCTACCCCCCTGCATTTGCAACCGGCTCGGCACCGCATCGGCCAATCTACACATGGCCGGCTATCAACCATCAACCACTTGACAACCAACCAACCAACCAGAGGCACAGAGAGAACAACCATAGGAAAGAGAAGAGTAAAAAGGGAGCACCCTAGGATCTTGACTTCATCTCGAATAAGGAAAAGTAAAATAAACTGCCATGTAATAGGACCTGAAGACCACCCCGGATACCACTACAGTCCACTACAGACAGCCCACTATAACCACCGCAGTCCACCGCAAGTCCACTAGTCCACTAGTCCACCACGATCCACCACAAGTCCTACCCGCCTAGTCGCCTAGATCTCAAGATCTCAAAGCTCTCAAAGTTATCAGCGGTACGTATGTACTGGTAAAGTTCAGACTTTAGTGGACACTAGATAGCGTTTCCCTCTACGTACTTACCTGGCTATGGGGCTATGGGCTATGGGCTATGGGCTATGGGGACATAGTTTTGGGTCCAGGGGAGAAAAAGTCAAACTTCAAAGAGAGCCAGCCGAGGAAAACCTTGAAAACCCTTGGAAAAAAGCTCGGCACGGGTCCTTCGAGAGATCCGTCACATCGTCCCATCGACAGATTGTCACATTATCAATGGCCATGTTTCAACAATGCGATTTCTCCCTCTTTCGCTCCTCCGTTTTTTCTCCATCTTCTCCACTCCGCTGGGTCCGCTGGGTCCTCTGGAGGTTGCAACCACGACACAGCCACCGGATCATCTGGACTACCACTACGCTAGAATAATAAAACTGGCTCCGTCGCCGGGACTGGGTCCGGGATCACGGGACATGAACCACGCGTATTGTAAACCTTGATGGTACCTCACTCAGGTTACTTGATGGTAGGGGACGGGCCATGGCTTAGGTATTTCATCATATTGAAGTTAGCTTGCGTGTTCTTACGCAAATGGTCGGCACGCTACGCTACAGCTAGACATTATACAATGATAATCTCGGGTTGTGGGGGTCTCGGACCAATGTGATACTATGCAGGTCATCATCCATCGCAAGGCTTGCGCGGCCGCTGTCAAGGTCCCGGGTCCCGAGGTTTACGCCATCACAATAATTCGGGATCCTCCCTCTATACATTGGAGCCCCGGGGACCCCTTTTGGGACCCGGTTTCGATGTTCCCTTCGGGGTCGTCTCCCAGCATTCTATGCTGCCAAACTCTCCCAGAACTTCACCTTCATCGCACTCGATCAGGTCGCAACTGTCCTCGACTAGAAACTCGATTCCCTTGGCGGCGAGTGTGTCTCGCACTCCCCGAAAGTGAAAGTCCAGCGGAATGTTAGGTTCCAGCATCCACGTGTAGGGGATCTTGCACAGGAGGAGCACCTTTCGCAGACGTGGCAGACGCTTCGGGACATCGTCAGCAAACTGCTCGAGCATCTTCAACGCTGTTCGGCGGTAGTCACTCTCCGATTGGTAATGGTTCACCATGTCCCTTGAGTTCCAGGAATCCAACTCCTCGTACTTTGCATAGTGTGACCACCACCAGTCCTCCAAAGTAAGCTCGACAAGGTTAGGAGGAAGCTGCTCCGCCAAGGGAGTCTCGAGCACAGTCGCAGGGTGAGTCCCGTAGAGAACAGCGAGCTGGATGCACAGCTTCTCAAGCTTCTCCAATCTTGGGAGGGAGTTGAGGCGCCCATTCTGGCCAATCTCGGCTTCGGCGCCATACCACTCGTGCCAACTAACGTCGAGATGGCGCAGATTCTTGGCGTACAATTCAAGGGCGGTATCGAGGGCTTCTTCATCGGCATGCGTCGCGTCTTCGGCCGGTTGCGGGTCTATTTCTTCACTAGGTGTCATGTAAAGCGTTTCGAGCCTTGGGGCATTTCGCAATATGCGGTGTAGATCTGTAGGGCCAGCTATGGAATACCCGTCAGCATCCTAAAACGGGGCAAAGGGGGACTCGTTGATGGAGATGGAAAAAAAAAAACGCACCACAGCTGTTGTGCAGGTAAATATGCCGAATGTTACCCAGAAATGGTCGATCATGCATGAACCAGAAGGTTCGGGCTCCGGGGCCGCTAGGATCGTCTTGGTTCTCCCAAAGCCCATCATCGCCTGAGACTTCCAGGGTCTTCAAGGTCTGCACTTGGAGCCAGAGCCGACGGTATACAGACGCGTGCGCAGCACATGTCTCGTCCAGGTAGCTAGCATCCTCATCTAGGCCATCATAGTATTCTATCATCTCCGGGTCGCCTTGTAACAGCAGAGTTTCGAGGCGTTCAAGGGGACGCGGCTGGTCTCGGTCCAAGTGTGGCTCATCCGCATTTCCGAATTTGAAGCCTTCTAGTTCGCTGAACAGAAAGTGATAATCGTCGTGTTCGTCAGAGACGGGTATTTGCAGAAGTAGCGTCTCGATCCGTGTGGCTACTAGAAACAAGGCCATGACGAGCATTTGCACCACAAAAGTTCCAAACCTCTGGGTCCCGGAGGCTATATCCGCCATCACCAACATGGTCGAACACAAATACTCGTATGGCTTCCGAGGGACCCTAGACCGGGGTACCGGTATGCGGAAGGTGTGCATGAGTTCGGAGATAGCGCGACGGGTTTCGCGAGCCACGTTGTCAGAGGTCAGTGTCAGATGGATCTGCGATGAAAACCAGGTCAGCGGACAGTCGTTTGGAAAGGTCGAAGGGGTTAGTCATACCGACAGGGTGCGAATCCAGGTGGCGCAATCCGGCTTGTCGACCATGGTTCGTAGGAGGAGGATCAACGCTGCTTCATCGAGGAGGGCGGCGACGTGGAAGAGCCGCGGTTGGGCCAAAGATAGGAAATGACGGTTGGTGAGGCACAAGTTGGCTAGGCCACGGCGGCTGCGAGTGAAGTCGAACCATGGATCCCCTTCAATTAGCTGGGCGTACGATACCGGCTTCGTCTCGCCAATTTCGGGCAGCTGGGGCACGAGGCATTCGAGGATGATAAAGTGAACATCTTCGGGGAGCTGCGCGAACTGGAGTTTCTCTGCGCGACGGCCGCGGTTTGGCGAAGAAAGGGTAGTCTCCATTGTTCCTGCCAACTTCGGGCAAGAGATCCTCGGGTAGAATCTCTTCACCAGGCGACGCGTCGTTGGCTGATGCTGGAGAGGGGTGGATGCGTTGGTGGCTCCCCGAAATCTTTGGCGGGGTGATGGCTGCCAAGGCCAAAAAGTTTTGCCCCGCAAAAGCCATCGCCAAACGTGAGCAGCAAACTGCAGGAGGTCAGAGCTTCGAATCCAATCCATGCGGGGCTTGGCGCAGGGGACTTGGCAAATTTGAAGCCTCGGAAGCCTCAGTTGGAAATGGATGGCTGGTGGGTGGGTGGTCTTTATATGCCTTACTTGGCTTCCTTTTTTTTAAGCTTTTGGCCGACAATGCTGTGGCTAGTGGTGGATTGCTGGCCACGCCTTCGGGTACCTTGGTTAGGTACCTGTTGGCTTACTTCGGGAAGCTAAACTCTGTAAGCCATTGGATTGTGGTGGATTCGATGAGCGCTCTGCCCTAACATGAAACCTTGTTGTGTTTTTTTTTATCAACACCATTTGTGCAGCTGTTTATTGTTTCTGCCCTTGGGCAAAACTGTATTGCACGGTAGAAGGCTTTCCAGCAAGCCACAAGAAAAGAAAAACAACCGCCGTGCTGTTAGTGCGGCGGGTTGGGCGGGACATGGAACATGCTTTGTGAGGCTGGAGGTGAAGCGAATAGTATTGTGTAGCGGCTTAAAAAAAAGGTATTGTTTCCAGTTGCATCACAACGTCATCAACATGACGGAATGAATGGCTTGGTTGACATCCCCTGGTCCAACTCTGAGGAATCATGAACAGAGATTGGGAATGGTCAAACTTCCCTTGCGCTCTTGGGTGAAGAGGAAAATCTTTGATGGCTCATGAAACGCGAGAGCTACGAGAGGCTTTACATACGGACAAGCATCTTACCTACCTGCCTAGCTACGAGCCGCTCAGCAGTTCAAGGGTGAACAAAACAAGGATCTGCCTGGCAGTTCTCAAGAAACAAAGAACATGAAGTATAACAACTCTCTTTAGGATACTGGTCGGCAGAGATATAAAAACAGGTTGCTTGTTGCGAGCCAGGTACCATGTGTACCTGGGTAGGTGAATTATCACTTCACAAATAAACTTCTCAGTCCAAAACTCCCGGGATCTTTTAAGTCTGGTTGGCATCGTGAATCATGGCAGGCTCAGCTGTTTCCTACGGGCCGGAAACGTGCTTCTATCCCTTCTGCAAGAAACCCGTCACAGAAAAGGGACCTTTTTGCGTGCAGCACAACGGAATCTTTACCAATGATACCGCGAAACAGAAGTTGAAGCAGCGTGGAATTTGCATCTCCTGTCGTCAGCCTGCGCCGACTAGATGCCAGAAATGCTTGAAAATTCTCCGAGCACAGGCGGCAAAGACAAGGGAGCCGAGAGCTGCAATGTCGGGGGCAGAGGACATCCAAGCAGTTTTTAATAACCGAGATGAGGTCGACGAAGTTGAAAAGAATCGCTCCGAGGAACTTATTGCCTGGGCCGAGCGACAGCTCGAAGCCGACTTTGACATGGCTGATGCTGGCGAAGCTGAACAGCGGAGGTTCCAGGAACTTGTTTCCTGGGCCGATCGCCAGCTCGACGCTGACTTTGCCAAAGCCGAGGCTGAGGCCGAGGGCAAGGAAAGTGAAAAGAAGCTCATTGAAGCTGCTTGGGCTGATTTTGATGCGGCCATGGCCGATATGAAGGTAAATGAATTGAATTAACAAGATGCTCTAAAATATGTCTGTTTCCCCGTGTCCACGTGAAACACGCAATGGTGAAGATACAATTCTACCTATCTACCTGGCAGAGTGCTCAATGGCATGTCGACATTCTGGCGCGGTCGAGGTTGGAACCGGGCTGGGGACTGTTGGCCTGATGGCAGGAACAATGGTATAGTCATGACGTAATTACAACCCAGAAGCCTAGCATTTTGGCCCCGAAGGCAGGCGCCTCGATTCTGAACAATTCATTACTTTTTACCGCCTCCATTCTTTGCACATCAGGACGCCGGGTCCCTATCCTATCCCAAATGAGTTCATTGTTGCATTCCAACATTTCCCTGCTAGTGTCCAAGATTGTTCAAGAACAAGCAGGTTCCGGGGAACAACCACCAAGATGAAATAAAAACAATGTCTTAGAGGCAAGCGAATACAAATAAGGCGTTTGCTGGTCTTGAATACCGCCAGATTTCTTTCCACAACATTCGCATCAACGAATCAGCCAGACCCTTCTTTCTCACTCACTCGCACAACACCTATAGGTAAGTACCGGACTTCTTTGCAAAGCAGCGCCTCAGTTTTTTTTCTTCTTTTTTTCCCGTCCACGAAGCTTTTCACTTCTAAGTAGGAAGGGGAAAAAATGGAAACGGATAGGGAAACCCAGAACATGAAGCTAGTAGCTCCATTGGAAGAGCGTTGCCGCAAACCTCTGTGTTTCGGTCTCGCCTCGGCAAAATACAACGGCTACTGCCCTGGTTGCCTGAATGCAGGTGCTGCCAAGTCGTTGAGGTGCAGGGTGGAAGGAAAATGCTCCGGCTGCTATAAACGCCTCCCAGAAGGATATCCATTTCGGAGTTGCTGGCGGTGTAGGGAAGAGCGCAGAGGGAGAAAAGAAGCGCGGCCATTTGCAGGTGTATTGAGGGTTGTAGCAGCCCAGTTAGCCCAGGGAAAGAAGGAGGTACGATGTATGACTCGGGGATGCCCGGTTGTTCTCGAGCCCAGCGTCAATGGAAACTACCGTTGGGCGAGATGTCCTTCATGTTTGGAAACCTATCGGGCATGGCTTCGAGAGAGAAAGGCCGAAGTCGCTCTTCATGCCCAAAAGATGCAGCATGATCCCCTATTCCAATGGGCCAATGACCCCGCGGGAAGTCACCGAGAGCTTCGCCCCAGGGATTGCGCGGTCGACGAGGCGGAAAAGGCACGATATGCACCAGACAAAACCCGCTGGGTGAGACTGAAGAAATTGGACAAACCGGAAGAGCCTATGCCCGAACCTGAAATGAGCGAGGAGCTACGTGCCGATCTGCACTGGATTGAACACGAACTCCCCATCATTGTCGGAGAAATGCGCGAGAGGAACCGGGAGAAACAACTAATGGCCGAAATCGAAAAAGAGCTCGAGTCAGACTTTGAGGAAGCTGCCAACAAGCATCAGGCCGAAGAGGAGGAGCGTCAACGAGAGGAAGCTCTCATGGCTGAAATTGAAATGGAGTTGGAGTCTGATTTCGAGGAAGCTGCTAATAGATACCAGGCTGCAGAAGAAGAACGTCAGCGAGAGGAAGCCCTCATAGCTGAAATTGAAATGGAACTAGAGTCAGATTTCGAGGAAGCAGTTAACAAATACCAGGCTGAACAAGAAGAACGTCAACGAGAGGAAGGTCTCATGGCGGAAATCGAAATGGAGCTGGCCCCCGACTTTGAAGCAGCAGCGGGAAACCTCACTCTTCAGGAGTCCAAAGACAAAATGGTCGAATAAATCACAGCTGTGAATTTGGACCACTTTTGACAAAGCTAAGTACTTGCCTTAACGAACAATGCTGACAGTATCCAGGCGTCTTTATTTCCTTTGTTTGAACAAAATAGGCGCAGGATGATGCACAATAAACTTTGTTTGCCACAGAATATCCACGGGATGATAAAACGCCATTGACACAAAATAAAAAATAAAACGCTCTTTGTGAGTCACGAGACAAACCCTATTGTTGCGTGAAAATGGGCCATCAAATGCTATTGTAAACTTTGGCAGCCAACCCAAGTGAATAACGTGCAGAAAGGAAAACAAAATGACTCCAACACTTTCTCTCTCCGCTGCCAGATTTCTTCCCTACCATAGACTTGATCAAACACAGGCTTCCCCTTCTTTTCTTCTCAAACCTTGACAAAACTTTCCATTGCAAACCAGAGTTCATCTCACGGTGCGTGCGGAAAACCCGAAACTCGAAACATGAGGGAGTGCGAGTCTTGTTACAAATTCTTTCCCAACAAATGCCTGCCCGACGATAAATGTCCTCCCTGCGAGCGGGCGTTTCTTAGAAAGGCTGCAGAAACTTACCGTTCACGGCAACCGGGATTCGAATCTCGGGGTTTGCATGTACGAAACGAGCGGCATATGCACATGCATATGCAGAACGCCAGTCGGCGGAGGAAGAAGATACTTTATCGAGTGGAGCATGCGGCCAGAGACAGCGAGGAGGAAGTACATGTACATGTAGGAGGAGGAGGGGCAAAAGGGTCCACAGCGGAGGAGGGTGGAGCGGAAAAAGGTTGGTCAGAGAGCGGCCAGCTAGAAGAATCCCAAACGGAAGGGGCTTCGCCGGAAGAAGTATATGTACGAACAGAAGCGGCCCGAGCAGAAGCAGCCCTGCCAGAACCCCAGCCAGAACCCCGACCAGAACCCCGGCCAGAAACTGTCCAACCGGAAGAAGCTCAACCAGAAGAAGCCGAGGTCCTGCCAGAAAAAGACCCAGCAGAAGAAGCCGAAGCTGAAGCCGCTCGGAAAAGCGCAGAAAACATCCAGCGCATCGAAGAGCTCCTCGACCGTCTAGAGCGCGCAGTCGCTCAAGATAAACTCCAAGCCAAGCTTCAACGCGAAGCCCAAGCCAAAGCAGAGGAGGAGGCCCAGAGAAGAAGAAGGGAAAGCGAGGAGAACATGCAGCGGATCGAAGAGCTTTTACATTGTTGTGAAGCGGGACTTGCCCGAGATAAAGCTGAAAAGGCTGAAAAGATGAAGGCCGACAAGGCGGACAAGGCGGACAAGGCGGCGGGTACGAATACGAAAAAGGGGGTGGGAATGAGGGTTAAACCGAAACTGGTCAAAGCGAAACCGTTGAGGCTTTCGGGAATCTGGGCGGGTTGTCGGGCAGGTTGGCAGGGAAGGAAGTAGACTCAAAATTGAGGCTAAATCTTTCCGGCCTTACCCTAGTGAGAGTTTAGTGTAGTCACAAAAGCAAAAGCAAATGCAAACGAGCAAAAACATGAGCTGGGGTTGGAAGTAGTGAAGAAAAGAAAAACGTGAACTTGTGGAAAAGACGTAACGGGGCGGCTATGAAAAAGGGGTCTTGCTCGACCGTAAATTTATCAACTGGGAAGGCGCCCAAAAAAATGCTGGTTTATATTAAAAAATGGGTGGTGATTAATAAACAAATAAAAAAAAACAACCACGAATGGAAAAATGCCAGCTAGATATACAGATTGGCAGACAGACAGACTGACTGGCTGACTACATCATAACCTCGGCCAGGCCAGGCCACCGTATGTTGCCTCCCTCCGCCAAACCGATCCCACCAATGTCTTGCTTCTTGATATTCGTGTCCAGCCGTGCGAGGCATTTTTAAAACCGTCTGACGTATCGTTGACTTTTTCGCCTTCTTGGGCCGAGAGCTGATAATTTGTGTGTTAGTGATGTTGCTCTGATGCGAGCTGGGCTGGCTTACCATGGTTTCTTTGGGCTGTCGACCTTGACTGGACCCGGAGTCGGAGTCGGAGTCGGGGTAGACCTTGGTCTAGGTTGCCTCCTCGGTTCCGTTTCCTCCGAGTGTCCCATTTAACCTCGGAAACGTAATGGGTCGACCCGGTAAGACGGGTGGTCGACCAAAGGTCGAGTTTGTCGGCTCCTTCGTCGAGTTTGTCAACATGGTCCCGTTTAACCTCCAAAATATCATGGGCCGACCCGGCGTTACGGGCGTCCGTTGAGCATTGGCGGCGGGGGTGATGATTTCCAGTCCTCCTCCTCCAAGAAAGAAAACCAAAAAGAGTGAATTGAGCTTCATTTTTTTTTCCCCCTCAAAAAGTGAAACTCGTGTGAGTTTTCTTTATTCGGTTGAGTATGTACAACAGAAACCAAAAGGCAAAGCAAGACAAAATGAACATGAAAGGGCCATCCTGAACGTTTTATGTTCTCCCTCAAACTCTGAATTGATTGATTATCAAGCAAAATTGCGCCACAAGGCAGATGCGTTCAACCCATGCACTGCAAAACATGAACAAACATGCCGACGGCATTCATCCCCTGGAAGTTTTAACAATCTGACACGGAACAAACCCGCGCTGCAATTACCTAGGATTTTTGGCTGTGCTCACTTTGTATTTTTTTAATGGGTAAGTAAAAAACCTGTGGGGTACGAAGTACCAACCAGGATTTTTGGTTTTGGTTTTGACAGGATCCAGTGTTCGTGTGGGTTCTGAGTGCAGAAAAACTCAGAGTACCTGGCCATCTACCTACCTCCTAGGTTGTCAACTTCGCAGGGGGAGTATTACTTTGGCTGGCAACCGCAGCAGAGTACCTTACGCATGCAGGAACGCACAGATATCAAAGGATATGCATTGTTTTCTTCAAACCCCTTGCAGGCGGGCTTGCTTTCCCATAGTGCTGACCATTTTTTTCTGGTTCTTTCCCGCTGAGTTGATCGGTTTGAAGAGGAGACAGGAAACACCCCCCCCCCTCCCCAAGTCAGACCAGGTCGGTGGGTTACATAGCGCGTCGGTGTGTCGGAGCTCTTGCTAGACAGGTTTTTGCCATTGTTGTTTCTTTTCGTCCTTTTGATGCCGTGCATATCAA
>Ga0247765_1000987_pt1 | contig 16940 bp, 11 predicted proteins | sample UWRJL106311C6_FD_179949 | JGI IMG/M metagenome (GOLD analysis project Ga0247765, IMG submission 179949) | Plant litter microbial communities from Arlington Agricultural Research Station in Wisconsin, United States - UWRJ-L106-311C-6 | ecosystem: Environmental > Terrestrial > Plant litter >... | reverse complement strand
CCTAGTCCCCCTGTTCGGCCCGGGTTGTTTTTTTTGGGAATTTTTTTTTCGGTTTCCGGGGGGGGGGGGGGGCCCTGGGGGGGGGGGGGGGGGCTTTCATCCTCCCAATCAACAACCTGATTCACAAGTAGCCTCTGGTCCACGTTACATGCTGACGAGGAATTTCACTACATATACAGTAAGTAGTAGAACCCAGCCATCTCCTGTGGCATGGCCCAATGCTAACGCCGAAGCAACTCGTGTGCAGGCGGAAATATACAATATCAGCCACTCCGAGGCCGAGAAGCCCACCTAAACCGATCCCGCCCGCCCTTCAGACCCCAACTCCATCCTGCCGCCCACTTCTTACCCCCATGCCGTTTGTTACATTACCTCATTCGCGCCAAAAGAGATTATGAGTACATAATAGTCATCGTGTGTGTGGTATCGGGAGCGCATCGTTGACGTTAGGCGCTGTGAACCACGCAGAGTTTGGTTACCCTGGTATGTCGTAAAACTCGTCGTTGTATATTGGTAGAGGCAGGCATGTTTGTCATGGCCTTGCACTCGTGCCATCAATGACAATTTGTGGAAGCCGGCTGAGCCGCAAGCTGGGCAAGTGTGGAGTGACCCCCGAGCTTCGGGGTGATGTCCGTTGCCTGCCGTCCTCAGGCGCTGCTTGCGCTGCTAGGTCTTCCATCTGCGCCGAGAGTCGGTTGTTTCTCGTCAGGGCCGGGCCAGGGTAGTCCGGTGGTGGTTCGGGGTATGGACTTATTCGTCCCGACATGGCTGATGTCCGGCCAGAGTGCATAGGTGTTATCTCGTCTAGGCTCACTTCGTCATAGCCAGGTGGCGGAATGATGGAGTCGCCCAAGTCGCCGTCTTCGGCGTCGATAATCTCTGGGCTTGAGCCAGCACGGGTCGAGAGACGAGGTGTATTTGCACCCGAATTTGCCCTTGACCGTGGGTGCACAGCGCTCGCGAGACTAAAATGGCTCCCTGTTGTCGTCATACCTGGAGAATCTGGAGCCAAATCGTTGCTGCGGGTCGTGTCGATGCTCAATGCCGACGTGCTCCTGTCTCGGCGGTGCAATAGACTGCTCTCCGGTCTCGAAGCGGCAATACTAGCAGCATCACTGAGCAGACCAATGCGCTCGCTTTCGGTGCTGTTCGCGCGAAGCCTTGTGCCATCCGCCCTTGCGACACCCAAGTCGGCGTACGACACACTGCTGACGGCGCGCTGCCGAGTCTCCCTAATGCGTTCATGTTCGCCGCGCAGTTCCTCGATTTCGCGGACATTGCGATCTGACTGGGTCCGGCCCACATCCCGCAGCTGTTGCAAAGCTACCACATTCCCGGCATCCCTCGCCTCTCGACGGAGTCGCCGCCGCTCTTCACGGTCAGCAATCTGCCGACGCCTGGCTGCCCGGATCTGATACAGCGCGTCCATCTCCTCCTCGCGCAGAGCTTCTTCAACTTCAGCTGTTGGAAGCTCCACCACAACATCGATACCATCGCGTTCGCCTTCTCGACCGAGGACTTGCTCGTTCTCATCCGGCTTGGATCGGTATACAGGGAGCGTCATGACGCTGCGAACCGAGACATTGCGGTCCACTCCGGTTTGTGGGGTGGTAGCTGTCCCGTTTCTTGTGCGAGCGCCACCCGATGTGTTTTGCGTCCCGTTCTGGCCTCCGCTGCCCGGATAAGCCGTCTCCTCGTCATGGTCGGCCTGCTCGTAGGAATGGGAACCACGGGCGGTTGGGACTTTCCAATTCTTCCATAGCCTCTTGAGAAAGGGAGTTGGAATGTATTTGGGGTTCGGATGTCGGGCGCGGACGGTGCGAATAAAGACAAGTGCGGCGATCATGATCATAATACCGACAACGATGCCGGCGACAATCTGGTGAGGGGTTCAGTTAGCGATGGGGTTGTGAACAAGGAACGAAGTCAACTTGCAATGCTCGCAGAACTAGGTCCTTTGCCCGTCTTATCATCTCGGGACTGTAACCTCGGGATGCGGTCATGAACTGCGTCAGCGCCCGGCAGGTCAAAGACCGGAATCGGTATCCTCCACCGTATCGCCATGGTGCAAGGTAAGCAGGATAGGAGGCTCTAGGCGCAGTTATAAAGTTGCGAAAGCTGGCTCAATCAGCGTCGATTGTCGTCCTGCTACGAGGGCAGAAGCTCATGCATTTCGGTGTTGTTGCAGAGAGCAGGATTCCTTCGACGCTCGGTTTCGTGTGATTTGCGAGCCAGTCGTCAGCACCAGTGCTGTTGGATCGTCAGCTTGCGTCCGTGTTGGCGCAATCAGCACAGCTTGATGACGGCAGCGAGACGGGACCCAAAACCACGGCGGCTCCGAGTTTTCGTTCAACGGCGACCGGTTGAGATTATCATGCAGACAAGAGAGGAGGCACAAAACGATGTGAAACAGAGAGACGGTTGAGTAGCTGTGGGCGGCAAAATAGCGGCGGTGGGCGCATCCACAACGTTGGACTCCTGCTTGCCAAGAAGAACCCAAAGGATTGCCTGGATTGGGGACCCGTGAGGCTGTTGCGCTGTTGCGCTGTTCGGCTAGGCGGGCGTGCAGTAGACAGGGGGTTGATGGTGGGTACTGCGCCGCGAAAAAGAGCTGGCGGGGGGCCCACGATCTCGTCCCCACGTCAGCGGGCAGCTCCTCTGCAACACTCGACGGGAGGACAAAACGAAACAGTCGTCGACCTTTGCGTGATGGTCTGATCTCAGCTAATCAACTAACGCTGCTACGATGAACAGAGAAAAGGGAAACCCGCCCACAATGGCAGTCAGCCCGTGCCGAAGCAAACCAATGGAATACGATGAGAGCCGGGTGCCAGCATAGTTGGTACGAGATTTCAGACGGAGCGGATGGAGCTTCAGGCGCCCGCCGCCAATTGTGGGGGCCAGCAAAGAGAGAGGCACGCCGCACGGAGATCAAATCCTCGGACGAATGAAGGCCAGCGGGGTTCAGGCCATCCACCCAAGGCCGTTTGCCAACTAAATACGAAGGTTACCCCCAACGCTAACATGGAGGACGCAACGCAAACAGTCGCTAAGAACCGAGCACGCAAACAGGGTGTGTAAAACTTGTACCGAATGGAAGCTCTTGTGTCCATGAAGGATATCAGCTGAAATCGAGCGCAGTCTGCCTCGCAGGTGAAGAACAGTCAAAATTTTTTCTGAAATTCCAAAGGGTCGGTTGGCCGCAGCAGGCCGCCAAAGACACCACCGCCACATGCTGGGGCGCGGCTGATTTGTCACGAAAGAAGTAGGAGTTCCGTCTGCCTCCCCCTCTTGGCCGGCTGTGCCTCTCGTCATTCTGATTACCCCTTGCCTTGTCAAGCCTGTCTCGCCCTGGCGAACTGGCACGCACGGCAAGGTTCTTTCGGCAATTGCTTCAAATGGTTCTGCCAAAAGCCACGAGGTCGGTGCCCCGAATTGTCATCTGGAATCACCACCCCAGATTTGGGCGTCGCACCAAAGTGCCCCGCGGAAGCGACCGAATCTCCAAAGTTTCACCTGCATCCCACCCACACCCCACCAAGTTAAATTGACCAACTTCTCAGCTGGCGAGGCCAATCCAGGCACACCAGGCCAAAGGTCGCCGCACCATGGAATATTTGAGACAATCGCGATCCAACTGCGCTTGCATCTGCAGGCACCGGGATGTAACAGTCTTTGGATGTTGTTTGCTGCCACCTCGCCGGGTCACAGCCACAAGGCAACAGCGGCGCTGCTGTGTTTAAAGTTCTCTGTAAGCCGAGCAGGTGGAAGCCGTCGCACAGAGACAAGGAAACGAGCAGGGACCGTTCCCGCCGTGGATCCGGCTTTTGGTTTGGACCAGCACGCCGGGTCCATCTGAGCCCATCTGCCGTTCCGAAAGCGGCGGATGCCGGTCGGGAAACCCACGAGCCCACATGTGAGTCGCCAAGATCTACGGCATTGCATCATTGTTCTCCAGACTCCAACCTCAGCTCTACAACGGTGCCTCATATGGGGACACGCTTGCCATTGCTTGTATCCCGACGGCTCACGCCACAATTCCAAGCCCGGTGTCCGGGAAAACAGAGCGGCCTGCTCACTGCATCCATTCATCAACCTCGGCTAAGCACAGCGCCCATATCCGCCATGTCCGGAGCAAGTGAAGATGCTATCGTGAAAGCGCTTGAGGATTATACCACGTAACACACCACCTTTTAATGTCATACAGCACAATCTGATGTCGTTTCCAGCTGCGATGTATCTGATGCACTGTGCAAACTCAAGTACCGCAACGGCGGCTTTCTGGCCGGCCTGACTATGTGGTCGCCCAAGCGCCAAGAGGGAACAACCAAGATAATCGGTCCCGCTTATACTGTTCAATATGTTCCGCTGAATGATCCACGACCAAAATACCAAACTCATTACGTGCGTCTGGGCATTCAGCTGTAATGAACTTTATGACTGACACAAGAGCAGATCGACTCTGTTCCGAAAGGAGCAGTCATCTTTGTCTCTTGCCCGCCCAAGACCAAACGCGGTCTATGGAGGTTTGATGTCCACACGTGCCAAAGCAAGCGGTGCCGTCGGGTCCGTTATTGATGGCCGATTTCGAGACGTGCAGGAGCAGAGGGATCTTGGCTACCCGGTAAGTACTGTTTCTCCGGTCGAGGATGGGAAGGGGTTGGAGCTGACTGTCTCTAGATTTTTGCTAGAGACGTTGGAACTGCACCCCCGGCCGAGCTGCTCAAGGTTGTGGAAGTCAACGTACCCGTCAAACTGCAAACAGACGAGCAAGACATGACGATCCGTCCTGGAGATTATCTCATTGGCGATATTAATGGCGTGGTTGTTCTTCCCAAGGAGCTTGCTGAAGCAGCTCTGCCACTGATGGCCAAACAGGTTGCGGCAGACTCGGCGATGGCGGCGGAGATCGCAAAGGGGATGAGCTTTACGGAGGCGAGCAAGAAGTTTCGGTCTTGAACTGTTCTTGATACTGTTCTTTTAGTCTGCTATATCGCAGTGTAAGTAGATGGGTTGCCCAGCTTACTTCCGATCGTTGGAGATTATCTGGCTGCCAAGGTTTAGGGGGCACCGGTAGTTGAAATGACAGTTGCGTGTGAACAGACTAGATCATGTCCAGAAAGTTTCCGAATTGTAAGACAAACCAGCCACATTAATTTGCCCCAGAGGGGATTTGAGAAAGAATGCAGTTAAAACATTGTGGTGGTACACAGCCCACGGGTTTTTTTGTTTTTCTCTCCGAACCATATGGGGAAAATTACTCTTGAAGAATATTGAAGACCATTCCCTAACATGGAGCAGTAAGATGTTGAATATTCTGTTCATCGGAATCCGAAGACCAGCGGGGTTGGAGTTGGTTGTTTTATCCATTGATGTCCTCCTCCTCCTCTCCTCCTCCTCCTCCTCCTGCTGCTGCTGCTGCTGCTGCTGTTGGGGCTGTGTCAAATTGTTCATTTGACGTTGGAGAAGAAAACGACGATATATACACAACTCTTCTTTGAAGCGGTATGTACTTCACAACATGATCATCTTATATACACACTTGACGGTTATGCACTATGGTTGTGCCCCTGGCCCTGCCTCAACTAGCGGCGTTTCCAACGGGAGGATTGCTACCTCTGCTGGCTAGGTACTTAGCTGCCTGTTGCTATCGTCGTTGTTCACCCGGTAGTCTTGGTAGTGTGGTCTTGGTTCTCTTGGTAGTCCTGGTCCCGGCCCTGGCCCTGGTTCTGGCCCTGGCTCTGGCTCTGGTGTCTGGTGCTCAACATGAATCTGAACTGGGACTGGGACTGGTAGTTCAACGGGCCCCGTCGCGCCCGATAATTCCGGTACATTTCCTCGGGTCGCCATTTCCGAAACATCTGGACCTGGATCCGGTCGATAAAGTAATGGCGGCCCACCGTAAAAATACGGATTAGTCTTCCGTTCTTGACTATTCGCAATTTCCTCTTGACGCTGTCGTCGTCGTTTTCTCCAGAGGAAAAACACTCCCAGGGATAGAGATATTATCGCTAGCGGTACGAGTATACCTATCGCGACGACGGCGGCGGTCGTTATACCGTTTGATGAACTCTCGGCGGTGGTTGAGTTTGAGTTTGAGTTGAAAGATGAGGTTTGGGCCGTTGATGATGAGCTCAACAATTTCATGTCGGTTGCTTGATAAACCATCCTAACGCCATAGGCATTCAGTCCCTGCTCGCCTGTAAAAGGCTGGTCTACCGTGGATGTTCTCCCCGTGAGGGATTCGGTAACGGCGAGAACGCGGGTATTGCGACTTCCTGCGGTCCATGTGCAGAATAGATTCTGGAATCGCCCGGCTAGAGTGGCGGGGTTGACGCACGACATGGATATGTCAAACACATAGGTCGGACAGCAGGTCACGGTGGTGATGGAGCTGGCACCGTTGTTGTCGTGGCAGGCGCTCCAGTATCCGCTGGGACAGACTACTCCCGGAGAAAAAAAGGAACGCTCGGCAGTGGCGAAACCGCTCGGTAAACATGAGGTTTGATCATGGATCATGTACAGCATCAAGTCGGTTGGAATATAGAGACCCGAACAGTCGGTGGGCGTTGGTGTGAATGTAGTGGTAAGGGGATTTGCTGGGAACGAGACGAGTGTAAACGGCTTGTAAGTGGAGGATGGGGGTCTCGTTAATCTTGTGGTGCTCGAGCTGGTGGTTGTCTGTGGTGCGGGTGCTGCCATCTTTGGTGCTTGACACCAAACGGCGTCAAGGCTGTTCTGAGCCGTAACAAACGAGCAAACAGATGTTGAGTTGTTGTTGTTGTTGTTGTTGTAGTCGGAAGAAAGGTGGTGACGTCTGGGAAACTCAGCTGGACACACAGTCCGAGGTAGTTGAGTGCTGTGGTGCTTCACACCCGCGCCGCAGGGGCGCAGATGATTCAGCGGCCGTGTAATCTGCAGACACTTGACCTGCCCGGTTGGGGCCGTGTTTTGTTTTGCTGGTACCCATACCCATGCTGAATAAATATTCAGGTTACACTTGTGCTTTAAATGATTCCGACGCTGTAATTTTAAGTTTTATATTCCCCGCCAACGTGAACACACATTACATTTGATGCTTGTCTAGTAAAGCTGAATAGCTGGGGAGAAGAAATCTACCATTAGTTTTCTTTTTTAAAGTAAGGTCGGAACACAAGGTACCTAGGTAAGGTACCTAGGCAGACACGCTGAGAGCGAGTTCCTTGCCGACTTACATCGGAAAGACCTAACGCTGTGATCTGGTTCGTCCCGTCGGGTTCTCGACCCACCATCCCCAACGTCCAGTCTCAATGTCCCGGCGTCCCAATGCGAGTTCATGTTCAAGATTGATCGCGGACATGGACATATAAGCAGCAGACGAGATAAGCGTGGCTTTTACTGGAGTGTACAGCATTTGATGGCAGTGTGGAAACCTTGCGCAAATCTCTCTTCCCTCAACTACCTACCCTCCGTCATGACAAAAAAAAATAGGTACACACAAATCCCCAATTCGGGTGGGGCGGCTTGCCGATCACCCTTCAAACTGCGTTCAACGTCGATGACAATACTCTTCACCAGCAGCAGTGTCGGAATGGAAACTTCCAGGATGGGGTGGCCTAAGTGAGACAGTCCAGTACGAATTTTCTCTGAGTTTTTCACTATTGTTTGAGGGCTACGGCAAGCGTGGGAAGGCAAGGTCGGCTTTGTGTGTACCTATTTTTTTTGTCATGATGGAGCTACCAATACAACTAAGATAGGTACAGTCCAATGATGATAATCAATGACGCGATCACAATGGCGCGCACAGCATTCAATGTCTCACCTCAACTGCACGGCCATGGGTCCTCGGAGGGTCTTTCGGCTAGTTGCGTCCTGCGTCCAATCACCCCTCATCGGGAAACTCGAAAAACTGAGACATTCTCTCTCGGAGAGGCAAAAGATGGACTGGATTTTCGCCGCCGAACGCGCAAAATTCGAATTTTGAATTCGAGAGATGAGGGGCGGCCCGTACATCGGATGTATGTAAGTTGGTGAGCGGTTTTACTACCTGATCGGTTGGACTGGGCTGGCGCCTTCGGAAAGATAAAGCACAGATCAGATAAATGAGAAAGGCGATCCCGCAGCTACTTTAACTCGTGCATTTGACAGTCGGTCGCTCTGAAATCTAACTCAACACTAAAACCTTGGCCCCCTCTGTTCTATTCTCTCGCCAGAATCAGGCTTCTTTCCGGAAACCCAGCTCCAACATGCCCGTCTTCAACACATGCAGCGATCGGTGGTCATGGCGCTCACATCCGCTCTTTATTGTGCTCACCATTGCCATTGGACAGTTCTCAGATTACTTCATGTTTGGCATGCGGGTGCCGCTGCTCCCTTACCTTATCCGTTCCCATCTTGACAACGTCTCCGAAGATGAAGTCCAATCCCGCGTGGCTTCTCTCCTTATGTCGTTCAGTATCGCCGTTCTCGTCACGGCCGTGCCGGCAGGGTGGCTCGCCGATTTCCCCAGCGTGAGAAACAAGCTCTATCTCGCAGGACTGGGCGTGCTCTTGTGGGCGACGGTGACATTTTATACCAGTGAAAACTATGCCGTCATGGTGCTCTCGCGCGTGCTGAACGGGGTCAGCGCCGCGCTGTTGTACGCTGCGGGGTTTGCTATGGTTGCTGATGCAGTGGGGCCACGGGATCTGGGGAAGGCTCTCGGGACGGTCAGTATTATACCTACATCTCCGCTTCCTGGTTTGATCTGATCTGACACTTGGCAGGTTCGGTCCATTGCTTCTGCTGGTAGCCTGGTTGGGCCACCCCTCGGTGGGTTTGTCTTTGCGGGATGGGGATTTGACGGCATCCTCAACGTTAGTCTTGTGGTGTTGATGGTTGACTTGGTAATGCGTGTGTTGATGGTCGAGAGACGGGGGGCCGTTGCTGGCTGTGGTAATGGTGGGGGTGGACAAACCGAGACGGATCCGCTTCTTCTCAAGTCGACACCCTACGTTCCCCCGAGAACATTACTCCCCATCCTGTCATGTCTTTCGGATACACAGCTTGCTGCGGCCTTGTTTCTCAACTTTATTCAGTACATCATCCTCGGCTCGTATGATGCGACTCTTTCCATGGAGACAGGGGAGCGGTTTGACATTTCCCCTGAAAAAGTGGGATTCGTCTTTTTAGCTCTCGCTGTTCCGGTACTGGCAATGAGCGCGCTCGCTGGATGGGCTGTCGACAAACACGGACCGCGGGTCGTGGCCATGATTGGTTATGGCACTTTTGTGCCCATTCTCGTATCGGTTTCACTTCTCACGAGCGGCTACCTCTTTGCGTCGTCGTCGTCGTCGTCGTCGTCGGGGCTCAGTTTGTTTTGCGGGCTACTGTGTCTCCAAGGCGGCTGTCTAAGTCTGATCTCCACGCCGGCCGTGGTAAAAGCCAAACGGGTTGTTGGGGAGATAGTCCGGGATGACCCCGCCAGGTTTGGGACCCGTGGAGCGACGGGGCAACTGTTTGGGATCAACTCGCTGGTTTCGAGCTTTGGGTTAATCGTGGGAAATTCAATGAGTGCGGCCTTGAGAAGGGAAGTTGGATATGCGGGTATGAATCTGGCATTGGCGGTTTGTTGTGCCCTGGGGGCGTTTATGGCCAACGCGCTCTTTGAGGAAGACAAAGAGGACAAGCTATCGAATGTGAGGTAAATTATGTTAATTGAGAAGTTGGAAAAACAGGTAGCAAATGAGACTCTGTTTATCGCTTGAACTCTTTTGCGCACTGAAGTTTGAAACATATGATGTAAGCGTGAGGGGGGATCTAATATATATAGCCAGATAATTTGTAGACTTTTTCTGTTGAGTAGACACACCTAACACGGCACAGCATGCAGCAGTGGAAGGAAAGAATCTCGAGTTCCATCGCTCTTTGTCTCACATGAGCACTGCTGCTGCTGTGCGTATGTATCTACCTTACCAACCTAGGTTATGTATGTAACGTGGGGACTTGACAATGTGTTACAAAGCATGACGCTTGGCGCTTGACGCCACTCAGGGGGAAAGGCGTCCGTCCCCACAATGCATGTTTGTTGGCGTCTTTATCCACTTGCACTTTGAAAGGGGGTTCCCGTCAGCAATGAATGAATGACTAGGTAGGTAGGTACTGTGGCTTGCTTTGGCTTTGCATGCACGTGGAGTGGAGGGTTCCTTTGGTCAGAAAAGGTTAAAATGAAAATCTTATGTGTAAAAGGTTGGAAAGGCAATTTTCTCATGTTCTATTACTGTTACTTGCAGTGTTCTTTTCTTGGCCGACACTTTTCTTACCTAGTTATTTATCTCTCTGTCTCTCTCTCTCGCTCTCTCGCTCTCTCTCGGAATTATCAGAAAATAATCACGAAATGGAGACAGACTCGAAAATTCTCCTTTCGTACCAGGATATTCCGAAATGGCAGCAGTCTAATAATTTCATCCTGTCTGGATATCGGTAGGTTTTTATTTTCCCCGAGTGGCTGGGCCTCAAAACCTGACTTGAAAAAAAAAAAAAATCCCAACGTGCTGAAAAGCTTGGGGGTGTTTTATGGCTAATTCTTCAAATATAGGACAACGTCAGGTTTCTACCTCACTTCTTTTCTCAGCGCGTTTTCCTCCTTCAACAATGAGGCTATCAATATCCACACTCACCTTCTCGGGGGACTGGTCTTTTCACTCTTGCCTATTTATTTTGTTGTGGCGTTCAACCCACCGGTCGCTGAGGCGGTTGTGGTGTCGCTGTATCTCGAGGGGGTGGCGACGTGTTTTTTTCTTTCTGCAATGTATGTTTCCCCCCCTTTTAACCTGCCTCTCTTTAAATGTTTAGTACACTGACATGGGAAAGCTTCCACACTTTATCCAACCATTTCCCTCACACATATAACCTGCTAAACCACCTCAACCATCTGGGCATCGTCATGCTCATGTACACGGCGGGTATTTCCATGATTTATTTTCTTTTTCCTCCGGAAACCCCTCACGATGGTGATGTGAAGCTACGAGCCATTTATTGGATCCTTATGACTTTCTCTGCAGCAAGTTGTGCAACCGCAACGTTCATTCCGCAATTCCGGATGCCGAAATATCACATCCTCAAAATAGCGGCTTATACCTCGCTAGGTCTAGTCGGGGTGGTGTTTATCGTTCATGGGATTGTCAAGTATGGCTGGGAGGTTCAGAACTGTAGGCTGTCGTTGGCTTTGACGGGAGGGATGGCGGGGGCCAACTTTTGGGTGCAGCGGTTTTTGCTATCAGAGTGAGTTTTTTTTTCTTTTTTTTCTTTTCCTGTTATTTGTCTTTTCCATGTCTACTGATATGCTTTACCTACCTAAGTTGAGGTTGGAGAGACTGCTAACCTTTTACCTGAGACAGGTTCCCGAGCGCTGGGTGCCGTACAAGTTTGATCTAGTGGGATGCAGTCATCAGATCTTTCACGTTGCGGTTATGGTAGCAGCTTGTTTACATTTTGTGACGCTCATAAAGGCTTCAGAGGCGGCGAGGTATGACATGTGTGTTTGGTAGGGAGGGGGTTGGGTTCAGTGGCTTTGCACAAGGTATTTCAATGGATTGGACAGCTTTTCTTGGAATGTCTTCAAGCTCTTCAAGGTGACGGGACACACATGTCGCAACTGCATTCAATCCAGATTCCTGCTCCTTCGAGAACTGCTGCGAAACAGCCCGACTAGGTCTTCCCAATAATCCCCAGGCTTTGCAAATACGCTTCAGTCCGCAATGGACGCCCGAGAAACTCCTCAACCAACTTCTTCTCGTCCCGACTACCGCCCGGCTCAAGAATCATACGCCGGTACCTCTCCCACGCAGTTCGATCCCGCGGGTTCTTGGCAAAGAAAGTCTCAAACACATCGGCAGCAAAGACCCATCCCCAAGGGTACGAGTAGTAGTTGACGTCGTAGCCGGCGACGAGGTGTCGGAAATGCACGTGGGGATGGCCGCGGTCCGTTCCTTCTGGGGCTCGGATATGCGTCAGATCTTCGATCAGGTCGTTGTAGAGATTTGTGATGTCGAGATCAAGCAGATCCTGGTGTGATGAGGGGCTGTGGATTTTTAGGTCGAAGATAGCACATGCCCTACGTAGTGTGGTTCCATGTCAGCTTATGCATGTTGGACGCGTGGATGAGTCGAGTGACGACGGAACTTACAGTTGATCTGCACACCACCACGCCAGGTTAAGAGACCGACTAGCAACCAGATTGTCGAGGACTTCGTCGGGGATCTTCTCTGGAGGTTGTGGCGTATCGGGATTACTATCTCTCCATTCGGCGAGGTATTCCGGGCTGAGATGACTGTAGTGACAACTCATCTCGCGAAGCTCATCCTTTAGCCAGCAAAAGTTTTCGAGAAATACACTGGGTGCTTCCCCGAAATCACGGGCCCCATTGTAGCTGTGGAACCGAGTGTGCTTTGTGCGGGATAGGAGGTCATGGATGCCGTGGCCGAGTTCTTTGCTTTGTCAGCGGCTTCCTGACAAGGGGAAGAAGGATGAAGGATAGAAGATTCGTACCGTGAAAGAGAGTAACCACCTCGCTATGGCTGAGCAGTGGACATTTGGATGACACTGTGGAGGGTGAAAAAGCACACATGAGCATAGTTGCCGGGTATACTCTGCTTCCGTCAGGCTTCTCGTAGCCCTGCGTAGACGAGTCAGCCAGAGGGTGGAATTGAAGCGGAAGTCCAACCTACCCGCTGAAGATTCACATCTTGGTTGCCCCGAATCTTCCCCTCTCTCCAAAGGAGATCGGTGTACAAGTATCCAATGAAACCCCCTGGATCTAGAGATTCTTCCCCCTCCCAGACGCTAAAGACTTGAATGTCCTCGTGGTAGATGTGGTCCACCAACTCCTCCCTGGGAACTGGGATAAAGTCAATTCCGAGGCAGGCAGTGAAAAGTCGTAGCATCGCCGAGACCGTGTACTCGAGCGGAAAGAACTCTGAGACTTTCTTCATATCGACCCCGACCTTCTCTTGGGCAATGCGCTTGTAATAGTGAAGGTCCCAAGGGAAGAAACTTTCAGGATCATCAAGTGTAGCTTCAGCGGGATGAGAGGCAAGGTGAGCGCGCTTTGATGAGTGTAGATGCTCCACGTCCTGCTTCGCCAGGGGTACCAGACCTTCCTGGAGGTTTCTAAGGAACCGGCCAACCCACTCTGGTGTCTTCGCCATGCGTGTCTCCAGACGAAAAGCGGCGTGGTTCTGGTAACCGAGCAAGCGGGCATTGGTGTCGCGCAACTGCATGATGCGGCTGAATAGAGGGATATTTTGGACTAGTTTCTTGTTCGAGGCCAGATATATGTCCCTCCGGGTGTTTGCATTTGTGGCGAACTTGAAGATGGTGGCTGTGTCCGACGACTTGAAAGTAATAAAGCGTTTGCCGACGTTTGGTGGCTCGGTGCCCTCCTGGAAGGTGGCAATCTGGTGATGTTCGAGACCTGCAAGGTTTTCTTGGTCATACCACAAACCTTCGTTGTTAGTTGTTAGGTTCTCATTGAAATCGCGTCGCAGCTCATCGATCTGTGCTCTCCTCTGCGTGTACTCGTCCACTTTCTCAGGAGCGAGGGTCCCACAACCAGTCATCGTATATTCGTGTAAAAAGTCCTTCAGAAGCTTTTCGGATTCCGAGTCAAGGGGCTTTGCTTTGGCCTCTACGACCTTGAGAAGTTGGAAAAGATTGTCGTCAAGAAGTCTTTCATCGAACGCATCGCTATATCGCTTGAGTTGTTGCCGTGTAATGTCACGAATCTCTTTATCAGGCGATGCGTAACCCAAGCAGCTGACCATGGCGATATCACCTTGCAACCTGTCGTAGATTTGGACCAAGGGAAGGACAACATTGTCAAAGTTTGCTCTGGCAGGGGTAATATTTCTGGAGATTTCGGTCTGACATTCCGCAAGCTCTGAGATGGCCCGGTTTATGACGGGCCCAATCTCGCTGGCTCTTGGGAAGCACTGAAGTGGCTGTGGGGCGGCGGACATGGTCAGGCTCGTTCGGTGGGGTTCGTGAACTGAGATTCGTGGTGTGAGGAAGGTGCGGCAGACTCGTGCTGCGGGAGCTGGGTCTACATATCGTGCCGGGAAGGAGCACTTCAAGAGGCGTCCTGTGATCACCCGAATTACCCGCTGAAGGAAATCGGGACATGATGCAAGCACAGATGACCGATGCAAGTCTGCGGCAAAGAAGTTTTTCGTGTTTCAAAAAGAGAGCGATCACTTCGAGAACATTGCCGTCGACGATTTTCACAGTCCCCATTGGGTATCCCAACCCTTGGCCGTGATTCTGTTAGCACAGCTCGTGAGCGCAGAAAGGCCCCATGCCTGTCGGGCACCCTTCTCAAACCAGACGTCAAGTTTGTATGCAGCTCATTGGTCGGCGATGCGCTCAACATTGCGCACCATACCGCCTGCATGTGCACGTGGGAGGCTCATCCAAGGAGGCTGTTGGATGCCTCTGGTGCCTTAAATTAGGCAGGTAGGCCCAATCTTTCAATTTATGATGAGGCTGCTAGATTTGCAAACTCACCTGAGCTTCCAAAAAAACGTCCACAACCTTACCCGCGTCAAAATGAGGCTCATCAATACCAAGACGCTCAAACTCCACGAGTTCACCGGTTCGCAGATGGCGGACCGACATTACGCCATCCTCTCCCACACCTGGGGCGACGAGGAAGTCACCTTCCAAGACATGCAAAATCTGCAGACAGACCCCAATGTGTCCGCCAAAAAGGGCTTTGTCAAAATATTCCATGCAGCGGGCCAGGCGGCCCTGGATAATCTGCAGTGGCTATGGGTCGATACCTGTTGTATCGACAAGTCCAGCAGTGCTGAGCTTTCCGAGGCCATCAACTCCATGTATGTCTGGTACGAGCGGGCAGACGTCTGCTACGCCTACCTTGCCGATGTCAACAGCCACCCGCCCGTACAGGAGGATGATACCGCTTTCTGTCGCAGTCGATGGTTTACCCGAGGATGGACTCTTCAGGAGCTGATCGCTCCGCGCCATGTCGTCTTCTACAGTCGCGATTGGAAGCAGATTGGGGAAAAGGCGGGGGTAATGACAACTCGTGTCTGGAACGGAGACGGCATTGCTATCATTGAGAAGGCAAGCGGGATTCCGGGGAAACTACTCTCTGGACATTGGATCAAAGAAGACTACAGCGTTGCCCAGCGAATGTCATGGGCATCTCGGAGGGTCTGCACTCGAGTTGAAGATATGGCATACTGCCTCATGGGATTATTCAACATCAACATGCCTCTACTGTATGGCGAGGAGGTAAACGCATTTGCAAGACTGCAGGAGGAAATCATCAAGACACACGACGACCATTCTATCTACGCCTGGACAGTCCCCGCCGGCCCGGATAAATTCGACCAACCCGTTCTCTCACTGCAGGATTCACTTGGAATTCTGGACCCTCGCCCAATTCTCGCACCTTCACCAGCATATTTCGGACAAGGTGCCAATGTTATCGCTACCGGCCGGGAGTTGGGTGAACTTTCTGGAATGACCAAGCACGGTCTACGCATTTCACTTCGCCTAAGACCACTTGAAACTGATCTGGGAAGCAATACATTTGAGAGGGTATGGGCTCCTCTCAACTGCCGACTTATTGACAGCGAGGTACCCTTGGCCATTCTGTTATTGAAACGCAAGTCGGCGGGCGACTCGGACACGCCTCACCTCTACCGTATCAGCACGCCTGGCCACGTTCTTTGCGCAAAGGACCACTCAAGTAAATCGGCAGACCCCATGGTCGTATACATTAGCAGAGGAATCCATAGGGGCGAAGAATCGGTTTTGATGTCGTCGTCCACAGTAATAAGGTTCCAGAGCGTTCCTGTCAAGGTTCGCAGCAAGATGTCGTCTCGTCCACAACAGCAATACGACGACCACGCTGTTAGTGATGGATCCGGATTTGCCATCAATGTGTTGGAGGATAACTGGTCTTACAACTTTGGTTGTGCCCCTGTCTACCACAAGACTCATTTTTGCCTCCGGAAACCAGGACTCGACACTTTCCTTTTGGTGGGATTTTCCGTCCATGGGGAACCTGCTTCTGCAGCTGTAGTCCTGGAAGGACCTCCTACCGATGACCTGAATCCGCGAGAACAGCTCGAGGATGCCGAATGGCACTGCTGGGATAAAAAGGATCGTTGCATCATGATGCCTGACGTGCAGGTTGGCAGCACTATCATTCGAATCAAGATATCGCTCGACATTATCGGACTCGCAACAGCGCTTAAGCAATTATATACCGTCTCTTTTGAGTTCCACGAACGAAGCATCTAGCGGGTGATGGAGGGCTGGAATTGTCACCTGAGGTGCAAGCTGCCGACAGGGTACAATGGATAGTGACTTCACCTGTACACACTCCAAATTCTGGATGCTTCAAATTCTGGTCAACACAGGGTGGGATTCTTGGAAATTGACTACAATGACGACAATTCAGCCCTACCGAAATCGATCTCATCAAGTGGTATGAACAGCGTTATTGAGATGCGATCGAGTGATACGGCGATTGGCTCGCTGGATATTCTCGATGCAAGATGGACGAGAGTGACAGATCGACCACCATCTACCCCAAATCTCCAAGAGGCCAAGCCAGCAAACCCTTTATACTTTTATCTTCTTCTTTTCGTTTGCGGACCGCAGATTCCTGAAATCAAAATTTTCGCGGGGAACGGCCGGGATTCAACTGCCATCCGTCAGATACCCCATATTCAATATCGAAATTGCGGAATTTGTTCAAAATCGCGGGGAAGACTCTCCGAGAAAGCATTGACACAACACGGCTGACATTGCCGTTAATAAACAAGGGGAACCGAAGCGACCGCCATTGCAGGCAAAGCAAAAAAGTGGGCGCTCCGGGATGGCGGTCGCGTAAAGCCGGCCCTGAATTGAACTGATGGATCGTGGCAGCGGATGGATAAAATGGTTAATGT
>Ga0247765_1000986_pt1 | contig 16946 bp, 21 predicted proteins | sample UWRJL106311C6_FD_179949 | JGI IMG/M metagenome (GOLD analysis project Ga0247765, IMG submission 179949) | Plant litter microbial communities from Arlington Agricultural Research Station in Wisconsin, United States - UWRJ-L106-311C-6 | ecosystem: Environmental > Terrestrial > Plant litter >... | reverse complement strand
ACGGTGGTCACAGTTGCTGATGATGGATCGGCTTCGTTGGAATTTGATGGTTGGCTTCGTGTCTTGTGGCCTGAGGTTGTTGACCGCACGGCTCGGGAGTGAGTTCAGACGCAGGTCCAGAGCCAGTCACAGCTGGCGATGTTATACCTTGGCTGCTGGATTCGTGTTTTGTGACCCAATTTTTTTCGGCCTCGCTGTCTGGCGACGGGTCACAAATGGTGGTGCCGGACGATTGTGGTCGAATCTGGAACCAAGCAGTAAAGCTTTGAGAGAACTAGACAATATGGGAGGGAAGCGATCAGCCGGGAAGGTTCCAGCTGAGATCAATTAGTCCGCCTCCAAAGTTCCTAGTGTCGAAAGTAACCAGCACCAAATTCCCAGCTACGAAATCAAGCGGTGAGCTCAGGCTATCCGCGCCAGGTGCGGCCAATATTCGAAGTTGAAGTGACAAATACTTGGGATTTGAAAACCTAGAAACCAGCAACAGTGTCGTCTTGCTGGCCGAAGCTGTGATGTCCCTCTTGTCTACGCCCGCAGGTAGCCTCAAATATTTGGTCTCTGTGTCGTCCTGCTTGATGATGAACCAAGAATGGATAGCTTCGCAGTCATCAATCGAGGCGTTATTCAAGTGTTGTCGATCCAAAGCTGTTGTGCCTGCCTGGTCTGAAGTCAACTGGATTTTTCTCACAGATTGCTATACTCAGATACACAAGTGCCTGTGGTATGTGTGATTCCAACATCAGTAGCTGACTTCCAACATGACTTTGGTAGTGAGAGTACAAGTATAACATGGTTGAAGTACAAACAACTCGACGACGAAAGCAACCGAAAAGGACTTAACAGGAAAGCAGACACAGAACACAGAGAGTCATGCATACGTACATCCGATCCCCGTGACAGAGGGAAGGACTGACAGTTTCAAGAGATGAGGTGGACGACCCCGAAGAAGAGAATGTCCCAAGATGCAGCTCTGTGCCGACAGTCTTGGCAAAGGTGCCTTGGGATGGCAACCGACTCTGCTTGTCTCGTTTTCTCCGAATGCCCTCTCCAGAAAGACCTTGCTCGTTGGCAAGTACAGGAAGTAGCTCGAGTGGATGGACGGGGCCCGGATCCTTTGTCCGCAATCCCAGATGCTCGATCAGAATGTGCCCAAGCGAACTCACGCCTTCCACCACAACTGTATTCCTACGGGAGAACAGACTCAAGGGTATAGCGCAAAGGAAATCGATCGAAGTCAACCGTCTGGCTCGGAATTACGGCGAAAAGGGCTGGTCGATTGACGCCTTGACGCAAGGCTTGTGGATGACAGTTTCTCGAAGCGGAAGGAGGGTGTACAGGGTTAGACAATTGCTGAGAGATGTTGCGTCTGCGTTTTGTTTGTGCGACACACGACAAATACCACGAATAAAAAAGCCTCTTGCGAGGAAGTATTGCACCAAAGACAGCCGCGAGTTGAGTAATGCAGCCTGGTTGACCAGTTGTCTCGGCAAAGCGATACCGACGAACTGAAGTAGAGGGAGAGAAGGGAGAGAGGTTGCAACGGCAGGCAAAAAAGGATCGAGCTTGGGGACGCAGTGACCCTCGCCCTTGCACGGGACGCGATGAGGCTAAGCCGCCGCAACTGGCCCGTGCGGCCACTGGTGTTAAGGCTTGTGAATCGCAACGCTGAACAAACAGAAAGTCGAGAGGCAGGCTCTTTGCCGCAAGGCTCTTCGGCACCCGAGCACGCTTGTGCGAGCGTGAAAAGACATGAGCTTGTGATGCATGGGCAAAAGCAAAAACACTTACCTATGGCATTTCAGGATATGTGCATAGCCGTCTCTTTTATAGATATAGGTACAGACGCACCATTGCCAAGAACTGCCCCTGTTCTACTGCGCCTTGCCTAAAACGGACAGCTCTGCAATCAAAAACTTCGGAAGGGCAGTCACGGACGCGTGAAGCTTTGGAAGAATCGATTTTACCAATTGTCGCGGTTCCCCCGCCTGGCGTAGCTCGGAAACTCCAGATCTGATTCCATCCGTTACATAGCCAGCCAGCCAGCACCGTCTCTGGCCCGCAGCAATCATGGCAACAACAGCAGACACCTGCAGGAGCTTGCTGATGCAGGTCCAATCTGCAATTGATGATCTACTGTGCGTCCGAACACCCTCAATTACCCCTCCTGATTTCTCGGACGCAGCATGCTGACCAATTTCACAGCCCAATGGCCTTGCCTGAACTCGCGCGTGCCCTGCTCTGGACTGCTATAGCAGGCTTCGCGTTGTGGTATCTCGCTGTTCGCGAAAACGATCAACCAATCCGTTACAAAGTCCCTTCCCCGAGTGTGCCCGAGCAAACCGAGATACTCCAACCTCCAGTGATCAAGGTGCCGGGCTCAAGCGCCATTCAATGCTATGCTCCAGCGATAGGCCAGCTTCTCGGACTCGTGAATCCTGCCACGCCGAATGCTATCGACCGTGCCATTGAACAAGCCTCGGAAGCGCAGAAAGAATGGCGCAAAACCTCGTTTCGCGCTCGCCGTCAGGTCCTCCGTTCTCTCCTACAACATGTACTAGACAACCAGGAAGAGATATGCCGTATCGCCTGCCTGGACAGTGGCAAAACCATGGTTGATGCACAACTTGGCGAAATCCTCGTGACTACTGAGAAGCTCGAGTGGACTCTAAAGCACGGCGAGAAGGCACTGCGTCCGACACGGCGTCCAACCAACCTCCTCATGGCGTACAAGCGGAACATGGTATTCTACGAGCCCCTGGGTGTTGTGGCGGCCCTGGTCAGCTGGAATTACCCCTTTCACAACCTGATCGGCCCCATCATCAGCGGCATCTTTGCGGGCAATGGCGTGCTGGTGAAGGTCTCGGAGCAAACAGCCTGGAGCTCGGTTTACTTCACCAACATCGCCAGGGGCGCCCTGGTCGCTCATGGCCACAATCCTGCTCTCATCCAGACAGTTGCCTGCTGGCCCCAAACTGCAAATCACATCACATCGCACCCAGGCCTCAGCCACATCACATTCATCGGTTCTCGACCCGTTTGCCATCTCGTCGCTGCCTCAGCTGCCAAGACTCTCACGCCCGTATGTGCTGAGCTGGGCGGGAAGGATGTCTCGATTGTTTTGGATACCGTCAGCAAGCGTGATCTTCCACGTGTGGTTGAGATACTTCTTCGTGGCTCGTTTCAAGCCTCGGGCCAGAACTGCATCGGCATTGAACGTATCCTGTCCACTCCCGGCATGTATGAGAAGCTCGTGTCGACTCTTGAGCCCCGTGTTCGTGCCCTCCGTCTTGGCCCCAATGCTGATGTGGGTGCTATGGTCTCTTCAAATTCTTTCTCTCGCCTCGAGTCGCTCGTGGACGATGCCGTCCAGAAAGGTGCCAGGCTGCTCGTCGGCGGCAAGCGCTACGTCCACCCCGACCATCCTAGCGGCCACTATTTCCAGCCGACTCTGCTCGTCGACGTCAAGCCCGACATGGCTATCGCGCAGGAAGAGTGCTTCGGCCCCATCATGGTTCTAATGTGTGCTTCCGCTCGCGACGCCGAAAGTATCCTGGATGTCGCAAATTCTAGCGAGTTTGGTCTCGGTAGCTCTGTCTTTGGCTCAGAATCGGACCCGCGGCTTCCTGAGATTGTCAGGGGACTCAAGGCCGGCATGGTGGCTGTCAACGATTTCGGTGCGACATACGCTGTACAGCTTCCTTTTGGTGGTGTCCGCGGCTCAGGTTATGGTCGCTTCGCCGGTGAGGAAGGTCTCAGGGGCTTGTCCAACACCAAGGCCGTGTGCGAAGACCGGTTTGGCTGGCTTGGAATTCGGACTGCCATTCCACCGCCGATCCAATACCCTGTTCCAGATCAAGAGAAGAGCTGGAGGTTTGCAAGGGGCGTTGTTGAGATTGGGTATGGACTGACTGTCGGAAGGAAGATTGGCGGCTTATTGGGACTCTTGAAAAACATGTAGACGCGGTACACAACTTATACTGGGCAGTATTCTGTTCAAGCAAGGGATTTCTCACCTAGCGGCATATGCCCATAATCCGTAATGTTGCGACGAGAAAGCACACCTCTATTCACCTAAATCAAGATGAAATCTTTAACAATGAACAAAGGGAAGTGCCTGACAACACTCTCTAGCGCAGAATATCAAGAGACCAACACGGTATGGTTTCCACCCCCATTTACAGTCGCGAGGCCAATCCAAGCGAGACAGGCAGACCGGCCTTCTATTCCAGCCCGCTTTCTCCCGCACCCTATCCCCCCTCATTCTCCCGAGGCAGCTAGCATCTTGGGACCATAACCTATCCGCATCTTGCTGTCCAGTCAACCCAACTCTGCAGCTGGGCCGCGTCTTCAAACAGGACATACTTCCAAGCCATTTCGTCCGGTTGCCACCTACCAACTGCCAATGCAGTCTTGAACAATCCACTGATCGCTCATAAACTACTCGAAAAGGCCACTCGCAGCTGCGTGCATCCCACGGCTTGAAACTCTCGGGCTGTTCTCCCAAGGAGCTGGGGCAGAGTAACCTTGAAGGGTATCAAGCCAGGCAGGTTGGCCTTGCGAGTTGCTGCGATCTCCCCAGAGCTCCCGAGCCGAGTACATGCAGCAAGTTGGTGTTCGTGTGCCGTAAACGTTTGGTCTTGGTTTTTCGAACGGGCTCTAGCCACTATGACGAAGAGTTGGCGGCGCCGAACTGTTGGAGCAACCACTCATTCTCAATGCTACCCAACGCTGGAGGTAACCAGGTTTGAAGCAGTAATGATAGGGTGTTCGCCATCGGGTTTGCATTGAAAACCCACATCCACCCTCCTCGCACAGGACGCAGGTGAATGTTCGGCGGCGAGAGGAGTGCTATCGATCGTCCTGTCCACATGAAGTTAGCACACACGGTTCCTCGCTTTACCATAACAGTCTGGTTAGAGACTGAAATGACGCCAGCATCAGTGTAACCTCCGAGCAACCGGGTACCCTTCCGCAGAGGTCATCTCAACCCATCCCCTTAAAGTTGCTGACCCCCCACTCCGTGACCTGGGCCCAATGGTAGCAATAAGGTAGGAGCAGCTTGTTGTGCGAAAGATCCGGAGTGGGTTAGGTGCTGCATCTACCCTCCGCCTGACTCGAGACGATTCGCAAGTAGCTTCCGATGGTGATGATGGCCTGACGTAGGCACTCGTCTAGCGCAGCCTGTCCACAACACTATAGACACGGGCCAGGAAAGGGCATGCCTCGTCGATATCAACCTCCTGAACCGTGTTCCCTTTCACCATGGGCGCGGTCCCCGCGTGGTGAACGAGGCGAGAAGACGGCCCAAACGGCCAGCTCCCCTGCGGCATGCGGCGACAACGTCTGAACAACAAGGAGTACCCGGCAGCGGGACGCCGACTGGAAGCCTTGTTCCTCGTAATCCACCCAATGTTGCAGCGTGTCCCAGACCAGGGAGAAAACAGGAGTAGAAAGAGTCCTCCCAAATTCGGAGAAAAACAAGGACTGGGAAGGACAAAACCGGCCGCACTGGCGGCAGAACCCCCCGAGGTTTATAACTCGCTGGGGTTATAAGACCAAGAGTCCAAGCCACCAAGCCACATTCTCCGCCAGCGAATAGGCAATCGGTCAACAAAAAAGTCGTGCGATAACGCAATCGAAAAGGCTCATGAGAAAGCCATGAACCATATCCAAGCCACGAAGATAAGGTCAAGAATCCGCTCTTGCTGTGTCTATGTCCGTTCATCGGCGCGAATCCCAGAAGAGACAAGACGGAGAAAGAGAAATACCACCAATCCCGCGTCGTTCCAGGGAGGCGGTAACGAAGCGAAGGGAAGCCCTCGCGATCGGTGAGCAGATAACATCTAGTACGTAGGTAGTTTTGCGCACGACCTTGATCGACCTTGCCTTTGCTTCCAATGCAGGCTGGTTCATGCTATGGCCGCTCGCCCCTGGCTTATCGATGGTGTCATACACCCCCCATTCCGGCCTGTCGGAGAGAAGATATCTCGCACAAGCAAATCTCGAAGTTGGTTGAGACTTTTCTGCTGCAAGACCCTGCCTGCATGGGCGGGTAGGCAGGCGACGCAGATAAGCGTATGCCAGATAACCTTCTTTCTAGGCCGTCTATCCCGGAAACAGGAGAGTGGGTGTGCAAGTCGTTACCCAGTTTGGCCACCTGAAGAGGCCATCCGATTGTCTTGCACAACAAAGCAAGGCCCCTGCCGCGTGGCAGTGGCAGACGGGCTCTGGAACGCGGAGTTGTCAGTAATCTACTCGCAGCAAACGAAACCACCACGTGCTGGCTTCAGGAAACCCGAACCGTTGGCTTCTCTCCGCTTACTTGGGCGCTCCTTATCTAATCATGTCCCGATGTGGAAGCCGGTTGCTCAAAAGCCAAACGAAGATTGCGACCGATCACTCCAAGCCAGATACCAAGATCCCCAGCTTCGGTTATCGCACCAAGATAATGGGCTCGGACGCCCCAACTCAGGTCACGGCACGCGGCCATGTATATAGCGGACCTGCCCACTCTTTGGGATTTGAGTCGGACGAAGTGACCGGTTTCGCCATCATCCGTCGCCATCCGCCTTGTGCCCAGGGGCGAGAGACGTCTTGTCTATCGGCCGATACCCGTTACCAGTGAAAAAGGGGCAGCGTATCAGGGTTAGGGGTCTTGGGACGTATTGATCCTCCTGATCGGGTCAACTTGAGACTGCGCCGAGCAAGCAGAGGAATAATGCCCAAGAACAGCCTGGGAGGACGAGTTCGACGGGAATCCGCTGGAGGCGATCAGGATTCTGGCGGCTGAGTCCAGACCCTTTCGTAACCCTCCTGCCCGACGTCGAATCATTGTCCCTCCTCGCGATCGGCTGGCCCCTCGCACACGGCGGTACACGGCCTGGACACTCGAGCCCCCCGCGCCCCATCCCACCCTTCATGCGGGGAATGAAGGGGGCGAAATGAAAACCCCCACGCCCATTGCTGAGCATCATTGGTCACAGCGGACCAGCAACGAACCGCTTCGACGACGACGACAAAATCCCGCAATGTCCACCCACCCCCCAGCGCCGTTTTGGCTCGACACGGAGGATTCGTACCCGCCATCTGCGAGCCATGCTGACGAGCGAACCCCGAGCGAAGCGTCTGCCAGTCAACCCTTCTGCTCCCTTTTGTTGCTGTGCCGGAGGTTTGCTCCGATACGAAGGGTCCAATGGTGGACAGCGCCGCCAAGGAGGCCGGCATGTGTAGGGCGGAACACTGTGTCTCGGATGTCGGCATTGTACAACCGCGGCAAGTCTCGGACGGTGAGCATTGAGATACGATGACGCTACCGTGGCACGCTTTAGCATCACCTTCACTAATGACTCCCATCAGGGTAGATAGGGGAGGGGAACGAGCTATGAGGTCCCGTTCCCGATCCCACTTCCGGTCTATCCTCGTGGAAGGCAAGGCTGCGACGGTGGGAGTTCGGGAGCGCGACAGTGCGCCGTCGTCAAAATAGTATGCACCGTTACCGGCGTGCCTCTGCTGAGTCGCCCCTCTCTCATGTGATTGCGAAACAGGTGCCAAAGTGTACCTGAGCTTCCTCCATAGCGCCCTTGCCCATTCCAAAGCTGCACTGGTTCCGAGTTTGAGATGACCGCATCGGCCGATTTCGCTTACCTCCACCGATGTTGTTCCCAAGAATGCCGGCTTATTATTGTTGAGGGTCTGTGGCGGCGTGCGCACTCCATTCAACCTTGCATTGTCCAGCCGATCACGGCGTTCTGACCGCGCTTGCCAGGCTTTGGGTCACCAGCCCGCAGCGAAGACGCGATTATCCGCCGATTGCGGGACCTCACATGCTGGCTAAATGTCAAGAGGCTCGGGATACATACACCACTGCTCCAAGGCATCGGGCTGGAATGTCCTGGCAAGTCTGGCCAAGTGCAACAGACCATGAGGGTCTAGTTGATGCGCGCCATGAACTGCCGGGAGGTCGAAAGTTTGTCGACAGTTGTGGCGGTCCGGCTGACGCCATCGTCGTCTTGACTGAACTTTAGCGCAACGCTACCCGATGATGCAAGCTCCAAAGGCCCACAGAATCGAGAAAGCCTCGGAATACCAAACAAGGCTCCAACAGCTCTTTACGTATATGAAGCAGCACTCCATACGTGTTTGACACGCTACTCCGTGCGGAGCTCAGCGTTGTGAAGAGGCCCAAGCCAAGGGCTGGGCGGATCTTGAACGCTTCACCGCGATTCGGAGCATGGCGTTGCTTGGCTGCATGAAAGCTTGTCCTCTGTAGCTGGCCGATGTTGCTCGACTTGAAATGCCAATGGCAAAATCACCTGTCGCACCAGCCTTCGTCTGCAACCCCGTCTGCCCGTCTCTGCTCGATGACGGCAGGAACTCGTGGCAGGAGACGAGCGAACACCGGGGAGTGTTGCACAGCGTCTCTTGTGATATTTACTGGTGGGAAAGGTGAATACGGCGATGGCGGCTGCCATGGACTGAGGTCTGGGGATGCGAAATTCGCCTGATGAGGGAAAAACACCCTGAATTAGTTTTTGCCCATCGTTGGCGGCCCACCGTCTTGGCTTTTCAGGTTCTTGACCAACCATCACGGCGGAATTGCCAGGCAGCTCGCTGCCCGTCATCCGTTGTCACTGCCAACCCCCTCGACAAGACTCGATGTTGGAACGCGAGTGGGGGTCAAGCACTGGACCCGCAGGAGGAGCTGGGTGGACCCTTGTCGGCACACGGGATGGGGCATTTCGCATCCATCGCGATCCCTGATCCATGCCCCCTGCCCTCGGGAGCCGTTCGCCGCTAATGGACCCTCGAATTCACCATCATCACTGCGAGAGACTCTCCATGACGCTGATGAATCTCGTGTGGGAGCAGTCGTCGCCGTCACAGAACAGACGCCATACTTTCGCCGCCGCCACTGTTTCCTTCGATTCGCTACGGGGTAAGCCACGAGGAAGTCGATGCGAAGTCGGTCAGAGAAGCCCAAAGATTTTTTTGGGAGATTCACCCCACGTCGCGGGACGTGCCTGCCCCTCACGAACTCATTTCCCAGCCGTTGCACCACGCGCTCCAACGATTTGCGACGCCACACTTGTCCTGTCGCGCTTCTCACAGAGAACCAAACGTGGACAAGGCTAGCTGGCATCATTGAAAAGTGAGAGCCTGGGATTACGTTAGGTTCATTTGGATGAAGTCCAAAGTTGCAGGAGCAAGAGCTGCCCCTGCCAGGTTAATTTGTGGTTCAGTACCACAAATTATCGCCGCGTTAGTGGTGCGGCAGCCGAGCGCGGGTTCCCGTCACCACCAGGGCTGCCGTGTCTAGATGCGCGGGATGTGCTACGGCCTCTTCTGTTTCTTTCTGCCCTGGACAGCAGCCTCCATAGCACGTCGTCGCTGCGGGCAAGGGCCCGATGACCAGATTCCCCTTCTGCGGCAAACGTCAGCTCATGATGCCCTTCGTCAAAGATTTCGTCAGATCACTGCCCGGACTACCTGGTACCTAGTGAATGAAGTCGAGTGGCAAGAAATGTTGCTTTTTCTTTTTCTCTCGCTGGGGCTCACTGACCAAAAGGTAGCCTGGTACATTACCCGAGTGAGCCATGGCCTAGAACTCCCATGTCGGCCGTCCAATTATAGGACATGTAATTCAGCATCCGCCTTCTCGAGAAACAATCATGTTACTGTTCTGTCTCGCTGGCACGTGGGGGCAGGGCCGCACTCTCACGCTCGGAACCCGACCGCAGTGATACAAGGTGAGTTTGACAAGGTGAGTCCCCGTCAAGGTGGACACAAGAGTTCCAAACATTGCCCACTCTGTTCAACCTCCAAAAATCGGCAACCACACTAATAATCATGGCCACTGCCCAGAAAAGCCCAGAGTGTCGATTCGGAAAGGCGTGCGACTGGGATTTGGGTCGCCCCACTGAAGGCCAACCTACCCACCCTTCCCAAGCCGACAAGTTGGAAGGCAGAGGCAACTACCTCCACGTCTAGAATTTTTGAAACTCGACATACAAACTTGAACCCCCTTCTCGTCTCCTCATTCTGAGTGTGGAGGACCATGACCATGCAGAGTATCGGACCTCTCATCGTGGATCCGTGCCGAGTCCTGGGCTGAGTCTTTGGAACCGAGGTTGGCATCAATACAAATTCTGTCTGACCCTCGGTTCTATTCACGCATTCACAGACCGGCACAGTACAACACTACGTACAAGGGGGACAAGAAGGGCTACAGTAGTGTAGTTGCGAGCCTGTTCTCCCGGCGGACTCTTCTTACAGGACATCGTACATTGTGCTTGAAACTGTGTTAGCATCCAACCCGGTTTCCACCGAGCTCCGAATACTTCCGGCTTGGTTAAGCGCTCAAGTTCACGGGTATTGTGCAATCCGCATTGCACATAACAATGGCGGGTCTTTGTTTTCCCCAGACCCCTCCGCTCTTACCACGAGATTGTCGCTCTTGACGACAGAACATCATCATGAGAGTTCCTGGTAGAAGCAATTGGCCTGAGGTTGAGATCCTTGAGTTCATCGAGGTAGAGACGAGCAAGACGAGATAGCCCAACTGATCCGCTGCTCCCCACCACGCCACCAAGCGCCACTGACAGCCCCAATTTCCTTCAAATCCACAGGACACTGTCACTGAAACCGAACACTGGACAGACTCTGCTTTCAGATTGACTTCTTCTGTTCATGTCATTGGCCATTTCTCAAGTCCTTGATGCCGTAGAATACATGGCACAGTCTAGCCGATCGGTAAAGAGACTGCAATATCTGCGTCTTGGAGCCAAGAATCCAATGCGGCTTCGAGAGCTTGAGCTGAGTGAACAAAGACTACCGTAATGTTCACCTCCGCGTCTGGATGCATATGTAGACGCACCAAGACGCTCCACTGCACCACACCTCCAAATCCACTACTGACTGAATCCTTCAACGATCAACACCCCTCTTTGGGACAGAGCCAAAGACCTTCGTGGTGGGGGTGGTGTTTGCCCTCAGACTTTGAGCTCGGTACCAGCGCATCTGGCTCGCTGAAGGTTTGTGGCGCTGTCAAAATTTCCTTTACCGCCTGACACAATGTGAGCGACGTCTCAACCGTTGTTCCTTCAAGCTCTGGCTTCGGCGACAGACACGAGTCAAAACCTCAGGTGTTGGAGTCGACAGGACAGCAAGAAAGAAGTCCGCAGAACCAGGGGGCAAGAGACCCTGAACGCCTGTGCAGCCAATCGTTGAGATCCCGGGCGGCAAAGCAGAAGAGGAAGCAGGGAAACAGCGATTTTCGCGGAGAATCCCAACATTGCATCGCTTCTCATTGGAGTCCAGCCTGAGCTCCAGGGTGCCTGCCAACTCCGAGCTCGTTGCCGCAGGCCGCTTGTGAGGAAGCAGCGGCGTCCCACAGTAGGTGGGTCCAACCTGTTAGCCGTCCAAGCACCACTGCCCGCAGCACTGCTGCAGCCAGCACCCAGCAGAAGCAGCACCCGCCATCCTACCTCAGCAGGACGCCAAAAAAGCCTGTGCGGCCACCCGAACGTGGGGAAGCACCCGCGGCCGAGTGCCAGCGGCAGGCGAGCGAGCGAGCATCTCAAACGCTCTTCCCTCCTGGTCAACAGCCGACAAGAATCCCTTCCTCTAGAACTGTCGACCCTCACAGTTCCACGTCGCCTCGCCCCTTGCCCAGCTGTTTGCACGACAATGGCAGCGAGCGCGGCGACTTCGATTGCGACATCGAACTTGTCAGGATCAATGAATCCAACCACGACAGAGCACGACCTACGTTTCCCGCGCCGGCCAGGTGCTGCTGTCGCCGCGACCGGCGCTCCCAGATTTATCTCGAATTTTCAACACCATGGCCCCGCCAGAGAAAGCTTTGGCATGCGCTCCGAATTACACCAGCTGAGCCTCGATCTCCCCTCTCCAACAGCACCGTCTCCGCCCACGCCAATTTCTATTTCTGCCAGCGTGCGCGATGCCGTGCTACAGCGCGGGACCTTTCTTCCTTTCACCCACAGCGTAGTCGCCGACAGCTCGTCCACGACTCCGGAGGAGATGCAGAGACAGGACCCCATTGCTTTCCAGGTCTGGCGTTTCTTTGCCGACACAAAGAAGCGCCTCCCCGAGCAAAATCGTATGGAAAATTTGACATGGCGGATGATGCACATTAGCATTGAACAGCGGCGCCAGGCCATGCTCAAAAGGTGTGAAGAACTTTCTCCCAGTGGTCTAGGCAGGTGTCATCACATTTCTGGTGTCGCATGCAATGCACGTTCTGCGACTCAGCTCACGGGGATGAAGAGGGGTTGGGAAACTTCCGAGGGAGACAATTCGCTGACTCTAGGCTTCAAAAGAAGGCAAATGCGTCACTCTAATGCCCTCCTCAACGCGCCGAGCGGTATTGCACAGCTTCGTAAAACTTCGGAGCAGCTGCTTCCTCAGTCAGAGCCCATGAATCTGGACGACTTTATCAACGGCGACAGCGTCGGCACTCCCTCGGGGCTGGCGCTCACTCCCACCCCAGAGGCTCCACGGATCGGTGACGAGAGTAAGGCGGCGGCGGTGCACACAACAGCATCTGCGATACCCATCAAACCCCGTCGGGAACCGGCCCAGAATCGCATTCCCCAGTCTGTCCCAGTTACCGTGCACCACCAACGGTTGCCGGATGAGTTTGGATACATCCCGCGGCACCAACGCAAGACCAGCATTGACGAAACGACCCGGCGTGTAAGTTGGCGCCCCCATGCTCCCCTCCCCCCGCGCATGCATGCCTTCTTTCATTTCATTTTTCGGAACCCCCAGCATTCCGACTGTCACAGCCTCAGAAGCTCAGTAGGCAATTATAATCTGATGTGTTCTCGTAGAAGCTAAAACGACCCGCAAACTTCTCGCCCGCCCTCAACAGCAGCAATTTTGCAGCTGGGGAGCTTGATGCGGATCGGGACATCAACGAGTACTCGCTTGACCAGTCCAGCCAGGCGGGTGTCGCACAGCCGTCCAATCACGCGGCAGTCCCCTTCCCGCTCGACACCTTCCCCATGGAGAGCGACCCTATCATCACCTCTGCAGGACCCTTCCAGCAGAACTTCTCCTTCTCACCATCCACCTCTCCCATGGTTTCTCATGATCCCTTCGCCCTTTACAATCCCCAGACCATGGCCTCCACCACGCTATCGGGCCCCGATTACTACTCACCCCCAGGATCTGCTTATCAGTCGACCGTATCTACACCGCATCCCATGGCCGAGGGCGAAGGCCTCTATTTTACCTCCATTGATATGCGCAGCACTCGCCAGCAACCTTTTAGACCGGCTCCTCCTAGCTTGGGCAATGCTGTCAGTCAGCAGTTTTCATTTGGTGCTGGCGGCAACCTCATGTTTCCAACGCCAACGTCGGCTCCCGAGATGGGGTCTTCCTTCGCCGCTCCCAGCTCTTTTGGCCATATCAACCCGAACCAGGTGTTCCATAACGAGCACCCGGCCAACTCGCCGGTTGTTTCCATCATGCCCGAGACTCTGTTTCCGTACCAGGACTCGGATCCTGATGAAGACGACGGCGGCGTCTTTGCTGACCGCAATCTCACGCTGCCACAGGACTACTCGCCGCAGCCCAAAGATGAGCCGGCATTTAACGATATGTCCCTGCAGTGGGATCCAGCTCTTTCTGGAAATTTCAGCACTCATGCGGCGAGATATCCGGCCGGTCCACCCCGGAAGCAGGTTACGATCGGAAACACGACGACCGATTATGTCGATACGAACAGCGATTGGGAAGGGTCCGGCTTGGGCCGTTCGCAGTCGCAATCCTTCCGACCCAACGACAGGCGTCAAATCAAAGTCCCGCGGACTTCATCAACTCCTGGTCTTGCTGGCGTCGTGAATCCCTTTGATCGACTGGCCCAATCGACGCCGAACTCGCCCCCTGCTGATACCGCTCACCCATCAGGCTTCTCATCTGTCACGCCTAGCCGACCTACATCGCCACGAATCGGTTCGAAGCACGGGTCGACATCCAACCTGCAAGGTTCTGCCAACCAAGCAGAGAGCAACCAGCCCACGACTTGTACCAACTGTTGTACCCAAACCACGCCCCTGTGGCGCCGAAACCCCGAGGGCCAGCCGCTTTGTAATGCCTGTGGCCTCTTTCTAAAGCTCCATGGTGTTGTGAGGCCGCTGAGTTTGAAGACGGACGTTATCAAGAAACGAAACCGCGGTTCGGGCTCCAGTCTCCCCGTTGGCGGTACTAGCACTCGCTCCAAGAAGAATGCCAGCGCCAACGGGGTGGCCAGCGGGGTTGCGGCAGCCACAAGGAAAAACTCAACGCTCTCTATAAGTGCATCTGCCAACTCAGCGCCTGCCCCGACCCCTTCGTCCGCCGCTGCTGCTCAAGCAGCCACACCACCGGCCCAGAACCGGGCTGGCAGCGCCAACGACAGCGAGAGCCCAGCGAGCCATGCTGGCTCAGGAGGCAACACGGCTGGCAGTACCCCTACTAGCTACCAGGGCAGTGCTGGCTCGTCGAGCGGCGTCGTCGGGGGGAAAGGCGTCGTCCTGATCGCCGCGGCGCCGCCTAAGAATACACCGGGCCCGGGGGCGGCATCCCTTCCCCGATCCGCGACCATGAGCTCTAAGCGCCAGCGCCGTCACAGCAAGAGTGCTGGCTCTGATATGCCTGTGGGAGGGATGGATATCGATAGCCCCGAGAATTCTACTGGATCAAACGAGGCGGCCCGTTCCCTAGGCTCTAGCAGCGGATTCCCAAGCATGTCGACTAGCACGAGTACACTGGGCATGGCGAACGGGTTTGGTATGACACCTCGACCCGCGGCGAACAGCACTCCGACCACACAAGCTGGCGCGAGCGGGATCCTAGGGGCTGGAGGAAGCACAGGAGCCGGGCCTCAAGAGTGGGAATGGTTGACTATGAGTCTCTGAGATGCACCTAAAGTGATCAAGATTTACGATGTAACGGGCTGGAAGATTTCATATCTTTATTTTTTGACAAGGGTGTAATTTGTTCAGCAGCCATGGGGCTGGCGGACATCCTTGGTGCCACTTGATGACAAGCGCTGGAGACATCGATGAAACGCATGTTTCCTCTTTAATCTCTGGTATAGCGAACTGGGCAGGGAATCGCCAAGTGTGGGATTTACGTCCCAGCCAGTTGCTTGATAAATGAGCTTGGGTGGAATGTGGGCTAGAAGAGAGATGGTGTGATGAACGACAAGCAAGGCACATCGCAGATATACAACGTTGATACCCCCTTTTCTAAGATTTACTCGGTTTCTTTTCGGATTTGGGGTCGGGGGAGATGGGGTTACTGGCGTTTGTTTATTTGCTTTGGGGGTATCCGACGACTGAATCAGGGGCAATGCAAACCAGACATTGAGCGGGCAATGGGGTTACACCATACTCAGCACGTGGCATTCTTAAATAAGTTTATCTGGCTTGTCAGGTATGCTTTTTGCTGGATACACCTCCGCCCTTTTGCATACCTAAATTTCTGTATCTATCTCGCTTTTCCCTTTGTCGGGTTATTTGCATGGCTCATGTCTTTTTCATCCTTTTTCTCTTTTCTTCTCCCAGGGGTTTTTTCTTTCTCTGAACAGGGCGATATATCACCCGGAGGCTGCCTGCCACCACAGCTACCCACGTGAATGTCAAGTCAGTCACGTTCGGTTCGATTTGGCGCATGCAACTCGACTCGGCGATACGACAGGGTCTTCAGGAGACGGGACGGGACGACACGGGATGCGTTGGTTGCATGGGAGTGGACTGGACTGGATGGCGCGCTTATATACACGGATGGGCGCACTGAATCTTTCGCTGGTTCCTCATTTCCCCCCTCGTTTCGGTTCTGTTTCCGGTCATCTCATTTTCATCATCAGAATGGCTAGGCTGGTATCGGGGTGGGGTGGGAAGGTGTTCTGGAGTTTCTTCTCGGTTCGGTTTCCCAATTTTCAAGTTGACATGATACGGATTTCGATTCGACACGGTTCCTCTCTCAGTCTGTCTTTTCTGATTACGGTAATATCTAGAGGTCTGGTGTTAGAGGGTAGATTGGATGGTTGGGCCGTGCCGTTACTCGTAGGCATACACAGACGAGGGAACCTAGAATGTTGTGGATCTGGGGTGGGGAGATGAGGAGAAATGGATGATAGGGGAGCGATGTCGGAGATGGAGGGAGGGAATGGCATTTGAGGGCAAAGGAGATGAATATTATTCATCTGGGGAGACACGCTCTCTATCCCAGAGGTTGAATTGTGGGACGGATTGAAGATGGAACGGTGTGTGTTTTCATCTTGTGTTGGGTGGGCTGGTGAGCACGGATGAGCTTGCTGGCCGGTGTTGGAAATACCCGAGGTTATCTCTCTGCTTTTGGATTTGATGCATTTGTGACGAAGTTCGCAGTGGTGTCGGGAAGGATTGGTCCAGGGAGTTTCCACGTACATGTACAGTACGATGGCATGAAGATGCCGGGACTGTGATCGACATGTCCATCTAGATAAGAGTGGCCAATGAGATATGCATGTAACAGACAAGGGGGAGCACCGATGTGGTGAACTGGCGGGCGTGTGGGTGCTGTCTCGGGTACCAGACTTGGGCTCTGCAGTGAGCCCCAATGAACGACCGCTTTTTGATGGACTGGAGAAGCGTACCCGCTACTGGCTTGTTCCATACATAGGTAGCCTAGCTACCTAGCTGTCTATGTGCCTGTCTGTCTGGGTAGGTAGGTAGGTGACTGTAAGTCAATATTGGGGCTTGATTGAGAACTGGCCAGTCCAGCAAGGGCTCGTCAAGTGTTTGTCAAACAAACAAGCACTTTGCTTGCTCGAGCACTGCTTCTTCTGCTCAAAGCATATTATACCTGCTTGGGCATTGAGCCTGCCTACTTGAAGACTCGGATGGGGAGTTTTTTTTTTTTTTTTTTTTTTTTTTTGTTTTTTTAAAAGACTCTTC
>Ga0247765_1000985_pt1 | contig 16948 bp, 11 predicted proteins | sample UWRJL106311C6_FD_179949 | JGI IMG/M metagenome (GOLD analysis project Ga0247765, IMG submission 179949) | Plant litter microbial communities from Arlington Agricultural Research Station in Wisconsin, United States - UWRJ-L106-311C-6 | ecosystem: Environmental > Terrestrial > Plant litter >... | reverse complement strand
CGCTCGCAGGGGGTTTTTCCCTTCTGCAAGAATCAGTCACTGTATTGGAATGGAGTCTGCTTTATCAACTCATCGCTAGTGAATCACCTGTGTATCGCAGCAGCATCGGGCTCTTCCTTGATCACCCCAGTAGCTTATTACAGGTGTGCAACAAGACTTTTGTGATGTGGCTTTAGGTCATCCAGGGTCTCGACGAGGTCAAATATTATATACCTGCTTCTCCGTTGTACATTCCGTCATCTATCCAGGGAGTACTGTACCATCCAAAGTAACTTAAAAGAAGAGAGAACGGAAAGAAGAATTTCCGAGCCATGTAAAGTATGAAAATCCAATACCAATATTCACTTAGTTCCTCCTCTACTTCCCCTCAACTCATTTCCCCTCAACTCATTTCCCCCTTTAAAATTTCCCCGCCTCTCTTTCACTTTAAATTTCCCTCCTTCTCTTAACATCCCTCTTTTCTTCTTCACTTTCTTTCTTACCCCTTCTCCATCTTATACCTTCCCACACCTCACACTCCCCACCAACCAAGCCCTCCATAAACTTAATCTACCGCGTCGTCCTCTCCCGTAAACCCGTCCCCGTCGTCAAGCGCTAGCACCCCTAAGGCCGCTTCCAAGGCAATTCCCTCGCAAATCTATACGCAAAACTCCCCCTTCAACCAGCCCCAAGATGCATCACTCAAATATTATCTTCCCAATTAAATATTCGCAATAGTAACTTCCAGCTGCAGATTTTAATCGGCATTACTCAAATTTATACCAATCGTGACGAGCTCAGCCAGCTTCACGAGTCCAGTTTAGCGTAATTTCACATACGCCACCCACACATGGCCCTTATAGAGATATTAGATCTCTGCTAAAACAAGGTAGTAACCGCCTCCTAGTTTAAAATGGAAGATAAAGCAGACTAAGCGGGAATAAGGTTCCACATACCCTTCTGAATACATGCTACCTCAGTCTTGGAACGCACACTTACCAAGCACGACCGTGGCCTAAACTGTTCGTGTGCGGGAATTTGTTGACATCGACACACTGGCCGAGGACGTGCACGTATAGAATTCAGCAAACCCCTCCCCGAATACGATGCACCGGACTCTAACAGATCATTCAACGGATAGCGTCAGCATTATCCAAGTGACATACTCAAGGTTGCAATTCATGCCATATATACCATACTCCCCATTTCGGGAGAAATTACAAATAATCTTCACTACCTACACCACAGTCCCTGCAACTATCATAAAAGTCGCGTTAGGAATCCGGTAATTTTGGCTCGAGCGGGGGGGACTCAACAACCGAAAGAGGTGGGGTAGCTACTCTGCAGTCGTATATGCGCTGAGTGAGGCGGTCGCATTCGGGTCTTGATGAGCAGTATCTATCGTACCATATAACCAGAAAACGGTAAAGTTTGGTGGCGACTCCTGGTAGGCTCGACTCCAGGTCCGTGGGCTGAGCGGGATCAATAATCCTAGCGACCTACGAATACGAAATACACTCCCTGTAACATACCACGATATATGCATGCAGCAGCACTCGGCTCCTGCCGTAGTAGCCAGTGTTGCTGACTGCGCGCCATCCACGTTTCGCCTAAATACCCGGTCACCTCACTTGTTGTTTTAAACGTGCAACTCCCGAGTTTCTAGCCGCTGTTATTCTCGGCGTCTTTGCTGGTAAGAAAATGTGGTCACTTTTGGCGCACCTTGAGCTTCTGCAGAAAAAAAGATCATGTTGAGCTCATGCTATGCCAGTAGCTTGCTGCTGCTACTCCTTTTCGCTTTGGCAGTCAATGCAAGCGGAGAGGTTCATGGCCCAAAGCCACCACATCCCAAACCTCAGGCGTATGACTATGTCGGTCACTCTTCCCCCAATCAATCCTAGAACACCCTAGTCTTTACTGACGAGGTAGTAGATTGTCGTTGGAGGGGGCACCGCAGGAAACACTCTGGCTACCCGTCTCAGCCAGGGTCTCCCTCGATCCAAGATCCTCGTCATCGAAGCTGGGCCTCCAGCGCCGGATGAGCTTGGGATCCTGGTCCCTGGGCTCAAAGGTTCGACACTGGGCGGAAAGTATGATTGGAACTTTACTACAGTTCCGCAGCCAGCCATTGGGAATCGTACCGTCGGTGTTCCCCGAGGCAAAGTTCTTGGGGGTTCATCAGCCCTAAACTTGTTGGTATGGGATCGAGCCGCGGCTGCTGAGTACGATCAATGGGAAGAGGCTGGCAATCCTGGTTGGAACTGGGAGTCGATGCGAGCGGCTATGCTCAGGTCGGAAAACCTGCAAGGAGGTCCGCCTGGCTCGGGCACGACTGGTCCCATCCATTCCACCATCATCGAACACTTCTTCCCGTCCCATCTCCGGGACTGGATTCCTCAGGCCGGAGAGCATCTCAACGTCTCGGAGAACACGGATTCGATTCATGGCAATATCATTGGCGCTTCCATACAACCCGCCAATATTGACTCGACAGCAACCCGTTACCATCGGTCCTACAGTGCCAACTCGTATCTCCCACTCGCGGGATCGAATCTGGAAATCCTTAGCGACTCTCTCGTCAGCAAGGTCAACCTTGAGAAAAGGGGCTCCAAGCATCGTGTCACAGGTGTCACTCTTTCCACCGGCACTATCATTTATGTCAACAAGGAAGTTATTATATCCGCAGGCGCAATCGGGTCGCCCGCCCTGCTCGAGCGTTCCGGGATCGGACAGGCCTCCATCCTCGGTGCTGCCAAAGTCGAACAGCTCATCGACCTTCCCGGTGTCGGTGAAAACTTCCAAGATCACGTGCGTGTACAAACATGCTACCACCTCAAGAAGCCATTCACCTCCACGACCGATAGCCTCCGCAACAACCCCACATACGCTGCATCCGCCTTGGAGACATATCTTGCCGGGAAGCGTGGACCTCTCGATTTCTCCGGCGCCGGCTTCATCTTTGCCAATTGGAACCAGACCTTGCTCGGCGGCGACGATACAGCCCTGGTAGCACTTGCCCGCAAATCTGTCGGCGCGTCCAGCGACATTGGACACAAGCTCAAGCTCGCACAGCTCGCCGACCGCTCCATCCCCCAAGTCGAGGTTATTTTTTCTGATGGATACACGGGCATGAAGGGATATCCCCCAGCCGGCACACCTCTGCATGGCGACGGCTTCTTCACCTTGATCGCCGGACTGATGCACCCGCTCAGCCGAGGAAGTGTGCACATCAACGCCAGCGATCCTCTCGGCGCACCCATCATCGACCCGAAATATCTCGACAATGAATACGACATACAAGCAATGGTCGAGCTTGCCAAATTCTGCCGACGCATCGCGCTCAGCGAGCCAGTGCGAGGATACTGGGACTTTGAGTACGAGCCCGGGCTGGATGCCGTGCAGACCGAAGAGCAGTGGAGGGAGTTTGCACTGGCTACCACGCTGAGTATCTTTCATCCTATGGGGACGGCGGCGATGCTTCCCAGGAAAGCGGGCGGCGTGGTGGATCCGAAGCTGGTGGTATATGGGGCCGAGAACTTGAGAGTGGCGGATGCGAGTATTATCCCGGTCGAACTGTCGGCCCACATCCAGACGGCCGTGTACGGTATTGCTGAGAGGGCGGCCGAGATCATTCTTGGCCATGCGCGTTCGGGGTAGTTTTACTCCGCCAAGGCCTGTAGACAGACACAGAGAGGATGTTGTTTCTTGGACGTTGGATCTTTCCCATGGCAAACTCCATTCCCTACCCAATATTTTTTTCCCCAACCTATTATCCCAGGTATAGATAGTACTTACTGCTGCTGCTGCCTGCTCTGTTGCCGCATAGTTGCGCCGTGCTCCGGTCGCCTCAGTTTCACAGCGCCGCAAATAGCGTGACAGGGACTGGACCAGACGACATGTATTTCGAACCAACACAATCCTCAAACGGCCAATGCAGGGTTCTGCAATGATATATCAAGGCAGAAGATATCTCCCCCCCCCCCCCCCCCCCCGGCCTACGCATTTTTATCGCCGCTCAGCTGCCTCTTCCACCCCGAGTTGCTTCGAAGCTAATTATGGCCCTCATCACGGAGCTTCCCACCGAAAATCCTGCAGGCGATTCTGCTGTCCGTTTGTTAAGGGTATGATGATGAGGATACGGAGCGTATACGGACGGCCGCAGGAGTTAGTAAAGCGATCCCTGGCGGTTGAAAGCTCGTCTGTAGTCGGTCCACCTTGGTGCTAGCCGAGTCCGCGCCCGTTGCTTTTGGTGCTAATTAAATATAAAATAGAGCGATTTAGAAAAGTCTTTTGCCGGAAGCGCGCGCTCTTCGAGTCGCGTATCCTTGATACCGGGTACGAATATCGTCTCTACCAGTGCCGACTTGGGGGGCCCTGGTCAGTATAACGGAACTGGTAACGGGGCTGACAGGGGGACGATATACTCGGCTGGTGTACCGCGCCGAAATATCTCAAGTAGGCGAGTCATGCCAACATGTGAGATTCTTCCCGCTTGTTTCCTCTTTCCTTCTCGCTGCCCTGGAAACGGGTTCGAAGGCGGCTTTGGCGTGGGGACATGCATGTGGCCCGTCCATTCTAGGCACAACATCACAGGGGCACTGGTAGACAATCATCTCAAACGGTAGTCAGCCTAAGGGGAAAAAAAAGCTCAAGTCAACATAAACAAACGCCGAACGTAACATGAGCATACCCGGCAACCGCAACATACACCTTGAGGTGAAAGCAAGCCAATCCAAAACAGACAAAAATAGACGAATAAAATCGAGAGAATTACGTCAAATCCAAATCCATGTCAGGGGTAATACACCACCCCCCTCTTCCACGCAATTTTCACCCCATGCACCAGCTGGTGATGTCGCGACACATTGTCCTCGCGTTGTTCGTAAAGACACCCTTCAAATGGACAAACACGCCTATCTGTTGATCCTAGACAGTGTTTGGCAAACATGTGACGACGGAGGTCCTTCCTGGCGGCAAAGCGCATGGGGGTCCCATCTCGCCGTACACAATAGTTGCAGATTTCAGGACGTGTGTGGGTTCGCCGGTGCTGTCTGAATTTCCGGTTATGTTAGTGGTGGGTGGGTGGGGAACCGGAAGGACGGATGGACATACTTTAGGCTGCCTATCTTGCTGAAAGCTTTCTTGCAGCCTGGCTCGGAGCAGGGGTAAGTAGTGCCAGGTTTGATGGGTGGAGCGCGTTGTGCCACTGCCATGCTACTGTTAAGAGAAGATTGCGGTACCAAGTAGTTTAGGGGTGAGATAAAAGGCGTGAACATATCCGGACCGATCGTTGTAATCGTGCTGTAGTCGGCAGGGGAAGGGGGCGTCTGCAGTCCGAGCGCCCCAGAGTCTATTGGTGATGTCATCTCCACCGCCGTAGTGTCATGACGAGCAGGCATTAGCTGACCATCCTGCAATACTATATTATCAGTTTTCATCGCGAATATGGAAGTGAAAGGCCCGCAACTTCGGAGGTCAGGTGTCGAGAAACGCATGCTGTCACTTCCCGGGGCCGGCGAGGGATTCGTCGCTGTTGGAGAATATTCTGCAGGCCAGAGGCTTATTCCAGCGGCCCCTGCTAGGGTTCCCTGGAAATTCGTTGACATGTCTGGGTAGATGTTTGGTATAATCATGGGCATTGCGGGCGGAGTCCATGACGTGGTATATCGATTCAGGTTACCATGCAAGGGCAGCTCTCCGCTGCATCGGCTGCACAGTGAGGAGCTCATGGTAACTGTACCAAGTGACTTAAAAAAAAAGTCTAAATCTCAATCAAGGTAAGTGGTAAGTCGGTTCAATGTATATCTGGTGAGGTAAGGCCGGTATTTTGGATATTCGAAATGGTATTGACAAGGGTGTAAGCGTCAGTCTGGCTTCAGTTTTGCGTCTTGTCCCGGACGCACAGTTGCTCAGAGAGGACAACTCGGGACATATGCGCAAGCCTTTGGTCTCAAACCAGCGAAGCGTTCCCTCCACTTCAGTGCCCTAGAATGAACCAAAAGGGGCACTCGATGCAGCCTCTGAGATGATATGCTGGCAATATTCGATCTGAACTGAGGTGGGCGAGTTATAAACGACAGCTTGGCTGCGTCAGGAGTCGAGTGGGGGTATTTATGCAGGTAGTTGCTTTCAGCTCTCTTCTCTCGCGTGTCAAGAGAGTACAGAGCGAGGAAGGTCTCGCGAACCAAATGGCCAAGTTGATCTAGGTTCGTGGCGTCTCTCCAGTCTATGACATTGGCAGTGCCCTCAACAAGGGACAAACTTTGATACGAGGGGAAAGGGAAACATGAGTCTCCGCAGATGCTGGTGTTTCTCCACTTTGATATATCAAAAGCAGCTGGTGTATCCGACCTCCACTGGACGAGTTCATTTCCACGGATCGTAAACGAGGATTCAAGGATAGTCGTGCTTGATACATTGCGGCCATTATCGGGCATGTTGGCTGGTAAAGTGCTGAAAAGCTCCACGCCAGAGTCGAAAAAAAGCGCCGTGATCATCAAAACGGACAAAATGCTGCTAGAGGTGCCTAGTACCGAATGATGTCCCCAGCGGTCGGCAATGTCGCCCTTGTCACTGGGTCTGTTGAAGTTTATGTTCATGCCAATCAGCATGACCGCAATCACAGTCGAGACCTTCACGGTAGCCAAGACGTTATTGAGCGCAATGGCCCATTGGCGGCCGATCGCGCCAAAGCCGATAGAGGCCATCACGCGGATCGAGGTCATCAGGAGTATAATCCTAAAACCAAGCAGGCAGGTGGCGGAAACAAGATCCCGGTAGAATACACAATACAAGCGGTTGATCATGAGGGCGAACATGTCCAGACGCGTCAGTGGGGAATCTTCACACCACTGGTACTTTCCAGTGGCGGTAACACGGCGAGAACTGGCAGACAATTAGCCAATTGTGTAAAGGGTCAAAAGCTATCTTTTCGGGGCACCCACGGCAAGTATGAACCGGCTCTGAAAGGCCGGTAGCGTTCCTTGCCCGTAGCAGGAATAAATGCGTCTTGGACCCATTTCATCATGTCGTCCCCGTCAACGCGACAGACACCAGAACTGATTGGCATGAGTACAGCAGTTGATTGCATCAGTCCCAAGTTCATCAACACCCGCGGGTGCTCGGCGAGAGAGGTCGGGGGTGACGACGATGGCGATCCCCGGTCTTGCAAGGAGAGGCCGAGAACTTGAAGGCCGCCGCACACTGTGTCGCATGATTCGTATTTGGCCACAAGTAGGGGAGCCGGCTCGAGCTGCCCAAAATGCGGGGCTTCCATATGGAGCTGGGGCGCGGTTGGTGAAGTTGAGGAGAACCAGGTACTAAATGCAAAACTTTGAGGAAGGGCAAAAATGGGCAAGGAGATGTCACAGAAAGAGAAGCGATGAGCGAGAAGGATGAAGATGGAAAGGGTGAGGATTCACGTTTGTCGGCGGCCGGTGGGCTTCGCTTTTCAAGTGTCTTGCAGCCCAGAGCCTTCTCTCGAATTCCTGCACGGCCACCGCCCGCGGCCGGATTTTTTCGGATCAAGTGAGGGGAATCAATTTGGCCTCACGCAGGTGTCCCAGGGTGGATTTCTATTGGTCCATCTGACTGGCCGCCCGATTGTCCCCTCATCAGGGGTGCATTGGGTCGCGCCTTCCTCTCATATTTCCAGCTGCGAGGCAGATCTGAGCGTTGCCATTTCACTGCGGAACTTCCCCGTGTTTCAACGCCACAGTGCCAACATGTATTTCGACCAATTTCACGATCTTGGGCAAATGATCAAATGATTAGAAATTAACCAGCGACCCGGAGACGCGGAATCCAAGTACGGATACGTCTCCCTCTAAAACAACTGGCAAGTCGGCTCCTTCACCTTGCAACCAAACGCCTCGCGAAATGCCCTCGAGTTCGCCACCGTCCCCAAAATCCTTGCGTCCCCCGGCGGGTGCACACGATCCTCAAACCGAAGAATCCCCTGAGGCGTCGTCTTGGTGCACCACATGTTGCCGAACGCGACAAAGAACATTTGCTCGTCCGTAAACACGCCCTCCAGCCCTGGCAATCCCATCGCACCCTCGTTCGGATGCTCCCTCCTCCGCTTCTGCCAGGCTTCGAACGATGCCACCACACCTGCGGAATCGGCAATGTTTTCCCCCAAGGTGAGCGTCCCGTTGACTCGGTAGGGCTGAGTTGCTCCCGGAACGGTGATGGTGATGTTGTTAAACTGATTCTTGAAGCAGTCAATGCGCCGGTTGTACTCAGCCTCGGTGTCGTCCCCCCACCAGTCGAACAGCTTCCCGTCCGCATCGTATGTGCGACCTGAGTTATCAAAGCCGTGCGAGACCTCATGGCCCGCAACGGACCCGAAGGCGCCGTAGTTGATCACACTGGGCAGGTCGCCGTGGAAGAAGGGCGGCTGGAGAATGCCAGCGGGGAACAGGATCTCATTGTAGGGCGGCATGTAGGCCGCGTTGACCTCGCTGGGATATAGAATCCACTCATCCTTGTCGATTGGCTCGTTCGCAGCGGCCCAGGTCTGGGTGATGCTGTCGTTGAGTATTGATCGGCTGTTCTCAAAGTGAGATGAGGAAATGGGCATGCCGGCGTAGTAACGCTGCAGCGACTCGGGCGATGTGAGGTCTGGTTTCTACATGCCATCAGCATCACCACCACATTCTTGGCTTGTTTGAGAAACTCACCTTTGTCGGATATCCCACCTTCTGCGACATCTTTTCGACTTTTTCGATTGCCTTCTTCTTGGTCTCTGCGTCCATCCAGTCCAAACCTTTGAACCGCTCAATATAGACATGTCGAATGTCGGCCAGAATCTGGTCGCTCAGCTCCTTGTCTCTTGCGGAGAAGAACCCCTCGACGAAGAACCTGCTCACCAGCCAGCCCAGGTTGCTTGAGACGAAGGCCATACAATATTCCCACCGCGCTTCAGAGGGCAACAGAGCGGGGTCCGTCATCTGCTTTAGCTTGACCAGAAACTTTTCCCAGCGGGAATATACCTCGGGCGCCTTGGTAAACTGGCGGCCTGCTTGGACGAGCTTCCAGGCAAAGAAGCCTTTCACCGTCTCGGATGATGTGTTCGTCAAAATGCTGGAGAGATTGGAAAGGAACACCGGTTTCTCGATGAACACTTTGCCTTTATATCCTCCCGTAACCAATTTCCCGAGCACCTTCTCCAGACTCAACTGTGGCAAGAGCCTGGATGCCTCGGCAACCGAGACAGTGATGTTTCCGTATTGGGGATCTCTGAGCATGCTGTTACTCGGCCTGTTGATAGTTGCGAGGGCTTGCTCGAACTTGACAATCTCCTCCGCCAGCTTCTTGGCGTCCTTTGTCGGGGCGTCGGTCGGTTGTTGTACTGCTGCCAGAATCTCCGCCAGGATGGACGTATACTCGGCCATGATTTCTTTGTCTTGGTATAAACTTGGGTTCGACAAGCTGAGTCCTACCCGGTCCAAAATACTAACAACTTTGGTCTGCGTATCTCCCAGGGCCAAGCTCATGAAGAGGCTCAACAGAGGGTAGTAGCCCATCTTTTGGACGAGGAGATACGCGTCCGTCCAGTCGTCATGCTTGAACACCCCCTCCAATTCGTCCAACAACTTCACAACCGGTTTGACGCCCGCCTTGACCATCGCATCCTCGTCCAGACACGCCGTGTAGGCCAGCTTCATTTTGTCGAAATTCTGCCGATCCACCATCGACTGCCGAACCTCGAGACTCCTCGGCGAGAAGTGAGAATGAGACGATTCCCCCGGGTAGGGTCCCTCAATGACAGACTTGAGCCTGGCATTCCCGCTGTCGGCCAGCTCGTCAAAGATGCTCTTGATCTGGTTTCCCGTCACCTCGGTCCGCTGCTTCCAGCCGCCGCAGACCAATTCGTCAAAGTTGGTGCAGGCATCGAGCTGTTTGTAATTGGGCGAGAGGTTCTTGACGTATTCGGACGCGAGCTGAACGCAGGCGGGGGTAAGACACAGTGCTCGGGCGACGTGTCTCATGGTGAGTATTATCTTGTAGAGTACTTAAGAAACGAAGAAACGGGGATCTGGTTCCGTCGACGCCTCCCTACCTACGCAAGACCCCAAGACAAAACAAAATCTGAATCGAGGAAAAGGTAACAACGATGCTGACTGACATCCAACACGAGGGAAGAAATGCAGCGAACATGTCCTCATTTTAAATCTCGAGTTTTTCTCCTTCTCCCATGAACATCATCCGCACAAGTCACATAATCAATCACGGCAGCTCAGCACAGCCAGCCAACCAGCACAGCACGGCCAATCCAATCCAATCCAACGATACGGTGGGAGAGAGAAAGAGAGAGAGACCGAAAAAAGCGGCCTCGAGTTTATTGCAAAATATCATGTCAATATATCAAAATAGCGGTCCCTGCGGTTCCGCCGCACCGGAGGATCCCGATTCGCCTTGCCTTGCCCTTGTCCTTGCAATTGGGGAGGGGAGGCAAGAGCCCTTGGCGGCAGTTCTGTTTGTCCTGCTAAGCGTACTGAGCATGCCCCAATTCTTAAGGTTAGGTACCGAACCGAACCGCTCGAACCGTTAGTTTGCGCTTATGTTTGGTCCCATGTCCCATGTCTTAACTAGTGTGCGAGTCTCGGCTGAATCCCACAATGAGGCTTAGCCTCATCCGCGCTTAACCGTTAACTCTTATGGAGTAATCCATCCACCTTATTTCTTTTGCTAATAAACCAAAATCTGACGGGGGAAAAAAAACCTCTTTACAGTGAGGATTTGAAAAGGATTTTACGACAGCGTGGTAACGTGGCAACGTAGTAATGTGGTAATGTGCTCACTCGTTCAATGACACACTTGACATTTAGAGTAGGTAGGTAAGGTAGGTAGCGATTACGACACAAGGCGCCTGTTTGGGCAATACGCAGGGCAGATTCGGACTCAGACTTGGAAATTAGACTCAGACTTGAACTGATGAGCACTTGGCAGACTGAGCAGAGCAATTGACTAACTAACTGACTGACAGGCACCGAGAGAAAAAAAAAAGAAAAAGAAAAAAACAATCACTGCATCTTTGGTCGTCGGTGTTCAATGTTGTCTGTCGTCCGTTGCAAAAAAAAATTTTTAATTCTAAAGACACATGCATGGTTTGCACAGAGTTGCACGTGGACTGAATCCTATGATACCTGTGCAACGCGATTTTCAATCCAATCCAATCTCAGTGTGAGGGAAAGGGTGGATTGTTACCCAGAAAAGGATCCCGAGGGCCAAGGCCCAAGAGGGTTGGCGGGTGGAGGGAAAAGGAGAAAGAGAAGAAAAAAAGGGGGGGGGGGAAGGATTGTCTTGTCTTGTCTTGGGTGGGATTTTTTAGTGTCCACTTGCCATGTCAAGCATATCATGTCATGTTATGTTATGTCATGTCACATCAGGCAACAGACGTAAGCATGATGAAATGGAATGGACTTGCTTGGCTGTTGCTGGCCCAATTTAACAGGACAGACAGACGCGTGATAATTCAAGACTCAGTTCCACTTAGCTAATCCTTAGCAAACAGTTGGCCCCGTAAACAAACTGACTTTTAACAAACTTTTAACAAACTTTTACATGTACCTCGCCACAATTGCCAAATGCCAAATACCAAATGCCAAATGCCAAATGGAAACTAGACCCCCAACATATTCAATCTAGCCGAGCAGGTTCTCTAACCCCATCACAGCGACAAGTCCGTCTCGCTCGCAGCGGTAGTACCTGAGAAATATATAACAATGTATCGTCGTCCGTCTACTCAAACCTTGTTAGAAAGACACACCGAAGAATTACTGAGTTATTGATAACAAGATCACCTAGTTTCAAATATTACTAGATATTAATAATACCCCCCAAAAAAATAGCCTGGTTGTCTGGCGACGAATCTCTGGGTACACGAAATTTCCTTTTTTCATCTGTTATCCTAAGTTGGAGGTGAGCTAGGGTGAGTTGTGGCTAATTTTGTTCCTAAGCTTCCCCTAATTCTTCCCTAAAGCTAGGGTGATCCATCCCCATACGCCTCCGAAGCACAGCCTCAGAGGCCTCTTTTCAGTCCCCCCCCGACCCCCCAGCTAAAGTTTCCTCTCGATGGAAGCAAATGGCGCGTAATCTGTAAAGATAACTCCCAGGCAACAACTCCAATTACGACGTTACACGCGTACCAAGTATACGTATAACATGTCGGCGGCCTGGAAGGCCATTATCAAAAAGCTAAGCAACCCATATCTACCAAAAAAAATTAAAACAAACAAACCAGGCTGGGATCCAATCACCAGAACATCACCGAGGAGGAGTGCACCACAGCCAGACTGCAAAAAGGGACATGACATATTTTATGTAACCACTACCGATGCTGAAGCTTGATTCCCAACTCGAGATATCCCCCATTCCCCATCCTCCGACATCAAAACCCGACATGTCTCAGCCACTGATGCATGCAGTCCTGTCCTTTCCGCTAACCTCGTAGGCCTACTACCTATCAGTAGGTAATCTTGATACCCGACTCTCTCAGGAAGACTTAACCCCCCCTCCTTTGTCTCTTTCTTGCCGCACAACATACAGGTAGGTAGGGTCCTCGACAAAGTCAACCACGATCCAGAATCCGACCAAGAATACCCCGTATAGAAGAAGATGTCGTCCGCCGCCAGAAGCTGAGCGTTATCGTATCCCCGGGTCGAACATCTGATACTCCCATAGCGCCCGCCCGAAAATACCGCTCCCAATGCTCCTTGGCCATCACGTGTGGCCTTTGGGTCCGATGACTTCGAACTGGTAATTCTCGAGAGACTTCCTGACACTGGACGGCAGCTCGCTTTCTGCGTCTGGTCTGAAAAGGCTCTGTCGAAGAAAGGGAAAGAAGCCGCCTGCATTCGTAGCGCCGGGGGGGTACTCCTGTTTTTGACTCGTCAGCTGACACGCGGGGAAGAAAAAGAACTAGCTCAAAAAAGATCTGCTTCAGTTCAGTTAGGGGTGCCTACCTCCCACACCTTGCACGTATCGTAAGGGCAAACAAACTTTCTCAGAAGTGGATCCACGATGAAGATAAACTCCTCAAGCCTCCCCGGTTGAGCATCAGGTGTACTGCCTCCTGTACTTTCTCCCAATCTGTCCGCATCCGCAGCCTTTAGGTAACCCTCCAGTCTCTTCAAATACTCGTCTGACAGACTCGCAGGCACCTCTGATTACGCCTGATGTTAGTAGGTCCGCAAGATGCATCATCAGGAAGAACTCCGAGTATGTGACTGCGTCTGAGTATTCACGCGCTACCAGCTTCCAAATCTTGTGAAACCCGAGCAAGCCGCGTTGGGTGAAGGTACCTTCGACGTACACCTTCTCGGTGCAGCCCGAAGCGTCGAAATCCAGACGGCGGAAGATCCTTGAATACTCGATGCGGCGGTGAGGGTTCGGGTAAGCGAAATTGGTTTTTTCTAGGGAGTCGGGCCTGGCGGACTCGGTGGAGGACTCTTCAGTATTTGACGTGTCGGTTAAGAAGTCAGCAATCTCTTTGGCTGTGTCGAGTACTTCTTGGAGTTGGTGAAGTTCAAACTTCCCGAGAAGGTTCCAGTGGGTTAGGAGGGATTCGACAACGGCTGAGGAGCCGCCTTGGTTGTTGGGGGAAGTGAGGGTGGAGTCTTGAGCAAGAAATATCAGCAGAGGAGTAACAATGGGGGAGAGGAGAGGAGGAATCAATCCCCAGCCGGGAAAAGTAGGAACGAACTTATGCTCGGTAGCGGTGGGACCCAGGGGACAGATGCAGCGGGAAAGGAAGTCGTCGGCGATACTAAATTACCACCACCACCATCCTCTGTTTCGTCAGCTGTGTTGTAAATCCGATGCTTTTCGAACTCTTGTTCTTCCAACTCCTGCGACCCCTTGAAGGATATCTCGGTGACTCTGACAAGCCCCTCAACCGTCCTGTACTCTCTACTCGCTCTGGATAGACGCTGAGCGCGGCTGTTGGGGCCATGCCAGAACGGCTCTTGGGTCTTTGACTCCTTGGCGGCTCTGAAAACAAAAAATCACATTCATCAGCAAACACGGTCCAGACCCATTGGCCGTCTTTACACGCACCTTAGCCCCTGCAGACTAGTCGCCAGACACAGAGTCTGGAGCATCAACATCAAAGCCGTCTTGGAGGATTCGAGGGAGGCCTTCAATCGCTCCGCCTTTGGTTTCTGAAATGTCCACCTGAGCCGGTCCCAGGTCGCAATGGACAGCCCGATAGGTAGATTGATTTCATTTCTGATCTCATCAAACTCGGTACCGCATCGGTGGAAGACTTGCTCCGCCGTTCGGAGCATCTCGCCCGAATGAAGACCTTGGCCAGCTTCGAGCGCATCGTCGATGGACTCGAGTACTGATGCGAACAAAACGAGTTCGCTGGCGAGAGCTTCAAGTTCCTTTCGAGCTGCAATTACTGTTTCACAACCCTAAAATCGACGAACGCCTGTACTTATAGTTACGTAGCTCTTCGTTACGTTTGATCAGTCTAGATCAGCCCCGGCTTAGCTTCGGCTAATATTTGCCCATTAAACAGTATAGCATTCCGAGAAGGTGCAGCTTTAGCCGAAGGGCCTAAAAATAGTCCTGTATAAGGAAAGGGCCCAGAATTAGGACATTTACACCCGCAATGTCACGGCACCAAACCGGCCCCTAACCGGGGCCGGCTCGGCCCGGGACCAGCAGCTACACGTGACCTCCCCAGCACCCAGTATATAGCCCGCCAAAGGGAGCCAGCTCCCTTTGGCTCCCTTCGTGCAATAACAAGTCTCTTCCCCAGACCTAAGGTCGGTGCCGTGACACGCAATAACCACTACCCAGAACTTTATAAATAATTCGTCTAAGCCTTTCCGCTTGGTAATACTTATACCTATTACTAGTCGTTAATACTAGGGATATTTAGGAAATACCTTACTACTAGGTATTAATACGAAATAAAGGGTATTTCGTATATTAATACCATTTAGTAATTATTAAATGTTTATATTTAAAAGATATTCTAATACTAGAGTAGCCTAAAGAATTTCTAAGAAACCCCTTATATTCCCCTTTTATATTTCCTCGCTACTATTTAGGTTAATAGGGGTTACGTAATTTCTACTACTACCTAAACTCTTATAATAATCTCCCCTACCTCCTTTTTATCTTTAAATATACCTCTTAGCTCTTCTAAGGGGGAAGACATTATTCGTTACATTTAACAAAAAAAGTTCTTTTACAACGCTTTGCCCAACGTTGAGTAAAATGGATTCCCCTCTGGATACTGGAATATGGTGTCCCAGCTGCTGTCGAGAACTGGAGGTCGACCACACGTCAAAGATAGGAGGGAACTAGGGAAAAGCGGTTAGGCGGTAGAAGAGAAAGTCACCATCCCTCTCTGCCCTCGGCCCATGCTTCTGTTCCTTCAACTACGACTACACCAGATGTTCCTTCGATTCCGTAGTCGTTACCACTAAAGCTATCGCGATTTGCAGACGTACCGGCATCATATGCCACTGACTCGTTGCCGCTTGAAGACGTATGGGGCCAGGCACAACCGACAAAACTGCCCGAGCTCATCGACTTGACCAATGATTGATGACGAAAGGCTCTCCGAAGTAATCTCTTCATCGAGACCCCAAGACTCACTAATTAGCGATACCCGGGACAAAAGACCGTGCCAGCGACAAACGAAATCGCCCCTACTCTCCATGCGAAGTCAGATCCGCCGTGTAGTACCGGGATTGTTGGCAGGCTTCATCACTTTCCCAATCGCAAAGGTCGGATCTACAACACGAAGGGCAAATAACTTCACCGCCTTCACCATTATCGCCGTGATCGACACGATCTAATTACAACATAACCAGGACCAGCACCAGACCACACAGTGGCTGGCTTCGCGTAGCTTGAAAATCCCAAAACCTTGTTCCGGTTATGCATGCTCTCACTCCGTCTGTGGTGTGATCAGCTGAAAGTGATAGCACCCAACTCGAGCTGCAGTCATCCCAGAGGCGCAGTTGGACTTCACTCATTCGTCGGGCTGAACCAATCGAAGAGCTAGCATCCAAAGCTGAAAGCGCTCGAGTTGACATTCTAGAACAATGCACAACAATGCGCGCATCACACTACGGCCGCCCACTATGGCTTAATCAAAGTCATCCCGATGTGGTAGTGTGGGGGCCTAGCCCCGCTCCCTCTTCTTGGCTCCAGCTAGCCTTGCCTGCCTTTTCCTCCCTCCAACACACTTTCAGTAGCCACCACCAATCCATCACACTCTTGGTGCTGCACATCTCCCACATCCGAACATGCATCCATCGCTGCTATGTGGGAAAAGTCTATGATAGTCAGGCTTTGGTCACAGCCTGGACCGCTTTTGAGACGTCTCTTTGACTCTGCATACAGGCCACCTGAAGCGGACGCTGTGAGTTGGAAGTGAGGCTCTTAAAGCAAACATCTAGAGCCAGGTCAGTGTCATGCAATGTGATAAGTAAGCGCATTCTGCAGGTTGAGCCAAGGCCTGGCTGGACAGACTTACCTGTGGGGCTGAGACATATCCTGCAGAGCATCGGCGACAAATGGAGCTAGTCCTGGGTCAGGCTGTGGCAACTTAGGGGGAGAAAACAGCATATAAAACCCCAGCAGGCTTTCAACTCTTACTTCAGTTCTTCCAGATCCTTCTCCAAATACAAAATCCCCTCGAGCACCTCAAAGTTATCTGAAGAATCATGCATCTCCTGTCCTGTATCATCGCCCTCACAATCGCCAGCTCGGCGTCCGGACATAGCATCCCCCGTGCAGAGCCCCAAAGCCTCGCCAACTGGTGTGGTACCGTCGCAACACCAGAATGGATCACCGCAGACCGTGAACGGCTCGCCGCCGCGACCAACAAAACCCTATTTCCCCGCCAATCCACCTTCACAGTCAACACCTACTTCCACGTTGTAGCCAACTCCACCCGTGTCCAGGATGGCTACCTGAGCGTATGCCAACACCCCCCCCC
>Ga0247765_1000984_pt1 | contig 16950 bp, 20 predicted proteins | sample UWRJL106311C6_FD_179949 | JGI IMG/M metagenome (GOLD analysis project Ga0247765, IMG submission 179949) | Plant litter microbial communities from Arlington Agricultural Research Station in Wisconsin, United States - UWRJ-L106-311C-6 | ecosystem: Environmental > Terrestrial > Plant litter >... | reverse complement strand
CAACCTTCGACGCGACGCCTGGAAAAAGACAGGGGGGTTGGCGCAAGGACCAAGACGGAGCAGGGAAGTGGAACAAGGGGGGGGGTCAGAGAGGGGGAGGGGTAATCCAACACGCACCTGCCATCGACGTGCCAGCGACGAGATCTCCTCGTAGCTGGCCGATCCAGAGTCAATTTTTATTGCTGAGTTTACCGCGTATCTGCAGCTCCAATTTGATGAACAAGGTGCAGTTCTCGGAGTCTTCAGACGACTGTACCAAGTATAGCTTTTCCCCGGCCTCCTTGATACAAGGTTTCCCCATTCGTTGTGCCCCACTCCATGTTGGGACTGTCCGTTCCTTGTCAACGACATCATTCGCATGTGCACTTGGCCCTTTCCCTTTGGGTTTGTAACACTGTCCGGCCTCTATCACGTAATATAGAGGTTTTCATTGAACAGCAGCCGGCCACATGGCAAATCCAAGGCCAGGTGATAGATCAAGAACTGATAACAAAGAGGTAACTGTGTAACTGGACACGCCCCTCATGACCGGAACTGGTTGGGATCGACAGGCCTTCCAGGACAGGATTTTTGCAGCAGGGCACCCGCAGCTGTCGTTTGAAGTCATCACTTTGACGTTCTGCACCCGACAACCGCGTCCCTTCCGCTGAGGCGCTCGGCCCTGCGGAACTGCGCTCCCTTGATCACAGACATAATCAGGCCATGCGCCAATGGGGCCAATACGCGCAGGTGAAGGGTGGCTTCTGCAGCGGCCTCCAACGGACTCAGCGGTGGAGTCTTTTGCTCGGCGAATCTCACAGGGCTGTCCTGGGCACCTTTGCCTCCCTTTGTGCTGCACCTAGCCTCAACAGCGAGAGGGAATTACCCGGTCCGCAAGTGTGGTGTGAATGCAATGTCCCCATGCCCCAACCAAGGGCTATTCGGAGCCTGTTTAGTTAGGTGCGCACGATGTCCCTGTATGTGACAGTGGAGAGGCTGAGATGGAAGGTGCAACGGTAGCCTGGCGCACTTGGGACGGTTAGCTTCACCTGATTGACACCTTCCGATGTTCCTTCAGCTGCCCATTGGATCGTCCAAACCCTAATGTTTGCCTCTATATATGCGCTTTATGAGCAAACAGAGTCTCTGCGGGTAGGATGAGATATCACGCAAGCAGAGGGGGGGCCGGGCTCGACGCCGACAACCCGGCCGAAGGACGTCTCACACGGCCCAGGGCCGGAGCTGGTTGGCTCAGTGGAGGGGAGGGGTAACATGGCCAAGGACCGCCTGCCATGCGAATGTCCTCTTCAGGATACAATCTGACCGAGCCACGGGCACACGCGGCACGAGCGGACTTCCTGGTCTTTGTGCATCCGATCATTGGACAGCACAGAATCTGATGCTGCAACCATGTCTTGGGTCCACGATTGTTGATCCCGTTAACTATCAGTTGGAAAATTTACGAAGCAGACTTTCCGAGTTCCGTTTCAGCACCCCGCCAACTAGCGCGTAACCTTAATTGACTCTGACCAAACGAATACATGCCCTGGTGGCAGCGTTCGTGCCCAATCGAAGCTCCAACCAGTCAAAATGGCCAATTCGACACGTGTCTTTCTTTATCACCTCTTCAAAGCTTGACTCGAGGCATATTCTGCAGTGAGCCATTGGGGTTTTCTGCCGCTATCGCAGAGGGACATTGAAAGTGGCGTGCCGGCCTGCCGCCATCCCTTGCAGCAGCAGAAGGAAGGGAAAAAAAAAAAACTTCTCAGCCAGCCCTTGTCCAAGGACGGACCGATCCCGACAGAGCTAGCGAGGCGTCCCAGCCGCATGGGAACCGTTTGATGTGCAACATGGGTGCATTCTGAGCCTCTGAGAACCAGTCATGACGTCCCGACATATCCCGAAGGCATATGGGGCATTGCGATAGGCTAAATGAAGCAACGACATCATCGTCTGCCCCAGAAGGGACGGCTGCATCGCGTCTGATATCTCGACACCTTCTTTTCGTCGACGAATTCGGGGGCTTGTCCTGTTTGACAGTGCAGGAAAATGGCGCATAGAGATTTTCAGTGAGGTCGCGTACCTTTTCATGTGCAAGCGATATAAGGTATCATCTGCCGTGGACCTCCAAGACCATCAAAAGCAGAGAAAAGTGAAGACGCGAGAGAAAGGCGGCCGAAGCTGAAATCACCCCGCAGCACATGCACACTGCGGAGGCATGCTCCAATTCTCCACCTTTGGCGCGTGGAAAAAGCTACCCCGCCGGCTCGCCGAGGGTCCAACGAAGCACACGGAATGGAGGGGAAGAAGCTGAAGGATACTTGACTGCAGAGGGCCGCAGTAAAACAATATGAGCTTTTAAGCTTCATATCCATCCGCGGCAACAATGAGGCCGGGAATGCGTCATTGAGCAAGAAACGAAGAGGGGCTTGAGGAGAAGCTAACCACCGAATTCAAGATGGAACGGCCCGCACTCCACTAAAATCCCGCCCACCGCCCGCCGTTCACCGGGAGCAACAGCCGCCGCCACCGAATTGCACGGGGCATGCACTCAAAGTCAATCGACGATCTTCGTGCGCCACAGCAACAGCCAGGCATTAACGGTAAAGGCGGACCGCCATTGCGGTTCTTTTCAAGAAGAAGAGAAAACCGTGGCCCCGAAACTTTTAACACAGAGTGTTTCCTCAACCTCATGGTACGAGTATCGTTCGAATTACAGAATCAGCACACTTCCTTGCTGCAGACTCCAGGGGATGCCCTGGATGGGAAACATCAGCGTCATTCTGCCGAGCTTCCATTGTGAGGCCTCCCGTCTCGCGTTATCGCTTGAAGAACCCTTCTCTGGCTTGGATGGATGCAAAGATATCTTTCCAAGTGCCGTCCCGTGCCGGTGCCAACAAACGCCAACTTTTTGTTTTTAGCGATCTGACTTTCCGGATGTCACGCCCATCTCATTCTAGCGGTGTGCGCACCCACTGGAAAGGAAAACAGGTAAGGAAGCACGAGGAGGAAGAGCCTTACCTTCTCTGGAAGAAGGATGGTTCCACAACCTCCAGCTTGCAGCGGAAACACCCAGGCCGCCTTTGCCGATAACTCTCAGCATTTGACCAGCAGCAGCTTCAGCAGTCCTCTGTTTGATGAGTTGTCTGTCGCCTCGCCTTCGCCCCCTGTTTACATAGCAGCCAAGCCATGAATTCCGACAAGACAAAGTGACGAGTCAGAAAATGAGAAAGTAGATAGACCAATTGGCTTACTCGACTTTCCGTTCTGTCTCTCGCACCTCATCAAGCTGATCAGATGTCAATTTCCATTGCCCGCCCGATATCTACCAGACGCCCGACTCGGTAGGCTTTCTTCACTCGCCCCGTGCCGTGACTTGCTAGGTGCCAGTGCCATTCTCACATCTCATATCCCCCAACTACCTACCTAATCTCTATCTCACCGCATTACACTAGTCACCGCTCGTTCGCTTTCACCTCCATTGTGCTCATTGCTCATTGCTCACGCAAGGGTTCCGCGTACCGAATCTTGATCTGATCCATGTTCCGTGTTCCGTGTTCCGTCGGACCTTTTTTTTTTTTCGTATCGCCAGCTAAAACAGAGGGCAAAGCAAATCACAGCGCAGCACAGCACAGCACAGCACAACACCGCCGTACTTTTGCTTTTTCATGCCGCCCTGTAAGTAAGCTCAACGTATTTTGATCGCTTATGTGTATCTCAGCATCAAATCTCACTCAACTTTACGCGTCATGTACTATCTGTTTCGCATTCGCCCCTACAGCAAGCATCATGGATCGAACCTGGGGACCTAGGTCTCTGATAGGTATGTACACTTCGAAAAATATTATCGCCTTGGGGTTTCTACCGTCCGTCCGTCCATCCGTCCATTTGTCCATCACCACCACCAATAGTGAACCACTTTCTTCTCCCTCCCTCTCTCATTTCTTAGTTTCTCTTTCTTTTCCCCTGCAACAATTCTAGATACAGCATGCAACATGCAAAAAGACATGCAACACGGCAACATGTCAATACCATACCATTCCATGTCAATGCATCATCATCAACATTACCTCAACATTAACATCAGCGAGCCGTGTGTCCATCCATCCATCCATCCATCCATCCATGCACACATGCGCACATGCATCCAATATCTAAAAAAGTACAGTGTGATCATCACCATCACAGCGTGCTGCTATCCAAGGGGACTGGACAGGAGCAAGTTTTATCTCCAGATTAAAAACCCCCCCTTGATACTCGCTCACTCTCTCTAATAAAGCGTACCGCGCGGGAAGGAAGGAAAAAATGCCGAGCCCTCCCTCTGAAGTTATTTCCCATGCCTCCTCCATGTTCCATGTCTCCCAAGTCTCCATGTCTCCATGCAGCATGTCCGTAGCACAGTTTTACACCAGCACAGCTCTGCACCCCAGCGGGAGTTTTATTTCATTTTATTTGTTTATTTATTTATTTTATGCTGTACTGTTATATGCTATGCTATGCTGCAAACCACCTCTCCAGCCGCTGAAGGAAGGCAGGCAGGCAGGCAGGCAGCTCCCTAACCACCTACTGAGGGCATCCACTCAGAGGACGACAGCCAGCTATCGATGAGAATACCACTTGCGAGCCGCTATACAAGCCATGCAAGACATGCAAGACATGCAAGAGCGGTCCAGTCCGCGTAAACTCCCTTCCCCGCCCAAGCTAGATATGTAGACCCTAGGTATTAAGGTAAAGCGGTGGTACAGGTGCGGCCTCGCGACGCGGCAAAACACCGTCAATCACTTCACTCGCTCTCGCTCAGCCATTGGGCCGGCCTCCCGACGAAAAAGTGTGGGAATAAAACAAAACTTTGGCCATGTTCGACAAGCCGTTCGACAAGCCGTCGCGGGATTCCGGATTCGGGAAGCGGAGGAGGGGTTCTGTTGTGACACCGAGAAGGCCGCCTGTCCTGTTCTCCACTTCCACGGCGCCACGCTACACTATGTACCTAACTACCTAGTCTCCAAACTTGGGTATAAAATTGGCGTTTTTCCACTGACATCGGGATGCAACTTGGCAATGCCATCAACTGCCGTGGCGCTCCCCGTGCAGCTCCACTGTCGGGTTCTCAAAACATCAGTCACGTCATAAAAGGTTGTACCGTACGATGGAAGGGTCCCCCAGGAACATCTTTTCCCGAAACATCACGAGACAAGTAAATCGGGGTATCATTGAGTGAGTGAGTCCCATGCCGCACCTCGTCTAGTTCCTCCATGTTCGGACGGCCTTGTCTTTCCCTCCCGACCCAACCACCTTACCATCTGCAGCCCATGCGACTGCGTACACCTGTAAACATGTCAGTTGTTGTCCAAGGAAACACCTGCAAGGACTAACCTCGTCCTCATGCCCTGGCAGATCCATAGCCAGGGCTCCACTCCTCGCGTTCCACACCTTCAATGTGGTGTCCTTGCTGGCAGTCACTAGCAGCCTAGAGTCCGCTGACCACGCACATTGGTACACCTGGAAAACACTCATGAGTAACCGCACACGACTGGGGCTATGGAAACATACCGGTGCAACGTGCCCCCTCAAGCTCTTCATGAACTTGCCATCACGGGCATTCCATAACTTGGTTGCATTGTCCCAACCAGCACTGGCAATCATGGTACCATCTGGTGAGAATTGCACATGATTGACCTTGTTCTGATGGCCAAGCAGCCGGGCGACGGGCTTGGTCCCATTGTTCGTCGGATCCCACAGATACATGGTAAAGTCATCGCCTATGACACATCAGCTTCAGTCGTAGGCGAATCAGGAGACTCAACTCACTCGCTGAGACAAATCTCTCTGCTACTTTCCCCTGGACCTTGGCGGCAGCCTCAAATCGGGCCTTGGCCTTTTGCCTTTTTCCTTCCTCAGTTTCGGGAACGTCTTTGGTGTGGTCGAAAAAGGCCGTTTGCAGGACGTGGTCGCTTGACAAGGCAATATGATTGACCCAATGCCCGTGAGTCGTCATGTTGTGTATCAGGGTGCCCTTCACAGCGTCCCAGACGCGAACAGATTTGTCATGGCTTCCGGTGTAAACATGGCCGAGCCCTCCCCATCTTACACAACTAACAGACCCCCTGTGACCGCTCAGGACATGTTCTGTCCGGCCGGTATTGACGACCCAAATACGGCAAGTGCTGTCTTTACTCACACTTGCAATGCGGGGAGTACCATCTCTCCACACTACATCGGATGTTGTTAGTCACGTCAAATGCTGATAGGTAGGGAAGAAAACCCACAGTGGTATGGCTCCCATGCTAAAGCCAGTACCCATTTCGCATGTCCCTTGAGCTCCTGGAATGTCTTGGCGGTTTCTGGATCCCAAACTCGCACAGTCTTGTCCATGGAACATGTCGCCAGCCGCTCACCATCCGGACTCCACGACACGCCCAACACCCACCCGCTGTGGCCACTGAGCGTTTTCTTTGGTGTTCCTGTGTCGGTATCCCATATCCTTGCAGTATTATCGCCACTACCCGTCGCAAGAAGGGAAGATGTCCTCGGCGAAAACTGACATGCAAGAATGGGCTGACCATGGCCGGGTATGCGGTGCGCCATACGCGAGACAGCCTGTACCCTGAACACAGCTTGAGGTTCAGCGCTCATGGTGATAGTCGTCCTGCCATAGCTGTCAACACAAAAATGTACCCCGCCTCTTCAACTTATTGGGAACGGTACTCAAAAGGGTTCGTGACGCCATGTTTTTGCAACAGGCCGAGCAAATCGGTCGGGTACTGGTCGATGATAACATCTTTACCGGGAATATGGATGCGAAATCGGTACGGTGTAAAGTCTTCGCGATCCTGGGGTAATTCTCAAGTTAGTCCCCCCTGACAAAACGACAGGCGCGAAGGGAAAACACGATCGCGCATACCCTCTCAAGCAATGTGTTCAGTAGAATAGATATATTCTTCTCAGTAGCGTCGGCGAAGTTTATCTCAATGACATCGGCCATTTGATTCCCATCTCCATCGACAAAATTGGCCTTGAACGACCCGAGATCGGTCGCGATGAGGGGCGTAACATCTTGTTGGGTCTGGGTCCGCTCAATCTCCTCTCGTCGCTGCCGCTTCGATGGCGGGGGCCTTACCGTCGCCATTTGATGGGTTCAAATATACGCTTCTTTGAGATGTTCTAGGTCGTACTCCGCTCCAAAGAAGAGCCGGTTATAGCTTGGAAGCTGGGAAGGAGCAGCGCTTCTGGTAGGGCATTGGCAAGGTTTGCGGTGGCAGCTCAGAAGTGGGGGAACTGAAAATTTTGGCGGTCAGATACGGCAGAATTCGTGACCCCACCACCTCCTTGTCAGATTCTTAGAACTAGTACTCTGGACTGGGCCGCACAGGAGAGGGCTAGGCCAGGCGAGGCTTCATAGAACCCAAAAGTTTGGTAGTTTTAACTGAATGCCGATCCCCGCCGTCCCAAGTCCGTTACATGTCCCCCTCAGAACTGATATGCCGCCGTGAATAAACTTAAACCGGATCAGCAAGCTCAGCCGACGTCAAGTGTGGGTGGCAGCCTTCGTGAGGTTGCTGGCCCTACATGCTACATGTGCCATGGGACCAGAGAATAGTTGCTTGCCTTGAGATCAATCGGAAAAGAGATGCTGTGACATCAATTTCGGCTGACTGTGTCGGGGCCGAGAGAGGAACTCTCTTGAATACCTACAAATGTTGTCTTCTGCACCCCATGGGCCCGAGGAGCCTGTGCCCTAGGATAAGCCAGTTCCAACACCAACATGGCCGGGCGACATCTTCTATTTGAACTTGCTGGAAATTCTAGCATGGTGGCATCGTGGCAATCGAGAAGAAACTGCGTTGTATGCTCGGTCGCAACGATCGCGGCGGGTTGACGGCGAGGACACGAATCTTGGAAATTTTAAACATTCCACACAAAAGCAGTGCTGTAACAGGCCCAAATATCCAGCACTGTCATTCTATGGCGAGGGTGATCGCCCTACCCGGGTGTTAGGGGTGGTCGTGGCAGTAAAGCCTCCCAAAGAGCGGGCTGCAACGCCATAGGTACCCAGCGCCATCCTACTCTACACGCATTTGCCATGGATGCTCATTGACGTCATTGACCAAGCCCAGGCCAGAAAGAATAAAGTACAGCGATTGCGGCCAAGCACACAGACCCAGCACCACACAGGTATGGGACTGGAGGGAAGCCACCACCCATTTAGACCAGAAATGTATCCAGAGCCCAGACAACCGTCAACAACATAATACAATGTGACCAGTGACTGCGTCATTGTGAGCCACAATGCTCCAGGCCCAAGGTCGTGCCACAACTTACCATGAACCGCCCAACGCACAACCCATTGATGAGCATAGTCACCTTCTCGATGTCTCCAACGCGCGCAGATCAAGTCATGGTAATATTGGTCTCCGCCGAACAGCGATAATCCGGGCTGTATATCAAGGTGGAATGCTGTTTGAACATTCCCGCACCCTTAACACGACAAGAATAAGACGGCCTGTCCAGAAGTCCGAAGGAGTTAGCGCATTTGTTGAAGAGACCATGATGCAAAAAAAAAAAAAAAAAAAAAAAAAAAAAAAAAAAAACAAAGGTCAGCGATTGGGAAGGATTGACTCACAATAAGTTATTCAACGGAAAGGACTGGACAATGACATGCATAGGCAACCCGGGTTTTGGCACCATGATGTGTAAGTGAACCCAATCGTGGATGAAGCGAGCCTGCCATCACATAGTTAGGCATTGAGGCGAACCACACCGGCCGAAACCGTTGGCAGGGAAAGCAAGCAAGGGAGAGAAAAGATGTACATACCGGACGGAGCAGACTATCACCCATTCTGCTCGACCTCAAATCAATTGCGGGTTCAAATTGGCACTTCGCCGAGGGTAGGAAAGAGTCAAAACTCTAAAAAGTGCTTTCTAAGAATGGCGTCCAAGATGCTAAGAAAGAAAGAATACTGAAAGGCCCCGGCGATGGGATTGGGGTTGGGGTTGTTGACGCCGATCGTGGAAGGCCATGTCGATTTTGATGATGGTCATGGTGATGGTGATGATAGTGGACTTGGAAGTGTTGCTGGTGTTGGCAGTGGATGGAGAGGAAGTGGAAGAGAGAGAGAGAGAGAGAGAAGAACGGGAGAGGAGGTTTTTATACCAGGAGGCCTTCAGGCGAGAGATCGTTTCTGCCTGAGTCACCCACAAAGAGCGTGAGAGATGGGAATTCAAAGAGGAAGGGGCCGGCCTCGTTTCGGAGGCTCGGCAGGGCACTCGATCGATTACACATGCACGACTCATTACCCCACAAGAGAAAGATAGCGGAGCACCGTGAGTGAATTCCTCACAAGAACACAAGAAAGGAAAGAGAAATGAGTGGGAGAAGAGGGAGCACGGCTAATGAAGGCTGTCCGGAGGGTGCAGGCTGAGGAATGGCCCGTCTTGAACGGCGTGAACCGGGACCGAGAAGAGTTGGGATGACGCGGCGGGGCTCCGAATCGCATGACACTCAGGAGCACCTCCTCTTGCCCTGGTTTGTCATTTGATTTCAAATCAGTTTCGGTGGGATAACGAGGTTCGTGAAGGTTCCCAGGCAGCCATGGATCTCGACCCCCTGACTCTCAATTGGTGTGGGTGTAAGATAGGAAGGTGCCTCCAAGGCTACTACTGGCAGATGTGCGATGAGAGGCCGGAGCTGCTTGACTCCGGATTACTAGGGACTGGGTACTTGGGTACCTGTCATCCAGCTCAAGGACTCGGGTTGGAAGAGAAAGACCCCGCTGGGCCTCTAAATCACATCCAAACTCGCCTGTGGTGACTATCATCTGCTGAGATGCTGGAACCCCTTGACAAGGCTCCATCAGACTTCATCTCCGCCGGGAAGCTTGCAAGTCCGGTCTCGGTGCCCGTTTGCTGTCTAGTCTCGAATGTGACTGCCCGGTTTGCATGATATCCAGTCTCCAGTGGGTCACGCGAGATGAAACCGGCGAGGCTTTCCAGGTGGCATGGAACCCGCTCAAGATAAGAGTAGAGAGGCAAGCACGCAGGGCCGCCAACAAGCGGCCGAGTCACTCCAACCAAATCAAGCATCACGTTGTCAGCCTCGCTCTTCCTGCATCCGTGGATGGCCCTTTGATTCTGAAGGGCGATGAGGACCATAATCTGCTGCTGGCACCATCGGCGGGGCATCAGCGGGCTTGGCCTGCCCAGGGTCCGCTTTCACATGATCTGAACGCTTGGAGGGAGTATTCATTTGGTAGTGACTGGTCGGGTTTGTGCGTATGCACCTTCACCTAGGGTATTTGCGCAGGAAAGGAGGCCTTTGTCCTTGAGAAGCTGGCCGTCCGGAAGGTCATGGTAGGGTCATGGGCGAGAAAGAACGTGTCCACGCCTTTCAAACTCTGCCTGGGCTATAATAAAGGCGACAATCTCTTTTCTCAATTCTTCTTCCACAAGAAACTCGTCACAAACATCTCCAACTTCGTCATCTCTCATCTTCCTCATCTCTCCAATTCCTCGATTGTTGGTGCTGCTGCTCGAAATTCTTCTTCCACCCTCTCGTCTCTCCTCCCTCTCTCCCCCCAACTCTGGGACCTCCAATCACCAGGACGATTTCAGTGCGCTTCTGTACTTATCGGGATGTTAAGCAGGGATCCATTGCCAGTAGTAAGCCCTTCGCTCCCCCCCTTGGCCGATTCCTTGGACATGTTGCCCTTCTCTTCTGTTTTCCTCGCTCTAAGCAATGCTTTGTTTTCTCCTGCTCGCCGGATACGGCCTTCTATGCCTCTTGACTACCTTGAGCGCCGAACTGTCGTGAGGACTTCAACACTGACGAAGCCAAGCAAGGATTCACCCACGCTACGCTCGGGTGTCGGTTTGGTGCAGCTGACTTGAGAGCTGTAACCCAGGCCACGGGTAATCTGCCCGGTATGTTCCCGTCATCTTGTGTGTGTTTGGCCTCTGCTAATAACGATGAGCCAGGTCGCGGCCAAAATCATGCTAAAAAGTCCAGCTACACCCAACCCCATCGCCCCCCCTATTCCTCCATCGATATTGTCGATGTTCTGCAGCGCTCTGCAAGCCGTCTCGCATGCCAAAAATGAAGCGCTCGAAATGTAATCAAATCATACCGACTCATTGGTCGGCTTTTCATTGAGAGGACGACTTTGACTTCAGGGGTTCTCCCTCACCGTGGGCCCGGAGTTGAGTCTGGCCGAATCAACGCTGGCAGAGGCGAGAGGGTCGGGGCGTTTGTTCTCCTGAACTACAGCCTGTCTCCGAACCGTTGCTGAATATACTTGGGTGGGCGGATTTGGCTGGCTGATGGATTACGGGTTCGAGATACTCAGGCTACTGCCGAGAGGGGAGGAGAGGGTATGACGGCGGTGTCGTCGACGAAAGGCGGTGCGGGTTGCTGTAGCCTCAATGTCTGTAGAGGAGCAAGAGATTCACGGTGGCTTTCAAGTTGGAAGAGGTGGACTGTTGTGCTGTGTTGTGTTAGATGCCTCTGGCATGGTATTTTGTACGCAGTTTGATAGAAGACTCTTGATTCTTCCATCATGGTTTGTTGAATCAGATTGTTTTTCATCGGGATGTTTTCCAGTGTTTCTGCGACAAGGGCGGCACATGTCCGTCATTGGAGGGACTGATGCAGATCGGCGACTCAACCCCTAGCGTGCTTCCAGGCTTGACGCCACCGGGCTACGTCTATGCATCCGAGATGATCTATCGCGAACAGCCCTACTAAGATTTATCTTGCTATCATCAGTCACCGAAGTTCTTGCTTTTCAAGGTTGGTTCGCAATCAAGAACGAGAAAATTGAGGAATGCGGATGACCTCAATTGGCACTCGCTGCTGAAGACTCGGGAAGCCTGTCTGGCTGACTAGATACCAAGGCAGGTAGCTGACTAGGTAGCTGGCTTTGTCATCAAGATTGAGGCAGAGTTCAAATTTGCAGTATGGGGGACAGTGGCAACATGACTGGTGAAGATGACTTGAGTGAGCCAGCCAAGAACTGCTGCTGGTGCATATTCTTCTACGAGTACCACCATCCATCAACCCATCAACCCGTCAATCCATTCTCACTACCTAAGGTTGTTGTAGGTACTCGACTTGTGATACAAATAAGTAAGGCAGGGCTACCTAACGCTCATGCCAAGAGAGCGAAACGAGTGCGTGCGGGCTGAATCGTCTCCATGCAGTAAGGTGGTGTACTGCTCGCTGTGAAGTGCCTCGGGTAGTTCTGATACATGTTCTGCGGTCTGCCGGGTGTGCCGTACCCATTCCAAGCGTGAGATCCCTTCCAAATTGAAGTCCGAGATCTATCTGGTAGCTCAGCTAAGCTACCTACATGTAGGTGGCTATCTCTAGAGGGAGGGAGGAGTTCCAAACGTCCAAACATCCTAGGTTCTCTTCTTTTTCAGAGAGGTCAGGTCAGCATAGGCTTGTAGAGAGAGAAGAGGCTTGGTCTGGAATGGATGAGGAGACTTACCTAGGTTCGGCTCTGCCTAGCGAATACTTGGCCATTTCGACATCAATCCGGTCCGTGTCTCCAGTCTGCGAGTTGGCAGAGGACTACCATGAGTTCGGTGGTGTCTTCTTGTGCCCCGGAGAAGGAGTCGGGTGGCCGAGTCGGGTGGAAGCGAAGCCAACATGTCGACTACTTCTTGGTGGCTTGGTCGTGGCCGGACGGTTTCTGAGCCGGCTGGGGGGTCGGGGTCTGCGCCTGCTCTTGGCGCTGGCTCTCCTCCATCTTGTCCGGAGACTCGTTCTCCGGCCGGTGCTCAGCCCCTTTCTTGGGCTGGTTGGCCGCGGGGGCGGCGGGACGGTTTGAGCCCATGAGCTCGGTCATCAGGACGGCGTCGATCATGTCCATGGCGCCGGTGACTCGCTGGACGGCGAGTTTGGGGGTGGGCTTGGGGGCCGGGACGGTAGAAACGTCGGCTGGGAATGGCAGACGTGAAGAAAAGAAGGGATGGGAGAGACTTGGGAGCGGTAGTGGGAAGGAAATCGACCAAAGGCTGGAAGTGTTGAGAGAGAGTGAGGGGTGGTGGTGGTGGAAAGGGAAGAGAGCGGACGGTCAGGGTTATTTCCTTTTTGTATTTCAAATCATTGGCCTCAAAGCGAAAACTTGTGCGTGCTTGAACCGTCAGTGGCCGAGGGTTGATGACCTACTAGTGCCGACAGACGTGTCATCTGGGCAGTTTGTCGACACATAGGGCAGGAGCAGAGGACCTCCCCCCCCCGTTCAAGTCCGCCCGCTGAGAACCGCCCTGTGTACCAATCTTTTTGGGAAAAAGAATCCAGCCTTTGTCTGGCTTTGAATTAGAAAACCAACGCACATTTTGCGAGCTGACGAGGATGAGGCTTCGTTGCTAGATTTCACGCTTCACTTGGCTGTTTGAATAAAGAGGGCGAGGCTCGGTTCTCCTAAACCGGATTTCCATGTCCGCCCCAAGATACAACAAGAGAAGATTGGGTTCCGTTTTCCCAAGTAGACTCTAAAAGGCGTGAACTATTCATTGAAGTCATCTCTTTGCTATCCAGGGCACAGCTAATATTGTCTGGTTCTACGTAGATGTACACGCACAGGGCTAGAATCAGCCCCGGCCTCCCTCCGAATGCCCCGGTTCCCCGGTTTCCTTGACATCCGATGATTCTCCGTACCGAATTCCGCCTCCAGGCCCTCCGACTGACTCTACCTTTCGATCGGGGCCGTACATCCGGACACTGCGCCGGCTAAACACAAGTATTGTCTCCGAACTTGGCGGTACCACGGTACGCGCCAAGATGTTGGCGAGATTGCCGGCTAATTCGACGCGCTGTCTGCCTTGCATGGCGGCCGCCCGCCCCCAGACCTGGAATGCCACTCTCCTGGGGCTGTGTGGTTAACCGTCTGTTTTCACCCATTCCTAGTTGGGACGTCTCGTCGAGGCAATACCGAGTCCTATAGCCTCACGCGTCTGGTAGACTTCGATTCTCCGGCGCCTTCTGCCTCTTGACGAGTTACACTGGGCTTACGGGCGAGGGAATAGGCATGGGAGGACTTGCATGGCTTAGGGCTGGCGCACTGTGCGTCTTGCTCGGACCCCGTATGACACCGGTTTCCTATGTCCCAAAGGATTCAAGTTGCCATTCGCTAATAACTGACTCTGACCAGATGTTGCAACCGCCATTGATTGCAAGGCGGGAGCTTCTCCGTTTGTAATCACCTCACAGCAAGATGCCGACAGTCTACTAGAATGTGTTGCCCCGAGCTTGGAGAAGAAGGGATACACAGGAGACGTTGTCATTTCCCCAAACGCGAGTGGCCGACTCAACATTACCACCCACAACTACATTGACGGAACTCTGAAAGTCGAGAACAACGCTCTTCTTGAGGAACTGTATCTGTTCCCGCGAAATGATGGCTGCTGCCGGGGCACCGAGCGAGTCATATTACGAAACCTCACAAGACTCATCACCTTCCACTATCCCTCCCTCCGGGATGCTTTCCAAACCTTCTTACACGACCTCCCGTCGCTCGAGAGACTCGCTCTGAATGGGCCAGGGTTTCGGTTTGCCAATGACCTTGAGCTTGTCAATCTGCCACGCGTGCGCGAGATCGTGGTTCCCGACTACCGAGGAATCACAGCAAACCGCTTGGTGGTCCGAAATGTCGGCGTCAACTCTCTTGACCCCCTTTTCTTCTCGGGACCCGGCTCCCGACCAAATGCCACGAACTGGACCATCGAGGCGAACCCTAACCTCCAGACCATCGACAACGGCCTCCAAGACGGGCCCGACACGCTCAACATCGCTGGCAGCGGAAACCTGTCCATGGTCTTCAACTGCACCCAATGCGAGTACTGGCAGAACGCCGCCCTCCGACGCTTCTACTATCCACACATTCAAATCTCCGGCCTGTCCAGCCTCTCCCGCACTTACAAGGGTCTCGGCGCCGTCGCCAACCTCACCGTCGGCACCTTTTCCGCCATCAACAACACCTTTACCTCCCTCCCCATTCTCTTTGACAACCTCACCACCTTGCATATCCAAGACAACCCACTTCTCGAACAGGTTCTCTTCAGCCCTGTTTCCAACGCATACAACTGGACCAACATTGTCTTTTCAGGAAACCCAAAACTCCGCCTCACTTCGGAGATTAGCACCGCTGAGCGCCAAGAATTTGGTACTCCCGTGGGGAGTCCCGATATTCCCATGCTGCCGCGGTTCTACTGGCCTTCTTCTTCTGCTTCTTCTTCACGGGATATTTCATCCATGGTCTTTGACGGACATTTCGACAATGCGTTTTTCGAACCGTTTATAAACTTTGGCTCTAGTGCAGCTGGCTCTCCATCTTCGCGATCGCGACCCAAAGTGAGGAATAAGTTTGTGGTAAAGTCAACGGTCGAAGGGTTTGACTGTAAGGGGTTGAACGAACTTCGGAAGGCCGGGGTGTTGAAGGGGGAGTATTCTTGTCAGGGAAAGACAGTGGCCGATGAGAGCAAGGAGTCAGCGGCCGGTGTTGTGCAATTTTACAGGGTTGGGTTTACTGTGGTGGGAGTGGTAATGGGATGGAGTTTGTTTGGAGCTGGGATTCTGTAGGAATACGACTCCGGGGCATAATGCAATGGGTCTCGGATATAACTTGTTTGGGATATGGGCTGGCTGTCTGTCTCGGATTACGAGAGAAAATAATTCTGTATTCTAGTTTGTAGTTATTCCTTGTCCGATTCCGGATTGCACGTATACGGCTGGGTGGGTTGATGGGCGTGTTTTCGCTGGACTTCCTTTGGTTGGGCTTCCTTTTTGTTGGCGTCTCTGGTGGAGCGATCATCACCAACACTCTTGCGTTCTGCAACATCCAGACTGCGACACATAACCAAAAAAATGAGACATAGGGATTGGCGACAGCAAAGGAAGGCCACTGCATGGAAACACTGAGAAGGATTAAAGTGGTTGGTGAGTTGACATTCATCGGCACGAGCAGAAAGCACAAATGAGTACTCAGTGAGGTGAACCTTTCTTCTTTTGAGAGAGAGAGAGAATAATACACAGACAGCTGCCATGCATACATGTAATGTGGCCAGAAAATTGAAGCACAAAATGCTCGACACCATCACCACCCCCAAGGCCACCACAATCGCCATCACCATCGCCACCGTCATCCCATCACCATTGCCATCGCCATCACCACCGCATCTAATTAAAGTCTTTCGTCCTCCCCATAGTACTCGTCATCGTCAAGCCTTGATGGCATTGAACCCGATACTCGTTGTAGAGAAGGGCAGATAAGGGCAGGGCAGGGCAGGACAGTACAGGGTTGAGGAGGTATATAAATATAGTACAGTGCTGTATAGTGTCCCCATCAAAAGGCTGAACGATCCATGACCACCCTGATGAGCGACCCGCACTCAAGAGGACACAGCGACCAGGCGATCTGTTCGAAGACGGGGTCAGTCAGCGGTGGTGTCAAACAGGAATGTGTGAGGTGGAGACAGGACGGGATGTCCCGAGTGGGATGAAAGAAGAAGAGAGAAGAAGAGGGGAAGAAATGGAATGACTAGAGTAAGTGGGGAGTGGGGAACAGAGCAGAGCGGAGAGGGAGGAGACAAGAGAAGAGAAGCGAGGGGAACTTGACCTACATTGAGGAACCCGACCAAGCAGAATATACCATCTAAATCGCGGAGCTGAGCGTGCCGGATTGAATCACAGGCAACACCCATCGATCGAGCGAAAGCATGCCAAGGCAATGTGCCATGATGCTGGCTAGTGGCTGATGCCTGATCTCGACAGTGCTCTTCAACGGGGGAGCATGTGAAGTGCCGGCAATGTTCTCGGGCGAGAAATGGGTATTGTTGGTGGCGACGCAAGTTGGCCAGGTCAATGACCGACTTTGAAGAGATGAGAGTTGATGTGGGTGTGGGCGTGTTCGTGGATGTGGTTATGATAGTTGCAGTGGTGGTGGTGGTGGTGGTGGTGGTGGTGGGGAAGATTGA
>Ga0247765_1000983_pt1 | contig 16980 bp, 19 predicted proteins | sample UWRJL106311C6_FD_179949 | JGI IMG/M metagenome (GOLD analysis project Ga0247765, IMG submission 179949) | Plant litter microbial communities from Arlington Agricultural Research Station in Wisconsin, United States - UWRJ-L106-311C-6 | ecosystem: Environmental > Terrestrial > Plant litter >... | reverse complement strand
TTGTTTGGTTGTGTTTTTTGTTTTTTTTGTTTTTTTTTTTTTTTTTTTTTTTTTTTTTTTTTTTTTTTTTTTTCATATTAGGGATGACTTGACCCAACCAGGTGTGACGAGAGAAAAAACTTACACGGAGAAGGAATGGTTGATGGGTCATCATCAGGAAACAGAATTCGATACACGTCGATCCACCGCTGATGCTCGTCCTTGGAACTGCTGCATCGCTTATGTAGCTGACTCAACTGCGCCTCGTTGATGCCTTCGGACTCTTCTTCCTCGGACACAAGTGTGCAGGGAACTTTGGAGCGATGGTGGGCGTGTAGTTCGTCTTGGTTCTGAAAGGTTGTGCAGCATCGGACACATTTGTATTTTGGAAGTTTGTGTTTACGATATAGATGTTCTCTTTGACAGCTGTCAGCAGGTAGCTAATTGCAAGGCAGCAAGCAAAGAGGGGGACGTACTTGAGTCGATGGATGGTTTTAAAACCCGGCGGCCCTGAACAAGCTCTGGCCTCCTGATATCGGGTGGGATGTCGCTTGAAGAAAGGGCAAGCAAACCTCCTTGGACTTCCAAAGACGGAACTGTCGGGCTTTGGTCTTTTTGGGTCTCGTCTGGACTCTTTGTCGGAATCCTCGTCGGCTGCATCATCCTCGGCCGGTCGTTTGCCTTTTGCACTCCGTCTCTGACCCATGGCTTCTGAGATCTTATTATCGTCGTTCGAGGGGCCCGAAGTGGGCGGATGCCCTGCTGCTTGAGCACCAGAGCAACATCCGGAAACGAACCCCTGGAACTGCTGATCAATCCATTGTTCCAACCACTGCACGACGCAGTCCAACATGCCAAGTCGATTTGATGGTCGTTGTATGAACGAATAAGACATGCCAGTCGACGACTCAGATGCTGGCCCGATGACAGGGTTTGATGAAGTAGTCATGGCAGTTGAGGGACTTGATCGGTCTGACGGCTCGCAAGGCTCACTGTCTCTCTCTTGACTTGCCCCCATCTCTGGTGTCTTGACTGCTGCTTTATCTGGAATGGCTGGTATTGACGTGTTGTCTTTCTGGGTTGGAAGCGACGTGGAGCTTGATCCCAAATTGTTCTCAAGGATGTAATGGATTATATTAGTAGGGCTTTCGTGTTTTATGGGTGTTTCGCTGCTGTCACCAGACTGCTTGATATCGCTACTTGAATATGCTGACTCCTGATTTTTGCCTGATGTCGAGGGAGCACCAACCATGTCGATGACGCTGCCTATGTTGATAAGAGAAGAAATACCCATGTCTTGCAGACTTGGTAGGCGGGTGAGGCGACCCATATATGGGTTGAAACTTTGGTTTCGCTGCTGTACTGATATGTAGCCGTGCATTGGCTTTCGACTCCAGTCTGTCTTTTTGCTTTCACTCGATATGCTGTCCGGGAGTTTAGTAAAGCCATCATCAGGCTCCGGTGAATAGTATTCCATTGTCATATTTGAGTCATCGATAGATGTCATATTTGAGTCATCGATAGATGTCAACGAAATGCCCGAGACGCCGCTATCATCGTCATAATCGAGGGATTGACCAGACTCGAGACGTTCCCGCCGAGAATAGGCCCGCGCATGTGATTGGATATTCTTGAGACCGTTTGACATGCACTGTCGTTATGTGGTCGCAGAAGTTAGTTTTTTTTTCCATTTTCTTTTTTTCCAGGTTTCATCGGCTGGAGACGGGAGGGGTGGGCGTCAACAAACCTGTGCCTCGACGACATTCCACTTTTCCCCGCAGCGTTCCGCCAAAGGCTGCCATATCTCCTTGCGCATGCTCATGTACTCCCTGGACAAGCGCTCAAGTTTTCGATTATCAAAGTCATTTTGACCCCTGTGCTCTAAAAGCCGCTCGTGTTGGTTTCGACACGCATTGGCGCTCTTGTTGGGAAAAGCCTCATGTCGGATATGATTCCAGCTCTTGCCCATTGCTCGGAGCTCCAACAGAGCTCTGTCATCCTGCTGGTTCCAACCACCACCCGAGGAAGGCGGGCTAATCAACGTGTTAGCACTGGAGGTTGCACTCCCGAACTCGGAGACCGAGTACCCATATGACGGGACGATGGGAGTGGGAGCCGCTGGATCGGGACTGCCGTGGTAGTAGTCACCAACATTCCGATTGGGATAATATGACATGACGGTGACGATTAAGACGGTAGGAGCCTTGGGCGGGAGGTTGTTGGGACTGAATTGGTCAATTCAAAGAGAAGAGTCGGAGAGAGCGATGGTGAGTTGGATTTTTCATTCTGCTGTATGCATGTGGTGGGGTGGATGCACAACATAAGTTGAAGCTGGCCTGGCGGGAAAAGGCGACCGCCAAGCCGCCACGAACGCGCAATTGCGCGGCAGCGCAATGCAGAAAGAGCCTTTGGCGTGGCAACTGTAAGCGCGGACAAACGGTGGCAGCTAAAACTGAATGGTTTCGGCAATCTTGATTGGCCGGGACAACAAAAACAGAGCGCTTGCTTAAAAATAAAAATAAAATAAAATAAAATAAAATCTACCGCCAGCCTTCTCTAACACCAGGATTTTCACCCGATCAAAATTCTCTAGATAGGTGCTCTCCTCACGTTCCAAAAACTTGTTTACGGGTCAGACTTTCACTTTTTCTTTCATTCCTTTCTACTTTGATACAATATTGTTTCTGAATTACACCGAGCCCAACCCACAGTTCGTACCCCCGTTAGATAATGTGGGGTAGACTACCCGACGATTTGAAGTATCTCTTTTTCCACCTTGTCACTAAACCAGCACCTTGACAACACGCATATCATGCAACTCAATCCTAAACGAAACACTCGTCCCATTCCCCGTCTGGCCCGTATACATTTCCTTCCAAGCATACGACTTATCCTCAAGCCCCGGCACATCCTTGAAATTCACACTATACGTCCCCGCGGCCGTACCCGCGCAAAGTCCCACCACTACACCATCGGATAGCGGTCCCGTCCAGTAAGGGTAAATCTTCCCATTTACTGGAGCGGCGGCACCAGGCGGACGGAATGTCGTGGCGGCTTTTCCGAGAGAGTCCTGGTTGATATCAATCAAGCCTTTATTGCGAATAACAGTGAGAGTTGTGTTGGAAATCTTGTTGAGATCCAACCCTAAAACAAGAGGGGATTTGGTGATGGCCCAGAGTCCGAAATGCAGTTTCTCTTGGTTCGTGTTGATCTTGGAAGAGCCGAGATAGAGCATGTCCAGGTCGTTGAATCCGCCAGGCGCACTGTATTGGTGGATGCCCGCCGCACTGCTGCCGATGCGTTCGACGCTGGCCCAGTCACCCCAGTTGTCGACGCTCATTCTGTTCCATTCCATTGTTAGTGTTTATGTGGTTTATTTCAGGGTATGTTGTGAGTGTATTATTCTGGGACATACCTCCATGAGTGGCCGTATTGAGCACCCCAAGTCCAAACTTCATCACGACCCCAGTTACAGAGATTAAAGTGCAATTTCCGCGTGTCCTGCGCGCCAATAATGGCATCCCGCATAGGAGCATACCACGTCTTGGTGTTGCCCGATGGGCTCTGGCAGGTTTGCGGTCGCGGGTTCTGACGGCAGGGGGTATAGCAGTTATCATATTTCCTATCAGAAAATGTCAGCAAACTCGAATTTGGAGCGTGAACTTGATGACGACGCAGTGTCATGTTGGTTGGGTTCATACCAAAAATCTACCCCCCAACTGACCAGCTGAGCGACGTCACTCTTTTCCCGTCCTTCACTCCCGGGGTAGCCCGCGCAGGTCTTGTCGCCAGCGCATCCATACAAGCCGAACTTGAGTCCCATGTCGTGAATCTTGTCGACAACCGCCTTGATGCCGTTGGGCCATTTTGCTGGGTCGGGGACAAGTTTGCCGGCGCTGTCGCGGCTTTTGGTGGACCAGCAGTCGTCAATGTTGATGTCTGGCTCACAACATTCAGTCTACGGTTAAAAAATAAAAAAAACCAAAGTGTTAGAGTTGAGTTGAGAGAGACTCACATTCATACCCTAGGTCTTTGAGTCCAAGGGAAATGAACTTTTCTGCAGTGGCAAGAGCGTATCTGGCTGAGGCGGCGTCGCATTGGGCAACATTCTGGCATTTCCTCTCATGTTAGTATCGCGGCGGAAATTGGTGAGATCGTTCCGATTGAGTCCCGCTTACCCAACTGCTCCAGCCCATGTGAGGTTTCAACCCAACTCCATTGCTGAGAGCTGCCGCGTTCTGAAGCAGTGCGATGGCAATTACGATGGCGGTTGGTGACTTCATGATGATGATGATGATGATGATGATGATTGATCATAAGCCAGTAGGTACACGGGGAGAGTGAAACGCAAGAAAGCGGCGAGTGGGACTCATTAAATGTTTTCTTTCCAAACCTGGGAATCCGCAACAGTTATTCCGGGATCAATAAAGATCCGGCACGGGGACTCATGGGTTGAATTTCCCGGTGCGGTCCAGTCAATGTTCAAACCCGAGAAACCAGAATTCATCGTCATGGCTCTGATGGACCGAGGTGGTAAATGTGGAAAATGGTCACAGCCGGTGTCACCTAGAATCACCAAACTTAGGTGTCACTGGCACGGCTATAGCTGCAATTTGCGCATCGGACGGGCGATAACAAAATTTGTCCGTTCAATCGGAAGCTGGGAGCTTAAACTGCAAAGCGCGTGGTTATGCGCACCAATCAGAAGCGAGATGTTCCTGGAGGTCAACGCAACGATTACCAACAATTAGGAAGGCATAAAGGGTTGGAAGCACATGTAATTCATAAAGTACAATACCTGATACTCTTGGTTCAGTAGATCATTTGCGCATAACTTCAATCCTAGACTTTTTTCACTGTATTGCCTGCAACTGAAATGCTCCATAGCACGAGATATATCATCAAGTTCAATCTCAAAGTTCAAAAAGTCGCGAAACTATCTCATGCCAGCCTTCAACGTCAAACCCCTTCTAGGTGATTGATAGCCCACTGAACTGCAATGTCATGCACGAAAAAAAAACCCAAGGTTTGGTGAACAAGCCATTCTGTCTTGCTCAGTGCCCATAGCCGGACTGGACTGGACCTACCGAGGTCTAGAAATATTCCCGGAACCAATTTATCCAGTGGAGACATATCCGGGCCGTCGGGGTTTTCTGGAATTCTTCACAACCCGGGCAGTCACACACTTTCAAAGTTGAGTTGACTCTATACATGTACCTCCAGCTAGCAACAACAGTTATTATTATCCCAACATGCGCCTCGTTCTATTACACATACTTGCCCTAAGCCTCGCCTTGTCCGCCCATGCCGCCGCAGCAGCGATACGGTGGATGCCCCTTGGCGATTCCATCACCGATTACGGGTGCTGGCGGGCGTGGATCTGGGAGCGTTTTCAGAAAGAGGGCACGTATGAAGTCGACCTGGTCGGCGGGGAGAGGGCGGGGGAGAACTGTAATGGCTTGAACTTTGATCGAGATCATGAGGGGGTATGTTTACCTATTACCTTACCTACCTGATCTTACCCTACCTACCTACCTATCTTACCTACCTACACCTATATCAGCTCTGTCTGCCCCAAAACCAACATGAACCCAAAGCTAACTAACTGTTTTTGGGGTAAAGCACCCCGGATTCTTGGCAACTGACATTGCGGCAAAGAACCAACTGGTAGACTGGCTCAAGAAAAACCCAGCTGATGTTATCACCATGCACCTGGGTACGAACGACATTTTCCGCGGTAACAGAAATACGGCGGAGATTCTTGCCGCTCTGGGGAAGTTGGTAGATCAGATGCGAGCGAGCAATTCGGTTATGAGAATCATTGTAACTCCTCGTCCCTCAAAATTTGTCCTGGTCAGGGCTGATACCTGGATACATAGGTCGCGCAGATAATCCCCCTTCCCTCCGTGGATAAAAAGGTTCAGGATCTCAACCAGGCAATTCCTGCGTGGGCTGCGTCCAAGAACTCGACGGCCTCTCCAATCTGGGTTGTGGACCAGTACACTGGATTCACAAGCGCGGATCTGAAGGATGGTATTCACCCAAGTGAGTCGGGAGATATCAAGATGGCAAACAAGTTCTACCCGGCTCTGGTTCACGCGATTGAGGACACTAAGGGGACCAAGATTACGTAGAGTCGCTTTGTTGTAGTCTCAGCAGTTGAATCCAGTTCTGCCCTCGAGCTAGGCACACATATATACCTAACACTTCGATCGGGATCCCTTGCCTTGACTTTCTATGTCACGGACTAGTGGATACGGGTTCCAATGCTGACGAGACTCTGTGTGGTTTGAAAGTGGCCGAGGCTAGCTTCTTTCGATCTCATCTTGTCTGCCATGGCCTGGAGGGGAATAAGGCAGTGGGTCACAATTGCGCCGATTTTGTCGAGGGTCCCGCTCAATGGTTGGAGTCGGGAGGCATGACGTAAGGTTCTGCTGAGGAGGTCCAGTTCCACGCTTAGCTGCTGGAAATGCGCAGGTGCATCTTTGTAGTTGCGGGGCTCCATCGACAACTCGCTCAAAAAGCCCCAGAAAGGCGATGATCTCGCCCGCAGACGCTATCCGGCATTACTGGCGGCGCAAACTCGACGTGTTTGTGATGCTGGGAATCTTGAGAAAAATACAGTCAGGCTCTGGGTCATACCTGCCGGTGTTGCAGCTGCGCCTGTCCGTCTCTCCGCAAGGCCGCCTGAAATTCCACGTGGGCGCCTCACTCCAGCCTCAGGCATTTCATCCAGGAGTCAACCCCCACATTGGATACTAGTAGTTGACCAACTGAACTCCCCAACGTCACATGCTTGCTGCTTCATGACAGTTTTTGAGGAAAGCATGTTGTCAGTCGCTGTTAGTCACACGCTCCATACGGGTGACTCGGAGCCGTCGTTGCCATGTTTGATGCGCCTGTATGATTGTCGTCCGTCCCCTTGCTTTCTGGAAAATCGAAAGAGCCCTCATTTCTACAAATGTGCTGCATGCGCCTGCTTTCAGCAGCATTTATTATTACGGGTATCTAGTAGGCTGCACGGGGAACGGTATATATACAGCGGGGCCACATCATTCTCATACTACACTCTCGGCGCCTCCCTCCTCCCGGAAAACAGAATCTTGTGGTGTCAAACTCTCTAACATGAACAGTATGGCTCTGGTCAATGGGCACTGAGTTGCAACGGCATCAAGTATTCACCAAATGTCCGCATGCGACCACTGGTAGTGGCGCGCTGCGCGCAAGGTGGCATCGCCCACCATCCCATTCATAAAGTCATCACAAGTTTCCTAATTGGCACGGAGCATGGGTCCGAAGGCGAGTTCTTGGACGCCCGCACCATCATCACACGCATGGGTGCCAGAACAGCGCGGGGGAAAGGCTCCTGCTTTAGCAGCAGCCCGCGATATGCCCAGAAAGTAATAGATGAGAAGAGATGCGTCGGAGTGGTCATACATAAGAGCCACGCCACGCTACGCCATCAAGCCATCCAGCTTCCGAGTGGGGAAGCCTTTGCCATCCTGGGCACATGGTGGATTATCACGGACCTTTGGATCGATTGGCAACGCAACTCGGCAAAACCCAGCACCGAATGCAAGGTCCTCATGGCTAAGCTGGAGCTTGTGGATTAGACGGGACCTTGCTGGTGGATGCAGGCCATGGTCGCTCCTTCCTCTTCCACCACTGCTGCCGCCCTCGCCGTGGCCAACACTTCCTGCGCAACATGTCGCCAGCCCCTGTTACGGCGCTACGAGGGCACCGCATCCTACAGCCGTCCTCTATGCGATTCATCCAAAACTACAGACAGCATCAGGGACGCGCAGGTGTACTTGCCAGAATACATTGCCAGTCGAGCCGACAAGAGCCGGTGCATGCCGAGTCACCAAACGCAACTGCCCCGACCTCCAATTAAACTTGGAAAGCACGAGTTTGCCTGGCTTGTTCGTGACGGTGGCCTCTCCGACGACCATGACCATGACAGCCAGGGGATGGTCAACAAGCCCGCTTGGCACGCATACCTTTGTCTCTCTTGCTACGCCTTCAACCAGCGGACGAACTGGAGCTATTTTGGAGTGTCGTCGGTGCCACACCATCCAACCAATCCAACTGCTCGACATTGACGTCATAGACCTCCTGCAATGGCCATTCACCCGCCTAGGCAGGCGTGGCCGAGACCAGAGGAACCACAAACGATGCTTTCTTCGACGCCAATATTACGCTGGAGCTTGCGACTCAACAAGCTCAAGATGATGGTGGTCCACATTATATTGTATTTGGCAATTCAGCTCAGACTGCATCGTGTATACTAGATTCGTACTCTCTACATCCCGAGCTAGGGAGGTGTGTACTTTAGATAGCAAATGCTCTTTGGCCTGAAGTCATCTGCCCTCCTTTGGCATTCTCCTACTTGTCGCGCTCATGTATTCCATGCCTACATGTAAATGGTCAAGCCCCTCCCACGTACACTCTAAACGATTCGAGAGCGGTGACAGATCTATTCTTTGACAGCATCTCCTTCTTCTGGATCCTCGATTCTCGGCGGCGCCTCGCCCAGAATCACAACTTCCATATGCCCTTGGGGAATCGGTTTCTCCACCATATCAATTTCATCCTCCCCCTCCCCACCAATCCCATCCTTTTTCTCATTCGCATTCTTATCCTGCATGCGACTTTTTGCAGGCATGACAAACCCCCTATGCACAAAAACTAATCTGAATCCATTCTGCGGCCCATACCGTCCCGTTTGATAAACGAAAAAAAGCATGGTGCGCTGGACTTGTCTGGTGTTCTTGTCGGGGAGGCCTTGGTAGAAAATATGGCGACGCACATAACCGGCGTGGTTGGAGATTTCATCGAGGGGGCTATCGTTGGATAGCTCTTCTAGCATCGAACTAGGCAGAGGGAGAGTTGGGGAGAGGAGATGTGTCGTTATGGACATGTTTGTGTCGGTATGTTTCGAGTGGATTGATTGATGTATGTATGTCACTGGGACTTGAAGTCGGGTACTTAGTAGAGTTGAGAGTGGGGCTTGATGTCAAAATGCCTGAGGATCAAATGAGGAGATGATAATTTGGGGGGGAGAGTTTTCAGATTTAGAAATGATAAAACGTAAGTAGTGATAGACAGGAGACTAGAAAATTTACAGGCATAATACGAGTGGGGGGCTGGTGGGTATTATGTGACCAGTAATCCGTGAGGACGAAAGTGAGGACGGATGTGAGGACCACGAGGTCCAGCCGGGATTGGATAGTATCCCAAAAGACAGAAATCCAACCAACCAACGCAATCATTTCAATTTACATTTTCCCCCTCTCTGATCTAATATGGAAGGTACGTACCTACCCAGGTACCTAAGGTAGCTAGTATGTCATCGTCTCACCCCATCGACCATTCAAACCCTCCCACGTGTTCGCCCCTTCCCGATCCCCTTCCGGATCACAATCCCGATCCCGACCCCCGTCCCAGTCGTGGGCCCGATTCCGGTCCAGACCCTGCGCGAGTATAAAGACTTGGATCGGGATACTCGTATGGATGACCACTAGATTCGTTTTTGCCAGAAGAAGAAGAAGGACCGTAACCGTACGGTCCAACTCGGTACTGGTATTGGTGCTGGTGCTGGCGCTGGTAGTCTGGCACGAATACCATGCGATCGTTGGGGTTGTTTTTGCTGTAGTCTGTGTACGTATTTACCATTGATATCGAACTGAGCGAGTTCATGGGCATGACCATGGGTGGTAACGATGGCGGTGCGCCGCCGGTGAAGTTGCCACTGCTGTGATTACTACCGCCGGTCTGGTGCTGCTCTGGCTGTCCTCCTGGAGGACTAGGAAGAAATAAGAATGCCTGGGGATGGGTTGATAGCGAAGGGGCATAATAATCTAGGTCACGCGTTCTCACACTTTCCTTGTCGCTGCTAACGGTCACCTCCGAGAGGCACGAGTGAGGCTCTGCTGTTGACTCGACGCTCTCGTAGGCGTAGTCGATGTTGCCAGTATAAGGAGATAGGCTTTGGGGTACTCCATGTCCTACTAGATCGACTTCCACAAAGCTCTCGTATCTCAAATCGCCGCCGCCTTGGTAATAATGGTGGGGGGTATTGAGGTAAGGAGTCATCATGAGAGCAGATGAGGACGATGACGATGACGATGGTGTTGATGACGGGGTACATGTACTCGGGGAGGTTGTTGTGGCGGGCGACAAGGGCCCTTTGAGCATTCCTGGAATGTACATGGTGTTGGTGTTGGTCATGCGGGATTCGATACTGGATCGGCTGGATCCGCCTGGGGATGTGCCACCACCACGGGAGGACCCTTGTGGACTTAGGGACGAACGTGGGGGAGTTGGTATACCGGCCATCGTTGACGAAGCCCTCGACCATGACCCAAGTACTGGCGCAGGAGAAGGCCTCGCCCGAGGGACTGACGCAGGAGAAGGTTTCACCCGAGGGACTGCCTCGGAGAAGCTGTGTGCCTGGGCTTTGTGGAATACATCTTCCATGTGAAGTTTGACCAATTCCTGTAAACGCTCGCTCACTAGTCGCATGTCATTTTGTGGTGGTGCACTTCTCTGGAAACCCGACTCCATAAGTGCTGAGTGAATCACGGATTGAAGTGTTGGGAGGCCAGCTTCAAACTCGCGCACGATATCGTGTGATTCGACAGGGGGAGCAAATTCCGGGGCGGGAATATCTTCGGGCTTATCACTGGGAAACAGTTCTAGCCACAGGCTGTCCCAGGTGAAGTGCCGAGGGCGATTCCGAAGTATCTCGTACGTGGTCCAACCGGCTCTCTCTTCAACAAGGGGATCTGCTGGTCCATCATCATCCCTGAGTTGGCACATGTCTTCTTGTGTCTGATGGTGGCCGAGATCGTCGCGACTTGGAAACCTTGTGTTGCATCGGGAATATCTATACGACAGGTCGTGATGCATGTGGTATTTAAGGATATGTTTCCTAGCGTATCGTTAGCTCTATTCATTGACGGTTCCATAAAAGGTAAAGGGGGTGGGGGTGTTGGGCTTACTTCACTGCTGATATGCCCTGAAGAGGTGTTTTTGCACAGTATTCCCAGTCCCGAATATTGAACCGATGTGGATTTCTCTTGCGAAACGGGCATGGATACGGCTCGGCGTCACGCTTCAACCGTTTCCTGCCCCCTCGCTCGGAAGGCTTAGCTTCGAATCCGCGTCCCTCATCGTCATGGTCATGGGAGTCATCTTCTTCGGTCTCCGACAACCTCCGCTTGTGGGATGTAGAAGGTATATTGTTGATGATGCTCGGTTCTTCTGGGACCACTGTTGTCGTTTCTGACATTGGTCGGCTCATAGTACTTGACGCGCTGCACGCTTCGGTTGTCTGCGATTCAAGCAACCTGGGAACCGATTCCACAACAGACATCGAAGCTCCAGCTTGTGCAGAGATCTCTCGCCGCAGATTATCAATTGCTTGCTTGGTGGGGAGGAGGACAAGGAGCGATCCAAGTTGTGACTGAATATCATTCAGTGTGTCTCGAATCGGCACCACGAATGCCTCGCCAAAGATATCAACCGAGACAACATGGCCAAGGACTTGTTTGCTGGCGTCGTCGACAGCCCAGGAACCAGAGTCTCCGGGTTGCAGCTCTAAGAACGAGACGAAACGTTAGATCTTGTGCGTTAAATATCAAGTGGGCGTCGAATGTGAACCTACTTGAGCCTTCGCTTGGTAGAAAGTCGAGTGTGTCAACGAAGGCCTCCCCTGGTGATAGCAAAATCGAGGATGAACTCGCCGAGAGTATGCCTCGTTGGGGCCCACGACTCGTCAAAATGACTGCAGCTCGAGGTAATGAGAGTTGAGGGTCAGGAGTGCCATCTCCATCAACACTCTTGTCAGATGAGTCCAGTAAAAGTTCCGAGGCTTTGCCGCAAATCCCCCCGTCATCGGGCTCCTCTGTCTCGGGAAACAGATTGGGCCGCCAGTCTTGGGGAGGGATACAGACGAGGGCCCAATCCCGGTTGGCGCCCCTGTCTGATGAAGCCGAGTGAAGGGTGTACCCGTGCATGCTTCCATGGCGTTGAGCTGTCGGAGGAGGCGGTGACATGCGGATGCTATCGGCACAGGAATGTCCGAATTCTGGATCAGTGGCTTCCAGGACTTGAATGAAGTCATCTGATTCTGATGATTCGTCAGAGCTGGACTCGTCCTCCTCACTATCCACGTCCGGTAAAGATGGCGTCTGCGGACTTGGTTGAATCCCGTGCAGTGAATGCGCCGCAGTGAGTCCATACACAGACCTTTCCCCTCCCCTTGATGTTATCCCGATTAGCCCTCCTAGTGTTGCCACCGCGGTGCCACTGTCACTCGTCATCTGTATGGGCATGCCGCAGAGCGTTGTCCTGATATCCAAATCGCTGCTGTGAACAGTGATGGTGGCCAAATCAGCAGCGAGTCTCACAGGCGGCGCAGTGACGATGCGGATCTTGAAGTCGGGATTAAAATCATCGCGGACGTGTTTTTGCGCAAAGAATTTCTTCACCCTCCCTGCCGCCGCTTTCTCACAGTAAACCACAACACAAAGCTCCGCATTCGCCGATGACTCCCCAATGTACCGGAGCTTCGTAGCAATGTCGCCTGGTTTCGTCTTGTTCCTGGAAACGGCTCTCCACAATGCCTCGGAGTAGAGCAGTTTCAGATCCCGATAGCGTCTTTCCAACGGCGGGGGTACCGCTAGGTCGATAAAAGCAAGCTCAGATTGGCTTTTGCTCAAAGTTAGACCGAGAAATCTGGACCGTCCACTGATGGAGGACCATGATGAACGCCATGATGGCGCATAGCCAGAATCTGCTTGCGATGAAGCAGAAGGGGTTTTCTGAGGACTGGGTAATCCGAATGCGCTCTCTGGGAGATAGGATGGTGTGCAAGATCCAGTGGAGGGAGATTGTTGCGTTTTTGTACCGTCCAATTTGGCGTACTTGGCAGTTGGAGTTGCAGGTGTCAAGGTGTTGCCTGATGACGATATGCCCGTGTATTGAGAAGGAGAACGAGTTTCGCTCTTAGGGCTTGGAAGCCCCCTAGAGGGGAATTCTCGCATGTCCTCCTGCAAAAAGTGCCTAGTGCCGGGTGGTTAGGTACGCACTTGCACTTCAGAAACCGAAAATAAAAGTCTGTACAGAAATTCCTGGGACGCGGCCACAGTTGATGTGCGTGTGGTGGGTGATGAAGTTGGGTCAGGGGAACCTCAACATAAACCCAAGTGACGACTCCTCCCGGGGCCTCTGCTTCAATTTGGGGGGAGAAATCGGGTGTCAACACTGACCAACGCACTAGCAATGCAAGGCAGTTTCCAACCCGATTTTTAGTGACGTGGCGATACATATTTTCGTTCAATCAGAGTCGATGTTGAAGATGGTGCCCAATTGTGCCGACCACCGTATTTCGACTGGGGGGGGGGAGGGGGGGAATTTTGACTAGGGTGGGTCAAAGTATGGCCCGTGCCCCAAGGGAAACCAAGGCTATCGCCATATCTGGCCGATCGATCCATCACATTGCTCGTCGTCTGGGTATTCAGCCTGTCAATACCCAGCCAATTCATCACATCTACCGCCAATATTAGTGCATGATAGATGTAAAGGAGGGGGGCGTACGGGCGCTTTATACGCGCATACCTGAGGGTAAGGCGAAGGCGATGGCGATGGTGGTGATGACGGCGACGGTGGTCAGGTGGCGACGATGGCGATTGAGTTCACAGAGCCTGCGCCTGGCGGCCTTGGCACGGGCCATATTATGACCCACCCCAGTCAAAGTACCAAAGCACCCCAGTCACAATACCGAGGTACCCCAATCTGCAGGTCTCAGCGCCTCTTTGAACACTTTAGTTTGAGAGCCCAACATTGGCCTGTGTGTCTCTCATGATCTCGGGCTTCTCCGTTTGAGACCCAAGCCATAGGTTTGGAACAAAATGTAGCAAGTTGTTCTCTGTTACCTCACCAACCTCGTTCTATTTAGCAGACTTTTCCAAATTTATGTTTGCAATGACGAGCAGGAGCCTTTCCATCATTGACGACACTTTGCAATCCGCGCTTGCACAGGCGCTCTGGTCTTGCAAATCCTGTGCAGACCATCAAGAAGGTCATCCCTCAGCTTCAACGCCGTGCTTGTGTGGAAGAAAAGATCAATTACAACGGTATTGGCAATATTACACGGCAGTTGTCTCCGGTTACGTCAATGACGCTGCAAGTCCCTCCAGGATCCTGAAAACCCATGAGGACATCTTTGCATCTATTTCAATCCTGAGATCACATCCTCGCTGCACAAGGAATGACTTTTGCAATCTTGCATTTCCTCAGCGGCATGGGGGTAATAATCAGACAACAACCCATGATGATCTTCCGCTTCTCCAGGCAACTTCCGTCATTGTCAAAGTTTTATTCATGACCGAGCCGTCCCCTCTGCATTATCTCTCGGATCGCCTGGAAAAGGGCACTTATCGGGTCGGTTGGAAATACGACGTCCCTTTCAGCCAATACATGCGCGATATATTTCCCCTCCAGGAGCACCCAGTGCTCAGCCATGCCGACCACGAACGTTTCCCAGACTACAAGACAGCACTGTGCGCGACGAACTTGAAGGATCTGGGAATCTCGATTCGCGCCACCCACGACATTCAGAACCACCTCTACTTTGACCGCGGAGAAAATGTTGTCGAGATCTTCCACTACACGGGATTCATAAAAGAACAACTCCGAGCGACCAAGGGAAACGGGGATTTTTCCGATCCGTCAAAAAGCATCCCCGCGTAAGCACCCCAATCCCCTTCCTTTTCCGAATTTAGTTTATCATCTGACAAGGCCTTTTTTTCTTTCAAACAGTGGCGCCCTCCCCCGCCCGCTTCTTCTCGAAATCCTTTCTTCCCTCCAAACTCTGCTGTTCCCCCTCTCGGACCCTGCTTCGAAGAGTCTACTCCGCTCTCTCGTTCAGTCCTGCGACCTCGACACTGATATTCTCAATTTCGAATTTCAATCCATCTGTAACCCCGGGGAAGAGCCCGAGAATATCTCATATGTTTACCTCGCCGGTCGATTATCAGATCTTTACAATGAACTACAAAACCCGAGACCGAGAGGGTGGTTCGCAAAGCTGGTTGAACGCCGTAGCGGAGCGAGACACATGATGATGGCGACGCTAGTGGGGGTTCTGTTCGCGGTGTTACTGGGCATTTTGAGTCTGGGTGTGAGTTTGGCGCAGACGTGGATTGCCTACCAGGCCTGGAAGAATCCGGTTTCTCCATCGTCGGTGGTGGGGTAATCGTAATCACATTATATCGTTTTTTTTTTCTTCTCTTCATTGAAATCACCTATTTACCGTCGCTGATTCCCCACCATCCCGAGTGCCACCTTCAACTCCCCTGTCCACTGATGTTGCGGGACACGAATTGGGGTCTGGGCAGAATTGGGGGGATAACAAATAGGTCGCAACAAGGAGTCATGGCAATTTTCTGTCGCCAAAGAGGACAACAGCTGGGATATGATCCGGCTGAGATATGGGGGATGTTCTGCTGGTGTCTAGTGACAGGTTGCAAATGACATTGGCAATGAATGTGTTGTTTGACACTCACATGATTCATACCTAGGCAAGTTCCTTGGAAACATATGTCAACACACCTGTCAAGGCGAGCTTTCTTATATCAAAGTCAGGTATCAAACGGAAGTTGAACAAGGCTATCTTTAGTACTTTATCCTCGAACGTAGAGCGAGCTCGCTCTGGACAGCTGGACTTGGCTTGCTAGCATACACTAGGAGCATGCAACCCCGTCGTGTGAACTGGTAGTTGGATTCGGCTTACTAGCATTCACCAAGGTAGACAAACACAACTTGGCCCTGTGAATTGACAGTTTGCTGCACCTGGAACGTGACACCCCTGGCCACGATAATTCACCTGGACAAACAGCATGCAGGAGCGGTATCAAATCGAGTATAAATACCTCTCGAGCGTACCCGCCCAAATCCAATCCTTTTCTTCTCCGCAACGCAAGTTTTGCATATTCTTGCCTCCAGTCAAGCCTCAAATCTCAGGCATCGAGTCTCAAACCTCAAATCACGAGACTCAGAGCTCAAGTCTCAAAGTCTTAGCAGCACCACCTCACCACTCCAAGCACTCTCACCATCACTCTGAGAAAAATGGTCGAAATGTCTCCACCGACTTTTTTTCTCAAAGAGGAGCACAACACTGCAAGTACTGGCGTTGAGCCCGTGCACATGCATATGCACATGGACATGGATATGCACGTGGAGAGGCACATGGAGCACGTGGAGTGCCTCCGTTATAAAGTCTGGTGCAGGCGCTGCTGGGGCTGGGTAGAAAACGGGGGGAGATGCGAGCATTGCGGTGCAAAGAACTAGAACTAATATTCCAGCCAACTCGGGAATGATACTCCATGGGAGAGGTAAGGTAAGTTATGAAGCCACATTGGGCGCAATGTTTACCAGCAGTAAGGACGGACACGTCTAGAGACTACCTGCCTATCTACGAAACGGGAGGTTATCATGGACCTACACTCCGGCTCGGTTAGGATGAACGTCACCTCGTGGCATGCTATTTCTTGGGCGTTTAGGGATAAAACGTGGGCGATGTGCATTTCATGTGTCTCGAATGGCTTCGCATTGGATGGGGGTTTAACAGTCTTTGGGCGTCTCGCCGCTAGATACCGAAGGTAGGCAGGTAGGTAGTTTATAGCCCCCGCACCTTTGGGTCTCTACAAGGCGTTTATTTTCACCACAAAATAATCTGTTTTGCTATACTCCCACCCATTTTAGCCCTCAGTCGTTTTCTCATATCTTCTTTTCTCATCTGATCATGATATTCTTCTCCTCCGCCCCCCTTCAACGCCATCATCTGCCCATCGTCTCAACTACCTCGTCGTTATTACCATCGTGATCTCATGATCCTATCTGGTCTGACCCCGATTCTACTTGGAGCCACATGTGTGGGTCCTGAGGAACTTCTGAGCAAAATTACCTATCAATCACTACTGCGCCCCCCCCCCC
>Ga0247765_1000982_pt1 | contig 17004 bp, 15 predicted proteins | sample UWRJL106311C6_FD_179949 | JGI IMG/M metagenome (GOLD analysis project Ga0247765, IMG submission 179949) | Plant litter microbial communities from Arlington Agricultural Research Station in Wisconsin, United States - UWRJ-L106-311C-6 | ecosystem: Environmental > Terrestrial > Plant litter >... | reverse complement strand
CAACGTAGTAGATTGCTTAGATTTTAATTGAGTTTTGGGCAAGAAACGTATAAGTCAAGTGGTGTGGTGGTGAGTGGAAAAATGCGGGGTGTGCGGGGTGTAACAAGACTTTTGTGATGGTAGTTTATCTCCAGGCCAGCCACCCACGTTCAAACCTTCGCTTGACCCCTCAATCACAGCAGAATCATTAGAAGTTTCTAACAGCAATTATCCATACTTCCTGTGACAATACACACACGCCACATGTTTGTTGGTCTACATGTAGGCAATGTTATTCAGAGCTGGAAGTTGGAAGTTGGAAGTTGGATTGCGCGGGGATGGAGTCTTGACCGTCGGGAATTAGTTTGTAGCGTCACTCTTTCCTTCCTTTTTATTTTTTTTTTTTGGTGGCTTGAGACATGCGCTTGGTTCATTACCCATCCATCCCTACCTTGACGTTGAAAAAGCTCTTTGTCCAGACTTCCCAACCTTCTCTTCTCCTTCTACAATCGGACACATCTTGTCGCCGCCTTAACCCGACTGCCGAGCAACCTCGGAGACCGAAAACCCTAGCCCCCCACATTGAATGTCCCAATGCGTCGAAGCTGACAACCTGACAGGCTAGATGTGGGCCACTATGCAAAGTTTAGGCAATTGTATCTGCAGCATCGAAGCGGATGAGAATTCCCCGACCAATTGGCGGTTTTTGTTGCGTGACACAACGCCTGTCATTGCAGCATCGTTCGTTCGACACGCCCGCGGTTTCTGAAAAAGGGAAGGGGGGTTTTGTCCGCGGGGGTTTATGTTGCTGACTCGCTGTTATTCCCAGCCACTTTGACGATGAATCTTTTTTTCTTAAAATGTCGCTCGCATGTAAAAACAAAAGGTGCATGCGAGAGACGTAACATCGGTTTTTGTTTACCATATCCTCCTCCTCCGTTTTCTCCAAGTGATCGGTTCAGCGTCGTTTTCGTGCATACTGATACAGCCAACTTTCAAGACTTAATAATTTTACTCTTCATACGAGACTTAAACTCACATTGTTTCACCTTTCTTTGGATTCAACAAAATAAAAACATGCGCATCATCATTGTGGGCTCGGGGCTCAGTGGCCTGATCATGGGCCATTGCCTACTCAAAGCCGGCATTGACGACTTTGTCATTCTCGAGCGACGACCTGATCCCGTTGAGCGAAGCGGATCCGTCATTGGCTTGTTCCCCCAGACGTTCCGCATTTTCGACCAACTCGGCCTATTAGCCGATATTAAGAAACTCTCTCTGCCTCTGCATCATTGGCTTCACCTCGATCCTCAAGGACGGACCATTTACGACGGCGAGTTCTTTGACTTGCTAGAGACAAAGTAGGTCCTGTCTAAAGCACATCAAAGTTGGAGTCGGTCCTAATCAGCATGTCCTTTTAGCCATGGACACCCGTCGATGCTGTTCATGCGTCGCGACCTGATGAATATTCTCTACTCCAAGCTTCCCAACGGAGAACGCCATGTCCTCCCCAACAAGAAAGTCAGCGGCATCGAACAGGACGACGTCTCGGTCACGGTGACATGTGTCGATGGTTCAGTGTTTAAAGGCGACATCCTCATTGGTTGCGATGGAGTACACAGCGTAGTACGCCGTCTTGTCGTCGAGCAGGCAAACCCGCCACCCCCAAATCCAGGATCCGAATACCGCGGTCTTTTTGGCTCCTGTCCTCTCCCCGAAGGACTGGCTCCGTGCAACATTGCAGAGACCCATGACCGGGACATTGTGTTTATGATTCTCTGTTCGCACGACACGGCATTTTGGTTAATCAGCAACCGAAAAGATAAGCTCGACAGTCAAAGATACACTGCCGAGGATATTCAAGCGTTGGTCGACAAGTACAAGGACCACTCGGTAGCTCCGGGGGCAAAGGTCACTTTCAAAGATTTGTGGGAGGCTAGAAACACCGACCCCAGTCCCGGCATGTACGACTACAATGAGGGGATTGCGGAGAAATGGTACAAGGGCCGAGTGGTGATTGTTGGCGATGCAGCTCACAGGGTGGGTTTTGTTCTTCTTTTTTTCTTTCCCTCTTTCCTTTTTGATCTAACAGTTATACCAGATGACGCCGAACCTCGGCCAAGGCGGCAACAACTCGATCGAATCCGTCGCCTCACTGGTCAACCAGATCCACGCACTCATCAAAGAGCAACCAAGCCCCACGACAGCCGATCTGGAAAAAGCATTTGTCCTTTTCCAAAAACAACGCCAAGGGCAAGTGAAGTTTATCGCAAAACTAACAGGGAGTTATACCCGGTGGGCGTCTTGGAAGAACTGGTTTGGCTGGTTCATGCAGGCATGGGTGTGGCCGACTTTTGGCGATGGTTTCATTGTCAATTGGAACTTGTCGCCCATGATTAGAGAGAGCATCAAATTGGATTTTGCAAAGGAGGAAAATCTCCCGGTGGGGAAGGTGAAGTGGAAATATTATTGAGAATTTGGTGCTGAGTGCACCACGGTTCAAAGTTTTGTTGTAGATGGGTAGGTAGGATGGACACATCGCCAATAATCTGGATATACAGAACTCAGTAAATAGGTAGGTAGTGAGAGATAGCCTTTTGGCCCTAAGGTTGTGTGGTGCATGGCTTGACAGCTTAGACATTAAGCCGCCTGCTTCGATTCGAGATACATGTTCTGCAAGTACCAGGACTCAATCATAGTCCTTTGACTGACCACAGCCACAGTAAGGGAAGACAAAAAAGGGGATGGCCGCGCTTTGATCGGTTGAAGTGGCGAGCGCCAACCAAATAAATGACTGTCACGCCGAGACTGGGTTACCACTGTGTAACAGCCCCAGGCAGAAGTTGTTTTCTTTTTCATTCGCTGGCTCCCTCAAACTTTTTCGTGCTGAGGATGCGTCTTTTCAATCCGAGCCATTATTTTTGGCAAGCTTAATTTCCTTTGTAACACGCCAAGTTGGCGCCTGCAGGTGACGACCAGGGGAAAATGTAACCATTTCGCGGGAACTCGGCATTCCTAACCACTAAGAGCTTAGACCGATCAATACGGGAGAAGATTTGCAAACCAGGGTTCGCGTCCAGCATCCCCATCCCGCGGACCAGGAGAGCGGTACTGTAATCATCATGGATGGTAATAAACCATCCACCCCGTGGGCGCTGATCATCACCCCGCTCGCCTGGCACGAACAGAACACTTTTCAAGTTCTCAACTCGTCAATCGACCGGACATCATGGCGACAACAAAAGCGGCGACCGTGTCGATCCAAAAACAAGCAGGCTACTCAGCCCTGCGGTTATGCGCACAAACCTGCGTCGACCGAAACAACGACAACGGCGATCTAGAAGGGCACCTCGAGTGCGGCGACGGTCTGATTCTCAACGGGTGTTTCTGCCGAGCCGATTTACGACCAAAAGCGACGGCATTTCTCAGCAGCTGCATCGTCACAAAATGCAAATACACCAATCAGGACGTCACAAGTGCGCTGAAGCTGTATGATGGGTATTGCTCCTTCAAGCCAACGACGAGTGCGTCGACGACCAAAAAGTCGACGACGGCCAAGACGACCAGCACTGGTAAGAAGTTCCCGGGTATGAGGAGAAAGAGGTTTGGTTTGATTAGGTTAGCTGACATTTTATAATGTATGGCTACAATAGGATCCAGAACATCATCCACTACCACTGCGAAACCCGCACCATCAATAACCGCATTATCGGCAACCGACTCGGCGAGTTTCACATCATCTGACTTGGAGTCTCTCCCGACTGCTACACCCCCAGAGAGTATCACATCGTCCGAGAATGCGGCACAGCCGATGAGTGGGGGTGCCATTGCCGGAATTGTCGTCGGTGCTGTCGCCGCTGTGGTTCTCCTCATCGGCGTGCTCATGTGGTTCTGTCGTCGCGGTCAAAGGAGAGATGAAGTTGGCGATCCGTATTTCGGACAGGTGACACGGGCGCAAAATGCTCTTCCCGGACCCGGACCCGGACCCGGATCTGGACATGGGGGTCCACATACACCGACGTTTGGGTATGGCGCCCAGCAATACCACAACCCGGACGCCGCCTATGTTGCCGCTGGACATGGAGTTGGGGCTGGCGGCATGTACCAACACAGTAAAAGTGCCATGAGCAGTTCAGATGGAAGCAGCAGCCGGAGAGGGGTAGAGAGCTTTGATATGGGGACCATGGCGGCAACGAGGCCAACCGACTTTACCACGACAAATTCCATGTACAGTTATTACCCTCCGGCCGCTTCGCCACAGCCTGCGCCAGCACATGCATCTGCACCTGCACCGGTAGAAATTTGTGATACCGGTTTCAGAGTCGAGTTGGATGCCGGGAGGGATGGCAACAGGCACCCAGGGATTGGGCCAGGAGGTTATAGGGGGGAGAAGGGCTAATGAGCGGAGTCGATAGATCTCTAACGTAATGATAGTATTATTATTTGTGAGTGGTGCCAAGAGCTAACTTGCCAATTCTCTCAAGCATGCCGATTGTGCAGTGATAAATTCTTCCAGCAACAAACATTAGCTTAGGTGCTTTAATCGAGCATACACTCTCACCTTTTAGTGTCGCTGCTTCGTTGTCGATTGCCCGCAGCACCAGATATCCCATATTCTAAGTTGTGGCTCAAGAGAGGCGACCGCTCCGTGGTCCATGTTAACCCAAACCCGACAGCACTGCGCAACTTGAAAAGTGATATGGGAGTCCCGTCCTCTGGGAGTTTTTACTACTGAGAAAGAGTACTCTTACCCTCGACGGTTCAAAGAACGTGACGGGTGCCAATTATCTTTAACATCAGCGACTACTAGAATTTTGTTAGCGAGAAGAAAAGAAAGAAAAGAAAAGAAAAAAGAAAAAAAAGAAAAGAAAAAAGAAAAAAAAGCAGATGGACAAAAGGAACAAGGGCTTGTGCTTTATCAAACCGCTAACCTACATAGTTTGGAGAGTTATGATAAAAGCTGAGAAAAATAAAATAAGAAACATCAATCCATGCTCTCAAGTAAACATCCCCTTGGACACAATCACTTCGGCTCAAACAAGTTGACAATTTCCCAAGTAGGCAACACCGATTAAGACCCACTTTGTAACACCCACCCCGACCACAAACTCCATTCATAGGAAAGCTTATTTTCATTCACTGCGGAATACAGCTGTTTTTTTTTGGAAGTTATAGTCTGTCTCTACAGCCTCTCGCGGAAATCTGACTTGGTCACTCAGTCCACTATCGCAACCCGCTTTGCACTGTTTTCATTGCACTAGAATTATCAACCGACGGTTCTATTTTCCACGTGCCCGGCTTTGCTTCATCATGGCGGTAATTGCAGTAGCGGGCGGCAATGGCAGTATGTTTCCAAGTCTTCACCGCGAGGGCATTGATGGCTAACTTGTTTTGCAGATGTCGGACCACATATTCTCGATGCACTGATTGCCCGAGGCCGCCACAAGATTATCATTCTATCTCGAAAAGTACGGCCAGATCAGACAATGCGCAACCCCTTTGTCTTGTAAAGCATGAAAGCTAATACTCATAATCATATTGAACAGGCCGCATCAGAGCCATTACCGCCGGGCATCGCAGAGCACAAGCTGGTCGACTACCAGAATTTGGACAGTTTGACTGCAGCGCTCGACGGAGTCGACGTTGTCTTGTCGTTCATTCTGCCCTTTGCCGACAAGGATAATGTCGCGCAAAAGAACCTGATTGATGCCTGCATCAAGGCGGGGGTGCGTCGTTTTGCACCATCGGAATGGGCTCTGTACGTTGCGTTCAAGTCATGTTCGGAATAGGTACCTTTCCAGCTAACAAAATGCCAGCTCTTCCAACTCAGCGAATCCGTTTTACAAAATGCGGAATCAAGTCCGCGAATATCTCGAATCCGTAAACCGTCCAGAGATGAGGCTAGAATACACGTGTTTCCAACCGGGCTTGTTTCTCGACTACTTCACCTATCCGATGCAATCTGCCAAGCATCTCAAGATCACGCAGCATTACATTGACTTTGCAACTCGCCAGGCTATTCTCGTGGATGATGGCGAGCAACCCGTGACTTTTACCCTGATAGATGATCTGGCAGAGGTTGTGGCCGAGGCTGTTGACTATGAAGGTGTCTGGCCGGCTGATGGTGGCGTCGCCGGATGGCAAACCACGTCGGCCGAGCTCGTCCGGGTGGGTGAGCGACTTCGTGGTGGTGAAAAGTTTACCATCCATCGTGTGAGCCAGGCCGATCTGGAAGCTGGACAGTTCACTTCACCTTGGTGTCCTGTGCTGGCTCACCCTTCGATTCCTGTCGAGCAACTGGAGCCTATGAGTCGCAAGATCAATCTGGAGGCTATGAAGGGCATCCCCAAGGGCGAGTGGGTGGTGGGGAATGATTGGAATCGCCTGTTGCCGGATTTTCAGTTCAAGGACCCGATTGAGTTTTTGACAAAGTGGTGGGCGGGCAAGCCATAACCTGGGACAATATATGAACATTCTCGAAGATGGTCTAGGGTTTTGCCACCATCGCCAAGTGCTAGACTGCGTCAACCTCGTTATATCTGTTGACAGGCCACTTGAAGAGTCCAGTGTTGTGCTGCTGTGTGATTTATTTTCAACTTAGCTTCAAAAATAAACGCATGATCCGAGAAGTTGCCCGGATATCATGTGGTGTATGTTTGGGGTTTTTGATCAACCCATTGATATTCACCTCTCCTGACCAAGTGAATCTGCAAATTGATACGTGTCTCTTAAAAAGAGAAAGGTGAGCTTTTTTACTAGCGGAACATGAACAACAAAAGATCTGATCGAAAAAAGATATTCACCATTCTCTATTTTCAAAGCGGATGACTTGAAAAAATGAAACTCTTATTTCCAACTCCTTCTCACTCTAAATCTAACCCCACTTCTGGTTGTTATATACATAAATGACAATACCGCTTTATCGCCGGCAGCGCATACAGGACGGCTGTCCAGGCCGTCCACATCTGCCAGGTCCGACGGTCCGCCTCAACACTCCGCAGCCAAAGAATGCGCAGCACCACACTAAACCCCAGTCCGACGGGGGCCAAGTATCCCAGCGGACCGAGATCCCAAAACGCAGGGCACGCAAACGACCAGACGGCAACGGGTACGGCAATGGTCCACCTGGCTACGGTATCGCCGAGCACCAGCGGCACGGTACTCCGGTTCCGCGTCCTATCACCCGCTTGGTCCTTCATGTCTTGGGCTTGCATCGTGGTGAAGATGACAGCGCTGATCATGACAACCCAGATCCACGCTGCAGGCGTCAGGGGTGCATCCGGCTGACCGAGGGCCACCCGCAGCGATCCCTCATTGTAATACCCAAACGCCACGCAGATGATCAGATTGCGAACCACAAAGTGGTCATTGCCACCACCGAGTCCATTGTACATCCAGGTAAGCGCAACCAAGACAGCAGCCTCGTAGCCTGCACCCAGTATGTAGTTGCTGATGAGCACCAACGGCACCGAGGCAAGTAGGAGATATTGGGTCTGTCTTGGCGTGACGAGGCCAGCGGGGAGAGGTCTCCACGGTTTGTTGATGGTGTCTTCGGTGATGGATTCGGGAGCGACTTGGTTGGCGAGGTCAAAGATGAGAAGGTTAAGCCAGTTGGACATGAGGACGAGGGGAAGTCGCCGCAGGCAAGAGTACAGATCGTGCGTGTTGCTGCTGGAGATGGCGGAACCGGCGAGCGCGCCGAAGAAGCCAAACGCCGTGTCGGGAACGACAAAGGTGGCAAAGTCGCTCTCGGTAAAGAGCCAGAGGACACGGAGGAACTTGAGTGGGCTCATCTTGGCTGGGCGTTCCCGAACCTATCATGAGGGTAAGACTGTGCTGCGGATAGAATGTCATGGCAATGATGTCTGTCTGCTTCACTTACCTCTGGGAGCACGGAATCCCGTTTTTCCTCCATGGCTATCGTTTAAGGGGTTCGAGATAAGGTTTAACTTTGGGGGGGTCAAGTAAATAGAGTCTCAGGGAGAGATCACATAGAAAATGCACAAGAAAAAAAAGAAAAAAACGTGTCACATCCAAGATAAATACTACCAGCAGCAACAGTCACCCAAGATTGGCATTTTAAGACACATATCAACTATCAATAGGAGAGAAACACGGGGCTGCCAGGTTCCGGCTGAATCAGGGGGAACTTGTGACGATGGTACCTATTGACGCCCCACAACACATCACTGATACCTCTCGCTCTCTCTCTCACTTTCGCTCAGCCCTCTTTGCATAACATCGCCTCCATCCAAGGCAAGCATACTCAAAGTAGTTCCGGAAGCCGAGGCTCAACCGGCAGGCAGACAGGCAGGTGGGTTGTCAGTTTATCGGTGTTTCCAAACTAGGTAATGTCCGGGACGGGAACCTGACCGACCGACCGGACCGAAGCGAGGACGGCCTGTTCCCGGAGGAGGGAAGGATTTTGGCTGATCCATTCAAGTCAAACGCTCTGCACTTATCAATGCAGTTATTGTACAGGTTTTAATGATTCCCTCTGACCTTTTTTCTGAATAGTATTTTGAGATTGTTGAGAATTCTTTTCTTTCGTTGAAACAGTGCAAGCAAACAATTTCAAAAATGTCCACAGATCTGTTGCCGCTCTGGGTAACCAGCCGCCCTCTGCCCATTGGCGGGATTGCTATCCTCTGCATCGTGGTTGCTGCTGCGAATGCACTTCTCGTCGACTTTCTCGAGACATTTTTGAAACGCCCAAAGCATTTCCCCAAAGAACCGTGGTGGAAATCACTTCTAGCAAAAAGGGCCAGAGCGGATGTTCCCGTTATTGAAGTCGACGAAGGCGGTGACTATCGGGAGGCGCTGGCAAGGGGTTCTAAGTTGGTAAGTTTTCCCCAATAACCACTAGATACTAAAAGGTGGAAGAAAGAAACGAGTCTCGTTCCTAACCCTGAGCAAATAGTACCCCGACAGACCTTACAAAATCCGACATTTCCCCGACGAGATCGTCATTGTCCCGCACAACTTCATCGACATCATCAAAAACACGCCCGAATCGAAACTCAGCTTCCAGCAGGCATCATATGATTTCTTCCTCGGGAAACTGACGGGCATCACGGGCCACGAACATGAAATGTCGGCTGTCATTCGTCGGGATATCGCTCGTCTGTTGGATCGCGTTTACGACACGGTCGAGGACGAAGCCAAGCGAGCGGTAGCAGCGCAGATCGGGCCCTGCGAGGACTGGACGCCTATCGTTCTCCTTCCCAAGGTCGTCCAGATGATCATCAACATTAGCCAGAGGGTCTTTGTTGGGGAACAGCTGTGTCGGGACGAGAGATGGGTACAGTGTATCACGCAATGCACCGCCGGCGCCTTCCAGAGCGTGCCCAAGTTGTGGCCGTATCACCCGCTCATGAGGCCGTTCGTGGCATGGCGCCTGAATGAGTTGAGAAGTGTTCGCAAGCACCGGATGGAAGCGAAGAAGCTGCTGAAACCAATTCTGGAAAAGCGGCTCGAGGATATGAAGAGTGAGAAGTTCGAGCCCCCCGCCGATCTCATCCAGCTCGTCATCGACGGGACAAAGGGCGAGGGGCGAAATCTGGATTACCAAGTCAACGCACAGATCGGGACCGGCCGAGCCGCCTTGTTCACTACGGGTGTCACGGTAACGCATCTGCTCTATGACTTGGCCACACGTCCGGAATACATTGAGCCGCTTCGCCAAGAAGTGCTGGAGCTAGGTCCCGTCAAGATGAACCGGGCAAACGTTGCCAAGCTAAAGAAGATGGACTCATTTATTCGGGAATGTCAACGGTGGAACAAATTCATGCTTGGTAAGAATCCTGATGATCGTTTTATTCTTTCCTTTTTCTTTTTTTGTTGGCGTTGGGCTAATAGGTTTTTAGTCGGAACGATTCGCAAAGTTCTCAAGGCCATGACGCTCCCCGACGGGACACATCTTCCCGTGGGCACGCTTCTCGGCATGGACACGCAAAACGCCGTCTTCAACCACTCGACGCTGGAAAACCCCGGCGTGTTTGACGGTTTCCGCTTTGAGCGTCTCCGGTCCGTGCCCGGCAGCGAACAAAAGTTCCAGGCCGTCAACCCCGGTCCGGACCATCTTGTCTATGGCTACGGAACGCAAGCTTGTCCCGGTCGCTTCTTTGCCGTGCATGAAGCCAAAGTGGTGCTGGCTCGCATCCTTACAAAGTATGACTTTAAGCTGGCAAAACCTGCCGAGAGCCCCATGGCCAGGGCCAAGGGCATTCTCACCGAGGCAGATGCCACTGTTGAATTTCTGTTCAAGGCCCGGAAGGAGACCTAAAGGGAATTTGGGTTAGGGTTAGTTTGTTGTCTAAGAGGTTCTAGTCCAAAAACAGCGAATACCGTTGCCAGATAGAGTAACTCCGTTAGTTCCCCCCAAATCTGTTCATCGCTCTGGGTATGCGGAGAACTTGATACTATAAGACAGTGTCTGTCTGTATGCCAAGATGAAACCGAAACTGTTGTAACCTTGACTCTCTTCCTTCTGAGCCACGTTTTACAGATTGTCTCTTTCTTTTTCGAAACACGACATACACACCTAGTCATGCAGGGAATCACATCTTCCATCGCCATTGCTGGGTTTCTCTCGGCGATTTTGATCGTTTGTCTCTCCAAAGCCATTTACAATGTATTTTTTCATCCTCTCAGCGCGTATCCGGGGCCGTGGTGGATGGCTGTCAGCGACATGGTAAGACTTACCCATTTGGCGTCGGGCCGCTATGTCGCGCTCAATCACCGGCTCCACCTCTTGTACGGCCCTATCGTGCGCGTCGGGCCTCAGGAGTTATCGTTCATCCAACCCGAAGCGTGGAAGGACATTTACGGACATAGCAGCGGTAGTGGCAAAGCCGAGTTCGCTAAGGACCCGCATTTTTACGGCACCACGCCCAACGGCGTTGATCACATCGGCACGGCTAACCGACAGGATCACGCACGCATGCGCAGTGTTTTCTCTCATGCCTTTTCGGAACGCGCCCTGAGAAAACAGGAGCCGTTGATCCGGGAACATGCTCAAAAGATGGCGCAGCGAATGCGTGAGCACTCGGAAAGAAACCCAGGCGGTGTAGTCAATATTCTCGACATGTTCAACTTCGCCGCTTTTGACATCACTTCGGAGCTAGCGTTCGGCGAGCCTTTGGGGCTGCTGGATCGCGATACCTACACGCCGTGGGTGCGGGCTTTGTTTGACGGCGTCAAATTCATGACGATTCGCGGTGCCGTGCTCAAGGTGCCACTCGTCGGTCGCCTGCTGCAGCTCCTGACGGAGCGGACCCTGAAGAAACAATTCGAGGCCCACTTTCGTTACGCCTGCGACATGGTCGACCGGCGTCTCGCTCGCCAGCCTAGGCAGGAGCAGCAGCCGCAGGAGGAGAAGCCGGGCCTGCAACATAAAGGCAGAAAAATGAGTCCGGTGCCGGTGCCGGATATTTGGAGTTTTGTTCTTGGTGGCGACGATAAGAAGAGATTGAGCTTGGCCGAAATGCACTCCAACGCATCCGGCTTCATGATTGGCGGAGGAGAAACCACGTCGACGACCCTCAGCGGCGTGGTCTACCTGCTCCTTCGACACCCAGAAGCCATGCGCAGACTGGTGGAGGAATTGCGTGGGGCTGGTGTTTTTGAGAGTGTAGACGGTAACATGAATGATCGCATGTCGTGGTCGACGCTCGCTCGTCTCGAGTACCTCAAGGCCTGTCTGACCGAAACGCTGCGCCTCTTCCCCCCCGCGGCGGTGGGGTTACCGCGTATCGTGCCCTCAGGAGGAGCCAAAATTTGCGGCAATCTGGTTCCTGAAGGAGTTAAGTTTTTTTTTTCTCTTTCTTTCTCAATCCCGGTCTAGGATTTGTCGTCAAGATAAGTGGTGGCCTTAGGAAGTACGGTGCAGTGCCAAGACACACTAAAGATGACCACTCATGGCACTTGAACAATCTGCCGAAAAAAACCCCCACTAACAATCTGACGTCATATTCACCAGACCATCGTATACGTTAGCTCCTACGCTGCTGGACGCTCTCCGCTCAACTTTCACCGCCCGGACGAATTCCGCCCAGAACGATGGCTTGCCTCCGAGAGCGGCTCAGATAGTTTCGCCGGCGATCGTAAAGATGCTATCCAACCATTCTCGTACGGTCCGCGGAACTGCATCGGCAAGAAGTAGGTCTTTTCCCCCTTTTCCATCTTGGAACCAGGCTCTAACACTCGGCGGGTGCAGTCTGGCCTGGCATCAGATGCGGGTCCTGTTATGCCACACACTGGCCAACCTGGAGGAAATAGAGTTGCAGTCGCCTGAGCAAGATTGGATGCGGGACCAAAAGGTGTACATTACGTTTGAGAAACCACCATTGTTAGTCCGGATGAAGTTTTCAGGTACGGCTGCCCACTAGTATAGTTTTGCAGGTAGAGAGTTTCGCAACTTATATCCCAATCGAGTATACTTTCCAGTAAAACTAGTATTGCGTATCTACTGGTTGGTTGGTTGGTTGGTTGGGCTGGGGGCGATCGTTACAATGTACACGCCACAGACATCACTTTAATCTATAATATCTTATATCTTGCATTCACCGAGAAAATGACTAAAAAATGCAGGACCGGAAAGTCCCTTTGTTAATCTTTGACCAAACTGGGTAATTCGGGCTTACTCGTTTTGGCTCTTCCCCGGGGTTTAGTATGCTGGGCACCTAAAGTTGCAATGAGTGAGATAAAAAATAGTCGGGATTGTATACTTGGGTGATTTACTGATACAAGCTGCGGCACGAAGAAAAATGGGACAATGCCACGGAATGTGGGGAATTTGAGGGAAAAGTGAGGCTCGGCTCGGTTTGTGATCCACTCAGGGTAGCGATCCCACTCAGGTACGTCAGGGTAGCGTTAGCGATCCACTCGGGGTAGTGATCCACTTCAGGGACCCAAGCTAGACGATCGGGGGGTTTTCCGACCTATCATGTACCCATGGAAAACGCCGAACAAAATATATCGAACCATGATGACATGGATGGCATGGTCTGGCATGGCATGGTAAATAGATGGCCGTGTGTGATAACCAACCAAAAATGTACGATATCGGCACAGCCATACCCCGATATAGCTTTAAAGTGCGCAAGAGGTACAAAAACGTGACGCAACCCCGACGCGACGAGCTTCCTTATTTGATCAAAGGGATCTCGGCAGCTAATTACTACGCCGTGACGAATTCTCTAGTCTAGACCAGTCATTCCTTTGCAATGAAACTATAGCGGGACCCACATCCGAAAAGGGGCATCCGAAAAGGGGGATTAGTGCCCCTGGTCTGGTGCCTCACATATCATGTAAACAAGCATGCATCCTCGAGGTATCCATCTCGTGGCGCCTCGAGTCGACGTTGTTGTAAAAGCGGGATAGAGCTGCGTTGTACATTCCGGCCGGCAGAAGTTTAATTCCGCATCCCACGAGGAAGCAGTTCGGCACCGGGATTGAGGGTTTCGCAGCTGCCGTAAATCCGTACGATGACATCCTTCCTGCTGAATGCGGAGTTTGGGATTTCTGTTAAAAACTTGGCTGCAGCATGATAATGCATAGATAGAACCTGTCAATGTAAATTGTAGGTACCTTTACGTAGTATGAGTTTCCCAGTGTTTCAGCATTTTATCTTCACTTTTTCCCGTAGATAACATTGAACGGGACAGATAGGAAAGAAAAGGAAAAACTTGGCGAAGATCAAGCAAACCCTGGAAGATGTGCGGTAAAAACAAGCTCGAGACAAGAAAATAAGCGAGCTGTGTGGCTTGCCCAGCCAAAAAAAAAAGCCAAGGCACGGAAAAGTGGGTATGCAGAAGACAGGAGCGAGAGACACTGGAGGCTGTGTGCGCGCTCGCCTAGTGTCTTAGTAGTACGACAGCGGAAAACGTTGTCACTGCCTTGTCGGAATCCTCCCGAGCTCAGGTTGTACATTGATGTTCAAAGGTGTGGTTGTACAGAGCACAAAAGTTCCCAGCGCTGTAGTTAGACTTTCCATGTTGTGGCACCCGTCATGCATCATGATCCAACAGCGGAACGGATTGCGGGGTGAACTCGGCGGGTTTTCCCTACAGCGGTGAACAAAAGTTGCAACCGTAGCGAGGACGCACCAACTTTTTTTTTTCCATTGGTTGCGGTTAAAGAAGGTCACCTTGTATTCGCCCTTATCCAACAACCTTAATTCCGACGTCCAGGTCTGATGCACACCCGGTGCACGGCGAATTCCGTAACGTTGCGGTCCGAATTTCTGTGACACGAGTTAAACTCAGCCGCACAAAACTTGTCGGTATGGTGTGAAGGAAATAGGGACTTTTTGGCTTCTTGTTTGTCTACGGAATGGTTACCACGTAGAGTCTGCTTGCCGTCATGTGTCTAGAACAAGCTAGATGAAAAATGTGAAACTAGTCCTATATTGGCACGACGGAGATAAAACACGCCCCAAATGGGGCAACTGATGTCAACTGTAATCCCTCAGAAGAAACTGTAGTGAACAAGCTCCCAATTCCGTAGAAATGATTGCCAGACAGAGAGAGCCTAGCAGCTAGACCCCGACCTGCCTAATCTTGGCTGTTTGCTCCCCCACTGGCTGAGGACCCCATCCGGCAGCGCGTAAAGAAAGCATAGGGAGGATCTGCGAAGCTATGCGCATGTAGCGACGATTTCACGGCTCCTTCAAGATGCACTGCTACTTTGGTGTCCACATTTGCTGGCATGAAACTGAATCCTTTCTCTGCAAAGGAGTTCCTGCGGGAGCCAGAATACCACGTGAATTGATAGGGATTTGATACGCTGGGAAGATACCCTTCTGCCTGATTGATGCTTCTCTGCGAGCATAGACCCTGCTTGCCTTCTTTTCCAAGCAAAACAGGGGCCCCTCTGTGACTGTGACTGAACGCTCGGATAGTGGTGTGATTGGTCTGTACCTACCTACCTTGGCGACGTAGTGTTCTATAAGAGCAGTGAGTGGGGGTACATGTCCGCCTAGCCCTGCAGGGTCTCTGTGAACATGATGTGATTTTGCCTATCTCTCGGCACCAAAACCGGGAAAAGGAGAGTAGGGTAGCAGTTGCAAACGATTTCAAGCTTGGCACCTAGCCGAAAGTGAACAATGAGGACATGCCGATACCGTGGAGATTGCCTTGAGACGGTTTCAACCCAGTGAAAATATATTATTATTTCCGAGTAAAAAGGATAGATACAAATAAAGACGGGGAATGAAAGCACCAAGATCTCGCAGGTCAGTCTATGGTTTGGTATATGAGGCGCCAAAGAAAAAGACACGCTTTTCAGATAAAATGACTGGTTACTGCTGTTTAGATAAGGCAGGACACCTAGTCCAGATCAACCCGGAAGCGGGGACTCGACCTGATCCGCTCTCCATTCTTCATTAGCACCCAGGTAAGGGGAACCGTAGCAAGCGCGATAAAAGCCAAAAGACTGTTTCCCCAGCCAAGTCCCAAGGTGGCATACATGCGCTGTCCCGCCAACGGCAGAACCGCACCGAAGAGGGACCGCACGACCGTGTTGGTGGCAATGGCGCTGGCAGCGTAGATGGTGAAGGCGTCGATGAGATACGCCTGGATGGGCATAAACACAAAGAGCACACCGAGTCCGATCAGCGAGGTGCCCGCAATAGGTGCCATCCAGTGTACCTTGTACTCGGCCGTCCAACCATACCAAAACAAGCCCAGGGGCACAAGTATAACCCCAAAGATGAGCGGCGGGAGGCGATGTTCGGGCTTGATGGCGGCACCCGCTGCCCGCTTCTTGGCAATGTAGTCAGACGTCGCTCCCGTACCAAAGAGACCGACGAGAAAACCGACGCCGAGTCCGAGATACGCAAGACCTGCAGCACCGGAACCGAAACCATACTGGTCGCGGAAGACAAAGGTGAAGGTCGTGAAAAGCAGGTAGAGGTAGGCGTAGACGATGGACACTTCGAGCGCCATGAACAGGACAATGGGCGAGCGGAAGAGCATCCTGAGGGGTCGGAAGATGGCTCGACGGAACAAGACGCCCGGAGAGCGGCCCTGGGTTGCCGGCAACGTGTAGTTGGGGTTGCCGGTTTCCTTGCGGAGACGGGCCACCTTGCGGGCGAGCAGGGTGGGAGCATAAGTCTCGCGAACGAGGAGACATCCCGAGGTGAGGATTCCGGAAAGAATAGCCACAAGCCAGAACATCCATCGCCAACCCGCCCCCTGGGCAATGTAACCCCCAATGACCGGACCCAGCACAGGACCCAACAGCGGGCCGAGTTGCCAGCCACTCAGGGCTCTGCCCCGCTTCTCAGCAGGCATCAGGTCGGCGATGGTGCCGCCGCCGAGCGTCAAGGGAACGCAGCCGGCCAATCCTTGAAAGATTCGAAACACGACAAACATGGCCATGTTTTGGCTGGCCCCGCACAGCACCGTGAAGATGAGGAAGGCGACGTTGGACGAGTTCATGACCACGTTGCGTCCGTACAGCTCGCTCAGCGGTGCGAATACGAGCGGGCCCAGGATGAAGGGCACAATGTAAGCTGACACGACAAACGAGGCCAGCTCCGAGCTGGTGGACCCGAACTCGGCCATGAGCTTGGGCACACCGGGTGCAAAGATGGTCGAAGCCAGTGATCTTTTTGGGAAGTTAATGGACATGTAGAAACTGGGGAGGGGTTAAGTGTCTTACATGTTAAACGTCACCGCCGACACCATGACAATCGTAAAAGTCTTGCGCGAACTAGCCCAGTTCATAGGATTCTCCGGATCATCGGGCCCTTCCCATCCGACAATGATTTCTTGGCTGCTGTTGTTGTCGGTGTTGTTGTTGTTGTTGTCACCAGAAGCATCGCCGCTTTGCTGCGAGCCATTATCGTTGACATCGCTGCCCTTTTCCAGCTTCTCCATCGTGGTCGTGGTATGATGTGGTGTATGCTGTGTGAGTGAGGCCGAGGCAAAGATAACACACAGATTTTTTAAAAAAAAAAAAAAAAAAAAAAGGAGGAAAAAAAGAAGGGTAATATATTTTTTTTTTTTTTTTTTTTTTTTT
>Ga0247765_1000981_pt1 | contig 17005 bp, 15 predicted proteins | sample UWRJL106311C6_FD_179949 | JGI IMG/M metagenome (GOLD analysis project Ga0247765, IMG submission 179949) | Plant litter microbial communities from Arlington Agricultural Research Station in Wisconsin, United States - UWRJ-L106-311C-6 | ecosystem: Environmental > Terrestrial > Plant litter >... | reverse complement strand
ACTACTACTACTACTACTACTACTACTACTACTACTACTACTACTACTACTACTACTACTACTACTACTACTACTACTACTACTACTACTACTACTACTACCTGGCGAATAATAGAAAGATAGACTTGTCGAATCAAAGCTAGAAATACTACTTAACATATGGACCCACATCAAACATTGATTCTTAGAAACACAAAACTTCACTTATCCACGCTTCCCCCTGTCGAATATTTAGATACGTACAGGGTATCCGTATCCATAGACGAGACAAAGTCACACTCTGTCTCACACAATGCATGTTTAAGGCAGTTACTATCCAAAACTGAGGAGACATACATCACACAACCAAGTAAATATTTCCTGCTTGGCAGACATGGAAACGAGGTTACAATAAGCCAAAACTGGAAATCCAACACACAAAATCACACTCCCCAATTGAAGTCCCACTGACTAAAATCACTCGCATCTGCCACAGGATTCGCAAACCCTTCTTCCCACATCATGAAATCAACATCTGGGTAAATTGTTGCCTCCTCCATATTCTCAGCAAGTCCTTCAAACACGCCAAAGTTGGCCATGGGATCCGCCAAGAACGGCGACGGTGACGGCAGGCCATCTGCAGCCCCAACCTCGACGCCGCGATCAACAAGGGGTAGTTCGGGAGAGGAGAAAGCGACGCTGTCACTCCTTGCAGTGGCAGGTGAGTCGACGGCCCACATCCCTGCCGCCTGAGCAGACGCGAGACTTGCCGCGGCAGGTGAACGAACCCCTGACCAAACAGCCGAGACAGGGGAGGCAAATGCCGAAGGGGCGCGAGGAACAGGCGCAGCTTCCTCGTTGGGAAGAAAAACAGCACGCAAATGGGCCAAGAGCTCGTAGCGTGCGGCCATGTGGCTGTTCCAGCCGCGCTCGGCCATACCGCGGAGCAGGTCGAGTCCCGCGTTCATGGCCTCAGTGCTGCAAGGCCTGGTGGGTAACGCGGCGCATACGAGGACGAGGACAATGGCGGCGGAAAATACGTGCTCACCGTCCATGTAGCCGTAGGTTGCTAGAAGATCGCGAGCGCGCGCTTCGGCCATAAGACGGATGGTCTCTTCAGCAGCAGTGATGCATGATTCGATGACGCCGACAGTGGTAGGACTGAGGCCGGCTTTCCAGTCGCGTTCTTTCACCTCTGGATTGGCGCGGATGGCTTGCAGTCGGGTGCGCACGACGTTCGAGAGAAGAGGTCGAGCGGTCATGTTGATGCACTGGTAGTAGTGGCTGAAGGTGGAGACGGATTCACGAGACGTGGTCAACTTGGCAGGGTTGAATCGGAGCTCGTCGGGCAACTCGCGATCCCACTGGTTCAGTGCGCGCATGATGCTCTTGACTGATTCCATCTTCGCCTTAACATGCGCGGCCGGGTTTGATTCCTTGTCGCTGGGAGGCTTGGAGCGGTAGATAGACTTTGTTACCTCCCCCAAAATCCGCGAGAGCTCTGTATAGTGACGCAGTACTACTGCCGGGCAATAGTCTTGCTCGCCTGGAAGTTTGGAGGGTAGATTGACTCCGATGTCTTCGTCGTGAATCGTTATCGGGTTTCCGGACTTGATCGACAGGATTCGGTCCATGCTATATACGCTCCACCACACCCGGCGGCGGTGCTCGCGTGCTTCTTCATCAAGCCCAACACCTTGAGTTCCCGTGGCTTCTTGGTGAAGGCCGAGGGAGATCGCCATGCGGAGCGCCATGCCGACGTAGAGAAATGCTGCGTCATGGCGATTCATGTTCTGCATGAAGTAGCCGATAAGCGTCAACGTCTCCACGCCGAGGATGGATCCTTCTTCATGGGCATCGGGGAGCAGCTGAAGGGCCTGGCTGAAGTATTCGAATCCCGGTGGACCCTGGTAGTCGATCCATTGGTTGACCGAGTAGAGTTTGCCGAATGCGAGTGTCACCAAAACTTTGGCATACGAGAGACAGGCAGTCTTATCGGCGAGGTCTGGCTGTCCCCGGTATGCTTCAACCAGCTCTTGGTCGAATCGGGCAGGGTGTGTGAAGGCAAAAATGGTGCCAATATAAGTGTACTGAGCGGCGAATAAATGACGGGCGACATCCGGTGGTGGTAACCGGACGTGTATTTGGACTAGAGTCCGTCTCGAAGGGAGCGCGCTGTGGTCGTAGATCTTGGGCCGAACGCGAAGGCTATCACTGTCTCGGGGAATCTCGGAGAGTTCTTCATTGACATACTCGGCGAATGAGTCGGCAGCACTTTGGTGGTTTGAAACTGTGTCTCCAATGCTAAACCCGTCCAGGCCGCTGGTGATATAGCCGTAGTCGTCATCGGGATCATCCTCGTCAGCTTCGGCGATCGAGTTGCGAGCTTGCTTCACAGCCGCTGCTTTAGCCCGCTTCAATGTCTCTGTGGATCTAGTCAGAATACCCCCATCGCCAAGCATCGGTGTGGGCGTGCTTGGGAACTTACCTTCCAACGCCCTTATCTGATCTTGCAATCCACGCACATATGATACAGTGACCGTGACGCGCTCCGAGGTCTCATATTTGCATTCGAATCCACCTTCGCGACATCGTAGGCACTTGGGTTTCTCCTTGGAGCAAAATGAACGGCGACCACGGCAACGGAGACAGCTGGGTTTGTCAGCGTGAGCAGGGATGCCGAAGAGCGGGAACCGATTCATGGTGGAGACTCACGCAACCGGCCTCGTCGTTGAGTTTTCCGGTGAGGAAGGAGCGTTGGGAGGCGTTGGAGCCATTTGTGGACGAAGGTCTGAACTCGCGGAAGTGGCGAGTTTGAAGTGGAAGGGTGGGAGCAAAAAGCATCGGCATCCCGAGGGTCCCACATTTAGCTGATCAATGTCGACGGGGCTCTCTCAGCCTCATTGAGCGTTGAGGCCTTCGAAATCCCGGACATGCGGGGGTGGTGCGGGGTGGCAGGCCGGCGGTGATTTTGAACCGTCGCTCACGAACCCCGCCTGTCCAGCTCAGCGGTGGATACCCCTGCAAGGGCCTGCACTACTGCAGCACAGCCTGGCTGTAGCCTATGAGGTTAAAGTTTACTGGTCAGCTTGCTCCTCACGATCCGGTGTCACGACAATAATTCGGAGACAAATTGCATCGGAACAAACCCTCCGGCAGCCTCGTGAGACTTTGTTGAATGTGTGGCTCGGTTGGAGAACTCAATTCAGCCCTGCTAACTAGAAGTTGAAAACCATACAGCACAATTCCAACCTCATTCCTCCCATTTTGGAAATGCGGTGTTCAAATCTGGAAATAACCTCAAATCGCGATCGGAACTAATCGCCGAGAGGATAGGCATGCAGAATCTGTCCGTAATACAGCTCCGAATCCTTGGACGCGAGGAAGATGAAGCTTGGGGCAATCTCGCTGGGTTGGCCCACTCGTCCCAGTTGGGACTTTTCGCCAAATTTCTCCATCTGCTCAGCAGGTCTCGAGGCCGGCTGAAGAGGCGTGTGAACTGGGCCGGGCGCGACGGCGTTGACGCGAATTCCTTTGGGGAGCAGGCTCTTGGACAGAGCGCGAGTGAAGGAGACGATGGCACCCTTGGTGGCAGCGTAGTCGACCATCGAAGGTGTACCGCGGAAGGCAACTGTTGAGGTTGTGTTGATAATTGACGCACCCTTCTTCATGTGTGGGAGAGCGAATTTTGTCATGGCGAACATTTGAAAAACGTTGCTCCGGAAAGTGCTCTCGACATTGTCCAGATCGATGTCGGCAAAGTCGTCGCACATGATTTGCTTCGAGGCATTGTTGACAAGAACGTGTATGACGCCGTACTCTTCGACGTGCTTCTGTACTGCTTCCTTGCATTTGTTGTTGTCCATCAAGTCTCCGGGGACCAGAAGACACTTCTGACCTTCCTTTTCCACCAATTTCTTGGTCTCCTCAGCGTCGTCCTGCTCTTCGGGAAGGTAAACGATCGTGACATCGGACCCTTCACGTGCGAACAGAACCGCAACAGCCCGGCCAATGCCAGAACTATTATCATTGTTAGCTTGACGAGAAGAAAGTGGGGGGAAAAGGCTATCTCACTCTCCGCCAGTGATCAAAGTCTTGCAGCCCTTGAGCTTGCCTGCACCTTTATACTCATATGCCTGGCCGTCTCCCTCCAACTTGGTGGACTCGCTCGAGGGCTGCATACTTCCTTCAGTGCTACATGGCAGTCTGGTTAGCGCGGCATTTTCTATCAAGGGATTGATTGGTGCTCACCCTGGCAAGTCCTGGGCTTGCGCCTTTCCAGGGACGGGCTGAAACTTTCCATCCTGGCTGACGTGCGACTCCGACATTTTTGCAAAGAGTCTGGATTGATAGTGCTTCTGAAATAATAGTGGGGTGATGCGATTCGCAGTTGTTAATTGCCTAACTGTTTGGGTTCGAAATGCAAATGCTCTGTTGGCAGAAGTGCGAAACATTTGCGTGGGCGGAAGGGGAGGAAGACCAGGCGAGTCCAGTCGATGATAAGTGCAATTGGGTGAGATGCATGACGTCAAACTCGACTGTTGTTTTGTTGGCCGTCGTCATATATCTGTTATCGAGAAGGACGGCGACAGTTGTACCTGCCACAACCGCGATCGGCAACAAAGTGGATGACGTCAACAGAGTACATCCAAACGGGGAGTCAGAGTACATCCAAACGGGGAGTCAGCGTATCACTCCACCGCAATACAATTTCACTTGCGCGTTGACTGCAGTTTTCAAAACGTATTTCGTGTAGTATGGAGATGGTTAACTCTGCCAATGACACAACATGATGAATATCTCAGCAACCTGTATCCTTGTTGAAAGTTCTACATAGCTACTGTTCTCCACCCAAGTCTCCAATCGATACATGTACCCCCTGAAAACAGTCTTTCCATACCCCACCAAAACAAACCTATATACAATGATGCACTAAAGCCCTTAAGGGTTCGTGGGCTGCTGGGGAGGCAGGGGGATGCTGTCAAAGTGCCACTCTCCATCGATCTTCTCCACCTTGGTAACACCACGGCCAGGCTCAACGGTGCCCGAGCAGAGCCCGGTGCAGATAGCGATGCAGGGAGGGTCGAACGCGCAGAAGAGAATGCAGGCAGCAGCGCAAGCGGGCTAGACGGATAAGTTAGATGTGCATGGGTTTTATGCTTGTGCCTTTCACTTACGGGATCGAGAGTCTGTTATTTAGTATATTAGCTGTCTATTCAACCAAAAATCAAGCGACAACCTACCCGGGCAGAGAGCTCATTCACAGCCCTGACATCAAGCTCGTTCATAGGAACGGCCGCGGCCATGCTGGCGAGGAGAAGAGAAGCGAGCGAAAAGGGACGCATTTTGGTTGTTTTGAAGGAGTGGAGGCTGTTGGGCTGGAGTTGGCTAAAAGACTGTGGGGTTGTAGTAGCTGCTGATTGCTTGGTGTGCTTTGGGTAGAGATGTACGAATCTGTTGACCTTTATATATCTATCTACATAGACATACCCCATTAGGGATTGAGTTTGAGAGAAACCATACCTTGCCTAACTGGAGAACATTCTCTAGCTTTCCGACCATCATCGGACTAGGCTATCCATGACAAGGCAGAACAGTCAAGTCATTTCCTGACCCAACAGCCGGGAAGGAGTTAATGCAAGTATGGCAGCACCACATCAGGTGAACTAAACTCGCGTTGAAGCTCTGATCGTCGTGATACTGGGCCAACAGTCAATGTAGTGTTGCGAGGCACAGTATCCACATGTACGAGCTACGCATCCGTGCTGTCCCGGTAACAATTATTGTATTTCGCCAACCTCGGATGTCCAGCCGCAATTGCCAAGGTGTTGGTGTTGATGACAGGGGAATGCGAAACGGTTCCATGGGAAAAGACCTAGATAGTGCCTCGCTGATGCGAGAATTTTGCCCTATCTCGAATCCGACATGAACCTGGAGCATAAACCGGCTCTTGCGTAAAAGATGCGCAAACTTAAACTTGAAGGTTGATCCTGGCGAGCAGTACGCCGCAGACAAGAAGGCAGAATTCAACATGCATAATGCATGTATTGTGGCCCCCGGGTTCCTGAAGGTGAACAGATGCACAACATCAGACAAAACTAAAGTATAAAACCCTAACATTAAATGTAAAACCTGATGATAGAGAGAAGACAAATCCAACTTTCCACGCACGCGCCTCCTTCTGTTGAGTCGGAGGTCCACTTCAGTCGCTCGTTTGCTCCTTCCCAACATGTTGACATTTTACCCACTTTTGCTTTCGTTGCTGAGTGCGGGTGTCTCCTGCCTCCTTCAAGCACCCCAGAGATATGGCGTGCACGAAAAGCGCTCTCTGGTCAGCTCGTCCTGGGAGCAGCTTCCCTCGCTTCCCGAACCGGATGCATCTCTCACTCTCACATTTGCACTCGTTCCCAACCAGGCGGAGTCTGTCGAGGACCACCTTCATCGTGTATCCGACCCACATTCTCCCTCTTACGGAAAACACTGGACGCCTGCAGAGGTGGTTCGTAGATTCGCCCCAGATCCACAAGGCATAAGAGCAATCACAGATTGGCTTCTCCAGTCTGGGGTGCAACCTCAGCGCATTAGCCAATCTAATGACGGCACCCTTATCTTTGTCAACAGCACAATCCGCGAGGCAGAGATTTTGCTTCATGCAGAATACCACCTTTTCCGGGACAAGACCAGTGGGGAGCGGCACGCGGCATGCGAGGAATATTCCTTGCCTTCTTTTCTTCGTCCTTACGTCGACTTTGTAGGCCCCACGGTCCACCTCGGTCTTGGGACCCTGATCACCGCCAGGGCTGTGCCTTACCACCCCGCCGCCAACAAACGTGGGCAAGGCATTTCCCGGACCCCCCGTTCCCCCGCCTTGGTAAGACGCCAAGCCTCATCATCGGATGGTTGCTCGCGATTCATTACCCCAGACTGCCTTCGCCGCATGTATCGCATCCCTACCCTCAATGCGAGCCATCCGGACAACGCACTTGGCGTCTACCAGCATGCCTGGTCATCCTGGCTACCCGGCGACCTTGATGGTTTTTTCGACATGTTCGCTCCTAAGCTCAAGGGATCTCGACCTATTATGAAGCCTATAAACGGCGGCTACTGGCAAGACAAATTTCAGGGGTTTCCATTCAATGCTGAAGCGGACCTGGACTTCGAGTACACCATGACTCTTGTCCAGCCGCTCCCTGTCGTCAACTACCAGGTCGGGGACATTTCTGGGCGGAGTTCCATCAACTCCCTCCTTGCTGCCTTCGACGAGCACTACTGTGGTGCTCTCAACTCAACTTTCGATGGGCTCTACCCCAACCCTGTCGAAGGCGGGTACAACAAGACGGCTGATTGCGGCACTATTACCCCTGCCAAGGTGGTATCTGTGTCGTACGCGTGGAACGAGGGCAACCTCCCTGAAGCGTACCTGCGCCGCCAATGCCAACAGTTTGCCAAGCTCGGCCTGATGGGCGTGAGTGTCATTACCGCTTCAGCCGATTGCGGAGTGGGTGGCCAGACATGCGAGTGCGTCGACCCGGTCACGGGGAAGCCCAACGGTCATTCAGATCGGGGCGCATTCCAGCCCACGACTCCATCCATTTGCCCCTATGTGACCTCGGTGGGTGGAACGCAGCTTCCTGTGAACGGTACTGTCTCCTCACGCGAAGTTGCATACCACCGTCTGTCGGACAACAATTTTGTCAGTTCCTCTGGGGGTGGTTTCAGCAGGGTGTTTGAAGCCCCCGAATGGCAAAAGAACTTCACTGAGCGTTACCTCACGACGCAGGCACGCGAGCTGGCCAACATTACGGGGAGGTATAATCCCCGAGGTAGGGGAATTCCAGACATTTCAGCCAATGCGGCAAACTTCGTCACCGTCATCAATGGTGGTGTCGCCACTGTGTTTGGAACATCAGCGTCGACACCCGTGTTTGCGTCGATTATCACGCTGATCAATGATGCACGACTGCGGGCCGGTAAATCGACAGTAGGGTTTTTGAACCCAGTACTGTATGCGAATTCGCACCTTATGACGGACATTGTGGACGGGAGGAACCACGGATGTGGTACAGAGGGTTTCCATGCAGCGGAGGGATGGGATCCAGTGACGGGATTAGGGACGCCGGATTATGAGCGTTTGTTACAGTTATACATGAGCTTGCCTTAGTATAGGTATCTATCTATTTGTTTTTTCTTTCTGTTAATCCACTTCTTCCGCGTCAAGCTCCGCCGCAAGGTCCTGATCTCTAGCTGATGTTTCCTTCGTTTTCGCCCCTGGAAGGAACGATTCAAACTTTTCAAGCAAATCCAAATCATCCTTGAAGATTTCTCGCATCTTGTCGTGAACCGTACGAGCTAGGTCTTCGGCTGTTTGGCCGGTGGCTCTAAGATTTCCGTTTACTGAGGACATGCTCTCCATGAAAACTTGGAGAAAACGCTGGAAGAGCTCGGGTCGTTGTGAAGTTTGAAAGCGTGTCTGAGATTCGACGGCGGCCATATTAGTTATCTCGAGGCACATTGGCTTAGGTGGTTAGGGGACTGGAAGACTGGGATCCTACCTGGGTTTCTTGGATAAACTCCATGGCTGGACCGCGATTGGCAGGACACGCTGGCGCCGGTGCCAGTGCTGGTGCTGCTTGAGTTTCATTCTGACTTTGGGTTTGTGGAGTTTCTTCCATGGTTGTCGCAAATGCAAATGCAAACTTGTGTGACGATGTGATGGTATTTTTATTGATTGATTGATTGGAATGTCAATGTGAATCAATGTGAACCGGGTAACGTCACTTTTCTTACTTGGCTTGGGAAGAGGTGAAAGTAAATACCGAGCGGATAAAGTTGGCCTCATATATATATATATATATCAATTGCCAGGCGGGGGCGCGGATGCTTGCATTCTAGGTTACCTGGCTGACTGGCTGGGGGCTCATTCACCTTGAGGTATGCTGAGGCACGTGTTCTTGGCAAAGTCATGCACCAGCCCTGTTCAAGTTTGTTTTCTGGGAACCTAATATATTACTAGGTTTTAGTTTTTTTTTGTTCTAGCTTTTACAAGGCAGCATGAATGCCTGGGGCGTCTTTGGTCGGAGGGGTTTTCACTGCGAGCGGAAAGACTCGGCTTTAAAAGCAGCGCCAACTTCCCTACGTACAAGGCAAACAAACCTGGGGAAGACGTCAAGTGGGTTGGTTTCTTGGTGTTCGCTCGCATATTCGTATATCACAAACAGTACATGCCAATTCTCATGATAACACGCTTTAAGGGTTTGGATTTTACTTTTTTTTTTTTTAACCCACACATCACACTGCAATCTCCCATTCCACGTGCGTGCACCAGATAACCCTAACCATAAAAAAAACACAACCGTGGGAGCGAAACAAAAAATTTAGTCTCACAGAATGTGCACGCAGGTGGCAGCCACTGACTAGCAGCACTAGCTACGAAAATTACTCTGGACTCCCGAGCAAAGTCCCCAAGGTAGGTAGGTATCACTAAAGTTGCATCTGTCGCGGGAGGGTGGTAATATTCGTACTATCATAAAAACATGGAGAAACTACCTAGATATATATACCCAATGCAACTAGAGGTAGAGAGAGCGCTGTGTGGTCTGCTCAAAACTCCATCTTGAGACGAGCACCGGGCTCCATAGACTTCAAATCATAGCGCTTCACTGCATCTCTGAGCTTTTTCTTGAGCACCTTTCCAGCCTGAGATTTTGGTAGCTCCGCGACAAAGCAGACTCGCTTGCGTAGCCAATGGCTTTCGTCCAGTTGGTCTTGCACATACTGCTCCAGATCAAGCAACAAATCCTTGTACTGTTCATCAGTCATTTCTTGATTAGCCCCGACAATGAAAGCGAGCGGACGTTCGCCCGCCATTTCATCCTCCACTCCGACAATGGCGGCGTCGCTAACGGCGGGATGCAAGCGGAGAACATTCTCAATGGTGGAAGGGCTAACTTGGAGGCCCTACAGCAGAAGAGAAAGAAAGAAAGAAAGAATGGTTAGCTCTAACTGAAATGGAGTGAAGAAACTCAAAAAGAAAAAAAAGTGGAGGAACATACCTTCACCTTGATCATGTCCTTGACTCTGTCGACCAAAAAGAGATGCTCATTCCCGTTTTCGCCTTTTCGGAAAAACCCAATATCGCCGGTAGGAAGCCATTCCCCGACCAAAAACTTGGCGTCGTCCTCCTCGCTTTCTCCAAGATAGCCAGGGATACGCGTCGGAGACTGCAGGTAGACTTCGCCGGGGATTTCATGTTCGGTGATTTCCTCCCCCTCGGGGCTGATCAAGCGCGCCTTGACTGACGACAACAACACGCCGCTGGATCCGGGCGCCACATCAGTGCGGGGAGTAAACGTTACCGGAGAGACACACTCGGTTAGGCCGTATCCAGCGAGAATCTTCCACGTGGGCTGCACGGCGGCCATCTTCTTGGAGAGACTGTCGCTGCAGGCCGCCGCACCCATGACGATCTCGCGGACCGAAGAGAGGTTGAAGACTTGGAAGAGAATTGGGTTGTTGACAAGAGCCGCCACGACGGGAGGGACCAGGTACATTCTCTCGATTCCGTAGTCTTGGACCGACTTGAGCATCAGCTGCATGTTGAAGGTGGCGTGCAGAACCGTGGTACTGCCGCGGAACATTTCGGAATGCGTAATCACCAATCCGAAACCGTGGCTCAGAGGTAGGATGCCCAGCGCGACTTTAATCACGGGCCTCTCGTCTTTGATACTGCCTTCGAAAACTACGACCTGCATCATGTTGGCGATGAAGTTGGCGTGTGTGATTTTTGCAAGTCTCTGTTCAACGTCAGTGAACTGAACAAGGTTTTAACGGCAAGAGAGGGGGAAAAGGAAAAAAATAAAGGGAGAAAGAAAGAAAGAAAGAAAGAAAGGAGAATTACCTGACGGCCTGAAGTACCGCTCGTTGCCAGCAAATACGCAATCTCACTGGATGTGTCCCCCTCATACATCCAACGGGTAGGGAGTTTTGGCAAATCCCGCCCTTGCGCCAGAAGCTGTGGCAAGCTCTTGAGGTGATCGACCTTGAGGGCCTCTCGCAAAACGGGACTCTCCGTCAGGGTATAAGTCCTTTCCGGCAAGGTGGGGAGAAGCTGGTAGATCCCCTTGCAGATGGGGAGGAGCTCCTCGCAAATGGCCAAGGCCTTACAGTTTGCCTTTTCCATGTGCGATACGATTTCCGGCACGCTAGTAGTGGGCTGGATGAGTAGGCAAGTGCCGCCAATGCGATGCACCGCCCAGCAGACGATCAAAAAGTCAATCTGCACTACCAGTCAGTACATAGATACATACATACATCAGAGTCAGAGAGAGAGAAACATACCGAGTTCAGACACACAACACCAACCACCTTTGCATCATTAGCTTTTCGTGAAGACCATCCCAGATCCTGATACAGTGCTGCCGCCAAAGCATCCACATCCTCGCTCATCTCCTCAATAGTAGAGGTTCTACCCGTCGAGGCCTCGACCAAAGGCGGCCGAACCGACGGCGGGGCTTGGCGTCGGTTATCCAGCACGAAGTCGCCTACCGTGACCCGAGCGGGAATCCGCGGGGCAATGTCGGGAAGCCAGGTGGGCGGTAGGAAAACCATTTTCTCTGATTTCTTAGGGGAGTTGTTGGGTGAGTGAGTGAGTGTGTGTGGGTTTGTGTGTGTGTGTGTGTGTGTTGTAAGTGTTTGTGTAAGTGGCAGATCCCCAAAATTGACACAAGTTTAGTCGCTCTCACTTTTCCAAGGTACTTAAATGCATACCTTACCTAGACTCAAAAATATCATGTTTGATCATACGAGTTAAATCCCATTTTCAGGAACGGTAGGATAGCTTGTGGAGGCTTTGCTTTTTTTGCTGTGGGGGAATGCAGGATCGGTTCGGGGGGATCGGCTAACTCCGGGGTTCTTACCCACCTGCCCACCATCAGAGCAACCCTACTTGATCCAGGTCAGGTCAGAGTTACCAAGTTGCACAGCACGCAGGACCAGGGAATGCAGGATCGGAAAAGTCCGGGGAACTTCCAACTGGTTGGGAATTTCCCATGTGGAATATAGGATGTGGAATGCAGGATTGAGGCCCGAGTAGAACACCCCCTCCCCCCCTTCCCTTCTCTCGCGCCCCAAGGATCATCAATACTCGCCCTAGCTGAAAAAGAAAAACATACGATTAGCTAAGCACTACGCCGTTTTCTTTTCTGTACGCTACCTTGCCTTGCCTTACCTACCGTACCTTATCGTACCTGACCCAGACGACTAGGCAGGCACGCAGCCAGCCAGCCTTGGGTAGTGGTAGTCCAGTCTTGATGTTTCATCAAGCGTCCCATGGGATCTTTTTAGTTTTTTTGGGTCCATATCAGGCCATTTCGAGTGCTCGAAGAGAGGGGGGGGGGGTGGAGCTCGGACACTCCCTCCCTGTGCCATCCTGTTGTTGTGAGTGAGTGAGTGAGTGAGTGAGAAAAAAAAAATACTTGAAAGTAAATCTTGCCCTGGTCAAAAAATCCTTTTTAATTTCCATTGTCTTTCTTTTTCCTTTTTTATTTTCTTCCCCTCCTCTCTGTTTCTTCTTCTGTTCTCCAGTCCGTTCTTGCGGTCTTGGGGTCCGCTACCCACCAAAGCAAGCAAAATTGCCCAGATTGTGCGCACAAGGCCTGTTGCACAGACAACATCCACAAGACAAGATGGAGCCCATCTCGAAAGTCACGCAGACCATGGTGGCCAAGGCTCACGACGCTGTCGTCAGCCTGGCGGTTCCCTTTTTGCCTTTTCAGGATGTCGTCTCCAATACCTCGGAAGCCTACCCAACTGTGCAGTCTCCATACTGGGACCATCTCCTGTCTGCCGTGACGACTATCTGGCAGGAATACACGGCCAAAGCCAGGGGAGTCGTGGCCAGTGTGCTTCCGCCGTGGTATATCTTGATTCCTCTCTTTCTTTTGTCACTCCCGGTAAGACACTTGGACCTCGCGCGCAGCCAACTACCTACCCAGTAGTGAGCACAGGCTGACTTGGGTACGAGACAGATCACTGCCTATGTTGTGTATCAACTTTACTTTCACCCTCTGGCCAAGTATCCCGGTCCCTTGTGGGCCAAGCTGTCCGGCACGCGGAGAGCGTACCATGCCTGGCGAGGAGACTTGCACTATGACATGTGGAAATGCCACCAGAAATATGGTGTGTATTGTTCTCTTCCCCTTTTTTTTTCTCAGCTTGTGAGTTAACCATGGATGGCATATAGGCCCGTATGTCCGGTCTTCGCCCGACTATGTAATGTTTGATACGACACAGGCTCTCAAAGGTTTGTCTCCTCCTCTCCCGGTCAGAGAAACTGTTTGAGCTAATAGTTATAAAGACATCTATGGCCATGGCAAAAACTTTCAGAAAAGCCGCCCGTATCTCGCCATGGTGCACAACACACCCAGCACCTTCACTCTGGTGAACAAGAAGGAACACGCTTGGAAGAAGCGCATTCTGAGCCAGAAACTCTCGGACTCGGCGATTCGTTCCTATGAGCCTGAGGTGTTGAAGCTCGTTGATCGGTTTTGCGAGGCTCTATGCCCGAGCCCTAACACTGACAAAGACAACAATGCTGCTGCCAACGAGTCCGCCGAGTTTGGTGGCAACAATGGAAACAACATGTCGGAGAAAAGTGCGATTAACCAGTTTGTCTGCAGTGTTTTGTGTCCCGGCATTTCCGACAATAAACAAAACGCCGAGCGGGGAGTCGAACACGCGTGGTCGGAACCATTCAACATGGCTACCTGGTGTAAGTTTCTCTCTCTTCCTCTCTCTCTCTCTCTTTTTTTTTTCTTTCTTCTTTTTCTCAAGGCTGACCTGATTTTAGGCGACAACTTATTCTTCGACCTCATGACCACCACTGTCTTTGGGGAATGTCTCAACCTCCTCCGCAGTCCGTGGTATCGGTACGTTCCGGAAGCGCTCGCGCGGTCCAACAAGCGCATCAGCGTCATTGTGCAGTGGCCGTGGATTGCGTATCGACGGTTCGACAAGATCCTGTTCAAAGACTCGGTGCATGCGCGCAAGGAGTTTCTGCGCTTTGTCCACAACTTGGTCACGGATCGCTTGGCCCGCGGCGTCCGCAAGGGTGATGTCTTTTCCGGGCTGCTTACCGCCTCGGACCCGGCTACGGGGAATAAGCTGAGCAGAGATGAGATTGTGGCCGAAAGCATTCTGATGATTGTTGCTGGTAAGTTTACAAAGTTACCAATTTCGTTTTTATGTACTAAGAAAATATCTAGGCTCCGACACCTCATCCACCCTTTTATCGTCCATGTTCTTTTACCTGGCGCAAAACCCCGAAAAGAAAGCCAGAGTGGTCAGCGAAGTCCGCTCCTGCTTTGCCAGCCGAGAAGAGGTCCGGCTCGGCGCCAAGCTGGCTTCCTGTCGGTATCTGGCCGCGTGCGTGAACGAATGTCTGCGCATGGCTCCTCCCGTGGCGTCGGCACCCTTCCGCGAAGTCGGGCCCGGTGGCGCCGTTGTCGATGGCCATTATCTCCCCGGAGGATGTAACATTGGCATTGGCATCTACAGCATCCAGCACAACGAGCAGTATTTCCCGGAGCCCTTCAAATTCGTTCCCGAACGATGGCTGGAAGGCGAGAACCCTTACGGCGGCGTCAACGTGAGCGAGGCGTTTGTGCCCTTTTCCATTGGCCCACGGGCCTGTCTGGGGAAATCCCTGGCTATTTCAGAGGGAAACCTCTTGACAGCTTACATTTGCTGGATGTTGGATTTTGAAATTGTTGAGAGCTTGAAACATGTTGGGGGCGGAAATATCCATGATAAAAATGGCAGGCATCGCGAGGACGAGTATCAGCTGTACGACCACATTACCAGCGCCCGCAACGGGCCCTGGATCAAGTTCCGGAGGAGGGCTTTCGATTAACCAAAATACCTAGGTAAGGTACCTTACTTTTGGGGTAGGTAAGGTAGGGGTGGTATTTTCACCCATGTCACGACTGAGAGGGAAGAGGGTGCTATCTTCCACATGTTTTTTTTTTTTGTATCAGGTAGTATTTGATATGGAGCCAATGCTCTTGAGCCAATCAAATTTTTGGTCCGTTACTCGGCTGGAGATAATTCAAGTTCTCTCTGTCTGTGATTTTTGACGGAGAGGGTCAAAGTTTGTGTGGGGGGCGAGTTTGATGACAGCATGACACCCTGATGAAAAATATGAGCGTCTATTTCCACGGTAGCCCAGTCAAAGCGTCAGACAAGCTCACCAAAACGCGTGTAGGTAGGTAGGTAGGCAACCATCAACGAACGTCACAGCGTTCAAGATGCTTGGGTCGCGGATACGGCAACGTCCTCCCTGCCCAAGACTCTGACCGACCACCAAAGCGGCAATTCCCCCGTGGCCCGTAGGGGTGTCTGGTGGATGCCTGCAGGTAGCTAGTTAGCTAGCTGTTCGAACGTATTAGTCTGACCGGGCCCAAACGATGCAGGGTGGTCACATTCCCGGACAATCGGAACGGCCGAGAGTCAGGTTCCTGCAAGGCTACCTTACCTGGTACCTAACCTAGTTGAGATTCGGTACATGTATTGAATTCGAATCCAGGAACGGGAACGGACCGGCAGGATCATGCAATGCACCAACCATGTGGCAATAAAACTACCTACTTGGTACCTAGGTCAGGTAGGTTTGGTATTCTATGTTGCTGTGTCAGCCGCGCGGGTCAGCCGCGTGGAACCTCTGTCTCCTCCAATCCTGCAATCCTGTGGTTGAAAACGTGCAAGATAATCCCACAGTTGGGCTAGTACTGTAGCACACACACACACACACACACACACACACACACAATCCGGGAATCTTTCATCCCGATCCCACAATTGAAAAAAATCCCACAGAGGTGCTGTCTGGTCTGATGGTTCCATTCCTGAGCATCGCATCGCATCCTGAGCACCAACACATTCCCTCAAGAGGCACACGCACCGACTGGTCTGGTTGGCTTCTCTGATGGTCATCCATGGAATTCAGTCAGTCATTGCCAGCAATGTGTGTGTGTGTTTGTGTGAAATATTTTGGACATGGAGCATGGCAACTTGGATAGCTAGCCATTTTGGTACATGGATTGTGTGAGATTTTGGCTGCTGCTGTGCCTCGTGCCCCCATTCCGTCGGCTATATCAGATGTCTGCCAAAAAGTTCCTTCATACTTACCTCGGGACCTACGTTAGGTTAGTTAGGCATGCTGAATGACAATTTAGTGGTGTGCTGACGGAGGTTTGCTTTAATTTTTTTTTTTTCACATCCATACTTTCGCCTCTATCTGTGTTTCGGATTCTGATTCTACGGATACCTCTATCACTACCTCTCTTATCAGTTCATCTTTAATCTGGTTCACATTATTCAATTTCCACTGATAATTACACGAATAAAAAAAAAAAACACTTTTTGTCGGTGTCATTACCACGTCCGAGATAAAGAGAAAGGGACTCGGATACTTGTCTTATCTTGATTAACTACCTACCTACCTACCCACCTGTCTACCTACGCGGTGGATTTTCCGCCACCCACATTCAGATCCACAGGGAAAGCCGACATGGGCGAGGTGGAGATGGAGTCTATGCAACCAAAGGAGACGACCATCATGAGCGGGGAGGTCAGTTTTATCATTACCCCTTCCAGTCACGTTTGAAACCGCTCCTGCCATGATCATGATCATGAACATACGATATGTCATTGAGGAGAAGAAACTGACAATTAGATAAATTCATCCAGAGCTTTCAATCCAAGACTGCAGAAATCAAACGCGTTGTTGTCGCTTCTGATGCAAGTGTGGTCATCCGCGTCGAGGGGGATGATCGCCGTCATGATATCGCCAACGAGCATGCGCAGCCTCTAACTTTTGTGTCTTCGACAACAAGCAGCAGCATGGAAAATATCAAGCCAAGCCGTCCCCGTCGCCAAGTCTTCGTTTTTGGGCGACATAGCTGCGGGTAGAGATTATATATATGTATGCGGCTGTTTCAGAATTCTCAGTTCAGAGCATACTTTTTTTTTT
>Ga0247765_1000980_pt1 | contig 17024 bp, 13 predicted proteins | sample UWRJL106311C6_FD_179949 | JGI IMG/M metagenome (GOLD analysis project Ga0247765, IMG submission 179949) | Plant litter microbial communities from Arlington Agricultural Research Station in Wisconsin, United States - UWRJ-L106-311C-6 | ecosystem: Environmental > Terrestrial > Plant litter >... | reverse complement strand
GCGCGCGACGTAGACATCCTTGGGATATTTCCGGTCGCTGAGGGCACGGCCGTTTTTTTGCGGTGAAGTGGCGCTCAGCCGCTGAATCAGCCACCAATTGGCCGCCGTAGATATACCCTTGATATCTATCCATCTCTCCATTCTGGGATCTCGGTGAAAAGTGAAAAATGTACAAAATGACGAGTGTTCATTTCATTTTTCCTTCTTTCCTCGTCGTGTCGTTGTCGCCATCGCCATCTATTTCTCCCTTAGGATTCGTCACACCTAGGTAACCATGTCCGCTATCGCCAGTGTCTTGGCCAAGCGCCAGGACGCAGAGCCCGATGCTGTAAGCACTCTCTCTTCTCTTTTTCTGTCCCTGCTGTCTTGTCTGGAACTCTGTCGCGTCTCGCATTATATCTCCTGTTAGGTCATGTTAGGAGAGAAAGACTCTAATCCCAATGTAGCCTGCAATCGACCCCTCCGACCCCTGGGGCGGCAACCCCCTCGTCGTCGACGTCAACACGACCTTTTCCGGCCTCGAATTCCACACCGTATATATCGCTTTTTGCGCATTTGTCGTGTGGCTAATCATTCCCGGCATCGGCCTGTTATACGGCGGATTATCGCGTCGCAAGTCCGCCCTCGCTCTGCTCTTTCAGAGTCTCCTGGTCGCTGCCACAGTCACGTTTCAGTGGATGTTCTGGGGGTATAGTTTGGCGTATTCGGCCACGGCGGGACCGTTCATTGGGGACCTGGCCAATTTTGGTTTGCGAGGGGTGATGGCGGCGCCGTCGATCGGTTCGAGTTCTCTGCCGGGGATTCTGTTTTGTTATTATCAGTTGCTGTTTTGGTGAGCCCCCGCCCCTTTCACTGGGTTTCCCACTCTGGATACCTAGTTTGGATGTCTGGATGTGTGTACTCGAAGAGAAGCTGACGAGTCCAGCGCCTGCACGGTACAAATCGTCGTCGGTGGTGCCTTTGAGCGCGGCCGCATTATCCCGTCCATTGTCTTTGGCTTTTGCTGGGCTACCGTCGTGTATTGCCCCATTGCCTGCTGGACATGGAATCCGAATGGATGGCTGTTTAACGTATTTTCCCTCTTTCTCCTTTTCTCCTCTCTCTTCTTTTCTCTTCCCCCCCCAAAACGACTACCCTACTAAAAACTGGTTTAGCTCCCCTCTCTCGACTTCGCCGGTGGTGGTCCCGTACACATCGCCTCCGGCTGCAGCGCGCTCGCCTACGCCCTGATTCTCGGCAAGCGCAAGCACACTGGCGAACCCACTTCCTCCTCCCACAAAAAAGCCCACAACGTCACGCTTGTCTTCCTCGGCACGGTGCTCATCGGGTTTGGCTGGTTCGGTTTCAACGGCGGTTCCACGCTCGGCGTATCCGTTCGGGCCATGCTTGTAATTTTCAACACCAACGCCGCGGCCTCCGCCGGTGTAGTCGGCTGGGTTGTCGTCGACTATATCAAACACAAGCGACGCTTCAGCGTCGTCGGAGCCTGTGAAGGTGCGATTGCCGGATTGGTAGGCATCACCCCCGCCGCCGGTTATGTTTCCCCCTGGATCTCCATGGTCATTGGCTTCCTCACAGCCGTGTGCTGTTCGCTCATGGAAAATGTGGATTCCTGGCTGGGTATTGACGAAGGGATGGATGTCTTTAAGCTGCATGGTATTGGCGGTATGGTGGGTTCCTTTTTGACGGGAATTTTTGCTACGGCCAGCGGTGAGTTTTTTTTCCATTCCTCCTTCTTTCCCTCATGTCTGTAAAAATTGAACGATGGGGCCCTAATACGATTCAGTCTCCATGCTTGACGGCGTCACCGAAGTTCACGGCGGTATCGATGGCAACGGCATGCAAATCGGCAAGCAGCTCGCTGACATCACCTCCGTGTCATCCTACTCCTTTGTCGTCTCGTGCATCCTCCTCCTGATCATGAAGTACATTCCTGGTCTGCACCTGCGTGTTACCGACGAGGCCGAGGAGCGCGGTCTTGATCGTGATCAATTCTTCGACGAGGAGATTGGTGACCGTGGTATCTTTGATGAGTTGCAGAAGCGTGGCCTATCTCTGGATGCTATTCTCGGCGAAGCCCCTGGACACAAGGGCTCCTCGACTGAGCAGGTCCAGACCGATGCCAAGAAGGATTGAGAGTCGAGTTGGGAAGCATGGGTAGTTGTCAGTAAACGAGGAGACATCTCATCGATATAACTTAGGTAGACTAATACGGGTAGACCCCTAATATCACGGACAGTGTCTCCCGTCCTCGTGAGATTTTGTCTCAACATCCAAACAACCTGTATGAGCCATTGTATATTCCCTCAAACGCGACCAGCCGGCCGAGGTCGGGCGAGAAACACGCCTTGATAGGCTCCGAATAGTCCCATTCCATTCCGCTCATGTCCACCGACTCGAGCTGCAAAGAGGAGCCTGTCCGGAAATCAACATCCCACACTTGTAATCCCCCTTTTGACTGCGTAAGACAGCGAGTAAATCCTTCCGAGAAAAAGATATGGATCCCTTCCTTGTGTCTATCTTTGAGCAACGGGGCATTCCGTAAAAACCGTCTGTTGGCCACATCTATCTCGTGTATTGAGATGAGCATGGCATTGACGGGTTGTTGAGAACTGGTTGAAAGGGCCGCGCCAAAACATTGCCGCCTTGCCATGTATTGCAGCGAGATGATGCTGGAGCCCTTGACTTGCTCTTGGAAGATAACTTTCCGGCGGTGTCTGGAGTTCTTGTCCACGTTCCAAACCCTCACGACGCCATTGCCAGACGCTGTAGCCAGCCACCAGTCGGGAGAGAAGGCCAACTTCTTGACGCCCCCCTCGTGCCCCTTCAGCACGTACAAGAGGGTCGACGTCTTGCAGTCCCACACCCTGACAGTTTCGTCGACAGATCCTGACGCCAAAATGCGCGAGTCTTGTGAGAATCGGAGTGAAGAAATAGCCCCGCCATGACCAGACAACACAGTCTTGTTTTCCCAAGATCCTATCACCCAGACTCTCACCCGACCAAAAACACTGCCCGCTGCGAGTTGCGTCGAGTCGGCTGAGACGGCAACCCGAGTAACCCACTCTCCGATGACGTGACTTGTGGTACAAATAGTGCGCAAGCTATCCGGCCCGAGCCCACGCAGCTCCACGTTCACAGACTGTCTAGCTATTGCTAGTATTTTCGAATCCGGCGAAAATATGACGTCTGTCACCTTGGCCACAATGTCATCTCTTGCAGCTGGCGGCATCGTTGTAAGCGGATAGTACAAGGCAGCCTTCAAGTTTCTGAAGTGTTCCAGTATATACGTCTTTTTGGTGATTCGTTTCGTTACAGCATGGAAGAACGGAGTATGTCCGTCTTCGTCTGTCGTATTGATATCACCGATTACGTTGTGTCTGAACAGGAGCGCCACAACTTCAGCGTGGCCGCCACGTATGGCTGAGAACAGCGCTTGGCCATCTTTCTGCTCCATACTCAGGTCAAGCTCTCCCGAGTTCAGCATATGTTGGACCCAACGGCGGTTTCCAATCGCAGCGGCTGATCCAAGTGCCCTCAAGCCGTTGGTACTATCAGTAGTGCTGAGAACGCATCCCCCTGTGGCGAGGAGAATCTCAACAATACCAGAATGCCGCTCTCGCAAAGCATGGATCAACGGCGTATCCCCGTTGAAGTCTGCTGCCGCAGTATCAGCGCCGCTGCTGACGAGCACCTCCACCTCTGCGGTATAGCCCTTCCGAGCGCACATCAACAGAGGTGTTTCGCCAGACGACGGCCGCAACTCGATCCCGCCGTCGCTTGGCTGCTGCAGCGACCCCAGATCATTAGCTGGTAGCAGGTGCTGTTCGCCCTGCACGCTTCGGCCCTCTCCGTCTGCGACTTCAATCTTCTCTTTCAAATACTTTGAATGCTGGGCTCCTTTCGAAATTAACTGGGCCAGGCGCTCCTTGCGTAGTTCGAGAGCCTTTATCTCCCCGTCCACGTCGTTGAGCCTCTTCGCCCAGCGTTTTATCCTCCGGTCCTGGGAAGCTTTTTCCTTTTTCAACTCTTCGTGGCGCCCGCTTATCATTTGCTTCGGCGAGTCCCCCTTCTCCAGCTGTATTAATACCGAAATTCTTTGCAGTTGCAACGTGATGTTGAAACTTTGGTCCGGCATCGACGCTGCTGCATCGCAGATGGGTCTCAGGTCGAACATGCTTGGACGGTTTGGAATAGCCTCGACCGCCATCGCCATGGAAAGATCTCCATTCGAAGCGCGGTTGATTCCTCCCGCTTTCTGCATCAGAAACGGCAAATGCTCAATGACTTGTCCCATGAGGGTTCCTCTTGAGCACACGCCTGTGGCAGACTCAAAACCGATGCCAATGTCACCGTGCTTGGACGTCAGCGTGATAATGGTGACAAAGTCGTTCAACGAGTGAGACCTCTGCACAGTATGGCGTATTCGGATTGCGAGTCGTTCGACCCTACAATCTTGGCCCCGAATGGATCCTATGAAGCTTTTCTCCCTGTTCCAGTTGGCCGCGGGAAAAACGTCAATAATACGTAGGCCAACGCGGGTGAATTCATCATCATCATACTGAAAATACCATCCCGTCTCAGATATGGCCTTATGTGGTTCATGTTTGATATGGATAAGCGTCGGGCTGCGGGTCGGAGTAAGCCATAGCAGCGCATTTGCTCCTCTTGATCTTGTGAACTCGTGGTGCTTTGTCTCAGCTAGAGGGATCCCAACTGCCATGTCGCTGGCAGTCTCCGACCCGCAGTTGAGCACACCCAGGGTTTGGCCAGCCTTCCGGTGAGATACGATTGTCAAGTGGAGACTCAAAAGCCCTCCATAGATGCTGATTGAGTTGAGATTCGTGGCACCAGGTGGTGTGTGGGAAACAATATGCCCGGAGTCTGCGAAATCTGATGGCGAGAGGGCCAAGGCTGGGCAGCCAGTGACCTGGGGCAAGCCAGTAAATCCCCACGCAAGTATTGAATGGTCGGAAGTCGTCCTCATGATGGTCTCTTGCAGTCGGAGGAAGGCTTGCTCCCCACCTTCGCCATAAATCATGGGCATGGTGATGCTGAAGATCCCCAACAGCGAATAGGCTCTATCTTCTGCTCTCTTGGCCTGTCTGTGAGCTGCCCACGCCATGCGTTGAGCAACACTAGCCGTACGTAGCTCGACAAGTCCTTTGAGAAACAGTCTGGGTATGCGCGTAATGGACTCAATGGTAGTGCACAGGCTTGCCTTGGTCCCGAGACGTTTCCAGTCGCTGCCGAAAAAAATCACATCCTTAGGGGCCAGGAGTTCTTGGAGTGTCCATCCCCGTTCAAACCAACGACTAGCTCGAAAGGATGACCCCGCTGTTTTGGGGTTTTCGTGTCCCCGGACGTCGGACAGATAAGCATAGCAAACAGCAGCCTTTTGGTACCATCGGAACATGGAGTTGATAGCTTCGCCAAGCTCAACCGAGTCCTTTTTGTCGATGCAACAAGTGTCGATCCAGATGTACCCGTATCCGTCCTTCTTGGCTTGCTCACAGCAGCCCCAGAGCTTGGTGTAGCCTGAACCCGGCTTCTGGACATGGCCGCTTTCGATGTCCGAAAATGAAATCTCTTCGTCGTCTTTCCCCCACGTGTGGGATAGAATAGCGTATGGAGGGACCTTGCCATCGTAAAAGACGTCGAGTTTGAGGGTTTCTACATTGATGAGACGCATTATGTGATTGTCGAGGTGTGGGTAGACGTTGCTGAGACGTTGCGTGAGGACGCGAGGTTCAATGGTTTATGTTTCTCTGCTGAATTCTGAGCATGGGCGCTAGCTGTGTTTGGGTGCTACAAGGCTCTGAGCAGACAGGGCAGCCGAGTACGAATACAATGCGTGAACAATTTTCGGGAGAAAGAGATTGTCGTTGAGGCGATGGAAGTTTTGAGAGGGTGAGAGAGGGCTAGCAAAGAGGAGGAGAGTTGACGGAAGTTTGCTGCTAGATCGATCGATGGAGAAGTGCGCGAGAGAATGGTCTGCACGCCCCCCATGCTCGCACCTTGCAGTTATCCGCCCGTGTTTCTGCCGTGCCTCGCACCATCTCGGGGGTTAGGGTTCCTTGAAGCCTTTTGTCATTGGGAGCTCTGACGGCTGCCAACTTCCAAGCTATAGAATACCGCACGAACAATCTTTCAGGGGTTGGATTGCACTCCGAAGCGCAGTGTTTGTGAGCCTGAGTTTGATCTCCTATTTCAACTATTGTTTAGACAGCCACCCAGTTTGATGAAAACTGCTACCCCACAGCTCTCCATTCTTCGCATATGCAGACTGTGTATTCGAACATGAAGGACAGATGGCCACCCACCGAATTCCCGTCATCTTTCTCCTGTTATACTTCTTCCGCTTCTCATGATGTCTGATGACTGTTGCTGTCTTAAACAAAACCGGCCGCCCCGTTCGCAATGCAGAACAATGAAAACAGAATGTTTTTACCACCCTCGGCCGGCCATCTTCTCCTCGGGCTTCAACCCCGCGTTGCTGATACCCTTCATGGCGACGCCGTGCTCAATGCTCGCCTCGATGAGAGCCTTGGGATCCGTGTAGTTGGCTGTGGCCTTGACAATGGCGCGGGCCCGCTTGGCCGCGTGCTCCGGTGTCTCGGCGTCCTTGAAGATGCCACTGCCGACGAAAACGCCGTCGCACCCAAAGTGCATCATGAGCGCGGCATCGGCAGGGGTGGCGACACCACCAGCCGCGAAGTTGACAACAGGCAGGCGGCCCAGTTCGGCTGTGCGCTTGAGCAGACGAGCATCGCAGCCGATCTCGCGGGCAAGGGCCGAGATGGCCAGGTCGCCGCCTTCGGCGAGAGCGGCCTTGGCACGGGAAATCTCGGCGTTGACGGTGCGGATGTGTTTGACGGCCTCCACAATGTCACCAGTGCCGGCCTCGCCCTTGGTGCGGATCATGGCGGCGCCCTCGGCGATACGGCGCAGGGCTTCGCCCAGGTTGCGGCAGCCGCAGACGAAGGGGATGGTGAAGCCTGACTTTTGCACGTGAAACTGGTCGTCGGCCGGCGTGAGCACCTCACTCTCATCAACGTAGTCGACGCCCAGGGCCTCGAGAATCTGGCACTCGACGACGTGGCCGATGCGGGCCTTGGCCATGACGGGGATGGTAACGGCCGCCTGAATCTCCTTGATCATCTCCGGGTTCGACATGCGGGCCACTCCGCCCATCTTGCGAATGTCAGAGGGGATGCGCTCCAGCGCCATGACCGCTACAGCGCCTGCCTCTTCAGCGATGCGCGCCTCAGCAGCCGTCGTCACGTCCATGATGACGCCCCCCTTGAGCATCTGCGCGAGACCCGCCTTGACGGTGAAGGCATCATCACCGCTCCCATTGGCGCCGTTGAGGTTTGCTGCCATTTTTTCGGTAGTGGTTGCTGGTGCAAGAAGCGACGTTTTGGTGTTTGGTGGGGGGAGGGGTTGATGAGGTTTTTTAGTGGCGAGGGGGAGATGGAGGGGCAAAAAGTGTAATGTCTTTGAACAGCTCGCGTGCGCCTCTAGCTTTTTGCGGGGTACCTGCCAACTTGGTCAATGGGAAGGGAAAAAAGGTCCTAAAGTCTTGAATTGGTCCCTCGAACTGCGAGACAAGAGGTTTGTTTTGTTTTATAGAAAAGTGTGACTCAGGTAAAGAAGGAAGTCTCGACCCGGACTGGTCCCTGGACTTGACGTGCCATCAGCAGATCTGGAATCTCCAAATGTTTCTTTCTGTGCATGAGCGTTGCCGCGCACTACAGTGCGACTGCACTGTGGCCATCCCGCCCTCTGGGAACTTCTCCGGACCGGAGTGTTCGGCACGGGTTCAGAGTCATCTCAAGACTCGGAAGCTGAGGAAGTTATCCAGCATGTCCGACGCAGTGGAGAATTCCGGCATTGTTTCGCTCACCGCTCCCATGACGTGAGGCGCGACGAAGCTCCGATGGTCGCAAAGAAACCCCAGTTTGGGGGATGGAAACAATTGCAAAGAGATAACTGGCGGGACGATGCCGGAAATGTGCATGAAGGCACCCCAAGCACGCCCTTGTTGGGACAGCTGCACGCTGAGCACACTTTGGAAATGCCGCAAAACCGGGCAACCATGCTCCACCCACTGTGCCAACTTTAATCACTTCCTACTGTCTGCCCACCATCTCCAAAAAGCTCCAAAGTCGCAACCGTCCTCGCCTCTCCCGCCGTTAGCGAGGGCAAAAAAAAAGGGAAAACCCATCACGCAGGGTTCCGATCTCAGGAGCCGCCGAGGACCAATGGCAAGTGGCGAGATGTTGCTCCCGACGGATACAAAAAATCCCCGGACCGGTCGGTTGGTCCCTTTTTTCCCACCCACTTCATGAACTGCCTTATTAATGCCGCCTGTACCCGGCTGATTCCGACTGCAGCGGGAAAAACGCCGAATCGACAGCCAATCTGATTTGACTCACTCGGGACCCGACGTGCCAACCAATCCGCAGTTGGGGTTTTATCAGCAAAATTGTGAAAGAAGCGAAAAAGCAGAGACTCCCGCAAACAAAGTACACGGCTTATTTGTTGGACATTGTGCCACACATGTCACCCATCACCGTCGGTGTCCTTGCACTTCAGGGCGGTGTTGGCGAGCACATTGCCCTACTGAATAGAGCTGCTGCCCATATCGCGTCGAGCGGGATCGGCCATGGCGGGTTCGAGTTCCTCGAGGTGCGCACAAGGGAGCAACTCTCCCGAGCCGATGCCTTGATCATCCCGGGCGGCGAAAGCACCACTATGGCGATTGTGGCGCGGAGGTTGGGTTTGTTGGACCCGCTGAGGCAATTTGTCAAGTATGGCCCCCTCGACAGAAACGACTTTGATAAATGGCTAACACATCGGACAGAGTTGACTGCAAGCCCGTATGGGGGACCTGCGCCGGGTTGGTCATGTTGGCCGAAGAAGCCAGTGCCACCAAGCAGGGTGGGCAGGAACTTGTTGGGGGACTCGACGTCCGAGTGCTGCGGAACCGCTACGGGACACAAATCCAAAGCTTCGTCGCCGATTTGCAGTTGCCATTCCTGGGGGACGCCGAGAAGCCCTTCCGAGGTGTTTTCATCCGCGCCCCGGTTGTGGAGGAGATCATAAGCCCTGCTCAGAATGGGGCTATTGAGGTGAATGGAGACGATGATGCGTCAAAACCCAATGGCGCTTTGGGGAAGGAATCGGTGGAGGTGATGGGCGTGTTTAGAAAGGCGTCTTCAGAGGGAAACAACGCAGGGTATGAGGATGTTGTGGCAGTGAGACAGCGGAATGTCTTTGGTACCAGTTTTCACCCGGAGTTGACGGATGATATTCGGATACACGTTTGGTGGCTAAGACAGGTGCTAGAGGCGACTCGGCATGGTAAACTCGTGTTGTCTAGATCGTAGAGATTGTAGAGGGCTGTTAGAGCGCCACGCCCAGGCTGTAATAGACTCGCATACAGATGTCTTCCCAGCACAAAAACCTTCAGCCAGTTTGGATAGTCTGGACTCGGCTTGCGCGGCTTGTCCTGTCAGGCCGTTGTCTCTTGCTGGGCTGGCCTTGAGGGCTAAAATGTCTGATCTTCTCCATCACGAGCTCCAGTGATAGAGCTCACTCTCCAATCTGAATTTGACATCATCCATGTCGCTCTCCTGAAGAACACCTTCCTGCCAATTCATCGAGACCGATAACCCGCCTTTCTCGCACGAGATAAAGCAAAACTGAACAGCTGAGCCGTTGACATGTGCGCTCTGGCTGAAGACGACGCTTTCCAAACTCCACGAATCGGGGCCTGTTATTGTATCTCGATACGGCCTTTCCGGGACGACGCCGAGGTTTGTGATTGAGTAGGTGTTCTGTCGTGCTTTGCCGAGTAGACCCATCAACTGCGGTTTGAAGTCAGTCTTTCCTTTCAGTGACGCGAAGCTGAGGTCATTTAGTCCCTTCTTGACCTCAGAATCGATGAGCCGCTTGCTGCGAGCCGCAACCTTCCAGATGGCGTTTTCTGGGGCGGAACTGGCATCAGGAATGTCCTTCCTCTTGTACGCCCAGGAAAACGCATCTATCCAAACGCCTACTTTGGTATCATCGATACCAAGTGATGGATCAAAAAAAGGTCGAAGTGAGAGTGCCGTGGCACAACGAACAACTTTGGCGTCGCGGTACTGCCTAAAAAGTGTATCGCCGACCAGTATTTGAAGCATTGCGGTAACGGACGTTCCGTGAGCCCGACACTTTTCCCGAAGGCGCCTTGTCGAATCGCCAGGCAGTTGGACAACACGGATGAGCGTGCGTGCCCGGCCGTCTTTGATGCCTTGTTGGAATACCTCGCCCGTCCACACTTTTGGTGGCGTAATTACAAAGCTCGCCAAGTATTGCCAATATCGTCTCAAGGTCGCTCCTAGCCAGGACCTCCAGGTGGTGCTGTATGGAACCAGTTCGTCCATCGACGGCGGGATTTCAGAGGACGACGCCCAAACACAGAAGTTCCCTTCCGTTTCGCCAACCTCTTGCCCCTCGAGAAGAGCGTCCCGCAGAGTGGCTAGAATGGCATTTCCACTCTTACCATCCGCGATCGCATGATGGTAGACAACGCAGACGGCACATTCGTGGCTTCCAGAAGTGTTCCCTGGCCTTGTATTCTCAAGATCGAGACAGACGATTCTCCAGAGCGGAGCTTGCTGATCCTTGAATCCGACGCTGTTCTGCTCCGAGAGAAACTTTTCGAGATAACGTCCGGTATCCCTCTCACCAGACGAGGGTGGGCAGGTAAAATCCCTCCATTCTACCAGTTTTTCCACATCCACAACTGGTAGGCGGACAAACAGGTCGGGCGAGGACGAGGATCGACGAATCTGGAGAGAAAGATTGGGGTGCTGTCGAACCACGGCAGCCACAGCTCGTAGTACATGGCTCTTGTAAGCGCCTGGCACTACTGCGACGGGCTCTGGGATGGCAAAAATTCCCGCGACGGAGACATTGTAGTGAAATCCAAGATCATGCAGATCGGCTCGAAACTTTTCGTAGGTACCTGGAGATACGTTAGGCCAATGGTAGTGCTGGGACGGCTGGATTGGATTACTTGCCCAAAACCCTCCCTCGCTCCACATCACCTCCTCTTGGATCAGACACTTCTCCTTGCTGAAGCTGCGCCATTTGGGCGTGGACTGGCACAGGGAATTTGACGGTGTGGGCGCCACATCCACCTACCCCGCAAATGAGCGACCGAAAACAGTTCCTCGGGGCCGACAGCTGAAGGGTGCCGATAGGCTGCAGGTGTGCCCGAGGCAACAACCCTCCACTCAAGCACCACTTCAAGCACCACCGCAGCCTGCTCATTTGCCAAGGATATAACCAGCGGTGGGCGCTGATCGACGCTGGAACATTCCGCATCGCCAGAGATTTTTGCACCCTTCATCATTGGTTGCGAATACCCACCGTTCTCTGTCCTGAAACTCGTCTCTTCATCGAAGCTATTCGAAGTCCAGCTTGCCTCCCGTGTCAAGGCTACGTCTGAACTTCCAACCAAACCCGACCCCAACACGCCTCAGGATAAGGGTTTGACCCCTGAGAAAGCAGCACATCCGCGCCGCGACGGAATTGGTCTTGCCATCGAGGTAGTGTAACCACACCCACTCCCTGAGCTGAAAGTATGGGTGTTTCCAAGTCTCCCACCTCACGCGGGTGGGCCAATCAACGAGCTGTATTTTGGCGTTGGTCTGACGGAATGCATGTTGTGGCGCCCAATTCTCACGGAGGGCCTGGCGTCTAGCTCTCGATTCGGAACCGTGTTGCCATTTGCAGCCCAACCAATCATATGATGGCTTGCGGTGAGGGTCTTGGCAGCTCCCACGCCCAGCAAGGCTGGTACTACTAATCTACTAATACTTCAGGGGTGGCGAGCTTGCCCAGAATTGCAGAACATTCAAGGTAGCTGATCAACTCCCCCACAGCCATCATCCGAGAACAATGTGCCGTTCTCGCATAAGGTTCTAGCGCAGCAGCGACCCAGACTCTCCAGACTTCGATATCGCAACCAACAACAGCAGCTTTGGTGCATGTTGAGATCAAGGTACGGAATCTATTTTGGTTCAGGGGTCAACCACATCCCTGCTTTCCTACCTACGCTACTCCTGAAAGTAACCTTCCTTCTTGAGCTAGATGGACCCCGGATTTGCTGTCCAGATCGAAGCAGTTGCGTGCTACCGCACCTCTGCCGATGTACTTCGTTCCGTCCTCACCATCGGCCTTAGCGATGATGTGCACCCAGCCGTTGTGTCGTACCTCGACGACTTGGGAAACTGGCTCGGAGCTTCTCCCCGGTCGATGGAGAAAGTGCGCGCGGCGGTCTGTTTGCACGGATGTGCTACACTTCGACGAGTCGGCCTGATGGTGGGCATAAAGCCTGTTGACACAGCTAGACTGCTGGCAGACTGCTCCGGTGGTGTCGCCTGGCTTACTTGGGCTGCAGCGTTGCTTGAATGCTACACCCACAACGACATTGCTTGGTTCCAACAGGAAGTCGGCCACACGGTAGGCCTCAAGTCCAGTGTCGTACCACATTTGCGGGAACTTGTCGCCGCATTGAAGGTGACAGCCCCTCGCCTCGGCACTGTCAGCTTTCCCGAGTACTACGCCAGCACCTGTGGAGCAATGAGGCAAGCTCTCTTCGCGAAGACGGAGCTGTGCCCTCCTCGCGTGGCGGAGCCGCCCCTCATTTCCGATGTCCGCGAACTACTAGTCAAGGTCGCCGAGAGTTTTCGGGAGCAGAGAGCTATTGCCATCCGTGGACAGCAGAGCATTGGCTGGCTCGCCGCGACCTTAGGCTGGATCTATGGCGAGGCTGTGGAAATAGTGGCGGCTGGAAAAGTTGTGGTCGCTGCTGAGTTAAGAGCTCCGCACAAAGGCCTACCGCCTCTCATTCTCGTTGAGCTCTGTGAGGACCAGTCAGCAATGCTCACGCTCGAGTATGTTCTGAACAAGGACACTATCATCGCCACACTTACGACCCAGGACCGGAAAGACACACTGTCGAGTTTTGGACCGAAACGGAGTCGAGCCGACGAGTATTTCACAAACTGGCTCAACTGCACTTCACCGGTTGGCAGTTACGCTCTTGAGCCTCTTGCAGAAGCAGCCTCACACTTTACTTGTGGATTATTGAGAACCGTCCATGTCACCAACGAAGGAGGAGGGGGCCTAAAGGCCGAAGTTCAGGGGTCGGGTAAACAACTCGTCAACATCCTCAAGCTTCCAGGCGCCTACTCAGACGTCAAACGCGTCCAACAATTCTATAGTGTGGGGACGGGAACACAACCCCACGGCGCCTACCCTGCGGCGACATCTCAGCTCCAGCTGATCCTCCGTTCTTCTGAAGATGATGGTGACGATGGACGAAAGGCGGCGGCGGCGGCGGCATCTGGGGGCAGCATCACGGCCCTTGCTTTTTTGAAGGATGTGCCCTCACTCAGAGAAGCATATTCCCGCATGGTTAGGGAGATGAAGCGCGTGGGTATTCGGGGCGAAAACGACTGTTTCTGTGTCGTGCCTGGCACCGGCCCGGAGGCGGATTTACCTTCTGCACACGAGCCGCACTGTGGAACGTACCAGGCCGCTTCACTCGCAGTAGAGCTTGTCGCTGCATGTATTTGCAGCCTCTTCATTGAGGGACCGACTTCGCCTAGGCTCACCATGTTCCACGCCTCGCCCCTGAGATGGGCCATTAGCAAAGCCATTGAACAGTCGGTGCTGGCAGGGTCTGCTCTCATTTCCGGAGCTGACCTCATGAAGAGCATCCTTGTCATTGCTGGTTATTCTGGCGACTACGGCTACGGCCCCCTCATCACCTCCTGCAGCGGTCAAGCCCTGGTTCTTGCAGCAATCGATGGGCTCACATTCTCGCCGCATAACGTTGGGAGAGTCTTGGCTCTTCCCGGGGCAGTCATCCACCGTGGCCAGTACTACGAGCGCGTCGTTGTCGGTAGCTGCCGCCGGCAAGGTGGGGATGTCCTTCGCACTTCCGAGGGAGGGTTTCGCAGGTTCGATAGTGACGGTGGATTCAAGAGGAAGAGATGGGACGAGAAGCCAACACAGCGCCCCTGTCGCCCTTTCACCATTGAGCCGTCCAGCGAGGGCGCTGCAGACAGCATCGATATTATGGTACGGGAAACATTGACAGACTTGGAGCTCGTCGTGAGAAGTAGGCAGTCCGATGGCACAGACAAAGAACACGATATCTGGCACTGCATCACGGCGGCCCTGACCGCCAACGTACTTGGCGAGTGTAACCATCGCGAGGAGCGAGGGTATACAACCAAACCGGGCGAGTTGGTGACGCTGGTCGGCACCTGCACGAATCTCAACCGGGGCATCTTGGACGCGGGGCTGACGGTAGCGACGGTTGGAAAGCCTGTTGATCGGCTGCTTGCGTGTGGGGTGAACGTAAACATTGTAATGCGGACAACTGGCTGTATGAGCTGTGCTATGGCAGCTTGCAAGCAGGTGGGATATCGGTATTTGGTGTCATGATTTTTCTTTTGACCTCTCTTTCTCTGCTGGCACTGGGGGCTCTCCGGGGAGGATCTTCAGGTTGATGGGCCAAGTATTACTACTTAGTTTTCACTTCGTGCCCTCCTCTTTAATTCTGGTTTTGCTCTGATATATCATTTAATATGTAGCTCGAATTTGGAACATTTGTCCAATACACAGTTGACCCCTGAATACCCGGGCGCGAGAACATGCTCAACCAATCAGATGATGCCTTGTCCGATACCTGTCTCGATCCCGTAACCCCGCTTCTCTCACACAACACAACTCACGGTGAAAATGCGACTACTCAACGTCAACACGTTTGCATTCGAGGAATTTTACGATGAGACGACACGGCCAAAGTACGCCATTTTGTCCCACACCTGGGAGGACGAAGAAGTCAGCTAGAAGGAGATGCGCAAGACTCCAGAGGTAGCGCGCAAAAAGAAAGGCTTCACCAAGATCGAGGGGTGCGCTGCCGTCGCAAAGAGATCGGCATTGGACTACATCTGGGTTGACACGTGCTGCATCAACAAGTCGAGTAGTGCCGAGCTATCTGAAGCCATCAACTCCATGTTCCGATGGTATCAAGATTCGGAGCGCTGTTATGCCTTTCTCTCAGATGTCACGGCGAATCCGGGGGTCGGTTGGCACACAGTATTGACATTGTCGCGGTGGTTTACGAGGGGCTGGACGCTGCAGGAAATGATTGCACCACGCAGTCTGGAGTTTTACAGTCAGGACTGGGTTTTTATCGGGGACAGAGAAGCCTTTTCCAGTACTATCAACGAGCTTACAGGAGTTCCGTTAGACCTGCTGCTCGGTGTCACTGGCCCGCTTGACTACTGCGTCGCACAACGCATGGCTTGGGCATCAAAGAGAATGACGACTCGGAAGGAGGACATGGCTTATTGTCCCCTGGGGCTCTTCGACATTAACATACCCATGCTTTACGGCGAGGGAGAAAAGGCCTTCATTCGGCTCCAGGAGGAAATTATCAAGAAGACAGACGATATGTCTATTTTTGCCTGGATCGACGAGTCGGCCGATGAGCACAAGTATAGCGGCCTCCTTGCTCGATCTCCAACTAGGTTTTCCAACGGTTTCGAAGTTACATGGCATCGAACATCTACGAGCATGCCCGCTCATGAAATCACCAATCGGGGGATCAAGCTGTCCTTGCAGCTAGTTCCCAATGACCTCGACCTCGCGAAAAAGGAACCCCCAGTTGAATGGTTAGCCGTTCTCGACGGTGTAAGTGTAGCCGATACTGAAACGCAGAGGGCAGATCCGCATATTCATTTATGCGTCCGCCGAGTTGGAGAGGGAGACCAGTTTGTACGGGTAGACCTCGCCAACACTCACACGCTGCGGGAACTCCCACAAAGAACCAGTGACAGTGGTGATCGTATCACAGCCTTCTTCCGGCAAAGGATCGAGAGATATGACCGAACCGACAATCATGACCGAACGAGATGTGTTCGGCTCCGCGAAATGGCTCATACAGGCAGCTGCTCGCTGGCTCTGGTCGATATCCGCCCTGAGGGGCTCTGGGACCACAATCCCAGGATTATCAGCAGACACGCCAGCGGTGGGGCAGGACTGTGCTCTCTATTTCTACGGAAAGCGACATTTGTACTGCGGGCTTACAACCTGCCGAACGGTGCTGGCCCCATCAGATTCACCATCGACGTCGACCTATCCAGGGATAAGAGCACTTTTTTCAATGTCGAGGCTACACAGGACGTTACAGTCAGTCCTACTTCGATAGCCCCCAGGAAAGTATTCGGCAAGTCGGGAGCTCTCGAGATTATCATCGTCGAGACGCGTCGTACCAATGTTTGGGTTTCTGCCTCCCGCGGGTTTGACCACGGATTGTCGGAGCCGGTGTTGGAATTCCAGATTCGAGTGGTGACGGCTTGAGGGAGGGGAGAAGTTGGACAAGACTGGACAGTCTCACACACCAGACGCCAAGATAGAGCTCCAGTTCATGTTACCAGGGGACATTTGATGGGTTCTTCGTTCGAGTAGCTATCATCTGATGAGTCGCCCAAGCCCATGATAGCGGAAGACGTATTCTATTATATGAGCAACGAGAAAATATATCGTGATTGTACACAACAATACCTACGTAATATACAGCTGCTGTGGCTCGGCGTCCAGTCTGGAGCCACTAAGTTGTATATGCGGGGGGCACTGGATACCTATTACTTATGAGCGCGTCTCTTCGTGCTGTGATAAGCGTTGCCCGTACTGTAAAACCGACCCCGTGCTAATGACGAGACGCTATTTCTACTGCGCTTACCGTTATTAGCACCACTTCCATCGCCCTCGTCGCCCTGGTCGCCCTTAGTATCATCGCTATTATTATTATTATTACTAAGGCGTATTCGATAGGATATATAGCCCATTTCCACTTAGCTAACGAGGAATCCGACCACCCTTTGTTGTCACCAATCTCTACCTATCTGCACGGCGTTGACCCCGACCCCCCCCCCTCCCCCTCCCCT
>Ga0247765_1000979_pt1 | contig 17039 bp, 14 predicted proteins | sample UWRJL106311C6_FD_179949 | JGI IMG/M metagenome (GOLD analysis project Ga0247765, IMG submission 179949) | Plant litter microbial communities from Arlington Agricultural Research Station in Wisconsin, United States - UWRJ-L106-311C-6 | ecosystem: Environmental > Terrestrial > Plant litter >... | reverse complement strand
TTTTGTTGTAGAGTTGAGAGTATGAATGACCAACCTTCCCGCACCAATAACCAAGTGCGCATCGCTTACCAAGACCGTCATATCCTCCTCGCTCGGCTTTTTATCTCCCAGCGGGGCAAGAAAGGCTGACATGATGTCGGGAATAGCCGGGGGGTTCTAAAAGTCCAAGTCAGCATCCCCGTCATCACTCAACGTCCCATGGCAAGTAAGGTAAGGTAGGTAGGTACGCACCTTCATCCTCTCCACCAGCGTCTCCCGACAAAACCCCAACCACTTATTCCACCGCGCATTCAACCCCGGGATATCAAAGAAAAACCGAAAAAGCCAAACTGGCGGCATGTACGCCACCACTTCGACGGCTTCACCGAGCAAATCCACCGCCCAGTGTCCTTTACTCTCTGAATCCAAAAGACCAAATTTCATGCCGAGGGCCAAATCGCCAATGACATCAAAACTATACGCATGAAAGACCTGCGTCACATCTATTTTTTCTTGCCTTTCCGCCGCGGTCGTAAAAACCCCCATCATTTTATCCTGGTAGACTTTGATCCTCTGTTCATAACCACGTAACGCCCTCTCCCCAAATGCCGCACTCCAAACTCTTCGTCGCGCATTATGTTCCGTCTTGTCGCGAATCATCTGTAGTGGCTTAAAAGGCTTCATCAAATCATAGAATTCCCCCTTGGAAAATCCATGGGTTGCAGCATTGTGGATGACGCTCGGAGTTTCGGCATGGATAGACGATATCGCGCTGGGGCCGATTCTTACAAAATCTCCATGTTGAGCGTGAAGGCGCAAAACAACTTTATGAGCGTCTTGACGACGGAATACGCGAAATGATAGTGCTAACGCGGAGAGTTTGAGATCGAGCGGCCCCGGGAAGGTACGGAGCGGGTGGAAAAAGACGCGGTAGGTGAAGAGGGAGATGAAAATCCCCGAGAGAAAGACGAGGTGGATGGTAAAGCTGGTTCTCCATGCAAACTCCCGTTTCCACTCTAATAATTCCCAGTTTGACACTGTAAAAGAAGAGGTTGAGGGGTAAACTGCAGAGGGAAGGAGCGCGGCGACGGTGACAACGGAGGCGAGAAAGAGTTTGAAGTAAAAGAAGCCCTGCAAATGGTGTTCGCCACGACGGAGGTAGAGTGCGTGGATAGAAATACCAGCCACAAAGGCGGCGAGATATGAAATGTTGGGTTCCATCAAATTGATCACAGTTGATTACCTGCGGTGAGGATATTGGAGAGGCGAGATTGAAGAAAGCGGGGAATGGGGAACCAGAATCGGGATGATACGATGACGCACAGAACCTGTTGACAAGGGCTATGTAGGCTAGGCGCGATAACTACCCAATACCCAACTTGCGAATCACGAATCGTGGTTACACAGCAGATGCACTTAGCGAGCGGGCACCTATCACGTTGCGTCTCGGCAACCAAAGTCTAAGACATATCACCCCGCCAAGATTGAGAGCATGTGGAAAGGTTGTCCGTTGTATCAAGCAATGGTTGGACATGACTGCCACTAGACCTCTAAAGAAGATGTTGGAGAAATTAACACTTGAACGTTCATGGATAGATGGATGAATTCCTTTTTTTCTACCCCCTTTTCCTTTTTTCTTTTTTCCCCTTTTTTTCTTCTTCTCGGATGACTCGAGAACTTTGTGAGTTTATCACAGCTTTCGTACCATCCCTGTGGTGTAGGGCTGCGAGAGTTATTTTGTCGAAAATCCCCCACACATACATGTAATATTTGAATGTTCAATGTGCCTTTCAACAGCATCCATAAAAATGGGGAAGTAAAAGGTGTCCGTTTTCTGGGCCTAAATACTAAGCTTTGGGTTGCGATCACGTCATGACTTTTCCACCAGACCGTGACCTGCCATGGGCTCAACACTTCCCCGTGCCTGTAGGCGTCTCGCACGTGCGGCTTGACATTGATACATGTATTATCCAGGGATGTGAATTCAGGTGAACAAAAGTCAGGTCCGAAGTCCCTTGTGCGACCATGACGGGTGCACGCTAATTCAGAGCTTAGGGGATTTCCTTTACTCGGCATCACTCTAATATTTCCCTTGGAGAAACCAGTTTGGCCTGCCCAGGTGTAATAAGCTAGAACCCGGTTCAACCTTGCCGACTCAATGGCCATGCGTCTATGACCACCGCTGCAGTGTGGTTGATGAGGGGCAGACTGGCCACTCACTCGGCACAAGCCGAGTCACTTTTCCAGTCAGTCAGGTTTGTGGGAGAAAACAGCCGGCACGGGCTCTTCCCCGAGTGGCGACATATACAAGATACCTAGGTATGTAGTCTCACCTGATGACTCCAGGCACCCAGTCAGGTGCGAGTTCACCAGTAACGATGGCGCTGGGGTAGGTATGGACTTTGCACGCTTGTTTACACTCGCCAATTACGTCTGTTAATTGGCCGGCTCTGCACTTCTCTCTTCATGCGCCGGGTCGAGGAATTGTTGAGGCCAATATTCGGACCAGGTTTTGGCCACCGTGCTATGGGACATGTAAACGCTCTAATTGTCTGACACACCTGAACCAGTCATAATTTCAACTGCCAGATTCTGGCCTTCGCCTTCTCCTCTGTTTTGTCCCCTTCTCTCCTCCGCTGTAAACAATGGCGATGCCTTGCACCGCTGGATAGGTTCTATTTTGGTCTGGATCACAGATAACTGGTTGATCGACAGGAGAAATTTCTTTTCGCCCCCCTCGGAGCGAGCAGCCATGTACTCAAGTTCGCCCCCCCCCAAGGACTTTCTTCGTTGGAAAAGAGGGGAACGGCCGAACTCTCATGTTCGACGGATGCAGGACTTTTTTTTTTTGGTGGGGGAGGGGGGCGATGAAGTTTGCCACTGCCCTGAATATCCGGCACATAACATATTTGATCTGGCAGATTCTATTCCATGTATGCTGTACTGTACATACTATAATGGCGGTCCAGTCCTGTTGCAATATCGAACATACACACACGGACGGACACACGATGAAGTTACACCCGGGGAATAAAGATCACAGATTCTACCCCCCATCCCTCTTCGTCTTATTCATCGCACCGGGCTACCTATTCATATCGAGATGAGAGATCGACCACGCCAGTTCACGATCCCGACATGATTTTTGTCCATCTCCCGTGGACAAAAATGTCCGATGAAAATCTTTTTCATTTTTCCCTGCCAGCCAGCCAGCCAGCACATCCAGCTGAGAGAGGGGGTAGTTATATTAGGCTTGCTGTGGAGAAACGTCATTACTCTTTACCGGGGTAACATTTGCCAGTTTCGCCCCCCCCTCCATCCGCCCTACATGTCCATGTGCCTGGTTCAACGGCTTGTATAAATTAAAAGACTTCGGCCCTGACTCGATATTACCCCCGATCCCGATGCCGCAAAGATCGACACCCTCTTTTCTGCAACTTGTGTGCCACCCTCAGTCCAGTACAATGCTTGTCAACTTCCTCTGCACAAGCAAGCAGACTCGATGTTTTTGGACAAGAACCGGCATTTAGTTTGTTCTGTGCCAAGACAGAAACCGGAGTTTTACACCCAACCAACAACACTCTGCAGGACACTCTGCAGGACCGACCGTCCACAGAGGCAATTTGTAGACAAAGCCAAAATGACAACACATCCCAAGACCAATGACAACATACGGTCACACCTCCCAGTCACTTGCTTGCTTTCTTTGCCGAGACAATTACAGGTACCGAGACAGTTTTGGGGAGAAACACTCTACGCAAGTGCCTGTAATTGTCTGTGAGTGGTATGACAGACGACAGAGAGCCGGAAATCAAGATTGAGGATTTTTTAATTGCCAGCTGAAAAATTCATATTCAGAAGATTTAGAATCGAACGCGGCACACGTCATGACTTACCTCTAGAGAGAGTGCAGCTTTGATGCAGTCTTTCATTCCATCTTGGCTTTTCCACGGAGATAGAGAGAGAGAGAAAAAGTGCGATCTCTGGAGACAGACAACACGGTTATAAAAAGGGAGCTTCTGTCCGTCCTTGGATCTCTTCTCCCCTCTCCTCATCAGCAACAACAGCATCTTCACGACACCTGACCACCAGCCTGCACTCAACGCACATCCAGTAAGCTCAACCATAGCAAAGATGAAGCTTACTACTTTCGCCCTTGCCCTCTTCACTGCCGTGGCAGTTGCCATTCCCACTGGTGGTGGTCCCGGCCACGGTGGTGGTGGCGGCGGCGGAGGTTCCGGAGGTGGCGGAGGTGGAGGCGGAGGCGGAGGCGGAGGAGGAGCTTATGACCCTTGCTCCGGTCTCTATGACAGTGCTCAGTGCTGCGCTACCGATGTGCTTGGCGTTGCTGACCTGGATTGCGCTCCGCGTAAGTTCTCCCCCCTGTGGTGTTTGCCGCTCGCAAGTGTGTCCAAACTAAGCTGAGACAATGTCTGTACAGCCCCGTCGGTTCCCCGCTCCGCCAGCAACTTCCAGTCCATCTGCGCTGGCGTTGGTCAGCGTGCTCGCTGCTGTGTCCTCCCTGTGGTGAGTTTCGACCTTCTTTGGAATTGGTGAGGCACCTGCTAACTTCCTTCAAGCTTGGACAGAGTGTTCTCTGCCAGACCCCGGTTGGAGTGCAGGGCTAAAGAGTTGTGATGTCATAACCACCTCCGGGTCTTGGCTAATATGGACCTGCATGTTTTCTCGCAGGTGGCCAGGGTAATGTCATTTGTGGAAGTTGGAATCGCTGTTGTCGGGTCGGGTGCCGCCTTGTCAAGTCTCAGTGTTCTGTAATGTTAGCGTGCAGTCATCTCTAGGTCGTATTGCCTTATCTTGTGCGTATTCACAAACGCGGATGCATGCCTGGATGCCAAGATGGATACTATGATGCGATGAAGTGATCCACGCTGCTGCAGGACTAGCTTATACTTGTCTTGACTGTCCCATAAGTTTGGTTGCCATACACTTGAGGAATTGCATCGAAATTGGTGGTTTGGTAGCCCTAAAATAGGAGTTCGTGGGCGTTTCGAGCAGTTCGAGAAGAAGCTGGCGGCTTGAGCGGCACAAGGCGGGCGGACCCGACCCAGAGTCGGTCGAGTTGATCGTGTGGACCGTACGCTTTCAGTAATTCGGTGCTCGTCATCTAAACCCTCTGCCCTTAGAGTCAGCGAATACGTGGATCATCCAAACTCCCATATCATAATGGCGCCATTGCCCAACACCACTGCGCGTGTCGGTGATTGCCTCACTTCTCACTTACAGTGCCGAAATAGGAATAGTCTCCGTAAGGAACTGTTGCCAAGTCTTGACCCACAACTGCGGGGACTAATCCCGATGAATCCGCGCTTTTTATCCCCGGCATCCTTCCGACTCCATCATCTTCTTCCACCTCTTATTTTCTTGACAATCAGCAGCTCAAATTTCTCCCCGCGCCATGCCACCATCTCTTCGCAGATCGTGCTCTGCGTGCGCCAAATCCAAGCACAGTTGCGACCTTCGGACACCCCGCTGTTCCCGCTGCATCAAGCGCAACGTCGAATGCAGCTACGCAAATGAGCCCCTGACGGCATCTTCGGCAATACCCGCACCCACTTCCCAACCCCCGCAGTCAAATGGGTCTAATGCCTTAACCCACTACAGGTTCGGTTCTTTGGATCCCTTTGATGCATACCCGCAGACGAGGCTTCCCAGAGAACAGGTTCAGCGGCTGATACACGGATGTAGGTTTTCTGCCCACTCGCCCAGACTCAGCTGACATAGGCAGTCCTCAACAAGATCGCCTTCCAGTACTACCCTCTGGATTTGAGCGCGACTTCCAATCCATTTCTCATTTCGTGGTGGCCATTAGCCCTGGGTGATCCAGCCCTGTTCCACGTCAGTTTACAAACAGCATGTCTCGACCAGGAAGTGTCAGCCCAGCGGGGATTTCAGACTTCAAACCTCCTCATGGCTGATTCGGTGGCACTTCTCCGCCGAAAAGTCGAAGACACATCACTCGCCGTCCAAGATGGGACAATGAATTCGGTCATCACACTCGCCGCCATCGAATTCGGCAAGGGAAACGTCAAAGTCGGCGAAATGCATGTTGCCGGGCTCAAGAGGCTTGTCGCACTGAGAGGTGGGATCAACTCGGTTCGACAAACAAGTCCACTGACAGCCAGGATGGTTAGCTGGTATGACCAGCTGTCTTGTCGAGGAACAGCCACTGACCTTCCTTGCAGGGTATCGATGCTCATCATGGGGTTCCCGCAGTTCGAGACGCAGGATGACTTGGGCGTCGGAGATGGTATACCCCCAATTCCTGAGTGGCAAATGGACCCCCCTGCACTCGACCAAGATGTCCTGGGATGTTATGGGGCATTTGTTGATTCCGAGGTCGAGAATGTCTTGGCTCGTCTTCGTAATGTCTTCCAACGGGCACAACAAGTGCCATTGACACCAACCAAGCTGCATGACTTGACATGCTTTGTCGTCCATCGCCTAATGTCGCCGTCGTTAGTCACAATAGGGACACCATCCTCACCTCTGTCGGAATGCATCCGTTGCGCCATCATCTTGTACATGCTCACCATTCAGGGACCGACGTACTACACGCACGCAGCCATGTCAGCCACGATAGCAGGCCTTCTTGCCATGTGTTACGAGCAACTCGAGTCGACTCTGCATGTGCATGGGCCGATTGATGTGTGGCTCATGGCCGTGGGCCTGGTTGCGTCGGCAGGGATGCCAAGTCATGGCTGGTTTATCGAGAAATCGCGGAGAATTTGCGAGGAATTGCGGATACACAGTTGGGAGGGCGCCGCAGCGACTGTCAAGCGGGTGCTCTGGCTTGAGACAGCTCGCGGCAAGGACATGTTTCGAGCACATTGGGACGTTGCGTGGGGCGTCGCCAGTCAGCCAGAACCTCCTGACGCTGTGTCAGGCCTTTTGCCAACGAGCGCTGACGTAGCAGGCTTACAAAATTTGATGTGATTGGCCAGTTTTTTGCGTCTCCGATGTTGACATTTGCGCACGGCCAGCGAGTTTAGAAGGAGCGATCCAGATTTTCTGGGAATCGTTCTTTCGAGATTTTATCTGCCGCCTCAGGCACAAAAGTCATCAAGCTTTGTTGCAGCAGTTTGTCGCCCCTCCCTCACGTGCCGGCCTTTCACAGCACCACCGGAAGCATTCCTTAGCAAGACGCATGGCCAGACGCTCGCACTCATCAGCAGCACCTATGCACCTACCAGGAGGCAGCTGCTTCGAAGCACCGCACGTTATGGACCGGGCGAATTCCGACGACTCGGACTCGAGGCGAAATTTCCATTTCCAACCTGGCCACTATCAACCAAACCACGTCGACCCAGCTCCCGACTGCGACAATAAAGCATCTGAGCCACAGCCAAGTAGTCATCGGTGACAAGCCCGGGAATTTTGGGTTTCTGGACAACAATGCCATCCGCCTTTGACAGATCGGATGCATTGGCCTGGGAAAACTTGCACACGAGTCATTGTCGAGCCTTGAACCCTGCTCGGTGTCTTTCGCATCCCAAAACCACGGCCGCGGCCCCTTTTCCGCCTTCGATACCTGGCGTGTTTCGCTTTCCCGAACTTTTTCGCCCTCTTGTCCCGCTCTCGGTCCATCTCCGTCCACAGCGCATCGAGCATCCGCCATCAGTCCGACAACACAATATCCCGAACCACCGCTCTATTCGTAGAACTGCGACTGCCTAGTAACAGACGCAGCCAGTCATCGCAATGCCGCCGTCACCCACGCCCGACATCGGCCAAAGTCGCGTGATGCGTACGCCGAGTAAACAAGGTCCGACCTGCCGATGTGGCCAGCAGTTTTCTCGATTTGACGGACTGACCAGACATCAACGATGTTGTATGGTTCCTCTAGGCCCTGCCTATGTCTGCGGCAATTGCGAAGAGTCATTTCCCGATATGGAATCTTTGGGGGAACATCGCCGATCACATCACGGGCGGCACAGGAAGCCAAAGACGCGTCGGGATCAAGCATCATTGGGTAGTGGGGAATAGGCCAACGATGTCTGGGAGGAAGGCAGCTATCCGCCGCCTCACAGAGCTCAAAAGACTCCGATTGGGCCATTTGTTGTCACCACTGGAGACTTTGGGGCTGTTGGTTGTCTACTTGGGTTCTAAGACCGAAATGAGTCCTGGATCGGTCCTCAAAAACGGAGTCACGCCAGCCATTGACGCGTGGCATGTCCGCCTCCAGGCTTTCCATCCACATGCCCGGACTAGAAAGACTGCGTTCACTGGACCAAGTCACCTCGCGTGCATTACGCAGGCTCTGGAATAGAAATTTGGCTGGGCATCATAAGTCGCGTATCCCGAATTCTAGATCCGGGTTCAAACACTGTTCACCCGACTAGGCAGGACATATCCACATGGTCGGTACCGGTCATTGTCGCCAGTTCAAATACGAGCGCGAATAAACTCTCTTCGTTACGTGTAATTCAGCATGCACCGCTTCTGCAACGGGAGTAACCCGGAGCGGGGCAATGGCCGGAATTGCGCTTGGGCGGTTAATTGCCATAAACGCGCGAATCGCAGTGTCCCCGGCTCCCGGGAAGAGGAGAGTTACACCGGCGGGAAGCAACTTATTATCCACCACTGGACAGTAAATCCGACAAAATCTCCACCTGACGGGGCCATATTTCAGTTCTTTGTTCGTCCCTCATTTCACGTTCACCGCATCAAGGGCTTTCAACTCGTTTCCCTGGACAGGCGACCGACAACATGAAGCTCCTCACGCTTCTTGGAGGTCTCATCTCAACATGCCTCGCCGCTAACTCCACCTATATCAACCCCGTCCTTCCCGGCTGGCACAGTGATCCTAGCTGCATCTACCATGCCACCAGTGCCACCTTTTTCTGCGCGATATCCACCTTCATCGCCTTCCCGGGGATTCCCATTTACGCCAGCAAGGATCTCATCAACTGGAAGCTCATCAGCCACGTGTGGAGCCGCGAATCTCAACTTCCCGGCGTCAGCTGGGGCACAATAGGCCAACAAGATGGCATGTACGCGCCAACCCTGCGTTTTCACGATGGCCAGTTCTGGGTGGTGTGCGAATACATTGGCGGTGGCGGGGGCAGCCAGCTCCTGACTGGTCTCATTGGAGTGCTGTTCAAGACGACGGACCCATATGACGAATCCAAGTGGTCTGACCCGCTCATCTTCAAGCCCAACAAAATTGACCCGGACCTGTTCTGGGAAGACGGCAAACTCTACGTTGCGACGCAGACCATCATTCTCCAAGAACTCAACCTTGTCACTGGAGAGCTCAGCCAACCACCCATCAACCTATGGAACGGCACCGGCGGTGTCTGGCCTGAGGGGCCGCACATTTACAAAAAGGACGGCTGGTACTACCTCATGATTGCCGAAGGCGGCACCGCCCTCAATCACGCCATCACCATCTCCCGGTCGCGCAACCTCAAAGGCCCGTACGAACCTTTCCAAGGCAACCCCATCCTCACCAACCGGCGCACCTCGGAATACTTCCAAACCGTCGGTCACGGCGACCTCTTCCAGGACGCCAACGGCAAATGGTGGGGCATGTGTCTCGCCACTCGTGGCGGTCCCAAATGGGATACCTACCCCATGGGGCGGGAAACTGTCCTCTTCCCTGTCACATGGGAAAAAGACAAGTGGCCAGTCATGGAGCCCATTCGCGGCCGCATGTCCGGGTGGGAACTTCCTCCCCCTAGTCGCAACGTCTCCGGGACGGGACCATGGAGCCGCGATCCGGATGCGTACGACTTCACCACTGCGGGTGAGCCGCTTCCGAGGAATCTCATGTTTTGGCGGGTACCCCGTGAGGGAGCGGTTACCACCACTGCAAAGGGTCTGCAGATGGTGCCTTCACGGAATAACGTTACTGGCGTGGTGAATCCGGCGAGGCCGAATATCGAGCTGAGCGGTCAGCGGGGCATGGCGTTTATTGGGAGAAGACAGACAGATACCCTGTTTGACTTTTCGGTTGACCTTGTAGGGTTTACTCCCAAGGGTGCGAACTCCGAAGCAGGCGTTACCGTGTTCCTTACCCAGCTGAATCACATTGATCTCGGCGTGGTACTACTGCCCGGCGCAAATGGCTCGTCAAGCTTGTCGTTGCGGTTCCGGGCGGAGGCGACGATCGCACTGCCGAAGGAGAAGGCCGTGCCAGTCCCGGCGGCGTGGAACGGCGAGACGATCCGACTGCAGGTATCAACGCCAAATGTGACGCACTATGAACTTTCAGCGAGCCTGGCAAGCAAGCCGGAGTCGAAGATTGTGGTTGGAACGGGTTGGGCAGGACTGGTCAGTGGAGCGACGGGACCCTTTACAGGGGTGCTTTTGGGCGTGTATGCTACGTGTAACGGGGCGGGAAGCGGGGTGGAGTGTCCGAATGGTGGTGATAAGGCGTACTGGCAGCGGTGGAGGTATGGCGGGCAGGGGCAGGAAGTTGCGGCGGGTGTGGTGGTTTGATAGGGATGTGTGATGTAACACCCGACCTCAGCCTCGGATTTGGAATCGCCTCCTGTGTACGAAAAAAGTTCTGTAACCCTTTTGATTTCACTGGCCGGGTAAGCCGGCGCTCACCTTTCGTTGGCCCATGATGGCGCTTTAATACGAGGCGCCGTCTCGATGTTATGGACTTGTTCCAGTTGCCTCTCATGAATCCTATTAAACCAGACGAGAGCTTTGCCGATAAAGGAAGGGAGGATTTCCTCAACTAGATAACTCCAGCCCAACCTAAATCACGGCACCTTCTGGGCTAAGGGATCGCAAAGCATCCTCGTTTTCCTTTCCTCAGCTTTGTAAGATGCAAAGCGTATCAATCCATAGGTAACGAATACCAAAGGTCTCTTCTCACCATCACGGATTCACGGAGCACGGCAGGCATTTTTCTTCCACAGAGAGGTTTCCTCGCCGACTCTTGAGCGTGGACGAGGTGGATGTGAAGACAATACCACGACCCCAGCAGTAGTAGGACAAGGCGGTACAGTTAGCATTCTGTATGCGCTCGTCTGCTGGGACCAACGAGTCTGACCTTGGACTCATCCCAGGCCGGGGGCCATCCATCAGGTAGCATTTGTGTTCGGAGCTGCCTCGACTTACCCAGACCCACTAACCAGGGTGAGCCGAGGGTGAGCTGAGGGTGAGAGCCGATGGGGAACTAGGTGCTCGGCTGCATCCTCTTGCTGATTGCCACTACGCCTAGTTCTATTGCAGTAGAGAAGTACCTATGCTGTCACCATTTAACCATTACACGGGGAGCAAAGCAGCCTTGTTGTGCGGGGCCAAGGGGGGGGGGGAGAGGGGAGTTAGACATGGCCGCCGTGGCGGCCCTAGCGACCGTTTGAGGCCCCTTGCAAAGATTTTATTGGTGAGACGCGATCCGAATTCTCATGGGCTGGCTGGCGTTTTAACCTACCTTACCTATCTTACCTAGGTAGGTTCTTGCCCACTGCTGAGTGACTACTCCTACCTGCCTCCAAGGCTCAAGGATGGGGCGAGACGTAAAAATTTTTGAGCCCCATTATCCGCCCAGTCTCAGCATCCGTGGGCTGAAATCCGGTTCTACCAAGATATGTCCAAAACTGCACGTGCCCTGCTTTTTCGCAGAGCTAATGCCCGTTTACCTCAGCACGCCCTTGACCGGGGTACAGGGCCCGACGACGACGACGATAATGGTTATGCGGAGGAGCCATGTCGCCTGTGCTAGGGAATGGCGTATATTGAGGTCTCGGCTTTTTTCTTCAAGACTTGCGCCGGCTCAAATCAGTTCTAGAAAAGAACGAAAATTTTGATCCTACTCCCCCCGGAGTCTACAGTTCATCTCACGGGGCTCAAGGCCACCGATTTCTCCCAAGCATGATACACGCCTGGCGATGGACCAGACGAGAATATGCTGCACGGAGTCACACAGATATAGAGAGGAAAAGGTACCTAGGTAGGTAGCCCACCTGTGCAGGGCTTGCGACTTATACCACGCAGCTTACATACATCAAAATGAACCCCCCCCCCTAGTTGCCTAGGTAGTTTCATGTTATAGCCCGTTTTTGTCCTTGGGCAGGGGGATCTGATGGGGATAGAGACACTTTCCGCCCTATAAAAAACTACCAACTATCTGGTTATCCAGCTTCTCATCCAAGCCATCAAGTGTTTCATCCTTGTAATAAGATAACGAGATGGGGTGAAATTATAGCAGGCTTACATCCCGCACCGTCGCCAGTCTAAATCCGTCGGCCGCCTTATCGCCAAACAGTTTTCCCATTCCCACGCGCTCAAACCCGTCAAGAACGCTTTTTTCGCTCCTCCGCAGGTAGAGCACGTTAAACTCGGTCGAGGCGCCTAAAAAGGTCCGGGGTGCCGTCGATGAAACCAACAGCGCGAATATCATTGGACTTCCTGAAAAAGCAGCATCGTTTTGGAACTCTGGGTGTTCTACCGAAGCCCAGCCGCTGATGACATGGCGCAATCCTGCAATGTTGACGTTTCGCCGCGCGCTGAAGCTTTGGCCTTCCTGACCGGAGCCATCAATTATTATCTCAGGAGTTACCAAATTAGGAACTTCCCTGGGACGGCGGTAGTCACCGATATGCACGGCTTGCAGTCGTCCACGGAGATGCAAGACATAAGTGTGAGGCCCTGCCATGGTTCTGTCGCGACAAGGGTCTAATAGTCCCTCCGGCAGGCTCCCCATTTGCTGATCCAACGGATGGTCGATAGCGCGAATCCCATGACTCTGAGGGGTCGTACAAACCACAAAGGTGAATTCTCTCTTTACCCAGCTCCGGCGCCACATCTTCACCGAGATTTCCGTCATCGTCATATCATAGCCCTGATAGTTGATTCGGCGCCGCCCTTTCCATCTCACTGCCGAGTAAATTGACGCCCAAGACCAGGTTGGGAAGTTGGAGAGTCGCTTGTGAACCCCAGGGGATACTTGCTCCCAAAGAAGCCCTCGCTCAAGCTCACCTTTCCATAACCCGGCAACACAATCGTCGGTAGTTTGCAGGTTCTTTTGACATGGAGTCTGAGCTAGCCTCACGGTGAACTCCCTAGCTATGCCCAAAAGAGCCACCATCCGGTCCTTCTCCGGGTAAGAGAAAGCCAGGCGGCTATACTGCTCCACCACGCTTTCCCAACTGCAGTATATATCCTCGTCCGAGTAGAACTGCAAACGCAATGAGTACTTAACAGGAAGGTAGGCTGCAGTGTTTGTATTGCTGACGGAGTCCAGTCCGATATCCTCGCCAAGCTGGTTGCGTACCGTGTCGTCTGGGCACATGCATTGCGTGTACACCCCTGACGGCGTAAAACAGAGAATGCGCCGACTGAGGAGCCATTCTTGGAATACCCAGCCACGGGTCAATATCTGGCTCCTCCGCATGTGCTCGGTGAACTTGTTGGAAAGGTCCGAGGCAGGACGCTGGGGATATACGTAGAAGAAGCCCTTTCGCACCCCCGTATCGTCTAGGTACGGGAGGCGTGCAAGACTCCTCGGCTTCGGCGGCCGACAATCGGCATAGGACTCAGGGGTAGAAAAGGTAGAGATCACGGTAAAGGCAGCCAGCTGATAATATCCGCCCATCATCGTCGACTCGGCCTCCCAATCCCCAGCGGCATCCTGGATAATGCAAAGACTATCGATCCAGACATACTGGATTCCGAATCTGGCTGCGATTCGAAACGCTTGCAGAAAGTGATGCGGCAAATTCCCAAAACCGGCGCCGGAAACGCGGCTGGAGAAGTTGGAGGTGGTTGTCGAGGACATGGCCGTGTCTGGTTGCACCCACCGATGCGACAAACAGATATATCGGCCAACCTTTCCCGCCGTTTCCTCGAGCGCGAGATTGAGATCCGAGCCGTTGGCTGATGAAGTAGTAACTCGGATGCTTCGCTTCGGTAGCGGGGTCTTGTGAGAATGAATGGTTTGCCCCGATAGTGTACGGGAGCATGAGGTGTGCGCCTCGCAGCCTAACCACCAGTCCTTGATCAATTCAATGCTATCAAGGGGCGACGATTCTTCCACACACCGGCCGCGAACATCTCCCGAGACGGCCGCCGGTGTGCCTGGTCACCCAAGTTAGCAAGGCACCCCATGTCTTGCTACTAGTAGGCTAAGGCATGGTTTCCTCAGTCATTCTAGGTTGGTTGGTTGGTTGGTAGGGAGGTAGGTAGGTATGCATTTCTGACTTGCCTTCGTCAGCAGCCATGTGAAGGACGTGGTATCCTATGGGGGGAGTAGGAAAGGCAGGCGGCGTTGCTGTGTAGGACATGGTGGTGTGCAGCCACCGAATGCTGAGGCCCTTGTCATGGCGGTAGCGTGTATTTTCTGGCTGGAAATACAATCGCAACCAGCACGCATTTGTTAGGCTGCGCATCATCCCCCGAGCCTCTGCATCCTGATCCATGATTTCTACAAGAAGCCCGCAGAACGAGCAACCGCCCTGCGCCGCCGCCAGCACCGATTTGGCCAAAAGGTTCCTCCATTGATAGTCAGTGCGCGCGAGCGACCGGAGATCGAAGACCTGGCAGGAGGAGCAGAGGCTCATGACTGCAGTCGGTTTTGCCGTCCTGCGGATGCCGGCGCGTGATTGGAAAGCCCTCTCAGGCTAGGTTGGTAATGCGTGCGTGTGATGGAATGGACGCCCTGCTAAAGAGAGAGCAAGCACACAATGGGGAGCAAATATTTTTGGACGGATCGCCGCTTCTGCCTGGAGAGCCAAAAGCACGTGGGGGAAATTACGATTGGCTGGCCAGATGCCAGGAAGCATGACATGACATGCATGTCATGTCATGGGCTAACGCTTCCTCTAACAACTGAGGCTACGATCTGTAGTCAGTTCTACCACGTCCGTTGTTGGCAAGGCTGGTATGCTACGATAGCGGGGAACACATGGGGAAAATTTTTCAAAAGCGGTCAACACGCACATCATTTCTCCCGCCTGATGCCCAATTCATTCAGCTGCAAAACAAGGACTTCAGGGCCGACTACTTGACCTTGGGCAACGTGGAACCGATGTGCGAACGGTGCAGCCCATGGTTTGAGCTGTGCAGCAGAGAGCCCTCTCAGATCCCCAAGCAACAGTAGTGGATGTGGGAAAACTTCGAGGAGGACCAATACTTTGAGAATGCCTTGTATGGTTTCAAATGGCAGGCAACACTCAACAGCACACTCACCATATTCAAATTATTGCCTCTCATTTTCATCCTCTTCGAACGCCTTCCCGGAGCACACACCTCTAGGGCGGGGAGCGCGCCGACATACCCCTTCAGCCTCGACGAACTGGACACTGAGTTCGACCAAGGCGGCAACGGCTTCTCTGCGCTCCCCACCACGGGCCAGAACGCCAAAAACGTCGCTCTCCGCAGATATAACGGCGTCGGGGCCGCAATCATCTTTCTCTCGTCTGCAGCCATTGCTATTACTCTTGTTAAGTCGATTCCCTACTGGTGCTTGAGGCTAAGACGCTCCAATACGTACCTCTGGCGACACCGGGGCATCAGCATCAAGCTCCGAGTGCTGGCTTGCGTGCTGATGACTGCTATCCAGATGGGTCTATGCGTCACTCTGCTCGTCGCGATACAAACTCTCAGAGCCGCGCTGCAAGCCGACCCGGTCATCGCGAAGTATCTTGAAGATATGCGCGCTCAACTTCGCTTGGCGGATGGCGGTAGTTTAGACCCCATATCAAAAGAGTGCTCGATGCTTGACTTTTTATGCTACTTTTACCGTAGCTATATCACTCCTGCACGGCATTCCCAGGGTCTGGATGGTGTTGGTTGAAAGAGTGTTTCCCACTCGGCGTCGGCTCCCAGATGTGATGAGCGGCCATGTGATAGAAGCGATTAACACCATTGGTGGTTGTCAATGCATGGTGGGAGGGAGCGGGGATGAGGATGATGGCACGGGTGCACTTGCACGAGCGTATAAAATGGAGCAGGAGTGGAGGCTAGCACGGCAGAGGGATTTCTAACGAATCAAATCCCCAGGGTGCTTTGCTAGGTACCTTGTATAATCCGATCTCCTTAAAGTATCTACCTACTCAGCTCTAGGACTAGCGCTGAGCCAGATTTTCAATGGTAATACAAAGTAGAGGAGCAATTACGCCGCAATTTTCTTGCAAACTCAGTCTGAAACCATCCGGCCTGCTAGATCTTGAACTGCGAAATTGGAAGAGCTAACGTTACCTTATGTACGACGTTAATGAACTAGTACCACCAGTTAACTCCTAGAGTAATGGGTTTCCCTCCACTTACAATCCAGGTCAGGTAAGAGCGGAAGAGCCACTTTTCTTCCTAGATCGTGAACAAAATGAAAAACAGAAGCCGCATGAGGGGTCTCAGCCTAGAAGAATGTGATGTGATATGTCCTCACATCACAGACACCTCGTGCGGTTTTTTTTTTTGGTTTTTTTGGGTTTTTATTTTTGGTTTTTTCCCACGACGAGTGATTCGTCGATCATCTGTACGGTACGGGTTGTGTGCAAAAGTAAACACCCAATCCCTGGTTTTAATGTTGGCACATTCACTTGTCTCAACTAAAATATTGGGTGGATATGCTTACATGGAGCCAAGTTTATTGTTGTGCCATGGGGTTGAGAGAGCGCATGCAGTTCAATGACCACTACAAGATCCAGCATTGAAAACGCAAAAATAAATATACCTCGTACTAGGTCCCACAGACAGAGCTAACAGTTTGCCAACCAATCACAAGCCGGAGTAGCACAACACGACCCCGTCACGCAGCAGAACCATCTCCCCATGATAATGCGACAATCGCTCCATATATCCCGACTCCCGTCCAGTGCGTGCATGCAGAGATATTTCCCATCTCCGGTTCGTGTGCATTCGCATCGTCCAGCGACTTGTCGAGAGTCTATTTCGCCCCGTTTCTCAGGAATCGAACCTGCTGGCGTGGCCATGGCGCTCGAGAGGGTGATGAGGAGAGTGATGACGAGTTGAGGACGCATTTTGTTTCAAATGGTGTTGATGTCAAGTTGAGAGGTGGATAGGTGGAGAGGATGTCAACTGGGTGGGTCCCTGCCTGCTTCAATACGTGCAGCGCCTTGAAA
>Ga0247765_1000978_pt1 | contig 17039 bp, 10 predicted proteins | sample UWRJL106311C6_FD_179949 | JGI IMG/M metagenome (GOLD analysis project Ga0247765, IMG submission 179949) | Plant litter microbial communities from Arlington Agricultural Research Station in Wisconsin, United States - UWRJ-L106-311C-6 | ecosystem: Environmental > Terrestrial > Plant litter >... | reverse complement strand
CCACACACCACCAATAACCCTTACCCTTGTAATCGGCGTAATCGCCTGCAGGCCGCTGATAAGTTACCGCGGATAAGCGGATTTTCCACTTATCACAGACCGCCTGAAGCTGACCGCTACCGGCCGCTGGAAGCCAACCGCTTCCGGCCACTGGTTCCGCAACCGGATCTGCTACCACCCACTGTAAGGCGCTGTAAGGCCGCCTTACCCCGCCTGGAATTATTACCATCGCCGCTATTACCGCCATCACCACCATCACCGCTATTACCGCCATTACCACCAGCCTGTATCCTACTATGGCCGACGGTTTATATACGGCCGCCGAAGGGCGCGCTTAGGAGGTACGGAGGGCCGGCCTACAGGCGAAGAAGGACGAATAACTAGTAAATACGACAAGGAGCTATACCTTAAAGTAACGTGAGTAGAGGACCTGGTATAGTACGTTGCGCGCGGCGTTGGATGGAACCCTTTATACGTGGCTGGATGGCGAGTTCGTTACGCCTAATAAGCTGGCCGCTTGGCTGAAGGAAGATATCCTTTTACGGTGTATTAAGGTGCCAAAGAAGCGGTATAGCCGCGGTAACGGCTATACGGAGTTACTACTACTGGTTAATAAGTAAGCCGCCCTCCGGGAGGCTAAAGCCCTCGCTATAACGCTAGGAGTACCGGTTACCGAGGCGGCTTAGATCCTGGTTAACGATTGGGAGGGTTATATACTACTGTTAACTATTATTACGGTAATGGCTACCGGCGGTAGCGCTGGTAATGGTAAGGAAGGTAACCTTTTTACTAAAAGTACGGTAAATACGTATATTACTGCCGTAATCGAGTTTTGGTACCTATAAGTGGTATACGGTAATAAGAATACGGAGAACCTACGTAACGTTACCGTACGTAGCTTTTTGGAGTAACGCGGCTATTAGAGAAACCGCTTTAACTGTGCCAGCTTTAAAGATCGAGGTACCGAAGGTATTTAAGCCGGATATTTTACTATTAAGTGGTTGGCGATTTAAAAGTATTTACTTTATGGTATAGTTACCGCTTTATACAACCTTTGTATACGTATTAATTTTTTATTTGGCTATTATTACCTCCTACGTAGAGAAAATTGCTAAAAGATGGAGCTTACTAACTTTTCTCTCCTTAACTACCCCCCTATTAAAGGCCCTACGTAGTATAATTGCCTTATATTGTTTTTATAAGATGGTAAGATGAATAAAACGGTTAGAAAGGAGTTTATGGGATTTCTACGCTATAAGAACCCCCTTTTTTATACGTAGGGCGCCTTAGTATAATTATTCTTTTGGCGATAATACGTAGTTAGTAAGCCTTTACCTTCCTTTTACCGCCGCTAGGATTGGTATAGGATTAAGGTTTTTATTAGCTAAAAGTGCGAAGAAGAACTTTCCTATAGTATATAGTTATAGGATACCTAATGTATTTTTGGTATAGTTGGCCTATTTATAGTAAAAAAAATATATTTGCCGCGGTAAGTTGGAGTATAAGATGTAGAAACCTACGGCGCCTTACTTATGTAGATTTTATAGGTTAATTATTGGAATTAGAGCGTTTTATACCAGGCCTACCTTACGTACCTACTGTACCAGTTTATACGTATTATTGCCGGCTTTTCTAAATTGTTAGGGGACTACTTTTTAGTACGTATAGTATATAATCCTCCTACCGCTTTATAGATCTAAATTTGGCCGTAAATTGAAGAGTGGGAGCCTTGTTTTAAGGCGTACGCGTACTGTTACTAGTAAGTATAAGGCGGCTTTGACGAAGACGATCTTGCCGGTAATAGTTTTTTTAAGCTTATAAAGCGCCTTTGGATAGTATTCCTATAGGATTTAACCGTTTTATAACCTTAATTTCCATTTTTACCCTTCTTTTTTTACCCTCTTTTTTATAGCGAAAAGTGGGAGACCTTCGCGTGTATAATGTAGGTTAGTATTATGAATATAACCGAACTATTAAACCTTTTATTACAGCGCGCCTTACTAGACCTTTATAGGTTTATAGAAAATACTTGCTTAGCTATTTTATACGCTAGTTAATAAATTATTAATTAAATAGCTAATTAATTAGCTAATTAATTAGCTGCTTAGAAGGGTAAAATCTTAGATACCCTTCTTTTTGGTAAGGTTTTTTTTATAATTACTAGTTACCTGGGAGCGTTGGCGCTGGTATTGGTGCTAATTTTGGCGCCTATACCTTTAAAGTTTGCGTTAGAGCCTATGCTAATTAATTAGTTAACGGACCCCCTTATTATTATAAGCCTGGTGAAGCTATTTACGGTTAAGGATGCTTAGTGCGAGTGGAAAAAAGGTTTTGTAGGCTTGCCGGCGATTTAGGTACTGGAGCGTTAATAGGGAAGTTATTAGCGCCTTAATAATAATATTAGGGTATAATTCTGCTGCTAAAAGGTAATTTGGGATATTATTTCTTCGTGTATATTTAGGGGTAAGAGCGAGGCCGAGGTTATTGCGGAGGTAAAGTAAATACGTGCCGGTAGGAGCCTTAACTAACTTGTAAATAGCCTTAAGTAACGTAGGTAACGCTGTAATTGTTGAGAAATTGAAATATAGGGGTTTGAGAGCCAAGAAGGCTAAAAATCGCGTTTTCAGGGGCTGCACGTACCTTAAATGTAGATAAATTTTATTATCGTTGAAGATTTGCATCGTTGTAGCCAATTACGTAGATTACATTAGCTAAAAGCGCCTACGATAAGTTTATCTTATTGAGGGTGCGCGTAATTACGCCGTAATTCGCTAAACCCTTTCCGGCTCCACATACTACTAATAACCCTTACCCTTATAATTAGCGTAATCACCTGCAGGCCGCTGATAAGTTACCGCGGATAAGCGGATTTTCTACTTATTACAGACCGCCTAAAGCCAACCGCTATTGGCCGCTGGAAGCCAACCGCTTCCGGCTACTGGTTCCGTAACTGGATTTGCCACTACCTATTATAAGGCGCCGTAAGGCTACTTTACCCCGCCTGGAATCATTACTATTGCCGCCATTACTGCTATTACCACTATTACCGCCATTACCGCTATTACTACTAGCCTGTATCCTATTATGGCCGACGGCTTGTATATAGCTGCTGAAGGGCGTATTTAGGAGGTACGGAGGGCTGGCCTATAGGTGAAGAAGGATGAATAACCGGCGAATACGATAAGGAGCTACGCCTTAAAGTAACGTAAGTAGAGGACCTGGTATAATACGCTGCGCGCGGCGTTGGATGGAACCCTTTATACGTAGCCGGATGGTGAGTTCGTTACGTTTAATAAGCTGGCTGTTTGGCTGAAGGAAGATATCCTTTTATAGCGTGTTAAGGTGCCGAAGAAGCGGTGTGGCTGTAGTAACGGCTATACGGAGCTACTACTGCTGGTTGATAAGTAAGCCGCCCTCCGGGAGGTTAAAGCTTTTGCTATAACGCTGGAAGTACTAGTTGCTGAGGCGGTTTAGATCCTGGCTAATAATTGGGAGGGTTATATACTACCGTTAATTATCGTTACGGTAACGGCTGCTAGCGGTAGTATTAGTAATGGTAAGGAAGGTAACCTTTTTACTAAAAGTACGGTAGATACGTATATTGCTACCGTAATTAAGCTCTGGTACCTATAAATAGTATACGGTAATAAAAATACGGAGAACCTACGTAACGTTGCCGTACGTAGCTTTTTAAAGTAACGTGGCTGCTAAAGAAACCGCTTTAACCGCGCTAGTTTTAAAGATCGAGGTACTGAAGGTATTTAGGCTGGATATTTTACTGCTAAGTAGTTGGCGATTTAAGAGTATTTACTTTATGGTATAGTTACTACTTTATACAACCTCCGTACGCGTATTAATTTTTTATTTGGTTATTATTACCTTTTATATAGAGAAAATCGCTGGAAAATAAAGTTTACCGACCTTTTTTTCCTTAATTACCCCCTTATTAAAGGCCCTACGTAGTATGGTTACCTTATATCGTTTTTATAAAATGGTAAGATGAATAAGATAGCTAGAAAGGAGTTTATAGGATTTTTACGCTATAAGAACCCCCTTTTCTGTACGTAGGGCGTTTTAGTACAACTATTCTTTTAGTAATAGTACGTAGCTGGCGAGCCTCCGCCTTCCTTTCGCCGCTGCTAGGATTGGTATAGGATTAAGGTTTTTATTAGTTAAAAGTACGAAGAAGAACTCTCCTATAGTATATAGCTATAGGATACCTGGTGTGTTTTCGGCGTAGTTGGCCTATTTATAGCAAAAAAAATATATTTGCCGCGGTGAGTTGGAGTATAAGATGTAGAAACCTACGGCGCCTTACTTACGTAGATCTTATAGGTTGGTTGTTGGAATTAGAGCGTTTTATGCTAAGCCTATTTTACGTACCTATTGCGTTAGTTTATACGTATTATTACCGGCTTTTTTAAATCGCTAGGGGACTACTTTTTAGCGCGTGTAGTATATAATCCTTTTACTGCTTTATAGACCTAAATTTGACCGTAGATTGAAAAGTGGGAGCCTTGCTTTGAGGCGTATACGCGCCGCTATTAGTAAGTATAAGGCGGTTTTGACGAAGACGATTTTGCTGGTAATAGTTTCCTTAAGCTTATGAAGCGCCTTCGGATAGTACTTTTATAGGATCTAGCCGTTTTGTAACCTTAATTTCCATTTTTACTTTTCTTTTCTTACCCTTCCTTTTACGGCGAAAAGTGGGAAACCTTCGCGTATATAGCGTAGGTTAATATTACGGATATAACCGAATTACTAAACCTCCTATTACAACGCGCCTTACTAGACCTTTATAGGTTTATAAAAAATACTCGTTTAGCTATTTTATACGTTAGTTAATAAATTGCTAATTAAATAGCTAATTAACTAGTTAATTAATTGGCCGCTTAGGAGGGTAAAATCCTGGATACCCTTTTTTTTAGCAAGGTTTTTTTTATAATTACTGGCTACTTGGGAGTGTTAATGCTGGCGCTGGTACTAATTTTAACGCCTATACCCCTAGAGTTTGCGTTAAAGCTTATGCTAATTAATTAGTTAACGGACCCTTTTATTGTTACAAGCCTGGCGAAGCTGTTTATGGTTAAGGACGCCTGGTGCGAGTAAAAAGAAGGCTTTATAGGCTTACTGGCGATTTAGGTGCTGGAGCGTTAATGGGGAAGCTATTGGCGTTTTGATAATAATATTAGGGTGTAATTCTGCCGCCGAAAGGTAATTTGGGATATTATTTCTTCGCGTATATTTAGGGGTAGGAGTAAGGCCGAGGTTATTACGGAGGTAAAGTAAATACGTACCGGTAGGAGCCTTAACCAACTTGTAGATAGCTTTAAGTAACGTAGGTAACGCTGTAATCGTTGAGAAATCGAGATATAGGGGTTTGAGAGCCAAGAAGGCTAAAAATCGCGTTTTTAGGGGCTGTACGTGCCTTAAATATAGATAAATTTTATTATCGTTGAAGATCTACATCGCTATAGCCGATTACGCAGATTACATTAGCTAAAAGCACCTACGATAAGTTTATCTTATCATATAATACAACAGCTTTCGGTGCAATCAGCTCTTGTAGAGTCCATCCACGCTGGAACCAGCGGCTCTTGGAAAAGCTGTTCTCCAAGTTACTCAGTTCTACGTCGGCAAGATAGGCGTAGCAAACCGCGGCGTTGCTGTACCACTTGAACATGGTATTAATAGCCTCCGAAAGCTCGGCGTTATTCGTCTTGTCGATGCAGCAGGTATCGACCCAGACATATTTCAACGAATGCTTCGATGCCAGTTCGGCGACAGCTTGAACTTTGAAGTAGCCCAGTTTTTGCATCACCTGCTTCTTGCTATCATTCCCACTATCGAGGCCGCTGCTGCTACCACACACCAGCCGTAATTCCTGAAGAGCGATTTCTCCGTCACCCCACGTATGGGAGAGGATTGCATAGGGAGGAATACGATTGCCGTAAAATTCCTTTGGTTCTAATGTATTGACGTCAAGGAGGCGCATGGTGAAAGCACCGATCCGGCGTGGGTAAGAATGGGAGGAATTATCGAGCGTGAGTATCAAGACAAGAGGTTAGGCAGCAATCACGGCCGTGAGGAGAGGGTTTGGGCAGGTCGCTGGTCGTCGGCTAAGCGTGGTCACCGCATACTGCCGTGGGGCACTGGGAGCAAGTGGTCCGTGCTCGCCAGTCCAACCAACTAGAAAAAATGCTAGCGGCAAGCCCAAAGCAAATAAAGCAAATCTAGGCCATCTCTCACCAAGCTCAGACTCTCTACTCTGGTGTTATGGGTAAAGAAAATGTCCCAGTCAGGTATAGCAGGGGTTTGCGCCGGGGGCGCAAGGGCAGAAAGTCGCCCGTGAGGCCGGAAAAACCTCTAGTGGGCCCGTTCGAAGATACCTGGCGGGGGTATTTTCTTTTTGCTCGCAACCACAGTACAGAAGAAAAAAACAGGGGGCGTATCCTACAGTGGAGCGCCAAAAAAAAAAAACGCTAGTCGACGTTTCCTCATAGTAAACCAGCAATTTCACCTCTACCCCAGCTTATTCATACAGCTTTGAAAATTACGTAAAAATTAGATGAGTTATATTTCATATAAGAGAAGCAATATAAATTTTTATAAAATTTTAATTATCAGATTAATAAAGATATCTGCAACTGAACTGTAATTCAATTCAATTCAATTCAATTTGTTTTAGGGTGGCCCGCCCTGGCCGTAGGCCAGGGGTTAGCAGTGCTACCACCTGAGTGATTACGTAACACCCCCCCGCTAGTCCGGGTCTCGCTTCCTCCGCTGCCTACCTACCGCCCTGGGCGGTTAAACGCACTAAGCCAACCTTTCTCGCGCCAGTAGGGCTCGTAGACCAGTCTTGACCTCTACTTAGGGAAGAACCGTAACACCTGCCTTCCAACCATTACTTCGTACAGTTCCTTGGTACCCAGAACTATTTCTTTCCTACGCCTCCCCACTCGGCACGCCTCCCGTACCGCCGTTCGATGGGCTGCCAGCTCCTGGCAATACGACAGGTGTTGTGGTTCCTATAATACGCCGCAGCTGTGCCTCAGGGTCCCTTCCTTACCAAACCTTCTTAAATAGCTCACGTACGGGCCGTGTCCCGTGCGGTATTGTACAATCTTGCCCATCCTGGGTCTTATAGTATTAAGGGCGTCTAGGCAAGGGCCGAGTCCTAGGCTGGCGTACCGCTTGGGCCGGGCCCCGTTCCACCACTCCTAGACTCTCTACTCGTACCGTTTCTTTGCTTCGGCTTTGGCGTACGCGTAGGTAGGGAGCCCCCTGGGTTCCACTCCCGGGGCCGTAGCGAGCTTGGCCAGTTAATCCGCTCTTTCGTTACCCTTAACCCCGGCGTGCGCCGGGCACCAGTATAGCCTAGTACCGGGGTGCCGCAAGCCGTTAAAGGCCCTTTCCACCGCGGGTTGGCTCGAGGGTGAGAACCCTTTGCTTGCCACGCTTATTACTACCTAGAAGTCAGAGAAAACCAGAGCTTGCTCCTCAGCGGCTACTACGTCCAGCGCGACGGCTAAGGCGACTACCTCTGCGTCAAACACCTCAGCCTATCCTAGCTTCCTACTGAGAGCCTTTGTCTCTCTGCCGTCCCTCCACACGGATACTGCCCAGCCAGCCCCTTCGCGTCCCTTGACCTTGGACCCGTTTATGTACACAAGCGCCGCCCCTAGCGGGGCTTTAGCCTTTAGTTTTTTAACCGCCTGGAGCTGTTTTTCCTTACTTAGCTACGGGAGCCCAGCCAGTAGTAGCCGGTCTGGGGTAGGGAGGCTTCGCCGTTGGGTCTTTGTCGCGCCTGCCTATAGCTCCTGTAGGTTCGTGCGCTTGGGGGCGGTGTTTTTTCTGAGCTTGGCCGGCTGCTGTAGCCGTCCGAAGGCGTGGTACGGGGAGTGTGCGGGGGCGGCTGCGAGCCTGAGTTGCCAGCGCTCTTGCCTTCTGGCTACTTTTAGGGGCGCCGGGAGGACGCCACTCTCCCGGTGTAGGGCCGCCACCTGCGTGGTGCGGTACGCTGGCACTACCGCCCTGGCCGCCTGCTTTAGCGACTTATCCACTGCAGCTAAGTGCTGAGCCTGAGGCTTGCGCGGCCTCCTCCAGACTTCTGCTCCGTACAGAGCTACCTCGCCCACACAAGCTCTCGCGACCACCGCCGCTTATGCCGGGGGGACCCCTCTCACGGTCTTGTTGAGCCCGCGCAGGTGTGCCGCCATGGCGCCTGCCTTGCTGGCCCAGTGCTTGACGTGTGCGTCGAACTTCAACCGGCTGTCAAGCCAGAAGCCTAGCCACCGTACCTTGGTCTTCGGGCGTAGCGCTGGCAGTGCAACTGAACTGTAGAGGCAATTGCTGCGTGCGCATCGCCCAGGGTTAGGGTTGTGCACCAGGGTTAGGTCCCATTTTTTTAGGGTACGCACCAGTAATTGGCGCCCACCCAACCTAGCAAATCCAAGTCTTTGGCTACCGTTTTTGACCACCTTTGAATTGCTGGGTGATTGAGAAATTTGTGCCACGTGTTGAGCGGATCAAAAGTTCAACCATTGTCAACAAAAAAAAACAGGGTAGGAGCAACTTTTCTTGACAGCGAATGGAGAAAAGTGGTGTGTGGATATTGGAAAATCTTGGCTGATCCGGCCTGACGGTGGCCAATGAGAAGTGTCCCTGGGTACCAAAAAATGGGCCAATACTATCCAATACCCAAGCCAACTCTGGCTTCAAAGTTGCTTGCCTTGTAGGGAGAGTGGGCTTGTTTCTTGGCAGCTTGGTTGGCTTGCTTGGGTTAGTTGGGCTTAGGTGAGCTGGCTTGATCAGAGCGCTGAGCCACTGCTCTCTTTAGGTGACTGGATTGGAACGATTCATCTCAATCTTGCTGGTGACACGGATGCAGGAAGGAGCGAGTCTTTTCTGAGCAACCAAAGCGAATGCAAGTCCTTTGCCTGAGGCATGAAGCGATTGGGGACCCACAGATCGCGTGGTGGATGCTAAGCTTGATCTCTCGCCAGGCAGCAACTACCCCGCACCGCGGGACGGGCCTTGCTCGCGGACGATGCTTCGTGCCTGCTTGAATCACCAGCGCGCCAACAAAGGCAGCGGCCAAAAGCCAACATGGCGCCGCAAGCACAGAGGTCGAGGACATTTCCCCACCAGCCATCTGAGGGCATCCGTCGTCGGCCCACGACAGAGCTTGGCGACGACTACCGGGAGGGTGCGAACACTGTTGATATCCACCTCAAGTCACATCCCAATAATGACCATCTCCTCTCGGCTGTCTCGGCCTGGGAGTCCGAGCTTTCGACACTCACACCTCAGCAGAGGGCTCTTTTCCCGGACAATGTCCAGACCGGTAGCTTCGTGGACTACGTCAAGTCCCTGCAGGAGGCTATCGAGACCAAAACCGACAGTGGCTTCGTCTTCCGCATCGCACGGAACATCAAGCCGATCTACGACCTAGTCAACAGGATCTCGCCGGTAGCCTCCGCCGCTGGCCAGTTTACCCCGGCTCCGCTTGCCTTTTCCGCCATTCTGGGCGGTATCACGACTATCATAGCAACGGGTGTGCGCGTCGATGACTATCGAGAGAAACTCGTCGAAATGCTTACATCCATGGCGTCAGAATTGAGAATCCTTGACAAATATGCCGCCGAGTCAATTTTCGCTGATGACTTGGATGTTCAAGCATCGCATATCAATGTTGCGACCGACATCCTCAAGTTCTGTGTTGCCGCTGTTAAGCTGTTTTACAACGACCAAGGGAAAGAGAGAAGCGGCCTCAGGCTCGCGCTCAAAGCCCAGTGGAAGGACTTCGATACTCAATTTGGCAACATCAAGAAAACCTTCAAGCACCATCTGGCAGAGCTGGAGAAGTGGAGGGTCTTGGCCAACTCCCGACGGCTTCGGTCATTGCAGGCAAACATGGAGGCAGCAGGGCAATCTCTGAATCGAAACCACGCTGAGCTGAAAGAGATTGCTGAGCAATTACTCGACAATGACACCCAACTCGCCATGTGTAAGAAAACCTACCCGCACTTTTGCACTCCACTCCACTGAGTGCAGGTAACTGACCGAATCCGCCGGGCAGTGGAGAGACGTCGACGTATCCTGAGCTGGCTGCCATCCATGCCATTTGCCAGGATTCAAGAGGATACATTTGACCGACGAGTCCCCAGGACTGGGGAGTGGCTTGTCCAACATCCCGACTTTCTCCGCTGGCGTGACAGCAAGATGTCATCCTTGCTTTGGGTCCACGGAAAGGCAGGATCGGGGAAGTCTCACCTCGCTGCAAAAGTCGTTCACGACATACAGCAACAGCGAGAGGATCCCAGCGTTACCGCCGTCGCATATGTCTACTGCAGCACAACAAGGTCCGATACGGAGATGAGTTTCAACAATCTTCTTGCCTCCATATTAGCCCAGCTGTACGACCAGCTGCCTCTCTTCGAGGACGTCAGCGCCTTGGGTTCCCGAGCAACTTCTGGTAGCAAAGAGGGCCCGCAACGAGCGGAAATGAAGGAGTGGATCACTCTGGCTTGCTCCAAGTTCGACTCTTGTTTCATCGTGGTTGACGGACTGGATGAGTGCAGTCATTTCCAGGACGACCACTTCGCTGACCTGTGCAACTTCATCGCTTCACTCACCGAGGTGCCTGACACCCCTGCACCGATAAAGCTTCTTGTCTTCAGCCGCCCTAATTACCTCACCATCAGTTCTGCATTGGCAAAATTCCCCCAACTTCCAGTCGACCATGGCGCAAACGAGGCTGACATACAGGCCTATGTGTCCCTGGAGGTTGACAAGATCAACCCCGACTCGTCACCAGAAGAGATCGAAGGCTTTGAACAAATAAAACAGAAAATGCTCAGCCAAGCTGATGGGATGTTCTTGTATGTGAAGCTGAAGATGGTGGATTTGAGGGAGATTGGAAATGTCGAGGACATACTTGAGACGCTGCAGGACTCGACCGAGGGTCTTGACGACTTATACCAGCAAGCCATTCGCCGAATTCTCGGCCGGTCGCGTTTTGTCCGGGATAGGGCACTGAAAGCACTTTTATGGGTCACAAATTCGTATCGGCGCCTATCTAAAGCAGAACTCTTAGACGCACTATCAACCAAACCTGGAAGAAAGCAACTCAAAGCGAACCAAAGACTGTCACGAGACCTACCTCTGGCTACCGAATGCGCCGATTTGCTGGTCGAGATCGATGGAAGCTACCAGCTCATTCACGCGTCTCTACGAGAGTTCCTTTGCTCAAGGACTTCAAATATCCCAGAGTACGGTGACCTGCAACGACAAGCTGACGCCGCCCTTACTGAAACTTGTCTAACCTACCTCACATTTGATGACTTTCGAAAAGCATCAATTGCAACGCCAGCGGTGTTAAGCCAACTCATCGACCAATATCCTCTTTTGGGATATGCGGCTGACTACTGGGGCGAACACTTCAACATGGCAGACGAAGCGGACGAAACCGACGACGCGAGGCGCAAGCATCTCAACACTCTTACAGAAGTCCTGTTCTCGTCACCGGGTTCGATTGAGTTGGCGGTAAAAACAGTGGAATACAATGAGTTCAAAGGGCGCATTCTTTTCCCTGGAAGCCCCACGCCTCTCCATCTCGCAGCCATCTTCAATCTTCACAAGCTTGCCACCGCGCATCCGAGCTGGAGCCGGTTCCTGAACTGGCATGACCACCTATTGCACCTACCAATAGACTATGCGTTCATTTACGAGGCAAAGGAAATGGTATTGTGGATTCTTGACCAGTACCAGGAACACCCGGCAAACTCGGCCCAGTCATTTTCTCGCTGCCTGGACTGCTGTCAGCTTCAGCTTCTCCACAATGCAGCCCATCTTGATTGGGGAGACGTTATAGAGTCCCTAATTTCCCTTGGGCACAACGTCCTGGCCCCGGATGAGCTGAGTCGCAAAATGCCACTGCAGATTGCGACAGAGTTCGGCAAATATAAAGCCTTGGCTGCACTGTTGAAAGCTGGAGCCGCTCCCGACACCGGAGTATTGGCACCAGATCAATACGACAGAACACCGTTATTGACAGCTTTGCGAGCACAGGACACAAGGGCTGTCTCGCTGCTGCTCGAGGCTGGAGCGGAGGTCAATCCTCTTTACGGGGATCGCTCTCCTCTCCAAATTGCGGCCAGGAGAGGGGACGTGGAAAACATACAGCAGCTCCTTCTTCGCGGAGCTAATTTTGACGCATCCGACAATCGCAAGCCACCCCTTCACGAGGCAATCGATGCTAGGCGCTACGAAAGCGCTGAGATCCTGATAAACCACGGCGCCCCGCTTGAACTCAGAGATCCGTCGGAGGAACCGGGCCACACCCCTCTAACTCTGGCTGTAAGACGTGGTGACGTAGAAATTTTGGGGCTGCTGATCCGACACGGCGCTGATATTAAATCCACTAATCGTGAATACGGGGCAAATGGTCTTCATCTCGCTGGAGCATACAACAACGTCGACGTTGCCAAATTCCTGCTGGACCACTGTCAAGACTTGGACTTTGTCGATGCTCTAGATATAGATATACACACACCATTCCAGAAGGCGCTTGAGAAAAGGTCCTGGCCAGTCGCGAGAACGTTACTAGAGAACGGAGCCCGATCGGATCTCACCGCATGGGCTCGGTTTCTACCAACTGCCTTTTTCTCGTGCCTTGCTCGGACCTATCACCAGCTGTCTATCGAAGACAAATCGGACACCATTGCAGAGATACTAATGAAGCTTTCCGAGACAGCTATGGACACGCAACGACAACCAGCGCTCGACGGTGATGCGGAAACAACATCGCCAGCGGAGTTGTGGGACGCGGGGCTTTCCGCACCAGAAGTCCTTGAACAAGTCCGCACTATGCTCGACAACTTGGCTATTCCGGAGTTTAAAACTTTAGATCCAGAAACCCAAGAAATCGAGCCACATACATTCACAATAAGGAAAAACGTTTGGCGATTTGCGAGGTTGGTCTTGGATGCAACGGACGACGCCGACACGGACTTTGATGACACGGATTTTGGCGAATCAGAGAATGGAAGTGTATCTGAACAGAGGGTTGAAAATAGCGCAGGAGATGGCCAGGCGCACCTGGAAACACAGGGAGACCAACCCAGAACGCCAAGGTCAGAGACATTGGGTTTTACCACCTCCTCTATGGTACCTGATGAGAACATTCACTGGCGGGGATTCCGTCAGGAAGCTGGAGACTCTCAAGGCAAGGACGACATCTCGAGTACAGGAACCACGCAAGCTAGCAGCCCTGCCAATGCCCATAGAGTTGTTGAGGATCTAGACTCCAGCTCACCCAGAAACTCCCCTTCACTCGACGTGCCTTTGGGTCAGTCGGTTGGAGACCCTGCTGCTGGGATGTGGACTGAGATCAGGAAGAATTTGGTCACCGCTGATGCCATCCGTTCTCGAGGCTATGATTTTGAAGAGGCGGACGAGTTTTTTTACGTGAAGAGGAAACTCAGTTACGTGAGTATTGGTTGCAAGCATTGTCTCTCCTTTCCCGTTTCCACCCGGATTCTGAAGCAAGCCTAACGGTTCTTGTGCACAGGGAGAAATACGCGAGCTTCTGGACATGGATGCACCCAAACCCACCCGGAACGAACGGCCCTCGAATGAGATGTGGACCGAAATCACAAAGGACCTGGTGACCCTTGAAGCCATTCATCAAATGGGATATGTTTACGAGGAAACCGAGTACTTCTTTTATATCAAGGAATACTTGACTTATGTAAGTTGAACAAGTTTTTCTGTCACTCTAGGTCATCTTTTCCTGATCGGTCGGCTGATACGGCCTGGAAATAGGATCAAGTCTACGACCTTGTCATGTTATCCGACGACCTTCGAGCAAAGGGCCAGAGAGGCAGGGCCGGCGAACTCCGGTCGTTACGCTGGCAGCTGAGAAGACGGTGGTACAAGTACAAGTCCCGTTCCGGAGAAACTGACGAAGGTCATCACCCGCTGAGAAAAGCATGGGATGACGAGGAAGTAAATGGCAAAAGAGACGCTAGAATCGTTGTGAGGAACTAAGGTGCCAAGGCCAGATACTGGATATGAGGGGGAGTTGGGGCATGGGCTGGAAAGAAGTGGCTCGCCGAGCACGACATTAAGGTCTACGAATCAGATCGACATACCCAGCCTACCCACAGACATATGCCTCGTTATTTATGTACACACCAACCACATTACTCGGCTGCCTCACGCAGGCAACTCCGCCACTGGCGTCAAATCCCTCTTCTCCTTATATTTGCCCCCCTCTGAAACCCCTGCACTATCCCCCGACACTCGACTCCCTTCAAGTTCGCTCCGCATACTCCACGGCCTTGCCGCCTTCCCATCCACTTCCGACAACGGCTCCCCACCCGCTTCGGCCATCTTTGGCAGTGTTGAAGTATCTGAGAAGCGGTTCTCCGACGCCGCCTTGGGTGATCGCCGCATCCCTCTTCGTCGGAGGAAGAACAGAATAACAAGCGCGGCGATGAGGATGAGCACCCCAACCGTTACCCCAACTGCAATGGCGATCTTTGTACCAGACGCCATGCCCGAGCTTGCTTGTGGATCTTGACCTGATGGTGACGAACCCCCTGGCGATGAACCCGTTTGGCTGGGGAAGGCACCCTCACCGCCGCCAGTATTACTCCCAGATCCAGGCCCCGAAGACCCAGACCCGCCTGTCGTAGGCCCCGCTCCATTACCTCCTCCCCCGGTACCTCCTCCACCTCCACCCGTCGGGGTAGTGGGGAAATGGCCCGCAAAAAACTGGATGCTCTCACCGGTTGATCTGGGGAGAGAGCCAATGGAAGTGAGAGTCTCGGTATCTTTAAAGGCAATGGTGGTTTTGGCCGCATCGGTACAGCTGCAGAATGCGCCGTTTTGCAGCGTGCTAGGACTCCCCGGCTGTGAACATGGTGCCCAGGCGCCGTTGCTCTTGTCGCAATGTGTAAGGGCGATCCATGGTTGGTCTAGGAATTGTCAGTCTTTCTCGCTCTCCCTCTCATCAGACGTCTCGCGACATATCGGCCACCTTTTTTCGTTCGATCCCACCCCGACAATCTGGCATCTACTGCTTTCTCAAGAAAAGACAGGGAAAGGACATACCAAATTCCTTCTTCGGACAAGACGGGTCCTTATACTCGGGATCTGTGCAGCCCGCGAGATAAGTCAAAGAACTTCCGTAACCGGTGCCGTGTTGGCCCCAGCACGCATTATCGACCAAACAGTTATCGCCGGCTCCGCAGCAGGTGTAATGACCAAATGCAGCGTTACCACAGGGGATGAAACTGCTGTCGAGCTTCTTTCCTGGTCCGGAATAACATGTTCCGTTGCTCACGAAAATATTTGGTTCACCCATGGTGAAAAAAATCGCTGATCAGGAAGAGGAGGAGGAGCAGACGCAGCGACAGACAGACAGACAGTTGAGAAACGACCAACAACATGATGAGATGAGAACTGGGAAAAAGGACAAAATCGTGGGCTTGGGCCTTGGTGTTTGTTGATCCCCCAATGACGTCGTCGATCCTGTCCCGCGAGATTTTGGGAATGACGTTGGGGAGGAAAGCGGGACGAACGCTGATTCGCCAGCACCCAATTTCTACCATCAACCACTGCAACCACGGTAGCATTGGAGATCGACAAAAGCAATTTGGAAAACATTTTGCAAGGAAAACTCAGCGGCCAAACCATGCATTTGCTCTGGAAAAATTACCTGGGTAGAACCGCCCCCTCCCTCGGCCATTTACGACTCACATATTATCATGATTAGATCCTCCTGTTACCTCGGCCGGTATCTACCAGGGAGTCCTTACCCGGGAAGCTCAGATGTCACCTGAGGCCCACGAGGGTGGTGGTAGTAGTAGTACTGGTGATCGTTCCCCTGGGCTTCCGCCAACGTTCTCGGCGACGAAGAAGATTCCAGCTCGCTACGCAAAGACCACGGTCGCGCAGCTGTGGGCTCTAACTCTGACGGCACGCTCGTCGCGTGGGTATTTGGTGTTCCTGGTATTATTCCATGCCTCTTTCCCGGATCTGTGTCTTGCTGTCCCATGTCGGAATCTTGGTCGTTTTTCCTCCGTCGAATGACAAAGAACAGCGCAATCAGAATGGCAAGCAGGATTGATGTTCCCAACCCCACGCCCACGCCAATCCCGATCTTGGTGCCCGTGGAGAGAACAGCCCCTGGTTGTTCGGTCTGTGGTGTCGTCGTGAAAGTAGTTGTAGGCGAAACGGGTCCAGTTGACGACGGTGTCGGGGTGGTGGCTGGTATCAAGGACGAAGACGGTGATGATGCTGAATCCGCCGTGGCAGTTGCGAGAGGTGTATGACCAGCTTGCCAGTTGACAAACCCGCCAGAAACCGTGGGAAGACTGACGATATTCTCGAGGATCGACTTGTCTGTGAACGCTACCGTTCTGGATGTTGTCGGACACCAACACGTGTCGGGCTTGGCGAGCGTGTTTTCTTTGGCTTTCTGGGGACAAGCGCTCCATTCGTTCGAGGTGCCGTTGCAGTAAACCAACCCGACCCAAGGGTAATCTGGAGCATGGACAAGTCATCAGCAGAGCCACGCTGGCTAGGAATTGTGTTTTGTTTGCTTTCACCTCCGGGAGAGCCGAGTTTGTTAGGGCAGCTCTCATGTTTGAACTCGGAATCGGTGCAGCCAAGCAAATACGTGACGCCAAACCTGGCGTTATAGCAAGCTAACGACGAGAGACACATGTCGCCGCGGCCACAGCAGGTCTTGCGGCCAAAGAGGTCATTGCCGCAGGGAATAAAGGAGTCGCCTGCTCGAATTCCCGGTCCAGTCCAGCAAGTGCCGTTACTGCGAAATAACCGTTCGTCCGCCATTTCGGGGTTCTAGCGGAAATTCCACATGCAGCCCATGAAAGGCGCTTTGCTGAGGAGAGGGCGTGAATTGTTCTTGCGGATTCGCGGGTTGTGGAGGAGGTGGAATTGTGAAAGTTGGGCAAAAAGACGTGACGCGAGCAGTAGTACACCGGGAGGGTAGCACGAGCACGGGC
>Ga0247765_1000977_pt1 | contig 17047 bp, 18 predicted proteins | sample UWRJL106311C6_FD_179949 | JGI IMG/M metagenome (GOLD analysis project Ga0247765, IMG submission 179949) | Plant litter microbial communities from Arlington Agricultural Research Station in Wisconsin, United States - UWRJ-L106-311C-6 | ecosystem: Environmental > Terrestrial > Plant litter >... | reverse complement strand
GGGGGAGAGAGAGGGGGGGAGCTGGCTAGATAGATCATCTCAGCTAGATTGATAGTCCTTCTGTGTTTCGCTCCAGTCCATGAGGGAGCTGCCATCCATTGCATCTGAATCCATCTATATAAATCCGAGGAAATGTTGTGAGATTCACTGGAATGAGAAGCTGTGTGCATGTTTGTCAAAGCTCAGGTCGCTCCACAGTCGACGATAGTGGTATTTACTGTAACGAAACCGACGGCCGGGTCTACGCCGTAGCCTTGATTGATACTATGAGGTACAAGAACAACACACCTTCCATGTCCTGCTAGGTCTTAAGGAACGACAGTTGGGGGGCGCAACGCCACGCAGAATACCAAACCCCAGTATCATTGCCCGTTCCGGGCACCTTGGATTCAATCCTCAGACTTCAGACAAGGCATTCAACTCTTTGCACCTACAACTTGTATCTCTTGCAGAGGTCTGGTATGATATCCCACCAAACTGAAATCAAAGGGGCTTGTGCTAACTATACCACTGCATATTAGTAGCACTTAGGCTAGTCTAGCGCATCGGATACTCCAGTGTAAGTCCCATTATTAAGATTAGTAAAACCTAGAATCTCCAATGAATGCCGCTAGAAAAGAAGAATAAAATCAAAGAACTGAAAATCAAGACCCCACTTCGTTGGTATTCACATTCGCGACGACAACTTGAACCAAGTCAACTCCGTTAAGCAAAGTGAGGGATGTTCACCGCCCAAGTGGCGATAAAAACGTTTGAAGGAAGAGAGATGAAAGTCCGAACCGTCTCAACCAGGATGAACAAGCGGGCGAATAGATATACCCAGCAGAGAAGGGTGCCCCCAAGGCTCAAGAGGGAGTGAAGGGTTTCGTCGTCATCCTTCAAGCGCAAGATCTTACCAACAAGGCGGCCAAAGATGTAGAGGAGAACAATCGTGCAAGGGAGCGTGAGGATGTAGATGCTTGCGCCCCTCCAGGCGATCTGCTCGCCGCGTGTAGGGAAATAAGGTTCCACCCCGCGACGTGTACAGCTCCGAAGAGAGTCGCAGCCACGAACAGCGAACCCGCCACACCTAGTTTCTCGCTGTCCCGTTTCTCCTCGTTCTTATTGCCATTGCCTGCCCCCCCCCTCGTCCCATTCACTCACACTGCCCATCTCCACATCACCAGTCCTTTCGCTGCTCGGCCTATCGGAGCTTGGCCTATCATAGCTTGGCCTCTGCCTCTCATTGCCCATCTGCATCTGCTGGCCACGAAGGTTCTCTACGCCGTCGAGCTCCCCGACGCTCATCTCCTCATGACCTGACTTCTCGTCACCAGTCTTCTCATCGCCCAACTGTATCCGGGTGTTTGACAGTGGTGCGCCTTTGGGCGGATAAGTGTTACCTATGACCTTGAACTCTCGGGCGGTGTTGAAGAGTATCACCCAGGCAGCGCTCATCTCCACAGCTTCCAGCTTCTTTTTCACCAGGGGTGGGATTTCGCCAGGATAGGTCAGAACCGTCATCGCTACCTGCACATGCTTTGGCTTGTACCAGCATAGGCCGTAGATGACGATGGCGCACGCGGCAAGGGCGAGGACGTTGAGTTCAAGGAGAGAAATGGGGAGACGCCTGATTGCCCTGGTTGAGATCTGGATAATCGACCACAGAATTTGACATATGGCGATGAGTTTGAGGAGCGGATCGCTTTTTGATTTGTCGCACAGTTCATCTCGACTGACGTCTGGCAGCCGCTCGAGGATGCCACGTTCGCGAAGGAAGATAACATCGTCGGCTGTTAGGTGGTACGGCTTACCCCCCCTCTCTTTTTCCTCCTCAAGAGACGTGTTGTAGCGGATGACAAAGCCGCCCATGGCAGCAAAGTGGCCGTGGACAAGGGTCCATGGAACCCCATCTTCGGTGGCCCTTCCTTTCAGCTCCCGTCTGACCTTCCTCGTCGGAGCTGGTCCCAGGCAACTGAAATGATGAGTTCCGGTACCAGCACAGTCACCAATGCAAGTTTGGCACTCTCCCAGGCGCTCTTGAGCCCCCACCGTAAGTCTCCTTTCAATCCTTTGTGGCTGCCATCGCGTTGTTCCGGGACGTTGGGGTGATGGATGGTCCACGTGCAGGCAATGAGGGTAAGAAGAGAGCCCCAAAGTATCTCTATCGTGCCACGTGCATCGGGGCTGGAGACGAAGTTGACAGGTCCGACAGGTCGTGTACAGACCGGGTTGAACGCGGTGTATCCCGATCCTACAGCGGCCAAAAGGAGCCATAGCAGAACTTGGACAAACATCTTGGCCTACCGATGTTGAGGAAAAAGACGTAGAGGCTAGCTACGCAGAGGTGAAGTGGAAGAGGTTGGGCATCACCCCGCGCTGGGGCTCGCACCTAATAGGAAGACAGTGCATACCAAGTAGCTATTGGTTGACTCCATCGTGACTTGCAGCAGCGGCCTTCTTCAATACCACAGGCCCACTCGTCGTCGGCGAGTAAGAGATGGTGGAGAATCAGATCTCTGCAGGAGAGGAAGCCGACCGTAGGATCAAATTGAAAGCATAGATCTGAAAGCAGGATCTTGAATCGGACGGCTGCAATTTGTCCCCAACAAGGCATGCCATCATCGGGGCAAACCAAATGATTCGAGCCATCGATGCAGAGATGACCGCGCTCTAACTTCGAATTTGGGGAGGCCGACATACGAACTGGAATACCAAATGAAAATCAAAACGAAATCTCCCGGCAGGCTTCCTCCAAAGCCGCTCCTGCCATTCTCAATGGAATCTAGTGCTCTTATCCCGCCTTTCCATCCACGATGAAGGAGAAAAAAATTGGCTGAATCCGTCTAGTTTCCAATCGCCTCATCCGAAATATTTCACCGATAAACACCTCTTTACCCAGGTACTCCATGAGAATTAACCGCATTTGAGGAAACAGCAAACAAGCGGCCGACATGATGACCAGCGGCACCGACTCTACAACCAACTCCGATACCTCCTCGACTATGGATCTCAGGGGAGAGGAAGATATGCAGCAGACCGGTCAGGTTCAATTCCACAACGGCAGTGAAGATGGCTTCTGGCGGAATGAAGCACATGAGGTGTGTGAACACTGTCTGGTCGGGCTGGCTAACACCATAAAGCTTCTGATCAGCGGTATCGAAATGGTCTACTGCTGCAAAGCCTATAATAGGGCTAGTTTAGAGATAGACAATGACCCGGATTTGTTTCGAATTGTTCGCGACTAAGATCGCCAAGTTCTACAACCCGTATACGGATAATACCAAGGCACACCTTGCTCACGGTTTGCAACGGTAAACCCATGCTGACCAAGACCATTGAAGCCTCCAGTCAAGCTGGGAAGTGTTAGGTATTCGGTATTGTGACTCATCCGGACACTTTGACTTCCATTGGGCGAATCTTGTTGTCTGCTTCCTTCTACACGTCGACTTCAGACCCGTCCGGGTTGGACCTCGACGCACGAGGGCAGTTTTTCTGAAGAAGTGAACCCAAGAGCTAGAGGATAAGCCTGACGACAGTTCGGACTATATATTAAAAAAAAATTATAAAATAAAATAATAGAACGCTATGCCTAGCGCCAATGGTGATTAAGCTAGGACATGCAGCACCAAGACGCGCCTCTCTGAGTCAAATCGACAACAATCAAACCCTTTCCGCGCGTGAACGCCACCAGGGCTTTGGAAAAACTCTAAATCTGAACTGTATTGAAAAAACTTGAGCTAACGACGAAATGGCTCTGACCTCGAACTAGGTTAGTAGCGTTTGTACCCCTTGCTCATTACGCTGGCTGGCTGGCTGACCCCCCCAAAAAAGGCAAGCGTCCGGTTAAGCCAGATATTCCAGTCATTGCCCCAGTCTGGTCCGGGCTGTTGATCCAAACGGCAAAGAAGATATCTCGGGGTTCCAGCGCCTGATTGGATTCGGTGGAAATGCTCACGATTTTTTGTCCCTAGACATCTCATCGATTGGGGCCCCGAGTTTTCATTTACAGGCGATTTTGCTGATGTTGTCCCGTATCGACCGCTCGTTACCCCCTTCCCTGGACTGTGTTCTCATCTTAGGGTGAATGGTGATAACAAGCAGAAGGGTGAAGCACATGGATTATGGGAGAGGAAGATGGCCGATTGAGAATCTACTGACTCACAGCCCACCATGTATCTTCCACAGAGCACTCGGTTACATGTACGCCGCCCTAGACAACACTGACCGCTAGGCAGGTATCCCAAGATCAAGCCTAACTGTCGGATATCACAGGAGTCACGGACATACGAGCGTCCGGACCAGACATTTTTCTCATTCATACTGGTTAGGGCCCATTGGAATTGACACTGGTAGCAGCATCCCATGGAACGAGTTAGCTCGGATGAACTGTCTCTCTGCCACTGAATCGGTCCGTAGAGTAGTATGCGACGTCATGAATAGCGGCTAACTTGGAGAGTAGAGGGCAAAGTTAGAACGGACATGCAGGGTGGAAGTCGTTCGTCACATGGCGTCGATTTAGTCTGCGAATAAATCTCGCAGCCAACGCGGGCCACCTCCGATTTTGGTACGAGGTATTGGATGATGCCCCTCTCGGTGTAGTGCGAACTGTATTGCTTAGCTGACTAGCAGAGTCCAGTCACCTCAAAGCAGAAACAGCTCATCAGCTCGCAGCTTCACCAGTATCGCGGATCACCAGGAAATTCAGATGAGTCGAGACACTAGATCTAGACATCAGAAGTCGTCCGTAACCCCCAACCTGGACAAATAACGGATGAATTTGTCACCTGCGGGCCATGCACCAGGCACTCACGTGAGCTCCTCAATAATATACCCACCTCGCACCGTCGACAAGTAAGCTTTGGACTACATTACCTAGGTGCACAAAAGTTGGGTCGATTGCATGCCTCATGGTTCGGGCGCCACACCACCATATCCGAAAGAGGAAGCAACGACATGAACCAAAAGAGTGTGGCATTCATACCCGAATGCGACAGGGAATGGTATTAGATCTAGGCCATGCACTGGCGCAAAACAGTGTGACAAGCTCCGGAAACGCGTCTCGGGATTGGGCGGCAACTTTCAAGTCTCTTCTTGCTCGAACCTTTGACCACTACCGCTGCTACTGCGGACAACCTTGGAGGCGAAAAGAGAGGGGCAAGGCGGCGTAAGGCAATGCAGATGCAGGCGCGAGCGGTGTGCTGCCTTTTGTGGGGTTCGGTTGGAAGCCCGTCCGGCCCCCACATCGTCTTGGGACCACGGCAAACGGAGCTGAGAGCCAACCACGGCCCGAGTCTGGTGTGCAAATGAACCAAAACTGAATTCACCTCATCTGTCCGAACTCGTCCCACCAACGCCGACTCGCGCGCTAAATCAGAACAGCCATCTCGACACCAAGGTGGAGCGGGTGTTGTTTGGAAACACTCTCTGCGTTTTTGCCGGATGGGTTTGACAGGATGCAGGTGTCACCGAAAGAGGGAGAAAATCTGGAAAGCTACTCGTGCGACGTTTTTCGGGCAAAGTTTGAAGGCTGCGTGCGGACCCGCCAGTTATGTATCGTGGGGGGTTGTTAGGCTTACGGGTGGAGTGAGAGCGCGTCCTGCCGCAGGTTTCATTCACGCAACCCACGCGGCTGGACAGGGAAAAAGTGTTTAGCACTGAGTGCGGCGACATCCCCTGAGTGTCCAGCCCTGCTCCTCCCAGCCCACCTCCCCACTCCAGAATCGGATGGGCAGGTGCTAGCCCCCTTCGCTTCCTGTCTCCGGAGCAATCTGACAACGAGTTACAGTGCGACGTCCATTGACCTAATACGAGCGGCATTGCGTGCCCGCAGAGGTTGGTGGGCTGTCACCCAAGACCACCCGGGAAAAGGCGAAGGCAGCCTTTTTAGATTTCAACGGCTGTGGTGGTCTCTCGGGAAACTCCTGATGCAACGGGATGGTGACCGGGTGGGTTGGACTGGGGAACGCACCCACACCCTGCAGCCGTCTTTCCGCGGTACACCTCAGCACGCTAACTGACGCACAGACCCCGGTCTCCACTGCGGGCCCACTAAATAAGGGACCCACCCGGTGCGCTTCTGCTCAGCGCCACCATTTCATCCTGGTCCCTGCGGGTGAGCTCTGACATGGGTTGTGGGTAGTTTTAGCGGCTGCTGCCATTTATGATACTGAAGGGGGCTCAGAAGGTCTCCTCTCTTCCCGCTTCCTTCTTTCCTCTTCCCAACGGCACACAACACCATCGATAGCCGTCACCAACTTCAATATCAATCCCCAACGCCCGCTTCAAAGAAGCTCTGTCCGGGCCTCAATCCGTACCGCGTATCCCGTTCCCGCAATTGCTCGAGCTTTTGTCAGTGTTGAGGCTCGCATTTTGCGCCGCGCGTGTCGCATCCTCGGGCACGGCTGCGGGTGGAAATTTTCCCAGCCAGCCTCGCCCGGTTGCCTGCACATCTGCCAACGCATCGCCGTCATCAGTATCATCGCCGCGCCCATCTCGATTATCTCGCTGTTCAAAATCTCCAGGTAGACGCAATGTCCATGTATCCCGGCCACCGCGGTATTGGGGGGGCCCCTCCTGCCAATGGTGGACGACTGAATGAGCTCTTCGAGCAGATCCGACAGGAGTTCGAGTCGCAAGTTCGTCAGACGCAGGATTATGAACACCAGGGTGAGCTACCCGTCCGGTCCATACCCTACTGGCAACTAACTATTTGTCGCTAGTCCGCGAACAATTGCAGGAGATGCAGATTATCAGGGATCGCGTGTATCAAATGGAACAGGCGCAGCACAATCTCAAGACAAAGTGAGTCTCGACAGATCTGGCGCCTCACCCAACAACCCGAGCCACTAATCACGTCACTGGGACAGGTATGAAGAGGAGATTGCCATGCTGCGCCGGCAGCTCGATGCCCGCGGGGGGCCCCCGGGAGGCATGAACCCTCCCCCGCAGCATGCTGGTCCGTCGCAGCAGCCGCCTCCATCCCTCAGTATGGGAAGTGGCGTGTTTGGTGCCATAATGTCTGGACAGGGCGGTCAGGCGCTAGCTCCTCCACCCCCTCAACAGGAGCAGCAGCCTCCTCATATGCCACCTGCCCCTCCGGGAATCCAGCAGGGCCCTCCCCCGCCTCCGCCCCCGCCGCACCAGGCGCCATTCCCAGGACAGTATCCACAGGGCCCTGGACCGGCCGGCTTCCCCTCGCAACCCCCGCAGAGCACTGCTAGCCCCGGACCGAAACGGGTAGGAATTGGTAGGCCGCCCGCTGGACCCGGCCAGACTACTCCTCTAAACACGCCCATCCCGTATAGCGGAGGCCCTGGCCAGTCTCCTCAAGTCCCCACCCATCCTACGCCTGAGAATCGCATGCCTCAGCATCCCGCTGGCCCCCCCAACGCGTCTAACGTCCTAGAGATCGACCCTGAGCGTCTCCCGAGCCACGTCAAGAAGGTCAAGGATGATTGGTGGGCGGTGTTCAATCAAGCGGTCCCCCGCGTTCTCGACGTCGATCTGGTGCACACCTTGCAGCACGAGAGCGTTGTCTGCTGTGTCAGGTTCAGCGCTGATGGTAAATATGTGGCAACCGGCTGTAATAGGTCGGCCCAGATCTATGATGTCCACACGGGCGAGAAGATTTGCATTCTTCAAGACGATAGCCTTGATCTCAACGGCGATCTTTACATCCGCAGCGTCTGCTTTAGTCCTGACGGCAAGTATCTTGCAACTGGAGCTGAGGACAAGTTGATTCGGGTATGTGGTTCGTGTTCGTCTGACGGTAAACGCTAACAAAGTCAGGTCTGGGATATTGCTCAGAAGCAGATCCGCAACACCTTCCAGGGTCACGAACAAGATATCTACTCGCTCGATTTTGCCCGCGACGGCCGCACGATCGCGTCGGGTAGCGGCGACCGTACCGTCAGATTGTGGGATATTGAAACTGGCAGCAGCGTTTTGATACTATCGATTGAGGACGGAGTTACAACTGTCGCTATCTCCCCCGACGCTAAGTTCGTGGCGGCTGGTTCACTTGATAAAAGTGTTAGGGTGTGGGATATCAAGACGGGCTACTTGATCGAACGCCTTGAAGGCCCTGACGGTCACAAGGATAGCGTCTACAGCGTCGCGTTCTCCCCTAATGGTAGGGAACTCGTTAGCGGTAGTCTTGACAAGACGATCAAAATGTGGGAGCTGTCCGCTCCCCGTGGAGTAAATCAACAACCTCCTCTCAAGGGCGGGCGTTGCACCAAGACTTTTGAGGGTCATAGAGTGAGTTTCTCGAAGACCATTACAGATGTCTTACTAAACAATTTGCAGGATTTCGTGCTTAGCGTTGCACTTACACCTGACAACCAATGGGTTCTCTCGGGCTCCAAGGATCGGGGTGTTCAGTTCTGGGACCCCCGTACTGGACAGACTCAGCTTATGCTTCAAGGACACAAGAACTCTGTTATTTCAGTGGCGCCCAGCCCTATGGGAGGTTTCTTCGCAACCGGCTCGGGCGACACTAGGGCACGTATCTGGTCGTATTCTCGAGTGGGTCAATTGTGAAAACGGTGTATCTCCATAGTTTTGTCGTTGCTCGTTTGGGAGAGGATGGATGAAGCGATGTTTTCTATCTACCTGCGATTGACCGCTGGGACATGTCTCACTTGTCCCTATCAGCCCCGCCTCGCTGGATGTGCGGCGTCAAGGATATGAGAGAACACTTTGCTGGTCGGTTTTTTGACTTGGTGAGGCCAGGGTATCGGGTTATGTGTAGGCATGATTTCAGCGCAGTTCGTAATCCAATTTCCAATTTTCCTCAAATAGATCTGGTCTTGTCAGTAGCAATGAGACATGGGCTCTTTGGCAAGGTCAGTTGTGTTGCTCATATTCAGTCCCTTTGCCCCCAGTGACTCTGGTGGATACTACCGCAACGATGGCTTTGTTGGGCGGGCGCGCGAAAACAGCCGGCTAGCATCCGCAGTGCCATTTCACACCCCTCGTGTATACTGGCTTCACAGCCCACTTCGCCGACAAGTCCACCCTGTTTCGGCTCTCGCCCCCACTGCTAGATCACAGGAGCGATCGTCAATCCGTCATCAGCTGATATATCATGTTTGACCCCAGGTTAATGCCTGGATGCCCAACTGGCCCCTATGATGTCTGGCCCCATATATTCGTATATGGTAATGTCATCCAATCTGCTGGTCAATTCAATTTGCTGTTCGATTCGGAGTGACGACTGGAGGACGTCTCAAGTGGCGTCAATGATCAAAACCTCGTGGGGGGTTTTGAAGCTAACTCGGAATATTGTTCTAGCCAATCCAGCTAAACAGAACCTCTCGAACCTAGGGATTTGGAGCCGGGGTTAGATGGATACGTAGTATCAGGCCAGGATATGTGATGGTGTGTCTACAATTTTCGAGGACAGCACGAGAGCCATCTGTGATGCCCCACCATGTGTGGGTCAGAGGAGCTGAAAGTCGGCGAGCTGTCTTGTTATGTTTCCATGTTTAGGTAGGTACCTAGGCAAGTTGGGAGAACGTCAAGTAAAGGTCAAGAGCGTCGGGTTTTGGGCCGGCCTTGGTTCAGTTAGGTAAGGGGCCTTCCCTCGTTTTCCACATGTTGTGATCACCGTTAGCAGAGAAGAGAGAGGGCTCCGAATCCTAGCCAATGTTTTACGAGGGACTAGCCAGGACTAGGCTGCTTCTAAGCAGGTGTCTAGGTCATGCTTGCCTTGACAGGGAGAACTGGATGAAGGTTCATCAGAGGGATCAAAGCCACCGACTCTTTTGACACGCTTTTCTCGATAGGTAGGTAGGTAGGTACCTACCTGATAGATAAACTTCAAATTTCACAGTACCTACACCGCAACACAGCTGTTTCCAAACACTGCCAAATCTCAAACTAGAAACGGTGAGCCAATCGCAATCATCGCTCCTTCGGAGAATAAAAAACCTGCATCCCCGGAAACCAATCGTCCAAGTGCAGGGCAACTTCAGCCAAAACACCTTTTTCCTGATTTGTAACTACCACGTTGACAAAACTGAAACGCCATATGAACCAGTCACGCCAAGGATTTACCTGTTGAGTAAAGCAGGCGAGGTGAAAGCATTGACACGCAAACCGAGAATGACACATCTGAGAAGGTAAAAATCCAGCGAAAGGGGGTAAAAAACAAGCAAAACAAAAACCCGGTGAACTCCAAATCTCCCATTGCAAATCTGGTGATCATCCAATAAGACCTATGTACAATTTTGGCCACAAGCTGCATCGTGAAACGTCACAGCAGACAGATACAAACTCAAGCTAACTACTTCAAAGCATCGGGAATTGAAGGAGAGAAAAAAAAGACGGCCAGGAACCCTGAGGCTCAACCCCCCTCCCCCCCCCCCAGTGGACAAGCTTAAGCCTTGTTATTCTTGACGCGTTTTCCCTTGTGGTGGCGGGCCTCGATCTCGGCGTTGCGCTTGTTGTTCTTGACGCGCTTGCCCTTGTGATGACGAGCCTCAAGTTCGTGGGTCTCCACGTCCAGCTCATCGTCATCCTCGTCTTCGACGGTACGCTTGTTGTTCTTAACGCGCTTGCCTTTGTGGTGGCGAGCCTCGAGCTCATGGGTCTCCTCATTGAATTCGTCGTCATCCTCGTCATCAATGGAGCGCTTGTTATTCTTTACGCGCTTCCCTTTGTGATGACGGGGCTCAACCTCCGTGCTGCGCTTGTTGTTCTTGACACGCTTTCCCTTGTGGTGACGGGTCTCGAGCTGGTGGGTCTCGTCCTCGAGCTCATCATCCTCTTCATCCTCAACGGTACGCTTGTTGTTCTTAACACGCTTCCCTTTGTGATGACGAGGTTCCACTTCAGTGCTGCGCTTGTTATTCTTGACACGCTTGCCCTTGTGGTGTCTGGCCTCAAGGCTCTGGACCTCCTCAAGGGTGGGAGCAGCGCTGGCGGGGACAGCAAGAGCGAGGGCGGATCCCTGACACGGTGTTAGAGCTGGGTAGGCAAGCATGATACTTGGGTTAACCAACCACTTTGACCAGCGTGGAGGCCTGGAAGGCAACGGCGGAGGAGGCGACCAGTGCGCCGACTAGGAACTGAGAAAAGGTAGGAGCGTGCATATTGACTCAAGTGGGCTGGCTGACCGGCAGCAATGATCAAATATCGAATTAGATCAGAGAAGCGAAGATAAGAAAATACCAAAGGAAAGGCACCAGGCTACCGGACTCGGGTGGGAAAGGCAAAGACGGATGGGAAAGAGACAAGAGAATCAGACGATGCGAGAGAATTTGATGTCTTTATACATTTGCAATGAGATGGGTAGGGAGCTGCCCTACAAAGACTGCCGCCGACGTGGGACAGAGAGAGCAGTTCGAACCTCGAGCCTTGCATCGATGGTCCCGCAAGCCGCTTAGCCGTCAACAGAGCCATGAGACATGAGCGTTTGTCGTATCGGAGCCGACAGACATGTCGTTGGGCGGCTGCTTTACAGCCTCCTGGAGACTCCTTGGGACTTGGTGGTGGGGTACGTCTCATGATGCTGGACCAGGACGTGCAGAGCACCGGCGGGTTCAACCCGAGGCGGCCTGTGACCATTGTCAACCAGCGCGCTTCGCCCTGCTAGTGGCTCTTGGGGGCCTGTCACGATCCATGTCGCTGGTTAGCGGTTTGGAAGTCCGTTGCCCTTGTAAGATCTGCGCAACGTATGCCAAGACCTGCACGCGGGGGGTTTGAGAGTCGGGTTTCCCCAGATCGCCTGCAAATGCGGCTCCACGGCTGAAGTTGCGCGTCTCAAAGTGCCAAGCACGATCCCCATCAGATCCCCAGGTCACTCGTTCTCGACTCGAGTCTCGCAGAGCATCGATTGTGGCTGAGATGTGAGGATTTCCTGGTGATCAATCTTGGCGGATTGTCACCTCTGAACTTTGCGTGGCTGCTACTATTTTTGCTGCAATCGCTTCTGGACCCACGAGAAGCAGGGTGAGGAGACGACGACGACTTGTCTCGACGATCACTTGTCCTTTGCATTGCTTTTCTTGTCTTGACAGCGCTGGGCAAACTGCATGTCTCGGTGGATTGCACTTCGTTGCGCGACGCCGCTGCGTGTGCGTCTCGCTCACGGGGCAGGATATGTCTTTGGAATCACCGAAACAAGAAACGTCAATGTCGATGCCACATGTCGGCACTCGCGCGGCTGCAACTTCCTCAGCGGTAGGCGTCCAGGAGAACGTTTATCTTATCTGAGACGCTACCTGGAGCCGCCTATGCTCCTTTGGGTCGCTGAAACGCCGACTGGAAAGCTCCCTTTTGCATGCGCTAACAGCAGGCAAGCGCGTGGTCGGACAGGGCCGCCCCGTTTCACAAAAGCTTCTCCTGAGCCGTCGCTGCCAACGCTGCACGCTTCTTCACATGGATGCCGACCTTACCGATTTTTCGCTGGAGCATGAAGGTGGTTGCATGATCCAAATGGATCTAATGTTCCTAGGCCACAGCGCACCGCCCGGCAGCATTTCCTTTCCTGAACTGCTGTTCGCAAGTCTTGGACACCCAAACTCGCATTTCCCGTCTTTGCCCCTGATTCTCTTCTGTCTCATGGAGCACCAGTCCTCACCCAATCACCAGGTGATCATCTGCAGTGGGCTCCCGCGTGGACCTTCCTCTTGTCAGCACCCTTTTTCAACCCTCGAGCCGATCGAAGCTTGGCCTCTTGTGTGGCCCCTTGTGTGGCCCAAGACATCGGGGTACTGCCAAGGCCCAGCCTGACTTTGACGTTCAACCCTCCTTTCTCTTGTCTCCCTTTTTACTCTTCTCAAGTTGAGAAGACTCCCGCAGTGCGACTCTTGGCCCCCCGATTGCTCTCCTTGCCGCACCTGGTGTGCTACCTTGACTGTTCACTGGTGAACCTTCTCTTTTGCTACCCCCTTTAGATATCTTACCTTCTTCTTTCGAGCCATAAATTTATGGTATTTTTTCCCACAATGCCGCGGCCGGAATACCACCCACTCCCCCGCGACGAGGAGCAGTCTCACGACACCACCCGAGAGAAGAAGGCAGAGTGGCTACATCCCGAAATCGACCTCGAAACTCTTGAAAATGACGGTCTTCGCTCAAGTGGTCACGCCTTGCAGAAGCACTGGGTCTGGCTCGCCCACGCGGTGCTGCTCTCCGCATCAGTAACCTTCTTCGCTCTATCCCTCTGCATGAAGGGCACAACAAGCGTATCCGATCCCAGCATCCTCTCTCAAATCACAACATACTGTATGACTCCACCTCGTACTCGCAGACGGGATGCATAAGAGACTGGACATTGACTCCTAGCAGCGCCCCTATTTCCTGCGGTGAGGTATGAGTTGAAGAAATTCCACTTGGGCCCGATACCCAAGGACTCTCCCTTCATCGGGTATGGCCCGTCCGTCGACAGGGCATGGGATTACATTGCGAATGACAGTAAGTCAGCCGACATTACCTCTTGCTCGGGGGAGGGGTGTCGCTAACCGGGTTATCAAGTTGGCGACATTATGATCTCGGAGGAGGAGCGGATGAAGCTTGGCTTATCTCCGGACTCGCTCAAGATCCAGAATCCGAGGACTGGTGAATGGGGGTACCGGGCAGGCGTTGAGGTCTTTCACCAGCTGCACTGCCTTAACCTACTTCGGCAGGCTCTCTACAAGGATTACTATGGCAACAAGTCACTTGGCGGGGATGTCGGGGATGCTGATGGCCCAGAGGATTTGTTTGGTCATGTCGGTAAGTGATGTTGCAACAAAGAACCAGGCGCAGCCCTCGCTGATATATCGCAGACCACTGCATTGAGGCCATCAGGCAGAATCTCATGTGTCACGGCGACATTAGTGTCTTCACATTCAAGAACTTCCCTGAGCTTGCAGATGAGGGAATCGAGGGAGAGTGGCCCGACTTTGAAATCAACCACATGTGCCGAAACTTTGAGGCCATCAGGACATGGAACAATGCCCATGTCTCTGCATGGGACCACGATGTCTAGGGGTGTCACTCCGCTGTTGAGCGCTTACTTGTACATATATATACATTTCCACCAGAGACGATCAGACTGTACAACGAGAATGAACTAACGGATCTGCCTTGTATTTGATGAGTACGCGCCGACGCCTTGTTTGCCCTGCATAAGGCTTGAAGATTCCATGTCCGAATCATGGAGAATTCCGCCGGCTCGGATAGAGAGCAATGCGATTGGCCAATTGAGCCTGGATGGATCACACCAGAGATCTGACGGAAGGAGCCGAGCACACCATGAACCCACCGCCTACCAACCTCTAGACCTTGGTCGTGCAGATTTCTCGGCTATATCGCACTTGGGATTAAGCACAAGATACTGCAGAGACAATCTCAGTCTGTGCTTGACGGGGTTGAAGGCATCAGTTACGCAGCGTCTTAGTCACCGCCCACGGGGATCGTTCCTTGCATGATGTCGCCCACTGGGGGCGTGGGCGCAGTCGGACCTGAGAGACTGTTGACACGCCACTCTGACTCTCCGGGCCAGACGGTAGTTCGAGGGGCGCAGCGAATCATACGGCTTTTCCCAACTCCATCAGTCCTGGTTGGCCCATGGGATTGGGCAATCTGCCCCGCCAGGTGAACTCAACAAAGCGGGTGCAGCTACGCAGTCGTTTTTGCTCTCAGGATGGGATGTTTCCCCCTGTTGAGGTGGTGGGGATCACTCCCTAACAGGTCCCATGGATGTCAATTCCGCGCGCCCAGCGTTGCTACGTATCGGTCCTTGGGTCCGAGATGGGAAGGGGAAAAAAAGGAATGTGCTGCTTTGTGCAAGACAAGACGGGAACACAATATTTGGTGATTACAGATAAATACCCCGAGCCCCGGTGGCCTTCCGAACATCTCGCATTGTTTCGTTTCCATCAATTTTCTTTTCATCCAGCTTACTCGCCCTCTTCGATTGACCAGTCCCAAGCCAAGAAGGACGGACCGGGCAGCAGTGTGTTAGTGGCGTGTTTCTCCCCCCTGCTCGGGAAGGTGGGAAGCCGCGAAATTATTACCCTAGCAGAACCGGCAAAATTCTCCAACTTATCTACCACACGATCCCAATCGCATCGTGCTGGGCGTTCCTCGACCCATTTCCCGCATCGCCCTTTGTCGCAGTCGCAGTCTCCGCGCCGCCGCCCACGATGGATATCGTACTCGAGGTTTCCGACACGTTCATGTTCGATTACATGTACGCATGGGTACTTCCAACGAAACTGCGCGACTTCCCCGAACATGTGCTAGCCAACGCGAGCGCTCGCGCATTCTCGACATGGCAGTACAAGCCTGCGACTTCGCTCTTTTCCCTCCAGCCCTCAGATGCCGCCTACATGAGCGCTTGGCCTAGAGACAACATCTTCCGACAGAGTATTTCGTTGTTCCTGATAGTATGGTACGCACTTCTGCGCCAGCATGCGCCTCCTCCCACTTTTGCTCTCTTTGGCGGACGCACCACTCACAGCATGGCTTCGCAACGTGTAGGCTCTTTGGTCTCGTCGTCTACTACATCTTCGCTTCCCTCTCTTACTACTTCGTCTTTGATAAGAAGACGATGGAGCACCCCAAGTTCCTCAAGAATCAGGTCTACCTCGAGATCATGCAGGCAAACGAGTCAATGCCCATCATGTCACTGTGCACCTTCCCTCTCCTCGTCGCCGAAGTTCGCGGATACAGCAAGCTCTACGACACGTCAGCCGATGGGCCGGGTCGATGGTACGACTTCTTCCAGTTCCCCCTCTTCCTCGTCTTCACCGACCTGTTCATCTACCTCATCCACCGCGGCCTCCACCACCCCTTGGTCTACAAGCGCCTGCACAAGCCGCACCACAAGTGGATCATGCCCACGCCCTACGCCAGCCACGCCTTCCACCCGCTCGACGGCTTCGCCCAGAGCATCCCCTACCATATCTTCCCCTTCATCTTCCCGCTGCAGAAGGTCGCCTACGTCGGCCTGTTCGTCTTTATCAACTTCTGGACCATCATGATTCACGACGGCGAGTACTATGCCAACAACCCCGTTATCAACGGTGCAGCCTGCCACAGCGTGCATCATTTTGCCTTCAACTACAACTATGGCCAGTACACCACGCTGTGGGACCGCATTGGCGGCAGCTACCGCGCCCCCGACGCTGAGCTGTTCGAGAAAGAGGCCAAGATGAGCAAGAAACAATGGGAGAAGCAGGTCCAGGTCATGGAGGAGACGCTCAAGGAAGTGGAGGGCGAGGATGATCGCGAGTATGGCGAAAGTGTGCCAGAGACGAAGAAGACGAAATGAGCGTCGTTATCAAAATGCTGGAGATTAGTAACGGTAGGAGTTGCCACACTGTGCCGCGCCGCGCCGTGCTGTGGGTATCGGGCCGGTATGGAGGTAGACAAGGACATGGACATACTCATGATTAATGGAGGATGATGGGAATGAGTGTATAGTTGAGATGTTTGGGTAGGACGACTTTGAGGTTGGATTACCGACCATACCAGCGTGCCTACTGGTCATTGTACATATTTGTTTGATCTTACATATTTAATACCGCGAGGTGACGCCAAGCGATGCAACTGACGAGGGATTGGCGTTAGGGGAATGATAAAGCACAGAAACGGAAGTAGTCAGGGGCATGTGAATCGGGGGTATGTTATAATTTGGGTACTAAATTCATAATGCCGAGTTGCGCGTACCCAAGTCTGTCCGGGAGACTCAACAATGTGTGTCCTGCTGATAATGTCGACACCGGGTGATGACTCACCCAATATACACAGTCTCCCCAATGCTTTGACTTCACGCCCCTCGGACGGGCTAATCTCGAATGCGCCGACAATACGTATACTCCGATCCAAATACAAAGAGACCACCCAGGGCAACTCGCTCAAGTGCCTGTTATCCGCCCCAAACGCCATGCCCTTCAAACATACAATCGACATACACAGGAAATGCTTGGCTGAATGTAAACGGCAACCAACAGGTAGGCCGGGAGGGATAACCCAGAACAAAAAACTCCCGCCAAACCCATTACGACTCACTACCCCAAGAAGGAGCGAAACCCTGAATTCAATATCCCCTATTTTCCTGGGGAAGGCT
>Ga0247765_1000975_pt1 | contig 17095 bp, 18 predicted proteins | sample UWRJL106311C6_FD_179949 | JGI IMG/M metagenome (GOLD analysis project Ga0247765, IMG submission 179949) | Plant litter microbial communities from Arlington Agricultural Research Station in Wisconsin, United States - UWRJ-L106-311C-6 | ecosystem: Environmental > Terrestrial > Plant litter >... | reverse complement strand
AGCTGAAGAGGAAGAGGAAAGGGGAAGCCAGAACCCAGGGCGCTCGGCCAGGGTTTTATGGAGCGCGAGCGCCAACCTCAGGCGCGTGAGCGCCTCCTTTGACCAACAACCTGAACAAACTGAACAAACAACCTGAGCAACCAGCCTGCCTGCCGTGACTCCAGAGACAGAGCAAGCGGAGAAGCAACGCACAGACAGTCATGCTCATTTATCATCGTCACCACACCAAATTCTCCCAGCCTAAAGTATTCCACAATCCCCACTACAATTAGCGTCTTGGTTAACTTCTTCTCTTGGCGGCGTGGCCAATGTTCGGCTTGTTGTCTCCACCCTTAACGTCTTACGAAAACCTTTATTGGCACCTGCAACATTTGGATCCCAAACCAAAGGTTTGCAAAATGGCTGAAGATTGCCGAGAAAGAAGGGGGGAAAAGGAGATCGCAAGAATCACTGCCAACAAGATGGTATGAGTGATGGCTTTTCCTGAGGACCGTGACACTTTCTCTATCTGCATACTATCTAAGAGGTTACACCAACCACACTGTAACACCAAAATTAATAGACTACGAATCCCCCGCACAGCACACGCGTCATCTACTTCCCATCGACAGGGAACTTTAGCCGGGGGGCTGAAACGGGCCTCTGAGGCTGTGCGACGACCGCGTATGGGATCACCCTAGCTCAGGGAAGAATCAGGGAAAGCTCAAGACAAATCAGCCGCAGCTCACCCCAGCTCAGGACTACGAACGAAAAAGGAAATTCCGTGTGCCCAGATTCGTCACAGATTACCAGGCTGTTGTATGAGACGAATCTGGGCACACGCAATTTTTTTCTGTTCCCGGACAAGACGAACGAAGCACGTCTTCACACCGCCTTCATGGCTGGCCTGGCGTCCTGCTTGGCGAAGGAATCCCCTCTCTCGACTGAACATCTTTGCGAGACACAGGTCAAGGAGGCCGTGATAACCGGGCTGCTGTGGTCCCGACGCTCCATTTCCGTCAAAGACAAACTCACCTGGGGCAGCCTGATATTGATGACTACCACCACCGCCGACCCAGTCTTCATCCCTGTGCGACTGAGCCGTCCCAAAACCATACAGGGCTCCTCCTCCTCGTCATTGATCTTTCGGACTCTCCCATACGACCCTTCATCCACCGAGGCGGCAACCGAGGTCGCCATTGCACCCATCTCACCTGACGGCAGCGATGACTTGCTGCCTTATGTTCCGACGGCAAAGTTTGGGTCTCTCGTCACCGCCGACAGGTCTGAGATTGACAGCTTCCGGAAAATTGCCCACATGCTGAAGAAGTACCTGATGGACGGGGAGCCCAAGAAGCCATTCTCCATTGCTGTGTTCGGCCGGCCTGGCTCTGGCAAGTCGTTTTGAGTCCCAATATTACTCGGCAGAGTTGTCGAAATCAGACGTGAATCGGGTGAAATAATGGACAGCAGACACAATGGCTGACGGTGGTGGACTGGACGGCGCTTCAGTCGTCCAGAAGACATCCAGAAATACTTTTCAAAACATACGCATTGGACCGTACGCTAGAGTCCACCTCGGAAACAGCTACCAGATCAGTAGGTCGGCCCTGCATAAGTGCCGTTAGGTCCTCCATAGTGCTAATACAACGGCTCCAGAGCAAGAGAGCCCCTTGGATCATTTGCCATGCGCTACCCGGGTGTTTTTCAACTCGTTCGGGAGGAATCAGGAAGCGGAATGCCTACCCGGCACACGCAAAGGGGTCTTGCGTCAGATCGAAGAATGGGTGGATGGCCCATCGAAGGCATGCATCTTCTGGCTCAATGGCCTGGCCTGGACGGGCAAATCCACCATTGCACGCACCATCGCTCGCACTTATCACGACAGGAAAAAGCTCGGCGCCAGCTTCTTCTTCTCCCGAGGCGCCGGTGAGGACGCAAACAAGGCCACCGAGTTTTTCACCACTATTGCTACCCAGCTAGCAGCGTCTTGTCCGCCGCTCAAGCCAGCCATCATCCGGGTCGTGGAAGAGAATAGGAACGTGGGCAACGAGACGCTTCGGGACCAATGGAATCAGCTGATCATGCAGAACCTTTTGGCGATCAGCCCGGAAAATGGCTCTGCCCCATCGCTACTCGTCCTCGTGGTCGATGCTCTGGACGAGTGCGAGAGCGACCCAGCAATCGTGGAAATGCTTCGACTCTTAGCCGAGGCCAGGTGTCTCACAGCCCTCCGGCTCCGGATTCTCATCACAAGCCGGCCTGAGACGCCCATATTTCGGGGCTTCCGTGCGATGCCCGAGGGAGTGTACGAAAACTTATCTCTGGGTGACATTCCCCGAGAGCTTGTGGACAAAGACATGTCCCTCTTCTTTCGAGATCGGTTCAAGGACGTCGTGCTGGGCTCTGAGTATCCTTCCGCCGACTGGCCTGGCGAGGCTGCTATCGAATTCCTTGTCCAGAAAGCAGCCGGGCTGTTCATCTACGCAGCAACAGTCTGCCGCTTCGTCCAACGAAACGATCCTTGGTCCCCCAAGCAACTCCTCGCTTATTTTGTCCCCGAGGAGCAGAACAAGACATCGAAAATGTGGGCGCGAAAACTGCCCTCTGCGTCGCCAACTGCGGGAGCTCGATGCCGTCTATACGACAGTTCTAGAACAATCGACAAAGGCACCCAGGCAGCCCAAGACGAGGGAGATCTTATCCTGGAATTTAACCAGGTCGTCGGTTCGCTGGTGCTCCTTTTCGAGCCGCTTTCCACCGCCTCGCTGGCCGGCTTGTTAGATTTCGACCAGGGGACAATCTATCTTCGGCTGCGTCGGCTGCGGTCCGTCCTTCACGTGCCCGAAGATGCCGATTTACCCATCACGCTTCTTCACCCTCCGTCTAGCCACTTTTCATTTGTGCAGATCTTATCCCTTTGTGTGTTCCTTGCCTTTCCTGTGTTCTTGGCTTTGTGCATCTTGTCTCTTGTTCTTGCTTCGGGTCTTGTTCTCGGGTGACCAGAGCCCTGTTCGCGCTTGTGTCAGCTATTCCGAGTCATTGTGTTGCAACACGCCGTTGGAGGCTGTCACTTCTGCTCGATCTATCTCGCTCCCATGCAATTCAGCTATTGTTCCCTTTGAACTATTGTGATTATTGAATAAGCATTGTACTTCTTTGTATTGGCGTTTCTTTCATCTGGACTCTGTTCAATGGCTGCACCTACTTGTGAATAAGCTATCGTTTTTTGTCGACTGCTGTATATAATCCCTTGCACTATTCCTAAAAGCGTTAGCGTAATCTTAACAATTCCCAAAGCCGTTAGCGTCGACTTTGACAAGATGAGTTCCACCGTTCCTGTCTTGATGCAACAAAATGCTTTCACCAGCACTTTACGAAATTATTCAACATCATCTACGATGGATACATATATCGGCGGCGAGTTCGACGCTTTCCTGGCGCGCCGAGGGGCCCTCCGCGAGCCTTCTCAGCATATCCATGTGTTCAACAGCCCTACGGTTGGCTCTCCGCTGCGCGTTGTTTCTGCGTTGCTCAACAGCGAACTCGACAATCTTATCCACGCGGCATTCGATTGCGACGATAACGACGATACCTTCCGCGGCATGCTCCGGGCTACCATTGATGCCATCAAACCCAACATCCTCACTTCGATTTGCGCTTACCGTATCGGATTTGCAGGCGATCCTTGCACCGAGCTGACGCTGCTTATCACTGTCCTTCCAGGCTCGCTGACGACGTCAGAAGCAATCCAGGCGATTGGGGAGCTCCTAGTGGTGTTACAAAGGTAAGTAAAATCCTCTATCCTTAAGGAATAAGCGATAAACTTACTATCTAGCTATGATGAACGTCTTCGCGATGTCGCCATTGAGATTGCTGAACAGCTCGTCTCCCTTGCTGGTGATGAAGTCTTATATAATGCGACTCTAGGTCAAGGTGTCTATCCCTCTGAGGAAATCAGAGACATCTCCTACTACAAGTCGCCTTCCTTGGGCTCCAGCGTTGGCGTAGCTGGCGATCTGCAGAGCACAGGAACGCTGGGGGCTTTTCTCCGCATCGTGACGGGCGGTACGCCCCAGCACTTTGCGCTGACTTGCAGCCATGTTGTCTCCAGTATGTCATCTTTGCCACTTGGTAGAAATATGCTAATGCTTGCATGCTTATATTTGCAGCTTCTAACAGCCCAATTCTGCCTGGGAACAACAACCCAAAGATCGTCTGTCCTGCCGGCAGAGATAACTTGCATTGGTGGCAAATTGCAGAACAGTTGATCCAGCGCATAAACCCGTCGCAGGATCTAGAAACGCCGGCAAAGAACGCACTGCACGCTGCCCAAGTCCAAAAGCGCCGCTGTCAAAGCGCATCCCATCCCATTGGTACCCTCTATGCCACGTCAGGCTTGCGAACAAGCATGAATCACCTGCTGTTAGACTGGGCGCTCATCAAGCTTGATGACCGCTTTCCCGTAGAGAAGTTGCAAAATGTGAGCATTTTTAAGTTTTTCCTCTTCTTTTTTACTGACAAAGTTGACAGATTCCTCTTGATTTCAGCTGCGTAACATTTTGGTCCCGTTCCAGCCAGAACAAACCCAGCTGGACGCCCAGCACAAAGATAGCCGCTCCTGCTAAAGGCGCCCAAGTGTTCAAAATTGGCCGCACTACAGGCCACACGGTGGGGCAACTGCATAATGTCGACGCCAGCGTCACCATCCACTACGCTGCAGACGACGGGAGTTTCATGCTCAAGGGCAAAGCGCCTGTCGTTTACAGCAATGGTGTTGACTACGCCCGCCGTGGAGACTCTGGTGCTCTTGTCATCAACGGGGATGCTGAAGCTGTGGGTATGATCGTAGCAGCAGCCATAAAAGGCTCGGTAGCCTGTGGCGCTGCTTACCTTTCGCCCTTTGCGGCTATCATGGACAGCATTCCGGAAATTCTGCGAGGCAAACACAAGGTGCAGGTGGAGATGCTGTAGGACTCGGGACTTGGCGGAGGGGCTACAGGTCAGAGGGAAAATAGATAAAGGTAGCCATTTTGTACCATAGGCTGTGAGATGCTAGAAACATCCCAGGTCACCCCCTGTCCTGTCATGCCCAGTTTCCAGCTATCGTGCGATTGCTGTGTATTATCTAGTGATGGCCCATTCCGCCGAGATTGTACTGTCAGAAGCACGGCACCTTGAATCCAGTGTTTTTTATTTGTTGGTTCTATTATCTTGTTCGTCCGCTTTCTGGGAGTGCCAGACACCCTCCTTTTATAGACCTCTTTGCATGATCCACCTGGCCACTAGCTTACACTGCCTTGGTGGCTTTGGTGGTTGGATTGCTGGCTGTGCCAGGCATCCTCACGCAAGCTGACTATAGTGCCTGGGTTCGACCCAGGGGTTGAACCCCTATCTTGTTGACAATGTGGTTGGGACCCCTTTTCTTTTGACAGAGATAAGGGGGTTGAGGTTTTCCGTTGTGTAGAAAGGTGTTGAAGTGCCTACTTCCAGCGGCTTCTGATTAGTCAGAACAAGAAGTCGTGAGTTGTAGGAGGAGAAGGTGGTGTTGAGTTTGCGATCGGAATTGCGTTTTCTTGGCCTGCGCGGCGATTGAAAGGTGGTCAAAAACGGTGGCCAAAGACTTGGATTTGCTGGGTTGGGTGGGCGCCAATTGCTGGCGGGCGCCCTGGAAAGAAAAACTTGGGAACCTAACCCTGGCGCACGCAGCAACAATGGGGGTGCGCACGCAGCAATTGCCTTTGGTGGACGCAGAGGTGTGTTAGCTGGGGATGGCGTGTGTCCATGTCATGATTTCATCACGCTGACAATAGAGAGTGTAACCCCCTGAGTGCCTGTCAGCGAGGGATCTCACGAGGGTTGGAAGTGTCCGCTTGAATTGAATTGCGGCTGCACAGGTCGAAAAAGAAATTAAGCCTGGCACAGTGAAAATCCCCAAAAGTCCCCGGAGCAGGTTCAACCAAGGTACGGTTTGCGATCAAGATGTTAGTAATGGTTGAAATCGCCCCGGGACTTTTTACCTCCCCGAAGTCCGCTATGTTGAGTTGCTTCCGAATATTAGCGGAATAGCGGACACATTAAAATATCCGTTTACTCTTACTTTGTTATTTCGGGGCAACTCATCGGCCCGCCTTCCATTACGGGATTGTGTGGACGACATACACGCACATTCTGCAAGCTACCCTATGGATACTACCAACATGCGCATGCCGCATACTAGGGCCCGATTCCACGAGGCGAATATGGGATGCCAAGCAGACAAGCATGCTTTTGTTCCAATGACGTTGCTTTCCGGGGGGTGGGTAGGTAGGCGGATAGGCATTGAGAGTTGAGGCTCTGAGGCTTTGACACTACATGCTTGTTGGGCTGGGTCTGGTTTTATCTGGTATGCGAACTATTCAGTCGTGTCGCTTTAGAGCTATGCTCATCAGCTGCACATGTGTTCGTTCTTATGGTGATCTGTTCATCGGGTGTCTGGTGTCTGGATTATGCCACATATATAAATTATCTTTCTGTAAAGTAAGTACTATCCCATTGTTCGACTAGCTGTGCTACACAGAGTTCATTTAGCACTATAGTGGATGAGTTGATGGTGATCTACTTGACGGATAGAATAGGACATGAATGAAGGACGGATACTTTTTGAGCTCAATTTTTTTTTTTTTTTTTTTTTTTTTAAGCTGGGCAGGGATTTTTGATTGATGACGTGAGGCGTGCTGGTCATGCCACTCTGTATGAACAAAAACTAGACAAAATAGGAAGCTCATGGGAACTCGTCCCGAATGCATATACAGTGTTGGGGATATGGGGCGCATTGAAGGAGTGGTGGGATTAGGACCTGGTCAATCTTGCCTTATTAGCGGCACAGCGACCCCACTACCTGTATCTTTGCTATGCAGTGAGTACTGCGAGTTACCGGGCATTGTAGATGCAGAGAGACAAAGGGGCTGAAATCCCCAGTAAGAAGTTTAATTTTACTCAACAGGCGTTTTTTTAAATCTTAGTTTCCCAGACTGGAGACAAGGCTTACTGGTTAGCTGTAGCTGCAGCTGACAGGTAGTCGAACAAGGAAGGATGAAGCCCTTGTAGTTCTCAATAGAAACGAATACTAGGGATTTGGCTTAACTGACCAAGGCCTGGCACATTGAGTGAAAACACACCAGACCAGCATGAAGTTCAAGTATAAAGGAGACGACGTCTCGAGTGATTTCAAGTCTTTTGTTTCATCTCATCTCATCCAGTGAACCTCTTGACCCTCACACCCAACCCTCTCTTATACAAAAACAACAACCTTGTTAAAAATGGTTTCTATCAAGACTCTCGCTACTTTGGCCGTCGCCGCCTCCGCTTCTGGTCTGGCCATGCCTGCACCCGACCAGGTCGCTCATCTTAATGTTCATGTTGGACGCCAGCTCCCCCCACCAATTGGGCCGAAGCCTAGAGTCACTTTCTGCAGAGACATCAACTGGCAGGGCGGCTGCTACGTTCAAGATAGCGATTGGGGTGTTTGCTGTATGTTTTTTCCTTTTCCTTTTCCTCTCATATTAAAACTCAAAGAACTTGAACATATAATTGACGCTCGTGTGGACAGATGACCTCCCCGGCGAGTGGAATGACGTTGCCAGCTCAGTCAAAGCTCAGAACACCAACTCGCTCAACTATTGTACTTGGTATGAGTAAGTACTTATCTATCCCTCTCTCTCCCTACCTACCTACCCAACCTCCATACCCCCTACCAAACTTCTTGAATTCTTGGTTACAAATTTACTTTTTTCTAACTACCGCAAAAAGACACCCTGGCTGTGGAGGCCGCACGTACACGAAGCAGGAGGATTCCAAGTTGCAGGACGGGAATGGCTTCTTTAATGATCGTATCTCGTCGTGGAAGTGCGAATATCGTTCGTGAGGGGAGAACAGAGCTTTGAGACCAGAGTGTAGTGTCCTGGGACCCACTTGGAGAAAGGATAGGTAGACAGGTACGAGTGGAACGCAATGGGTTTCTTTTGGCTTCCCATCATGCTTGACATATGTAGTGCGGTGTTTTAGACACTATCAATACGCAGTCTTTTTTTATTTTTCTTCTTCTTTTTCTTTTTCTTTTCCAACAAGTGTCTAAGTTTGTACTGCTCGTTCAAGCCCCCACTCTCAAGCCAGGCCATAGCGATCATGTTGAATTTTTCCACCCTTAACTTTCTCCAAAAGATAGATCATGTTGAATTTCTACCCTTGACTTTCTCCAAAAGATTGTTCCAGGCCTCGACATCCTCTTCATCTGCTGGCGTCACAACACTCTCCAGTCCCTGAGGCGGATTGAGTCGTTCGGCAAAGTATTCCCCCGCCGTCTTCCCTCGGAGCTCCCCAGGTCAAGAGCCAAACCCTCAAGGTTGACGTGCTCCATGATCACCTTCATGATATCCTTTGTCGTATATTGCGCCACAAAGTGCAGTAAACCTCTCCTATCCGGAGTAACAAATTTTGGGTTGGCGCCATGCCATTGTCTTCCACGGCCACCAGAAGCGGCGACAAGCCACGCCGGTCTGGTTCGTCAAACATGTAAACCTGCATCCAGGAGTAGCCTGGTCTTTTGCGCTGCCAGAGAATTTGCCACTGGGTTGTTGGCGGAACAACATGATGCAAGCCAGTGTAAAGGATTCCCCTGGGAACTGGTTAGGTTGGCACCTTGAACGATCAGCAGTTGGGTGAGTTCCAAGGGCACAGTCTTTCCTCCGACTCTATAATCCAGACAAGATGGGCCATGGGTGGTGCACGCATTCAAGTCAACCCCCTGCTGGATCAAAAGTTTGGCGCACTTGTGAGCCTCTATGCAGATAGCTAACAATAGAACTGACCTGCCGCGACTGCCTTGTATGATCGGGTCTCCGCCCCACGCTAGTAGCAGGCTGACGACATCGACAGCATCAAAGTAGACAGCCAAGTGCATTGGGGTCAGGTTCGCCGTGTCCAAAAGGTTGACCGAATGGGGGTGGGAGCGCAGAGCGTCTTGAAGAATAGAGATTGGATGATTGTCTGGCTTCCCCTTGGCCCATGCATAGACCGCGTCGTGGATTAGAAAGTTGTCTTCTTCTTCTTCATCGTCTCCCATGTCAATGATCCTTTGGAGAACCCCGAGAGCTTCGGAATCATAAAATCTGCTACATGTTCTCACAAAAACCCCGGCAAAGGCCGACGGGGAGTTCCTGCCCTACATGCACATTCTGCAAGCTACCCTATGGATACTACCAACATGTGCATGCCGCATGCTAGGGCCGGATTCCACGAGGTGAATATGTGATGCCAAGAAGACAAGCATGCACAGACCGCGTCCTGGATTGGAAAGTTGTCTTCCTCTTCATCGTCTCCCAGGTCAATGATCCTTTGGAGAACCCCGAGAGCTTCGGAATCATAAAATCTGCTACACGTTCTCACGAGAACCCTGGCAAAGGCCCACGGGGAGTTCCTGCTTGATAGAGGGATTTAGCTACCGATACCGATACCTAGGTACACAGGCGACTGTGAAGGAAACTTACGATCCCGCAAAATCGGATTCCCGATTATTCAGTTGCCACCTGCTAGTCTGGGACAGCAAATACTTACATATCGGTATATTTCTCGTGTCACACAACGATCTCTGTTGTGTTGGGACGACCACGGATTAGGCATGGTCCTGTTAGACTTTGGGAAGAAGCACCCACAAAAAAGACCGATGCACCACTTTGGTCGCTAACGTCTGTCGGCATCACCTCCCCAGCTTGGATCAATGACCGCACTCTACCCAAATCTTGGTTTCCAATGGCATTCCAGATCGGATGGGTGTTCGGTATCACCCTCGGGATTCGGAGATGCAGTGACGCCCCTTGGCCGGTAAGGCTTCCCCACGAGGCAGAGAAAGCGACAAGGCGGTGTAGCAGCCACTCTGGAAAGACGTAGTGAAGCATAGCCGAGTCTTTTCGCCCCTGGTTTTGACAATTGACGTGGTTGCAAGGCCGTGGATCCCAAACAGGGATGCTGCTGTAGTTGAGGAACAACTGGCCAAAAGTTTTGGACAGAAAGCCTCCACCCGGGGTGCCAACTTGCGAAGATGGCACTGGCAAATACAATCTTGTCGGCAACGCTGTCTTACCGAGGCAACAATACCGAATATTTGGCTGCTCTCGACACCGTTTGCGCCGCTATCACCGTTCTGAGACCCTGCTTGGACCTGCGGTGTTGACGTCGCTGTAATCGTAGTGTCTCCAGGGTGCGACAACTGCTCTCGAGGAGGAGATTGTTTGAGCACAAAAGACTCTATAGAAGCCTGGAGTCTTGTTGTCGACGCGTTAATGAGTTCTCCGAGAGAAGAAAAACCTGTACTCGTGACGTGATGGATGCCGAGGAGAAGAGACCCCTGGTTTTGGCTACGGATTGTCAGTGGCTGATTTTTCGAAGAGAAGCAAACTATCTCACCTCTGTACTGGCTGGAGCAATGCAACTGCGTGGCCAAGTTCCAATCTCTGTTGTCGAAGTCTGTCTCGATGGGCAAGGGTTGCTGTTCTCCGTCGTCTCCACCGAAATTTGCGAACATTTCCAGTTTCGCCGTCTACAAAGCAATCAGACAAGGTGTTCAGGGCACCAAGGTCACCCTCAAGCGAGTTTATTGTTCGCTCAATGTGTTCCACCAGTTGTGTGGCAGGGCTTGAAGGGGCGTCAAGTGAGGTCAAAATCGATCGGAGAACATGCAAGTAGCCTCGAACTGTCTCTAGCTACGGCGAGTGAGCACATAAACGTGACTTAAAAGCGTGTTTGGGTTGGTATGACGATGTATTTACCTCGTTTCGAAGGTCGAGGACCTCAACTGGGGCGTTTTTCAGGGAGGAGAAAAAGCGGATGCTATCAGTAATCATTGTAACACTTCTCGAGATACCGACAGCTGCGGCCGTTAAACTGAGCGGGTCCATGATTCTCCCGATGTGGTCAAGTGTTGGGCCGGTGGTGGTGGGATTTGTCGGCGGTTGTGTTGACTGCTGTGGTGCCTTTGTACCTAGGTGGGTACGTAGGTACCCTGTTGGTAACTGAGAGGCGCTTAGATGAACAATAAAATATGAGAGGGTGAGGTTGCAGATGAGAACCGAAACAAGAGCAGGAAGAGGGCTTAGAAAAGGTAGAAATCGATTGATAGAGAAGCCAGCCGGGAATAGACATGCGGATTTATCCTCACAGAAACTCGAGTTGATCAATGGAAGGCGCGACCCTTTAGGATTGGAATTTCCCCGCCGCTTCGTCTGTGGCTCCCACAATCGCCCCACCCTCTTCTAGACAAACACTCATATCAACCACATCATCAATGCTGCAGCATATCCAGACAGCGAACTGTTGCCCGTTATATTATTTCAATTTCGCGCCAAGCCGAGGACACTTAAAGACAAGGCTGCCAGCTAACTTTCAACGCAGGCAATATATCCGGGGACTTTTGCAGCTTCCAAAAGTACCAACATCCCGCGCTTCAATTTTCTACGGATATACCTGAGCTGTTGTGAGACGGTAGGATTTTGGAGGCTACATGCAGAACTCTCCACTGTTTTCCTTTGTCTGTTCAACAGCTTTAGCCTCTTTTCTAAATATGGAGACACCTACGTCAAAACAATCTTCCGGCTTCCACCCCCTCAAGATCCTCCTAAACTTTCCCCCGGAAACCGGCCACGGATTCGTCACCCTCCCGGTTCTCCCATGGCGATACCAACTCTCCACCCCTCTCCCTTCATCGCCCATCCAAACCGTTTCCTCCATCCTCTTTCCCAACCAAGCCCGATATTCTTCCATAACCCCCTCTCGCACCCCCACTCTCTCCGCACCAACCTCAGCCTTCCACCTCAAACACCTAACAATAAAACGAGCCTGGACCTCTTTCATTGCCGGGTTACTTCCCGCCGGGTTAAAGCTATTGGGTCCAGCAATCAGAAACATGTTTGGATACCCACACACCGCTAATCCCATGAACGCTTCGGGGGCGTGAGATGCGCCACTCATCCAATCGGTGTTGAGATTTCGGGAATCTCGTCCGGTGATGGAGATAGGGACGAGGAATTCGGAGGCTTTAAACCCGGTGGCAGAGATGATAATGTCAAAGGACGAGAGTGAGTGTTTGTCGTTGATGGTTTGGATTCCAGTCGGGGTGATGCTGGATATGGGCTCAGTGATGAGACGAACGTTAGGAAGGGATAGGGCCGCGTAGAAGTTGCTGTCAAAGAGGATACGTTTAGTGCCGATGGGGTAGGTTGGCGTGAGTTGTTTGCGGAGCGTGGTTTTGCGGGCGGTGTGGCGGTATAAATGCCAGCGAGCAATGACCGATGCCATGTGGTGGCGGAGTTTCAGGGGGGTGGTTGGCCGGGCAATGGGGGACAAGAGGAGGTCAGCTCCATAGGAGAGAGACTCTCGATATATGTGGTGAGCACCAGGGATGGTGTTCAGAAACCACTTTGCGAGACGTCCAAACTTCATATTCGGTTTGGGCAGAACCCACGACGCGGTCCGCTGGTAGACGGTTACCGATTCCGCAACCGCGGCGAGTTCCGGCAACATCTGAGCGGCGCTGGAACCGGTGCCAATGATGGCAATACGCTTCCCGTTAAAATCGACATCTTGATCCCAAACCGCTGGATGGAGCACTTGGCCAGAAAAGTCGTCTCGACCAGCGATTTCTGCAAATTTAGGACGATGGAGTTGTCCAACTGCAAAGATGACGCACTCAGCGTCCCAGAGATGGCCAGAACCCGTGACGACGTGCCACCGGCTGGAGTCATCTTGAAAAGCAGCACCAGTCACCTCAGTATTGAGACGAAGATGCTCCAGCAACCCAAAGTCTTGCGCCACCTGGTTGAGGTAGCCGAGAATCTCGCGCTGTGGCGGGAACCGCTTGTGAGCGTCACGATAAGGGGCAAAGGAAAACGAGTAGAGATGCGAGGGCACGTCGCAGGAGCAGCCTGGGTAAGTGTTGTCTCGCCAGACGCCTCCAACATCTGGGCCCTTTTCAAGAAGGATAAAGTCGTGGATATCTGCTTGTTTGAGAGCCACGGCCATGGCGATGCCTCCGAAGCCGGCTCCGATGATGAGGATTTTGGTTTTGGTGGACATGGTCAAGTGAACATGAACCAAGCACAGTTCAACCCCAGAGCTAACTCCAGCCCCATTCCATTCGGCTGTCCGAGTGGTGCCTCTGCCTCTTGTACACACAGAAAAGGGTATAAACAGGCCTTGAGCCTTCTGTCCGAGCCTCGGACTTCTGACCCCCTTTACAAGTGTCCCGTGCCGGCGATACTTCGCGCTCTGCTTACCGGAATAGCAATCCGCCCCAGTTAGGACGCTCCAAATCCCAAGGGCTACATACTCCATCACACCCAAATAATTCCTGGTTGGTCACTTGGCACCCGCTAATACCCATGCAGCCTTGACAACACGATATTCACACCCTCAGAGCACCCAGTGCTGGATTCTGTGCCGCCGGGGCTCGCCGCATGTATACCCTCATGAGTCATCACATGGAAGGTTCCAATCAATCAGTCTGAGCCAGGTGAGCGCACCTTGTGAAATTACGTTTCAATCTTTCGAGTGCTGAGTTACCGACCGAGCCGTACTTTAAGTTTGAGTTCTAGATCAAAATAGGTATGGACCCGAGCCTCTACCAACTACGTGCTTGCACAGGTTTGATCTGAGACTCAACTGGGGAGCGGGGTGGTGGTGTGTGCCGTGTATCGTGCACCAAGGTGGCAGAGCAGCGGCAGGAAAACGCAATCCACTCGGAAAGGAACAGTCTATCTAAGGGGGGAGAGGGGGTTGGGCACAGCCGTGTCAGTTCGTTTTGCAGCTGCATGTGCGCAGAGCACAAATGTTGGCAATTCCATGACTTCATTTTGCTGCTTTTGATCATTCGTGACGGATGTGAACTTTAGGCGATGAGAATAGTAGTAAGGGAGAGAGAACAGGGATAAGGGAATGGGAGGATAGTGAGGACGGCAAGAAAGTGGCGGGGTTCAGCCTCTCAAGGTGAAGCCAAAAAGAAAAAAAATACCCAGTAAAAAAGTTATTCAGACGAGATTCGAATCCGCAACCTGCGTACTTTTCAGACAGTATCGCTGAGACCGAGATGCTGACCACTGCTCAAAAGTTCCTGTTTTCAGGTCGTCACAAGGGAGTGGGGCCGCGCGAAGTTGGATGCAGGCGACCTCGCTCTGTCCTCCGGAGGGATCAACAAACTATGCAAGCACATTGAAGCTTTCGACCACATCACAACTTGACAAGGAAAGAATAACCCCCGATTGACGGGGAAATGACATTCGGCGAAGATCACGCAGCCAAACTGGCAAAAGAATCAGCTCCCACTCGTCAGTGGAGAGCCGATTGGAAACTCGGATGGTTGCCCATCCTGGTTTACCGTACCAGAACCCTGTGCCGGTGTGCATCGTCAGAAGTCCCCTCGTCAGGCTCAGATGGGTGCCGGAACACAGAGCGTGGGTTTCCAGCTTTCCGCCCCCACTTGGTGGAAACCTACCTGCCAATTTGCACCCAAGTACCCCCAGCGAGCGTACCTTCCCTCTTTACTTTTTCCTCTGGCTTTTAATGTCGGGAAGCAACTACCTAGGTACCTAGGCACCTACCTACCTCCCCCGTATTTGGCGTGAAGCGCAATTCAACACAACAACCTTGACCGCATCGCCAAATCCCCAGAGTCTAGTTGATATTTTTTTTTTTTTTTGAGAATCCCTCGAAGCATTCAAGATGATTAGTGTGAGACTCATCGACACAAACACAGGAACCCTCAAATTGTTCAACCGCAACGTCCCAAAATATGCCGTCTTCGCGCACGCGGTGGGGCGTGATGACATCACCTACCCGGACATGGTCAGCGGCGAGGCCAGGAAGAAGGGGTCCTGGCATAAAATTGAGAACGCGTGTGCTCTAGCCAGAAGCCGCAAAATATCCCACATATGGACCGACTCCTGCTGCATCGACCGACGCAATAGCTTCGAGCTCAGCGAGATGATCAATTCCATGTTTACATGTTACCAGGGCGCCCATGAAGTAAAGTTTCACCGCTATGGTGTTTCACCATTATGGTGGCCGGATCTAAACTGACAGCTTGCCAGTGCTATGCCTACCTCCCCGACCTAGCCCCCTCCGCAGCCATGCCCAACTATCTGGGCCAGTGCCGGTGGTTCACCCGCGGATGGAGCCTGCAAGAACTCATTGCCCCGAAGGATGTCCTCTTTCTGGATGCCAACTGGCAGATAAGGGGCACCAAAGGAGAGCTTGCCGGGTACCTGGCCAAGATTACCGGTATCGACATGGACATCCTGTTACACAAAAAGGAGCTCAAGAAGGTATGCGTGGCTCAAAAAATGTACTGGGCTTCCAACAAAGAGACGTCAAGGGCTGAGTCCATGACATATTGCCTCTTGGGAATATTCGGCGTCAGGATGCCCATCAAATACGGCGAAGGCGGCAAAATGGCGTTTCGTCGCTTGCAACACGTGATCATTCAATCAAAAGGGGATACCAGCATTTTTGCATGGAGACTCCCCGCAACCATGGGCGACTTACGGCACACGTCCGATCCAGCTTCTCCGCCAAACAACGTGCACAGGTACTCTGGCATGCTTGCTGAGTCGCCCCGGGAGTTCAGCCATTGTCGGGGAATGGAGGAAAACGTGGGTTGCACCATGAAGAGCGACATGGAGGCACGCACCAACTAGGAAGGCGTCGTCACCATACGCACCCAGCTGCTTATCATGCCTGGTGTTGACCTTGATGGCAGCCAGAGTCGCCAGTATATTCTCCCAGTCTGCTGCAACTGGAACAGGCAAGTATACGGCGTGTTCCTCCGAAAGATCGGCCCGCATACTTTTGTGCGCCAAGACCCGGACAAATGGGTCCGTCCAGGCCATAGGACCTTCGAATACTTGGCGTGGAGAGAGATACGTCTCGAGTCAACCGTGTATGCTCGAGGCATGCCCGGAACGAGGATCCATGGAGAGGCCGCCATTCTTATTTGGCGCCCCACGGTACTCCATCTTCGGCTACCCCGGCCGCTGCGAGTCGTCTACGCGTGGCCTTCGAGTAGATGGGACCATAGCGTTGCGACTTTCTTCCTTGGAAATGCCCATTCCACTAAGTCATGGGCTATAGCAGAAATTGAAGGGGTGGTTACCTTCAATATGAACACAGGGCTCCTAGTCACACCTGGGCACATTTTACATTCAGTTCCGGTTGCGTACACGATAGTCGTCGCTGGCTGGCATGCCGCCGGTGGCACCGAATCGTCATCTGTTCAATGCACTCTATCTATCACCGAAGAACCGCATGTCTGCCGTCTCAGAAACACGGCGCAGATATTGGAAAGCAGAGATCCGGACTACTCGGAAGCAGTCCAAATGATACGCAGCATAACTCCTCCCGCCGAAGCAGTCGACTTTCCTGTCCCAAGTGATAAAGACCTCATCCTCCGGCTTTCGGCCAAGGCGAGATTGGTGCCCCCGAGCATCAGGAGCATGAATAAGTTTTGGGAGGTATCCCTCGTGCGTGAGGTTTGGAGACGGTCCGAGGCACCCAAGATTACGATGCCGGCGAGGTACAAGATAAAAATAACCAATAAGGTAAAACAAGTGGAGGTGAAATGGCTTGATTTCTGAAGAAGAGATGTGGTGCGTGGTCGTGTCATGTCGTGTCTTTTTTAGCGTCGCGTTGAATATGTACAGGGTAGCGTATCATGTTTAGTCTTTCGCATTGTTTCAAATCAGCAAATGTTATTCTGCAACAGTATTCAGTTTGGTCTGCAGTGTTTCCATTCCGTTGCACATGCGGCTCGAATTGACATGGACCATTTCGGGGGTTGAACCTTTCACTTCCATGCCGAGTGCATACCGGGGCCCTGGGTAACAAGGTACCTGATGAACTTTATGCGCTTCGCTTTTAGGTGAAATATTCCCTATATTCACCTTGTTGACCCTCGGGGGGATTATATAAGAGGTACCAAACGGGGCCTTTATCAGGAGAAGAAAAAGGAAGAAAAACAGCCGTAGAAAGGTGTGAGCCTGGTAGAGGAGAAGAGAATTAGGAAGAAGTCTGAAGGCACACCTTCACCACAGTT
>Ga0247765_1000973_pt1 | contig 17099 bp, 12 predicted proteins | sample UWRJL106311C6_FD_179949 | JGI IMG/M metagenome (GOLD analysis project Ga0247765, IMG submission 179949) | Plant litter microbial communities from Arlington Agricultural Research Station in Wisconsin, United States - UWRJ-L106-311C-6 | ecosystem: Environmental > Terrestrial > Plant litter >... | reverse complement strand
AAAAAAAAAAATTCCGTGCTACGAAGAAAAGGACCTGAAAGAACAATGACATCACCCCCCACCACCCTTCTCCCCAAAACCATGCGCGCCTGGCTTGTCAATCGCGCTGGACCACCTTCCCCGACCACTCTACAGCTACAAACCATTCCCGCCCCGTCGCCATCGCCTTTCCCGCCAACGGGAACTAACATTCTCGTTAAAATCTCCCATGCGGCGCTTAACCCGGTGGATCTCCATCTTATAAATACCCTTCCTACTTGGCTCCCGTTCCGTCGTCGTCCCCCGTTTGCGCCGGCATTTGATTTCTCCGGAGAAGTAGCCGCTCTTGGTCCAGCGGTTCCAGAATCACTCGGAATTAGCGTCGGCACGCCCATATGTGGTGCTTTGAATCTCGCGCAGATCGTGGCCGGACGCGGGACCCTTGCGGAATATCTCGTCTGCGATGCGCATCTTGTGGCGGTGAAGCCCGAGGGTGTCACTTCCGCGCAGGCGGCCGGGTTGATGGGTATCGCGGGGCAGACGACGGCATTGATGGTAGGGTTTGCGGGGGTAAAAGCCGGTCAGCGAGCGTTGGTTAACGGTGCGAGCGGCGGGGTTGGGTCAATTCTGGTGCAGGCGTTAAGTGGGAAAGGGTTAACGGTTTATGGAGTTTGTAGTGCGGGGAATGATGGGTTAGTGAAGAGGTTGGGAGCGGTAGAGACGGTGGATTATACGCGAGGAGAGTTGGAAGTGTTGCTGAAGGAGAGGTTTGGGAAAAAACAAGAAGAAGAAGAGGATCAAAGGTTGGACTTCATCTTTGACTGCGCAGGGAGTCAGGCTCTGTTTAGCCATTCTGAGGGATACCTGAAAGAAAAGGGGAGGTTTATTAGCATTGTGGGGGGGCCGTCGCAGGGGGTGGTGCCGTATGTTCGCAACAAACTGCGGCCGGTGTTTTTGGGCGGGGTGCCGAGGGCGTATGACTTGCTGCTGTTGCTGCCGTCGGGGAAGACAGCCACACAGATTGCGCAGTGGGTGAGCGAGGGAGTAGTGAGGGAGGCAGTGGTGGATTCCGAGTTTGAGATGGAGGATGTCATCAAGGTGAGTTTCATCCCTACTGGGTCGTGACCCATCAGTTGCTAACGAGGGGACAGGCATATGAGAAGTTGGGAAGCAAGCATGCCAAGGGTAAGGTTATTGTCAAAGTGTCGTGAACGGTTGTCGGTGGGGTGTTTTGGGCCTGGGCGAACCTGTGTATAAAGTGACTCGAGTCTCTTCATATCATTCCTGTCATCGGCCTAGTGAGGTATAATGCATGTCTTTCCTTAGGATGTGCCATTAGCACCCAGGCGCAGTGCTGGTAATGCCATGATCCCTTGAGATATTTGCATTGCGATGTTCGCAAAAACGAAGCAGGCAGGGCGAACAGGCAAATGCATATCCTAGACTACTAATGACGAGTGTGGTGGTATCTGTAAACATGGCCGTGCATATTTTGGTATCGTGATTCATATCGCTTTTCCAAGCGTGTCCAAAGTTTCCAAACTCATATTCTCATACCCGTCCCTACACCACAGCGCTAGGCACACAACCATTTAGACTTTTTACCTTTCAGCCTAGACGGACACATCCTTGCTGCTTCGGTGAACAGCCTCGGCAGACTCTTTCTCCCGCGAAGAGGTACGAAGAGCGACATCGGTAATAGGCTGGACATCGCCAAAGATCTCGTCGATCTGCTCTAGAGATTTTCCTATTCCTCGTTAGCATCCTTAACCTGACGGCCATCAGGTTGGATTCAATGGAAATCTCACCTCTGGTTTCGGGGTAGAAAAAGGCAAAAACAAATGTGCAAAGTGCGTTGGTGAGGATGAAGAGAATCTATACAAGTACTATGTGGTCAGCCGTGCCGTCATGCTACCTTCTTTTCTAAGTATTCGTATTTCTACATAGAAAAACTCACATAATACTTCCATCCAACAGCCGCCAGGGCAATAGGCGAGCACTGGGTAATGACCAAGCTGATAGAGTAGTGGATAACCTGGACGATGGCGTTTGCCTTGGCGCGGAGCTCAGTGGTGAATACCTCGGGGCTAAACAGCGCGTCAGCATCAGTGACAGACCCCGAATAACGAGGAGACACATACGGGATAATCCATGTCATTGGTCCCAACAAAGCCGAGTAGTTGGCCGACACGGCAAAAATGCAGGCAATCAAGCCGCGCTGAGCAGCTTCATTGGTTGGGAAACCTGGACGAGCAGGGAAGACGGCGGCAATGATGGTGATGATCAGATAGCTGATAGACAGCAAAGCCGAGCTGGTTACGAGAATCTTTTTGCGGCCGATGCGATCGACAAAGAAGAGCGACAGGAAGCAAGCAACCGGGGCAACGGATCCATAGACACCACTGACAAGAAGTTGTTGCTCCTCGTCGAACTGGAGCGTCGCGTAGATTGCCGTCTGGTAATACTGAACAAAGGAGATGCCTGGCTCGTCGGGTTAGGGATTGTAAGAAAAGAAAAAGGTGAGAGAAGTGGAACACGGGGACTCACCCGACAACATGGCAGCTGCCCATACAAACGAGCCGACAAACAGTCGCTTCCGGAATGCCGGTGTCTTAAACAAGTCACCCCAGGAGAGACGACCCTGAGCCTTGGTTTCCTCCTCGATGTTTTGCTGAATAATGGCAAATTCGCGAGCGCACCACTCGTCGTTGGATCCATTAAAATGGTAGATGCGGAATGCCTTCTCTGCTTCTTCATGTCGGCCTTTGAGACAGAGCCAGCGTGGCGACTCGCCAACAAACAAAACACCAACGCCAAGGACCAGGGCGGGAATGCTCTGGATAGCAAAGCCTAGCCGCCATTGGTTTGGGTTGTGCCACTTGCTCTCACCCACGCCTGTCCAGAGGGCAACAAAGAATCCCCAAGCCACCACTAATGACCGTTAGAAAATGCACAACCAAAATACAGTCATGACATACTCATCTGGTTGATGGCAGTGAGTCTTGCTCTCTCATGTGTCTATCCCCTTGTCAGATCTCGTCCCGACAAGCCGTCAACCCCAAACCCACCTTAGCAATTTCCGCGCCAAAGACAGGGGCAACACCAGTAATGGTACCGACAGCATAACCGACCAACAGGCGACCAATAATAAGCATGGCGACATGAGCAGCGCCGGCCATGAGCGCTCCGCCTATGACGCCCCATACGCAGCCAAAAGTGATGGCTTTTCGCCGACCTAGCCGATCACTTGTGATTCCAACCGAAGCACTTCCAAGCCATGCACCAACCTGGTACATGGATACGATGGCGCCGCGAAGGGCCGGGTTTGGGCGGTCAAAGTAGTTGAGAAACGAGCTCAACGCCAAACTCGGCGTAATGATTCCCGAGTCGCTGGAATGCTGTCAGTGATTCATCCCCGAGACCGGCAAGAAGAAGATACGTACTAGCCATAGAGAAAGCCGCCGAACCCGAGGAATAGCGAAACTAGAAATGGCTTGCTGAACCACCTGGTGTCTTCGGTTGTCATCTTGTCTTACTGTGGCTTGTCCCTTCGTGGTACTCAACAGACGCTGGTCAGCGCCGCTGTTTGGAGCCGCTGTTTGGATGCGCTGGTCATCAGCTTTTATTCCCGGCGAAAGCCAAGGATATCGTTGTCCGGCCCGACCCCGGCCGGTCTTGAAGCCAAGAGTCTAAACCGCCTAGACAACGGCGTGCAAACTGCCGTAGAGATTTGGAGGCAGTTCTCGGATCAGACCCCGCTCTGTAATGCCCTAGGTCGGCTTGGTGTGCGGAGGTTAGCTGACAGTTGATGCAGCTATAAATATATCCGCGTTCCAACCTCCCGGTTGACCACGACCGAACCCCAATTATCGGGGTTCGGGGTCTGCCTTGAGCAGCGATCATTTCCCCGTCGGCAATTACCCCATCCACTCACAATACCACCAGTCCGGCAGCCCACTCTTCACGCCAGACCCCAGATATTCTCCAGAATATCTCCAGACCTGGGAGCCCGGCAACGAATGTCTGGTGCGGATCTCGAGTGGGCATGTTTCTCGGGATCCCACAATCCGCCAATCGCCCACTTCGCCACGCCCGCAGTTTGTCGACAGATGACCTGCTCCTCCTTCTTATCCAAAGATCTTCGTCCATGGCGGGTTAAACGTCCCTTGAGGCACAAACATGAAGGCGTACCACAACAGGCTTAGGAGGAAAGTTGACACGCAAACAAATACCGCCCTGGCCTCCTCAGTTGAGCCCACTCTGAGCACTCTACGTGGCAACGCGAGGTTAAAGACTCTGGGGACAAGGACAGCCAAGCAAGCAGCGCCCCAGACTTCGTACGCGATGTGAACAACATGTGGAAATGTTTGCGGCTGTAGGCCCACCACTATGTCGGTCCACGGGAGCAACACATCTGCGAGTCTCATCTTCGGGGGTTCCCGGTCATGTCGTAGATACTGGTCAAGTAACGATCGATGCTGTGTCCAGTCAGGCAAACCCAATCTTGTCTTTTGCCATCCGAGTCCATGCAAGCATTCCCACCCCACCATGAGCATCAGATAGATGAAGAATGGCCGGAAGGACATGAATTTTAGCCGAGGCGAAGGGATTTGCGCGATGAGGATAGCGCTGAGAGTTGTGCCCATGACGAGGCATATGCCCATAGCCAAGATGAAGTCGATTGTTGATACTGAAAAGAGAAGCCAGTAGACGACAGTAGCAATCACCCCGTATGCAAGATGACAATGTCCGGTATAGGGGAGATGAAATGCCAGGTCCAAGTGTACCGCCCATGACCGTTCTCGCCATTTGGGCTTGGGTAGGTGGATGTCGTGATTGGTGTCGACGATTCGTGCGCAGACTAGAACTACCTCACCAAACACGATCGAAAGGGCAAATATCAAAGCCCAGGCTTTGGTCCAAAAGACACCCTCCATGGCCATCAGCTTCACCGTCTGACAAGGGACGCCGCCGAGTGCCAGCAGGACCCAACGTATGGTGCGGCTTTTTTCCGCTCCAGCGATATCATCTTGCGCGCTGTCTGCGAACCGTTTCTTCAACTCATACTTGATATTCCGTTTGAAGAGTCGAGGACGGAAGTTGAATCCGAGACCTATCAGAATGATAAAATGAACCACATCGGCAATGCAAAAGACTGGGGACGCCCGGCTGTAAAAACGAAAGTTACCCTCTGCTTGCCCAAGTACTCTTCCACACGGCTGGGTCATGGCCGCAATGGCCAGAGGGATCAGAGCCCACCAGGCTGTGTACCAGGCAACTTGGTCGATGTCAAAATCCGGATGAGACGTGGTCAAGGAGAGAGAGGGAGTGTCTGAATGATGAGCCCACAAGGCCGCTATTAACTGTAGGCTAATATCGATTTCGGATGTGAAAGGCGTTAATTCCTGCCATTGAACGAGGTGAGATAGAGGAAGTTTGGTTTGAGGTGCGATGGCCCGACCAGGGCCGAAATTTGGAAACTCGTCTCCTTCGAATGCGCCTTGGCGGAATGTGTCTGGCAAACTTATCGTAGGTTAGGGGCGACTGCGCGGCTCTCTCTAATTTCACAGATCATTGAGTTGGAGAAAAAACCAATTGTGCGATGGTAGAATGTAGATCGATGGAAGAGTCGGGAAGTCAAGAGCGGCTGGGTCATTTTCACCGCCACCGCCTTGCTGCATGGACACTGTCACACGGCCAATAGAATGACCTCGATAACCACTGCAAACATAGTGGTCGGAAATAGATTGTTCCAGTAAACACAAGGAAGCTAGGCGTTCCAAGAAAGTGGCTGGCTATAGGGCAACCAATTATATATTTTAGATAGCCGCGGTAGTGTGGCGACTGCCGAGTCACAACCACCTGGATGCCTTTGTCCCATAAAAGGCCTTGTGAACTCCCCAAGAATCCTAGAGATGGGGGCAGCAAGGACCTTGAGGCCAAAGAAGATTATTAAGTTGTTTGAACCTTTAAAACGTTCCAAGCTTGCCCCATTTGCACCCTTGTTACAGACACACCTTGTCTACTAGTCCGCATCGGCCCAAGTCTGGATGCGCGGGCAAGTTCCAGAAGAATGGAAATGGTATCACTCCACTCTGGCAAGCTCAGCGTGTCTCTTGTAATGATATTGTATCTGTTAATCACATGAGACCACTGCCCACGTCGGTTGGGATGTTTCACCATGCCCACATTTCACCTAAGTAAATCCGCCCAAGAAACCGAACATAGTGATTGATGATCCCCCATCCGCGCCTTCATACATCAGTGAAGTTCGAGCCGGACCGGTACTAATTGCCTCCGGCTATTCCTGCTTCGTTGACGATATGTCTAGTCGAGGAGGAGGACGAAGATGACGGCGGCAACGGCCTTGATGCCCCTGAGCAATGAAGTGGTTAGTTATAGTCTATTGAACATAACGCCCAGAAAATGAGATTACCAATTGCAGGTAACAGCAGCATTGCTCTTGGAGCTGGTGATGCTTGCCGGTAAAGTGGTCGCAACGAGGGTGGCAGCTGTCGGTTCCGCCGCTGTGGTCGTTGAGGTCTCCGAGACGGCCGTCGGAGACGAAACTGCCGCGAGCGTCATGTTTACAGGGCCGTCGGTCAGAAACGTCGCATTCGCCGTGACAACAACAGAAAGTCTTCCGGGGTCCTGACTTCCAGTAGACTGACTTCCAACAGACTGACTTCCTACAGGTGGGCTTCCGGCAGGCTGACTTCCAGCGGCCTGAGTTCCAATGGTCTGGCTTGTGACCGTCTCGCTTCCACTTGCAGGCGGAGTGTAGGTGACTGTGGTCTCGGTGGAGCTCGAATCGTTGCCGAAAACGGTGACCGTCGTGAGACCAACAGTGGTAACCTCAACGAATTCAGGGATGAACGGTGCTTCACCAATGCTCACCACCACCGGTGTGATGGTTTTCGTGACAATGATAGGGCGTTCGCCTCTGGCAACCTGAGGCGGATCAATCAAGGCAGCTGCAACAGCAGCTATGGCTAGCGCGCTGCGGAAAAGCGTTGGAATGCGCATTCTGAGTGACTGAACTGGGACTGTTGAACAGCTGGGGACTAAGAACCTTCGAAATGACAAGGCAAGACAGAAGAATGCCGTAGAGCGGGATGCTCGCGAAAGCTTGACAAAAACGAGTTGATGTTGCAATGTTCGATAGGTTGAGACAGGATGAAAATTCAAGCATTTTCGAATTTGCATGCTCTTGCCCGTCTCTCGAAACTAATCTTGTCGTTCCTTCCTAGTCAACCGCATTGCGAGCCTCATGTTCGACGCGTGCCTTCCATCCCCCACGTTCAAGTGGAGAACTGGATCAGTCGATAATGTGGAACCCGGAAGCTCTTCTCCATCGCTGATTGGGCTGTGTGAAAGCCGTGTCTTCTCTAGTCTTCTCACGGCTTCATCCCCCGCATGCACGACGATGACCAAGGTATTATTCCACTGCACCCGCCAGAATCGAGTACCTGGTTTGCCTGATATCTCGGGCAAGAAGGAACCAAGCAAGTGATGCTTTGTGTGATCAACCGTCAGGGTGAACCTGGAAGTCCGATAGCTCCTGCCGCCCGAACATGGAAGATGTCTAGGTTTAACTTCAGTTTAAGCCGACCCATGCCGGTTGATAGAGCATTGTGATATTTACATAGCCGACGGTGACAATCCATGCCGACGACCTACGTCACCCGTTGCGTTAGAGGAGAGCGGTACCTGCAACAGCCATGGCTATCGAAAGAATTACAGTTCCCAGAGCAAAGCCGTGAGTAGACGCTGCACTGCCAGATGGCTTTGGCGCATTTCCACCCGAGGCGCCGGGAGAAGGATTTCCCACCAGGCCGGAGAGCGTGGAATCAGACGTGAAGCTGGCTGTTACCGTGCTTGAATTTGTGCAGCTGCTCCCCGGGGTGTTGGAACCAGCGACAAAGTTTACAACGGCGCACTGGGTTGGTCAGCACGAGAATACCACCCCGAATTTGCCTGAGTGGCGGAAACCTCAGGGAGAGGTACAGACCTGGTACAAGACACCATCAGGTGCATTGGCGACGACGCCTATCACACCCCTCTTGCCGATCCACTCCTTGGGAACCGAAACCGAGGTTTGACACAGATTTCCGAGGCCGCTTTGGCTGAAAATAGGGTACAGCTGCGTCCAGTTTCCGGCCGCCTTATCCTCAAGTGTGCCTCTGATTAACCAGTTGTTTTGCTGGTGCCCAGATCTGACGGCGACGAAATCTCCATCAGCTCGGAACGTGTTGGTCGTGGTCTGGGAAAGGTCAGGTACAATAGCACCGCACGGTGCGTTGCCCTCCTTTTCATCGTCAAGGCTGTTGCCTTCGAGGGATGGCGGGTTGACCAGGACAAAATGAGCACTGGTAGTGGACAAGAAGAGCAGCGCTGCTGCGGTAAGCGCGTGGAGTGGAGCCATTGGTCTCAGTGACGGCGTGGAAGAGGGTGATCGCGAGTCAATGCTGAGAATGTGGTCGAGTATTGAAAAAACACGATTGCTTGTTAAAGGTTCTCGAGTCTTGAGCAATGGGGAATCGCAAAGGAGGTGAATGAACGACCCAACTCCGGTAGCGTATGCATGCTAGTTATATCTTGCGCATATCCAGCCACGGGGCATGGATGTGGAGTAGCGGGATGGGCTGGCTGGCACGACAGAATCCTGGGAGGGGAAGGGGGGGGGGGGGGCTTGTCGTCTAATGTGACATGACACATGTTGGGGACAGTTTCGCAAACTGGAGCTCGGATGAGTCGGTCTCTCCTCACAGGTCTATTCCATGAAGTTCGGTCATCTTTCGTGTGTGCTCGATCGAGAATCTTGCCTCCAGCTAACCGGAAGTCCAGCCAAGCTTTCTCGCCAAGATCCTGTAATTGACACTTTGAAGAGAGCCCACTCCTCTGGGATGACAAAATGCTCACATCCACTATTTCCAGAAATTCTGGCGACATTTACTCGACTTTCGCCCTCTATCCCGAGAAGTTGTGTCACCAAATCGCGGGGTTGGAGGGGCGCCACGCCTGCGGGAGGGTTACGCTAAGACGGGAAGGGCAATTGACAGGGTCCAAACCAGCGGGCACGCCATGCCCAATCAGGGATGGTGGCACTGACGAGGGCATTTGAGCAAATTGTGGCTTTGACTAGCGCGGCAGCGCTGACCAGTGAGAATTTGCTCTCAAAGCTGTCAAGATCTGAGACTCCCATCAGCGTGGGGTCTGCAGCAACTCGGGAAGCCTGCAAAATCGGATGCGGCGATATTCCCACGCTCCCACGGAGCGACGGGCGCCATGGGTCACCGCGGTGGTGACACACAGATTCGCTTGTGTGGGCATTGTCTGGTGGGCGACCAAGTGGCCGCGATCTCACTCCTGTAAAATAATACCGGCCAGCTGCACTCACCTCGATCCCCGGTTTAGCCTCATAGTAATGCCCAACAACGATCGAGCCCCAATATATTGATATCTCCTTTAGACTTAGATTTTCTTTACCCGCCGTCTTCTCCCTTCCAGTCGGCCTTGTTCCATTTCTCGGCTATCTCGCAATCTGCTTGACGTACCAGTGGAGCCCCAGAACCGCCGGCGCAACCTGGAAGTCCATCGCACCCCCACATCCGTGATCAAGCTAGGTTCGCTTGAGTCGTCACGACGTCGTCAGTTCGCGTCCAACAGTTCGGCGGGACGGCGCGCAAGTTTCCGCGATCGCGTTGTCTGGTTCCTTTCTTATCTTGAGGGCGATGCTATAGCTTTCGGAATCAGTCTTTCTCAGAACTTCTGGTGATCCGTCGCTGGGCTGATACAGCGCTAACGGCCGAGAGCGGCGGGCAACCCGTCCGTCACAGGCGGAATTGATCGAGCAACCTCACGGCCTCCAACGGTCCAGGTGTTAACCACGGCTACCTCGCCGGAGAGCTTCCGCAAGCATGGACCACGATATGGATCACGACACGGGGCATTCCCATCCTATGAACAGCTTCCAACCGCGGAATAGGGAGCTGGCTCAAGGCTTTTGGTATATAATTGCCGGATTTCTGGGTTTCTTGGCGGTCTGTCGACTTGTCAACTTTTATGTTTCTCAGAACCGGTTAGTCTTCCTGCTTTGTATACGAACCCTTTAGTGGGCTGCGCCTTGCTAACCACTTAGAGCACTCCAGGTTACGACGGTGCGCCGCAAATTCGCTCGAGTTCCCAACGAGACCAAGTAACCGTTTTTTGGAGATCTGGGCGACATTGACGGCGGTCGTTCGGGAGGCGAGCTATCCCCAGCTCCATATCCCTTTTCGAGGTCTCTCATGGATGACTCCGCCCTCACTCGGGCGTGTCATTGCCCTACTGGTCTACTGGGCCATCATCATCTATATGATGGCGGACGGGGCCATCGTCAAAGATGTTTTCTTCTGGGAGCGGATTGGATATCGCAATGCATGGGTCACAACCACGCAAGTGCCGCTGATGTATCTGCTGGCTTCAAAATGCAATGTTCTCGGCTTCATTGCGGGCATTAGTCATGAGCGTCTGAACTGGCTGCACCGATGGGTGGCGCGCACTGTCTTCGTCACTGCCACGGTTCATGGGTGGCACTTTTGGACCGAGTGGGTTCTCGCTGATTTCGTCGACTACCAGCTCGAGATGATGCCCATGGTAAAATACGGCCTTGGGGCTTGGGGCATTTTGCTCTGGGCAGTGGTCTCATCCTTCGCTCCCCTCAGATGGATGAGCTACGAGTTCTTTGTGCTGCAACACATTGCCACTGCCGCGGTTTTCCTTTGGGTGGTTTACGAGCACGTCCCGCCTGTTGCTCAGTATAATGTTTGGTTCGCGATCGCCGCCATTTGCTTCGACAGAGCTTGCCGGACGGCCCTGTTGCTCTGGCAGAACATAAAGGTGCTACCCAACAAGTCAAAGTGCAGAGGAGGACAGAGAATTGGACACCAAGCCCAGGTTCGGGCAGTCGGGAATTCGATCACCGTCATGACTATCAAGGATGTTCACTTTAGGTGGCGAGCAGGGCAACACTTATATCTTTGGGTCCCCAGGGTGGGAGTATTGGAAGCTCACCCGTACACGATTGCATGCGCCCATCAGCTCCCAGAGACATGCATATGTAACAGCATACAACTCGTCATCCGCAGGCATAATGGGTTCTCTCGGCGGATACACGACTTTGCCGCGAAAGCACAGGCGGGGAAGCAGAAACGCAACCTCACCGTGTTTGTTTCCGGGCCGTACGGCGCCCCGCCTGGATGGGATATATACGAGACAATCGTGTTGATCTCCGCATCGACCGGAGCATCCTTCACATTGCCCATCCTCGAGAGCGTTCTCCATACCGACAGGACGAACTGTACCAAGAGAATCCATTTTCTCCTGACGGCAAGGCAAGGGGAGGAAATTGACTTTTATGTTGGCCGTCTACACGAGTTCATCGATAAGGCTAAGGATGTTGGTATTGAGCTTCTCGTTCACATTGCTGTTACGCGAAGCCCGTCGTTTCCGTCTCCGAGCAAGAGCAGTTCTGATGGCGAGCCGATCGATCCTCGGCCTGCGCTTGCATCAGGCACTGATACCGGCAGGGACGAGATAGAGAAGGCCAGGGCGAGATCTCCGATCGACGTGGAGCGATCAGCGGCGTCAACGCCGGAACGCACACTAAGCAATGCGAGCACTGACTCCCACGTCCACCACTCGACGGTGAGGCCCGACGTCAAGGCCTTCATCCGCAAGCCGGTAGAGGCGAGCGGCGGGGAAACAAGCGTTGTTGTTTGCGGTGGTCCATCGCTGGTTGCCAGCGTCCGGAACTGTGTGGCCAGCTTGTCTGATGAGAGAGCAGTACACAAAGGGACAGGCGCACAAGGCATTCAGCTTCACGTCGAGGAATACAGTTTTTGAGTGTGTTTTCGGGACAATGGAAGGCGTTTTGGTTGATCTGCATTTGGACTATGGGCGAGGCGAGCAAGGATACCTAGAACCACACCAGCGTGGATCTGTGCATAGCGTAATATGAAGATTTCTGGGACCAATTAGCGCAAGTTGATGTTCGTCGCGGCAAGGCTCACCGTGACCTGAGGAGGATGAACGAGTGCCCCGCTCCGCAACCCCGCGATCTCTTGGCATTGACCTCACCACGGTGAGATCAAGTCCCGCTCTGATTGGACATTGAGATGGTGGTGAGAAGTTTTTGTGGGCCCTTTGCTCTGCCTCAATTTTTCGAGTTGGGCAGAATTCTGAGTCAGGAATCGAGTCAATCGAACCCAAAGCAAATTCGCCAATAATTTGGCAGGCCTCTCCTTTCCTCATGGTCTGCCAGAGATCGCTCTTTTCAAATTCTTTTCTTCACAACCTCTTTTCGTTTCAAACCGTGACCAGGACTCGAAGTCTCTGTCCCCATTTTTCCTGCACCCGCAGCCCCTCCACGGCTTTTAACCCCCTCCACGGCCGCGCCGTCCCACGTTACCCCTCTTCAAACCCTTTCGGTCATTCAGCGCGCGCATTCGCACTCATGGCTACCACCGACAGCATTGAGCAGCTCGTGAAGAGCGTCGACGGCCTCAGCTTCGAGGCGATAAACGACAAATACCCGAATTGCCATCCCGAGATCAATCCCCAAGACCTCTACCGCGCCCACCTTGCCAACGTGCTGAGCGAACTGACCGGGGTAGACCACAAGATCGTATACCCAAATCTGCAATGGAGCACAGGCTTGGACAAGGGAGACATGGTGTTAGCCACCCCGTCCCTCAGGTTGAAGGGCAAGAAACCCGACGAGCTAGCTAAGGAATGGGCGGAGAAGGTATGCTCCAACTCGACTGTGTTTCTGGCCTTGCAGGTGGCAATAGTTCTAACAGTAATCTTCTGCAGTTTCCAGAGAATGACCCCCTTTTCGAGAAGCCAACAGCTACCAACTACTTCCTGGGCTTTTTCTTCAAGGCTGCCCCCCTCACCAAGGCCCTAGTCCCCATGATCCAACAAACCGGTTCCGAATTTGGCAGGAATAAGTTCCTTGGTCTGCGTGACCCCAAGGACCCCAGCAAGGGCAAGAAGCGCATCATTGTCGAGTTCTCCTCGCCCAACATCGCTAAGCCTTTCCACGCTGGCCATCTTCGAAGCACGATCATTGGCGGTTTCCTCGCCAACTTGTACGAGGGCGCCGGCTGGGAGGTATTCAGGATAAACTACCTCGGTGATTGGGGAAAGCAATATGGATTGTTGGCATTGGGTTTCGAGAAGTACGGTGACGAGGAGGCACTCAAGCAAGACCCCATCAACCACCTCTTCCAGCTCTACGTGCGCATCAACTCAGAGATGTCGGCGGAGAAGGAGGAGTTTGAGAAGAAGAAGGCTGCGGGCGAGGATATCACCGAGCTAGAAGCAAATAGCTTGGACGAGCAAGCCCGTCGCTATTTCAGGAAGATGACTGACCGGGATCCGGCGGCGCTCGATATGTGGAAACGCTTCCGCGATTTGAGCATTGCTCGGTACAAGGACACCTACGCCCGCCTCAACATTCGCTTCGACGAATACAGCGGTGAGAGCCAAGTCTCCGAGGAGGATATGCTCAAGATTGGCAAGGAGCTCGAAGAGAAGGGTATTGCCAAGGAGGACAATGGGGCAATGCTCATCGACTTCCAGTCATTGGTACCTGGGAAGGAAGGCAAGCGCCTCGAGAAGCCAATCGTCAGGAAGAAGGATGGCACCGCGCTCTACCTCACCCGCGATATCAGCGAGCTCTTGGCGCGCCACAGGAAGTACAACTTCGACCACATGATTTACGTCGTCGCATCAGCTCAGGACTTGCATCTGAAGCAACTCTTCAAGATCATCGAGCTACTGGGACACAAGGACATTGCTGCCAAGTGCCAGCACATCAACTTCGGTCTGGTGCTGGGAATGAGCACCCGCAAGGGTACTGTCAAGTTCCTTGACGATATCCTCAGGGACGTGGCCGACAAGATGCACGAAACGATGAAGAAGAATGAGGAAAAGTATGCCCAGGTTGAGAATCCCGAGGCGACCGCCGATACCTTGGGTATCAGCAGTGTGATGGTCCAGGACATGTCCGGCAAGAGGTATTTGATCGTCTGTTGTTGTGGGTGAGCCAAGCTGACTTGATCTGTGTACAGGATCAACAACTATACTTTCAACATGGACGCGATGACATCGTTCGAAGGTGACACCGGACCTTATCTTCAGTATGCGCACGCCCGTATGAGCTCCATCAAGCGCCGCGCCGGGCTCAGCGATGAGGAGCTGGCGACAGCAGACTTGTCTCTACTCACAGAAACCCACGCTATCAATATCGTCCGGCTACTCTCGCAATGGCCTGATACGGTGGTCAACACTCTGAGGACGCTGGAGCCGACAACGGTTCTCACATACCTGTTTAAGATGACGCACGCCCTAAGCAGTAGCTACGATCATCTCAAGATTGTTGGAAGTGAGCGGGAGTTGATGAAGGCTCGCATGGCCCTCTATAACGCAGCGCATATCGTTCTTGGAAACGGCATGCGGTTGCTTGGGTTGAGCCCCGTTGACAGGTAAGCCTTCTTCTGGATGGCAGTGGAGTTGCAGAACTGACTTTGCTCTTTCAGGATGTGAGCAAACGGAGGTCAACTTTAGCGAGTCGAGGCAAATTCCGGCCCGCGGCGTCTTCCAGAGTCTGTAGCAGTTGCAAGCCCGAAAGCTGCCGGTAACCGGGTCATGATTGGCGTCAACAGGGATCAGGAGCTTGGTTTGACCCGAAGGTGTGGCGTCTACGGAGTAGCGAACATCATTTCAGCTCACAGTTGAGCCCGAGTGCTCCTGGGGTGTATTACTTACCACGGAATAGAGGATTCTCCCCCCATATCGCCGTTCCTTCGCTTGATCATGAAGAGTGCTACCCGTCGGATTCCAACATTATTAAGATACGCCAGCCAAGGAGGTGGTTTTGTCCGATCTGCCCAGCTAGCTGAAAACATCGCTCACAATTCCGTCTATCTGCGAGACCCTGAGCTGTCTGTGACGCAGCTCCGCACGAGGCGAATACCACAAACCTTGCCAGTCTGCCGAACAATGCAACTTGCACTAGACTGGCGCGAGCCTTAGGCTCAACACGCGTCAACCACCTTGTGACGACAAAAATTTGGTGCTGATTGGTTGAGGAGCGCAGAAAATCATCATGCATGCGCGACTTTGTTTTTGGAACACATCATGCCTTGGTTGAATCTGCCCACCATTCGCGAGAGATGAATCCCAAGTCATCACTTCCGCCTTACCTTGGCAGGAATGCATCAGGAGAGATGGCAGATTTGCCACATCAACAAACAAACAAATAATGAGGGAGCAGTACCCACTTGGGATTTTGGGGAGGATATGCTAGGGTTTGTACCAGTGACTAAGCTCTCTCCCTGGTCTGCGTCCACCTGGCAAACGATGTTAACCACACCTGATTGAATCGAGATATCTCGTCTTCTTGGAAAGGAAGAACCCATGCTGGTCAAGAAACCCGAGAGAGATGTGAGATGAAGTAAATTTGAAGGATCTCGCAATGTGAGTCAACACGAAGAGATCAAGTCTTTACACTAGTTATGGGGGCTGAGACCTCCCAACGTCTTCGGGAACGTCCACAAGCCCACAAGACCGTGCGGGGGCCGAACGAGTTCCAACAAGTTACCGGGCCCGATTATTCTTCCCCGCCGCTTCCTTCAACGACTCCGCCTTTGCCTTCTAAGGCTGTGCTGTGGGTGATCTACTAGCCTCGAGCTACGTTGTACCAAGCAAACGCTCACGCACGAGTGCATCATCATTCTGCATTCTAGAATCACCACGGGTTCAATGCAATGCGCGTATGCAAGCAGGACACTAGGCGCTTACTCTACATGTTTCTATGTAGGCCGCATGGAAAGATCCATCGCGCGATGAGCTATTATTTCCCGCGATAGCAGCAGCACACACACACACACACACACAATCACTCACACGCAAACACACAGCACACCTCCGGACAGCCCCAACCTTGTATTCTGGGTGTGGAGGGCAGGTCGCAATATTGTTCGGACATCGGACAATACTGAGCATCCAGAACCAAAAATGGGGGCAAGAAATGATCCAACAAGGGAACAAGAAGGAATGCATCAGTCAAGTCCGATATCACCCATCTCAATCGGGTTTTTGCCCCATTCGATACTACTGATACGACCCGAAAGGGGACGAACTAAAAAGGGTGGTGTGGTGTGGCAAGCAAGGTCAGGGAACCAATCAACGAAACCTTAATACTGCTGCTGCACATTACCCTGCCAGCGAGACTGGACCTGTCTGTCTACTACTAAGTCTGCACGGCCTGCAAGCCAACAAAGGTTTCACCGCACGCTGACTGACTATCTGCACTATCTGCACTATTATAGTGAATGGCCTTGGCTTCTGACCATCACTCTAGATGGGTAGATCAAAATGCCCCGAAGGATACTGCGGTGGGCGTGGGCGAATAGGAGTGGTGCGGCTGATGTTGTTACGACCCGTTTGTCAGCTCTTGCTCTTTGTCTCCCTCAATTTACCCTCCGTTATCTAATCCTGATCTGATCCTGTTGAAGCAGCAGGTCACAAAGTTTGTGGCAATGTTGGTTGTCTGCAAAGTTGCATCCCTCTAGGTACCTAGATAGGTATCATCTACCTGCACTACATCCAGAGGACCTGCCTGCACTAGAACCAGACCGGACCTTTTAGGTACTCATGTACATGTACATGGGAGGAGTACAACGCAACGCTACACTACTTACTTAGCTGCAGGTTGGATATCTCAACCCGACTTGAAACCTACCATGGACAGACGGCACGGGAATCAAGTGCCCGACACGCCGTGATGTGTTCTGTCTGCTTGTTTGGCTGAAGTTGCTTGCTTGGCCCGGCTTGGCTGTTTTTTTCCCCCTAGGGGCATCCCGCAGTTGGTGCATCCTGTTTATTGGCATCCAGACAGAGCTTATGCGAAACCAAGAGAGCCAAGTCATGCAGTTCCAAAGGTTGTTGCTCTTCTCGGCTTGCAGAGGTAAGAAAGGGAGAGGGAAGTCGAACGTACATATTACCTCGCTGCTTCCACTATCTTTTTTTTTTTTTTTTTTTTTCGTCCCCATCCTCACCTTCCTCTTTCT